>Ga0075433_10002363_pt1 | contig 14341 bp, 10 predicted proteins | sample RhiMethybrSRZTD2_FD_75299 | JGI IMG/M metagenome (GOLD analysis project Ga0075433, IMG submission 75299) | Populus rhizosphere microbial communities from Tennessee, USA - Rhizosphere MetaG P. TD hybrid SRZTD2 | ecosystem: Host-associated > Plants > Roots > Rhizosphere > Soil | place: USA... | reverse complement strand
GGGGTCGCGGTCTGGATCGGGCCGGGGGTGAAGTCGAGCCAGCCCGACAGATGTCCCTGCTGGAAGATCCACACCAGCGCGCCGTAGGACGCGCTGATCGACAGGAGGTTCATGATCACCGCCTTGAGCGGCAGGAGCACCGAGCCCAGCAGGAGGAACAGCACCACGTAGGTCGCGAGCATCACGAGCCCGACGGTGCGCGGCGAGTGGCGCGTCACCAGGTCGATGATGTCGAGGTCGAAGGCGGTCTGGCCGGTCACCAGCACCTCGCCGCCGATCCCGGGGTGCGACGTGCGGATCTCCTGCACCAGCGCGCGCGCCTCCGCGCTCGAGGGCTTGAGCGCGGTCGCGACCACCAGCAGGGCGAGCCGCCCCCCGACGGTCTGGCGGAGCACCTGGTCGACGCCGGGCGGCCGCATGCTCGCGGGGGCGGTGGCGAGCTGCTGGTACTGCTCGCGGGTGACGCGGGGATCGAGATCGACCATGCTCTCGACCCGCCCCACGTTCGGCAGCTTGGCGAGCCAGCGGCTCAGATCGTAGAGGCCGCCGACCCGCTCCGCGCTCAGCGGCGAGCCGTCCGCATAGCGCACCACCACCAAGATGCGATTGCTGTCACCGCCCGCGAAATGCTCGCGCAGGGCCTCGTCGCCCTTCCGGGAGCTCGCGGAGGGCGGCAGCGCGTTGACGTCGCCCGAGCCGACCTGGAGGTGGAGGAACGGCGCGCCCAGCACCAGCAGGAGCACGGAGACCGAGAGGAACACCGCCCAGGGATGGGTCATCACCGTGACCGCCACCGTGTGCCAGAGCCCGCGGCCGGTGCGGGAGCGCTCCGGGTGGATGAAGGGCAGGCGCAGCGAGTTCACGCGCGGGCCGACCACCGCGAGCAGGGCGGGCAGGAGCGTCAGCGCGTAGAGCACCGCGAGCGAGACCACCATGGTGCCGGCCCAGCCGATCGAGCCGATGTTGCCGAGACCCAGGAACACCATGCCGAGCAGGCCGATGGCGACGGTGAGACCGGAGAAGAGGATGGCCCGGCCCGCGGTGGCCATGGTCCGCGCGAGGGCCTCGGGCCCCGGGTGCGCGCGGATCTCCTCGCGGAACCGGCTCACGATGAAGAGTGAGTAGTCGATGGCCACCCCGAGGCCGATCATGGTGACGATGTTGGGGGCGTACACCGAAACCGAGGTGTAGCGGGCCATCAGCAGCGTGCCCGCGATCGCGCCGGCCATCGAGAGCGCGCCCACCAGCAGCGGCAGGAGCGCGGCCACCGCCGAGCCGAACACGAGCAGCAGCAGGATCACCACCAGGGGCAGGATCACCAGCTCCGCCCGTCGCAGATCGGTCCGGGTCACCTCGGTGAAGTCGTGGTTCAGCGGGATGTTGCCCACCGGCAGCATCTCGAGCGTCCCGGGCTTGACCTTGGCCAGCAGCGACGGGTAGACGTCGGGCGGGAGCACCGAGAACTCGAGCGAGGAGAACGCGGCCGCCTCGCCCTTCAGCTCCACCACCGCCAGCGCGCGCCGGCCGTCGCGCGAGATCATCTGGGCCGCCGGCACCGACGCGTCGTAGACCGGCGGATCGTACGCGGTCACCACCCGGGCCACCCGCTCGTCGCTCCGGAGCGGCGCGAGGGCCCGCTCGACTTCACGACGGAAGGCGGGGTCCTTAGCGGGAAGGGTCGGGCTGCTGAAGATGAAGCTGAACGAGGGCGGCCGGCCGGGAAGCTCGCGGCCGATCAGGTCGAGCGCGCGGCCGGACTCGGTGGTGGTCGGGACGTCGGCGGTGGCGAGGCGGCCGCCGTGGGCGATCAGCCAGAGCGACGGGGCGAGGGTCGCGACCGAGAGCGCCACGACCGCGAACCGGAAGCGATGGACGAACCGACCCCAGCTCGCGAGCATAGGAATCTATCGTACCCCACAAACCCAGGGGGGACCCGCGGACTAGGCACGGCCGGCGGCCTCCGCCACCGGCACCCCGCGGCCGCCGCTCGCGGCCACGATCGCGCCGACCAGGGCCAGCGCGCCGGCCAGCGACCAGAACACCGGGCGATAGCCGCCGAGCAGGGTGTAGAGCACCGCGGCGCCCACCGGCCCGAGCGCCCGCGCGCCGTTGGCGCCGAGGGCGACCGCGCCGCTGATGGTCGCGTAGTGCGCGGGCCCGAAGAGCTCGGCGAGCGTGGTGGCCCGCGCGAGCGTGGCCATGCCGTTGGCCGCGCCCAGCACCGCGATGACCAGGACGAGGCCGCCGGGCAGCGAGGGGGCGAGCGCGACCAGACCGAGCCCGAGCGCCTGCGCCAGGAAGACCGCCATGATCACGCCGAGCGGGCCGAAGCGACCGGTCACCGCGATGAAGAGGAGGCGCCCCGGGATCTGCATCGCGCCCATCCAGCCGATCGCGATGGCCACCGCGGCGGCGGCGTGACCCTGCTCGACCATGTAGGGGATGAGGTGCACGGTCACCGCCGCGGTCGAGAAGCTGCCGATCGAGAACGCGAGCGAGAGGGCCCAGAAGATCGGCGTGCGGGCCGCCACGCCGGGCGGAACGCCCGGGCCGCGCGGGGCGGCGCCGGCCTTCGCCGCGCCGTCCCGCGTGAAGTGAGGCGGCTGGCGCCGCAGCACCAGCGCGTGGAGCGGGATCGTCACCACCGCGAGGATCGCGGCGAGCCCGAGGAGGGCCGGGCGCCAGCCCCAGCGCTGGAGGAAGCCGGCGCTGATCGGCATGAAGATGGTGCTGGCGAGCGCGCCCGCGAGCGTGACGACGGTCAGCGCGCGATCGCGGTGATCGGTGGGGAACCAGCGCACCACCGCCCCGAAGGCGGGCTCGTAGAGGGTGGCGGCCAGCGCGAGCCCCATCAGGCTCCACACCACGTAGAGACCGAGCACGCCCGACACCTGGGACCACGCCAGCACGAGGGTGGCGCCGAGGCACGAGCCCGCGGTCATCAGCCCCCACGGGCCGCGCCGGTCGAGCCAGCGGCCCACCGGCAGCGCGGCGAGCGCGGCCACCGCCATGCCGACCGTGAACGCGCCGGTGATCGCCACCCGCGAGGCGGCGAGGTCGGTCTCCATCGCGGCGAGGAAGACCGGGAAGCCGTAGTACATGATGCCCCACGAGACGATCTCGGTGACGCAGAGGGCGGCGACGACCGTCCAGCCGTAGCTCAGAGCAGGCGCTCCATGATCAGGACGTCCACCCAGCGGCCGTCGAGGCGGCCCTGCTCGTGATACAACCCGACCGGGCCGAAGCCCATCTTCCGGTAGAGCGCGACGCCCGCGTCGTTGTAGGGAAACGTGGCCAGCACCATCTTGTGGTAGCCGAGCGTGCGGGCGAGCGGCAGCAGGTGGGTCAGAAGCGCGCGCCCCACCCCGCGGCCGCGCCAGGCCCGCTCCACGTAGACCGAGAGGTCGACCACGTGGTCGTAGGCCGGCCGCGCGTTGAACGAGTTGAGGCTCCCCCAGCCCACCACCTCGCCCCCGGTCACCGCCACCACCACCGGATGGCGCGCGGCGCGAGCCGCCATCCACTGCCGCCGCTCCTCGGGCGTGCGGAGCTCCGTCTCGAGGGTCGCGATGCGGTCCTCGATGCCCTGGTTGTAGATGGTGCAGATGGCCGCCGCGTCGTCCGGGCCCGCGGGGCGGATCGAGACGTCCCCCATGGATGTCGCCCTCCTGTCCCGCAGTGTGCCCGCCGGAAGTTCGATAAGGGAAATAGATTGTTCTCATGCAAACGATGAGGAATACTTCGGCACCATGGACCTGAATCCCGTCCACGTGCGGACTCTCCGAGAGATTGCCCGCCACGGGAGCTTCTCGCGCGCGGCCGAGAGCCTGCGCCTGAGCCAGCCCGCGGTCAGCCTGCACATGCGCCAGCTCGAGATGCGCTGCGGCACCGCCCTGCTCGAGCGGGTGGGCAAGCGCGCCTTCCCCACCCGCGCCGGGACCGTCCTGCTCGAGCACGCCGGGCGCGCCTTCGCGGAGCTGGACGCGGCGCAGGAGGCGCTGCGCCGGCTGCGCGGCGTGGTGGCGGGCCGGCTGCGGCTCGGCACCGGCGCCACCGCGAGCATCCACCTGCTGCCCCCGCTGCTGCGGCGCCTGCGGGCCCGCTACCCCGAGCTGGAGCTGATCGTGGTGACCGGCAACGCGCCGGAGATCGCGACCGCGGTGGCCGCCAACGAGCTCGACGTGGGGCTCGTCACCCTGCCGGTGACCGGACGCCAGCTCGCGGTGACCCCGTTCCGCGCCGACCCGCTGGTGGCGGTGGGACCGCCGGGGCACGCGTGGCCGAGTCCGGGCGCCCTCACCGCGGTGGAGCTGGCGCGGCAGCCGCTCATCCTCTACGAGCGCGGCGGCACCATCCGGCGCGTGATCGATGCGTGGTTCCGGCGCGGCGGCGCGCGGCCGCGGGTGGTGATGGAGCTCGGCAACGAGGAGGCGATCAAGAAGCTGGTGGGCGCGGGCCTCGGCATCTCGGTGAGCCCGGCGATGGCGGTGCGGGACGAGGTGCGGGCGGGGGCGCTCCGGATCCGGCCGCTCTCCCCCGCCCTGGTGCGCCGCCTCGGCCTGGTGCGGCGGCGCGACAAGCCGGAGACGCCGGCCCTGCGGGTGTTCCTCGCCGCGGTGGCAAGCCTCAGTGAAAATCGTGCGAGGGGACGCTCTCCAGGCGATGGCGCAGGGGGGCGAGCCGCTCGGCGCGCACGGACGTGACGTTGTCCTGCCGCTGCAGCGTGCCCTCGATCAGCAGGAACGACTCGTTGACCAGGGCGAGCCGGTGCCGGTGGAAGAGGGCCGGGCGCACGATCACGTTGATCAGGCCGGTCTCGTCCTCGAGATTGAGGAAGACGAAGCCCTTGGCGGTGCCGGGCCGCTGGCGCACCACCACCGCGCCCGCCACCTTCACCCACGCCCCGTGACGGAACGCGGCGAGATCCGCCGCGCGCGAGACCCCCATGCGCAGGAGGCGCCCGCGGCGGAACGCCATCGGGTGCGGGCCCAGGGTGAGGCCGGTGCCCTCGTAGTCGGCGAGCAGCTGCTCCTCCGCGGTCATCGGCCGTAACGGTGAGGCCGTGGGTGGCGCGGCCAGCTCCTCGTAGAGCGCGCCGGCCGGCCGCCCCGCGCGCTCGGCTTCCCACAGCGCGGCCCGCCGCTCCGGCTCGAGGCTGGCGAGCGCGCCCACCCGCGCGAGCTGGGCCACCTCGTCGCGCCGCAGCCCGCCGCGCTTGACCAGGTCCTCCACCGAAGCGAAGGGCCGCCGTGTCCGCTCCGCCTCGAGCCGGCGCCCCGCCTCCTCCCGCAGCCCGCGGACGTAGCGGAGCCCCAGGCGTACCGCGCCGGCCGGCGAGCCCGTGGGCTCCCCCATGGGCTCAATAGCGCAGAGCCAGCCCGAGTAGTTGACGTCGGCGGGATGGATCACCTGCCCGTGCCGGCCCGCGTCGTTGACGATGGTGGCCGGATCGTAGAAGCCCATCGGCTGGTTGTTGAGCAGGGCCGCGTAGAACGCGGCGGGATGGTGCGCCTTGAGGTACGCGCTCGCGTACGCGAGCAGGGCGAAGCTGGCCGCGTGGGAGTTGTGCACGATCAGGCCGTCGGCCACGAAGTTGTGATCGTCCTCCACCGCGAGGTCGTAGGTTGGGCTCATGCCCTCCGGATCCACGCTCAGCACGCAATCCCAGCCGACGCACGAGGCCTCCGGCTCCGCGGTCGCCACGTGATCGTCGAACTGGAGGCTGCCCAGAGGCCGCCAGCCCGTCTCGGTGAGCACCAGGTGCTCCGGGGTCGCGACCACCTCCCGGCCCAGGAAAGTGCGGAGCCGGTACACCATGCGCGATCCGCTCGCGGTCGCGGCGAGGACGCGGCGCGGCCGGATCTTGAGATCTGCATCGCAGGCCAGGGTGTGGGTCAACACCGCGCGGCCCTCCACCACGTCCGCGATGCGGACTCCGCGCCCGGTCTCCGCGTCGATCACCCGGGTATCGCCCGCCACGCACTCCGGGAAGCCGTAGAGCGCGAACGCGGTGATCGAATGGATGATCGCCTCCGCCGCCTCGCCCGAGATGCCCTGCCGGGCCATGCCGGCGCGGAGCTTCACCTCCACCTCCTTCATGGCGCGCTCCGAGCGCTTGAAGCCGAAGGCGCGGCGCAGCTCCTCGGCCTCGCCCCCGGTGAAGCCGGCGGTGGCCATCGCCATGCGCAGGAGCTGCTCCTGGAAGAGCGGCACCCCGAGGGTGCGGCGCAGGATCGGCTCGAGATCGGGATGGGGCACCGTGATCTCCTCGCGCCCCGCGCGGCGGCGCAGGTAGGGATGGACCATGTCGCCCACGATGGGGCCGGGGCGGATGATGGCCACCTGCACCACCAGGTCGTAGAAGCACGCGGGCCGCAGGCGCGGCAGCGTGGCCATCTGGGCGCGGCTCTCCACCTGGAAGACCCCGATGGTGTCGGCCTCCTGGAGCATGCGGTAGACGGTGGGATCCTGGGGCAGATGGGCCAGGTCGACCGCACCGCCGCGGACCCGGATCATCTCGAGCGCATCCTGGAGCAGCGACATCATCCCGAGCCCGAGGAGGTCCACCTTCACGATGCCGAGCGCGGCGCAGTCGTCCTTGTCCCACTGCACCACGCTGCGCCCGGGCATGGTGGCGGGCTCGAGCGGGACGACCCCGTCGAGCCGGCCCTGGGCGATCACCATGCCGCCCGAGTGCTGGCCGAGGTGACGCGGGAGATCCTGGATCGCGCTCCAGAGCCGGGCGAAGTGCTGGACGCGCGGCGCGGCCGGGTCGCAGCCGGCCTCGCCGAGATGGGCGAGCAGGCTGTCGCCCGGCTCGTTGTACTCCCAGTTGCTCACGAGCTGAGAGAGCCGCTCGATCACGTCGGGGGACAGGCCCAGGACCTTGCCGATCTCGCGGGCCGCGCTGCGCCCCCGATAGCTGATCACGTTGGCGGTCATGGCCGCGCCCAGCCGCCCGTAGCGCTCGTAGACGTACTGGATCACCTGCTCGCGGCGGTCCCCGCTCGGCAGGTCGAGGTCGATGTCCGGCCACTCCCCGCGCTCCTCGGAGAGGAAGCGCTCGAAGAGCAGCTCCATGCCCACGGGGTCCACCGCGGTGAGGCCGAGCGCGTAGCACACCGCGCTGTTGGCGGCCGAGCCACGTCCCTGCACCAGCACCTGGTGCGCCCCGCAGTACTGCACCAGGTCCCAGACGATGAGGAAGTAGCCAGCCAGATCGAGCCGGCCGATCAGGGCCAGCTCGTGCTCGATCTGCCGCCGCGCCTTCTCGGCCAGCGGCCCTCCCCCGTAGCGGGTGCGCGCCCCCGCGTGAGCGAGCTCGCGCAGGAAGCCGATGGGGGTCTCCCCGCGCGGCAGCGGATACTCCGGGAAGCGGTAGCCCAGGTCCTTGAGGGTGAAGCCGAGCCGCAGCGCGAGCTCGCCGGTGTTGGCCACCGCCTCCGGGCAGTCGGCGAAGAGCCGCTCCATGGTGGCCCCGCTCTTCATGAAGTGCTCGCTGTTGCGGGCGAGCCGCCGCCCCGCCGTCTCGAGGGTGACGTGCTCGCGGATGCACGTCAGCGCGTCGAGCAGCGGCCGGTCCCGCCGCGCGATCAGCCGCGGCTCGTTGGTGGCGAGCGGTTGCAGGCGCAGGCGCCCCGCCTCGGCGCGCAGCCACTCGTTGCGCGCTTCCTCCGGACGGCTCAGGTGCCGCTGCAGCTCCACGAAGACGTTGAAGCGGCCGTAGATGGAGACGAGCCGCTCGAGCCGGCGCCGGCTCGCGGGCGCCCCTTCGCGCTCGAGCCCGACGGCCAGCGGTCCCCGGCCGCCCCCGGTGAGGCAGACGAGCCCGCCCGCGAACTCGGCGAGCTCGTCGAGCGTGGCCGCGCCCTCGCCCTTCGGAGCCCGCATCTTGATCCGGGTCAGCAGGCGGCAGAGGTTCTGGTAACCCTCGGGGTCCTCCACCAGCAGCGGCAGCCGGCTGCCGTCGGCCAGCGTGACCTCCGCGCCCACCCGCGCGGTGATGCCGAGCCGGGTGCAGGCGCGGTAGAGCCGGGGCGCCCCGTACACGCCGTCGGCGTCCAGGAGCGCGATGCTCGACTGGCCGAGCGCGGCCGCCCGCTCGGCCAGCGCCTCCGGCAGGGCGGCCGCCTCCAGAAAGCTGAAGGCGCTCCGGGCGTGCAGCTCGACGAACATGGATCAGGCCGGGAACGAGCGCGGGGTGAAGCGGCGGAAGTCGATCCGCGCCAGCAGCTCGGCGAAGCCGCCGGTCAGCACGTGAGTCGGCCGGATGTCCGCCTCGCGGAGCCCCTCCGAGCGGGCCATCATCGCGGCCGACCAGTGGGTGACCCGGCGCAGCAGCGCGTAGCCCGGCCGGCCGCGGACGTCGCCGTAGCGGGCGAAGACGTCCACCACCGAGGCGGCCTGCGCCATCGCCACGTCCTTCACCAGGCTGTCGCCGACGTAGATCGCCTCGGCGGGCTCGGCCCCGACATCTCCCAGGATCCCGAGCAGGACTGAGGCGTCGGGCTTCCACGCCCCCTCGCGAGTGTGACGGTGGATCGTCTGGCGGAGGCGGTAGTGCTCGGGCGGATAGCGCCGGATCTCCGACGCGGTCCTCCCCTCCGGCAGAGCGTGGTCGGGCAGCGAGTAGAGATAGTCGAGGGCGCCGTCGAGGCCGAGGGCGCGCACGCGGTAGTCGGCGTAGTAGGCGCGGGACTCGGTGTACGCGACGACCAGCGTTCCCGCGGCCCGGATCGCTCGCAGCGTGTCGAGCACGCCGGGGTAGAGCGCGAGGGTCCGGCGCCGCATCGTGCGGTAGGCCTCGATGGCGGCGGCGTAGCGGGCGGGCAGCTCCTCCGGCGGGTGACGGGCGCGGAGCGACGGCAGCTCCTGGATCGCGAAGGCGTACTCGGTGGTGCCGTGACGCTGGTGGATGGCGAAGAGCTCGTCCTCGAGCTGCTCCCGCGGCACCCCGCTGTCCGCGACGAGCCGATCGAGCATCGCCCCGAACGCGGCGTACCACATCTCGAGCCAGTCGAAGAGGGTGTTGTCCATGTCCGTGACGAGGACCGTCGCGGCGGGACGATCGGCCCCAGCGGCCATCAGTCGTAGATGCCGGCGATGTGCCAGGCCGAGCCGTCGTGGGCCAGGCGGCAGAGGGTACCGTCGGCCAGCTCCACGTCCCATTCGTCCTGGAGCCACGGCTGCGGGGTCCACCATTCGCCGGAGGAGCGCCACGGCCCCACGCCGGCGACGATGCGTCCCGCGAGCCGACTGGAGCGCATCGCCACCGGGCGCCCGGACGCGAGGGTGACCGCGGCGGGAGCCGGTGGGCGGAGGCGGCGGAGGGCGAGGACGGGGGCGTTGCCTGGGCCCCGGCCCCTCACCATGGAACCCCTCGCCCTGCCCTCTCCCCGGAGGGGAGAGGGAGAGGCATAGGCGCCCAGGCCCACGGCGTCGGGACGATGGCTGTCGAGCAGCGCCGGGGCGCCTATGCGGTCCGAGCCCACCAGCGCGACCAGGCGGTTCATGGTGGCCGCGAGGAACCGTGGGCTCGGACGTGACGGATCGGTGAGCGACTCCTGGGCCGGCGCGGCGCGAGTGGGGCGGGCGCGCAGGGTGAGCCCTTCGACGATGCCGCGCGGAGGCCGCGCCTCGAGCGCGAGCCTCAGCAGGCCCGTCACCGCGGCCGCCTCGGTCAGCGGCACCGCGGGGGTGAGCGCGCCCTCGTGCGCGCGACCGCCCGCGAGCCGGCAGATCCACTCGAATCCGTCGGCGGCAAGGCCGCGCGCGCCGAGGCGTGCGCAGAGGCGGGCGGCCAGCTCCCCGAGACGCTCCACCACCGGCTCGAGCGTCTCGAGACCCCACGCGCATTCCACCGACTCCTCGTAGGCCGGCTCCGGCCGCCAGGACGCCAGGGGACGGGGGTCCTCGCCGCGGGCGAGCCGCTGGGCCTGCACCCCCTCGGCGCCTGCGCGCTCGAACAGCCCCGCGGTGGGCAGCGCGGTCAGCTCACCGAGAGTGCGCAGCCCCCAGCGCGAGAGCCGCGTCGCCAGCGCCTCGGAGAGCGTCAGCAGCGCGAGCGGCGCGGTGGCCAGCATGGCGGCGTCGCCTCCCGGCTCCACGACCGTGGCGCCCGATCCGAAGCGGGCGGCGGCCAGCGCCCCGATGCGGCTCCCCGCGATACCGACGCGCACCGCGAGCCCGGCCGCGGCGGCGGCGTCCCGGAGCCGGGCGGCCAGCGTCGCGTCGTCGCCGAAGAGGCTCTGGAGCCCCGCCGCGTCGAGATAGACCGAGCCCCCGCCGGCGTCCTCCACCCGCGGCGAGTGGGCGAGCGCCACCTGGAGGAGCGTGGTCTGAGCGGCGGACTCGTTCGTCATGAGGAGACAGGCGATGCGCATCATTGGCTGAGCGTCCAGTCGAGGGTCCAGCTCCCCTCACGTTGGAGCCCCTCACGTTGGAGCCCCTCACCTTGGAACCCCTCACCCTGCCCTCTCCCCAGCTGGGAGAGGGAGTGGAGGCGGGAGCGGGCGATGGAGATCTCGGAGCGCAGCCCGGCCAGCCGGGTGAGCGGGCGCAGCCCCATCCACTGCGGCGCCAGGCGACGGGTGGCCAGCACGAGCGACGCGGGGGTGCCCTCGCGGTGCCGCTCGCTGCGCACGATCAGAATGGTCGAGGTGCCCTCGACCGCGCGCTGGAGCCGGATGTACGCCGAGGCGGGAACCGGACCCAGCTCGTCCAGGTCCAGCACCACCAGGGCGAAGCCCGGACAACGGGCGAGCAGATCGGCGGCGCTCAACGCCACCCGCAGGCGCCCCCCGCAACGGACCCAGAGCAGCGCGGAGAGGTCCGCCCCCGCGGCGGCGGTGGATGCGGCATCGAGCGCGTCCATGCCGTCGACGAACGCCACCTGGCCGCGCCCCTCACCGCGACCCGACGTCGTGATCCGGGCGATAAGAGCGAGGAGCAGACTGCTGGCTCCGGAGGACCGGGGACCGACGATCTCGCTGAGCCGACCCGGGGGAAACATGCCGAGCAGGCTGTCGATCCCTTCGCGCTCCCACCCTGGCGGAGGTGAGGACTCGATCGGGACGCCCATCGCGATCGATTACACGTCACTTGTTTAGTACTGTGCAACAACAAAATACAGTGGCGACCTCTAGCGGGGCCACTACATGAAGGGGGCGACCGCTCTACCGCGGGCCGAATCGCCCCCGGACCAGCGCCAGGTAGGCCGCGACGTACACCAGCACTCCGCAGAGATAGGCTACCCACGCCACCGTCCAGATCGGGGCGCCCGCGGCGTACCGGGTGAACCCCTCGTACGCGAAGATGCTGAGGAAGATGCCGGAGGGCGCCATGAGCAGCGCCGCGATGATCCGCAGCGTCAAGCCCCGCGTCACGGCCCAGGGCGCCAGCAGCAGGCCGGCCTGCGATACCAGCCCCATCGCCCCGAAGATGGCCAAGCTGATCAGGTCGGTACGCTCGGGCTCGGACATGCGGCCGAAGCCGTACGCGGCGGTCGCGAAGGCGGCGGCGAGCGACAGCCCGGTGAGCCAGGTCAGCACGAAAAACACCGTGAGCACGCCCGCCCGATCAGCCAAGCCAGGGCATCTCGACGCGACGGCGCGCCTCGAAGGCCTCGATGGCCGGCAGGTGCTCGAGCGTCAGCGCCAGCTCGTCCCGGCCGGTCAAGAGAACGTGCTTGCGGAAGGCGTCCACCTCGAACCGGATCGGTGCTGAGGCGCCGCCCGCGATCGTCTGCGCCTCCAGGTCCACCGTCAAGGTCATCCCCGGCCGCGCGGCGAGCGCGCTCCGGAGGTCCGACGCGGTCTCGCCCGGGACCACGATGGCGAGCAGGCCGTTCTTGAAGCAGTTCTCGAAGAAGATGTCGCCGAAGCTGGGGCCGATCACCACCCGGATCCCGTGGTCCACGAGGGCCCACACCGCCATCTCGCGCGAGGAGCCGCACCCGAAGTTCTCCGCGGTCACCAGCACGCGGGCCTCGCGGTACGCGGGGCGATTCAGCACGAAGTCGGCCCGCTCCCCGCCCGTCGCGTCGAAGCGCACGTCGTGGAAGAGCAGCGGCCCCACCCCGCTCTCCCGCGGCCGGCGGAGGAAGCGCGCGGGGATGATGCGGTCGGTGTCGATGTTGGGCAGATCCATCGGCGCGGCCACCGCGGTCAGGCGCGTGAACGGCTGCATGGAGACGTCCGCGCCCCTCAGCCGAGCGTCCGCACGTCGGTGAGCCGTCCGGTGATGGCGGCGGCCGCCGCCATCGGGGGGCTCATCAGGTGGGTGCGCGCCCCCTGCCCCTGGCGGCCCTCGAAGTTGCGGTTCGACGTGCTCGCCACGCGCTCGCCCGCCGCCGCGGTGTCGCCGTTGATGCCCACGCACATCGAGCAGCCGGGCTCGCGCCACTCGAAGCCGGCGTCCGCGAAGACGCGGTGGAGTCCCTCGGCCTCGGCGGCGCGCTTGACCAGCCCCGAGCCCGGCACCACCCACGCGGGCACCGTCGCGCGCCGCCCTCGGGCGATCGCAGCGGCGGCGCGCAGGTCTTCGAGGCGGCTGTTGGTGCACGAGCCGATGAACACGCGACTCACCGGCGTGCCGGCGAGCGGCGCCCCCGCGGTCAGCCCCATGTAGGCGAGCGCGCGCTCCATGCTCGCCCGGCGCGCCGGGTCGCCGACCGCGGCCGGATCCGGGACGCGCGCGGTGATCGGCAGCGCGTCCTGCGGGCTCGTGCCCCACGTGACGGTGGGGGCGACCTCGGCCGCGTCGAGCGTGACCTCTCGGTCGAAGACCGCGTCCGGGTCCGAGGGCAGCGTTCGCCAGTGGGCGAGGGCCCGATCCCACGCCTCCCCGCGCGGGGCGAAGGGGCGGCCCTCGAGGTACGCCCACGTGGTCTCGTCGGGGGCCACCATCCCCGCGCGCGCGCCGGCCTCGATCGACATGTTGCAGACCGTCATGCGCTCCTCCATCGACATCGCGCGGATGGTCGGGCCCGCGTACTCCAGCGCGTGCCCCACGCCGCCGCCCGCGCCGATGCGCGCGACGATCGCGAGGATGACGTCCTTGGCCATCACCCCGGGCGGCCGCGCGCCGGTGACGGTGATGCGCATCACCCGCGGCTTTCGCTGCCAGAGGCACTGGGTGGCCAGCACGTGCTCCACCTCGGTGGAGCCGATCCCGAAGGCGAGCGCCCCGAACGCCCCGTGGGTCGCGGTGTGCGAGTCGCCGCACACCAGCACGATGCCGGGCTGGGTCACGCCCTGCTCGGGGCCGATCACGTGGACGATGCCCTGCCGTGGCTCGCCGCGCCCGAAGAAGGTGACGCCGAGCCGGCCGGTGTGGCGCTCGAGATCGTCGACCATGCGGCGCACCTCGGGATCGGCGATCGGCTCCGCTCCCGGCCCGGTGGGCACGTAGTGGTCGGCGGTGGCCACGCACGCCTCGGGCCGGCGCACCCCGCGGCCCTGCTTCTCCAGGCGGGCGAACGCGTGGGTCGCGCCCTCGTGGAGCAGGTGGCGGTCGACGTAGAGCAGGCTCTGGCCGCCCGGCCCCTCCGCCACCACGTGGCGGCTCCAGATCTTCTCGAACATCGTGCGGGACATCAGCGCGCCGCGAACTTCTCCTCGATGCCGTGCCACCAGTCGAAGCCGACGCGGCGGAAGATGTCCATCGGGCTCAGCACCGGGCCGGGCTGCCAGTCGGTGCCGTGCTCCTTCAGGTACGCGAGCGACTTCTCCATCGCGGGCACCGCGGCGGCCATGCACACCGCGGGGAAGATCACCATCTTGAAGCCGATGCGCTCGAGCTCGGCGACCTTGATGGCGGGAGTCTTGCCGCCGATGACCATGTTGGCCAGCAGCGGGGCCTTGATCTCGCGGGCCACCCGGCGGATCTCGTCCTCGGTCTGGGGCGCCTCGAAGAAGATCACGTCGGCCCCCGCCGCCGCGTAGCGGTTGCCGCGGTCGATCGCGTCGTCGAGGGAGGTGACCGCGCGGGCGTCGGTGCGGGCGATGATGACGAAGTCGGGATCGGTGCGGTACTCGGAGGCGGCCCGGATCTTGTCGCAGAACTCCTCGGTGGGGATGACCTGCTTGCCCGCGATGTGCCCGCACTTCTTGGGCGCCACCTGGTCCTCGATGTGCAGCCCCGCCACCCCCGCCTTCTCGTACTCGCGCACGGTGCGGACCACGTTGAGCGCGTTGCCGTAGCCGGTGTCCGCGTCCGCGACCACCGGCAGCGAGACCGCGGAGGCGAGGTGCCCCGCGTGATTCGCCATCTCGGTGAGGGTGGCCAGGCCCAGGTCGGGCTGCCCCAGGTGCGAGGCGGCGGTCCCCGCCCCGGTCATGTA
>Ga0075433_10002361_pt1 | contig 14348 bp, 8 predicted proteins | sample RhiMethybrSRZTD2_FD_75299 | JGI IMG/M metagenome (GOLD analysis project Ga0075433, IMG submission 75299) | Populus rhizosphere microbial communities from Tennessee, USA - Rhizosphere MetaG P. TD hybrid SRZTD2 | ecosystem: Host-associated > Plants > Roots > Rhizosphere > Soil | place: USA... | reverse complement strand
GAATGGAGAACTGCGACATTGCTTACATCGCTCAACCCCGAGCAGCGCGCAGCGGTGATCGCGCCGCTCGGCCCGGTGCTCGTGCGCGCCGGCGCGGGCAGCGGGAAGACCCGCGTGCTGACGCTGCGGATCGCCTATTTGATCGAGCACTACAACGCCGCGCCGACGCAGGTGCTGGCGCTGACGTTTACGAATAAAGCCGCACGTGAGCTGAAAGGCCGGCTACGCGAGCTGCTCGGCAGCCGTGCGCGCGGCCTGACAACCGGCACCTTTCACGCCATCTGCGCGCGGCTGCTGCGCGCCGAGATCGCCGGGCGCATCAGCCACTATAGCGGCGACTTCACGATCTACGCCGCCGACGAGCAGCTTCAGCTCGCCGCCAATGCGCTCGACGCTGCCAAAGAACGCCCGCCGACGCTGCTGGAGCCACAGGATCTGCTGCATCAGATCTCGCGGGCGAAGAGCCGGCTACAGACCCCGCGCCTGATGGCGCGCTTCGCCAGCGACCCGCTGGAGCGCTTCGTCGCCAGCTGCTATCAGCACTACCAGCGCGCCTTGCAGAAAGCCAATGCGCTCGATTTCGACGACCTGATCTTTTTGACCAACCAGCTCCTGAGCGAGCACCCCGACGTGCTGGAGACCTATCAGCGGCGCTGGCAGCATCTGCTGGTGGACGAGTACCAGGACACCGACGCCGGCCAACATGCGCTGATCTCGTTGCTATCGCAGCCAGCCGGCGGGCAGCCGCGCTCACTCTTCGTCGTCGGCGATGGGATGCAGGCGATCTATGGCTTCCGCAACGCCGATCATACGATCCTCGCCCGTTTCGCGCAGGATTTCCCCGAGACGCAGGTGATCGAGCTTTCGACCAACTACCGCAGCCGCCAGTCGATCCTCGATGCGGCCTATGCGATCATCCGCCACAGCCGCGCCGTCCCACCGATGGCGCTGCGCGCAGCTGGTACCACGCGGCCGGGCGAACGCTGCCTGATGATCTTCGACGCACGCGACGCGCGCGGCGAGGCCGAGCAGGTGGCGCGCGACATGAATGATCTGGTGCAACAAGGGCGGCGCTTCCGCGAGATCGCTGTGCTGTACCGGACGCGCCACATGAGCCGCCCGATCGAGACTGCGCTGCGCCAGGCGCGCGTGCCGTACAGTGTGCGTGGCAGCACTGGGTTCTATGATCGTGCGGTGATCCGCGATGCGCTGGCGTATCTGCGGGCGATCAACAACCCAGCCGACAACCTCAGCCTAGCGCGGATCGCCAACGTGCCGACGCGCGGCCTGGGCGCGCAGTCGCTGGCGGCGCTATCGACATTCGCGGCCCAGAACGGGATGTCGCTCGCGGCGGCGCTGGCGCATCCGCAGGCGCAGCAGCTGCTTCCCACCAAGGCCGCCGCAGGTGCCCGATTGCTCGCCGGGCTGCTGGAGCGCTGGCGCGGGTTTGCGGCAGGCAGCTTCACCCCCGACAATCTGCTCGCCGACGTGATCGAACGCAGCGGCTACTTGGCCGCGCTCGAGTCGCGCCTCGCGCCGGAGGATCAGCCGGATGCCCAGGCGCATTTGCGTGAGCTGGCGGTGGCTGCCGGCGAGCACACCGACCTGAGCAGCTTTCTCCAGCAGGTCGCGCTGCTGATCAGCACCGACGATGGCGACGACGAGCGCGATCATGTGCAACTGCTGACGATCCACGCCGCCAAAGGGCTGGAGTGGCCGATCGTGTTCGTGATCGGGCTGGAGGAGGGCACGCTGCCGCACGAGCGCAGCCTGGTCGTCCCAGCCGGGATCGAGGAGGAGCGCCGACTGTGTTATGTCGCACTGACCCGCGCAGGCGAGCGGCTGTATCTCTCGTGGGCGGCCGGGCGCAATCGCGGGCAGCAGCTCAAACCATCGCGTTTCCTGGGCGAAATTGAGGCGTACGGGCGCGAGCGGCTGGCAACAAACAAGCCATCCTAACCCTAGCTGAAATGTGAAACGTCCCTAGCTGAAACGTGAATTATAGGCTGCGTAGCCGTTGTTGTAATAGAAGAATAGGACTGGTCAGGCGTCAGTCAGTATAGCGATCACTGCCGGCCCACTGCCAGCCCACTGCCGGCATAAAAATATCATTGGCTTTCGCGCCCAGCTAGGCTATCCTAGACACATCAATCAATCGTCCAGACCACACATCGGGAGGAATACAATGGACACAACCAATAGTCGATCAGCACAGCCGCGCATTATGATGTATTCGCAGGATGGCTTTGGGCTGGGGCACATGCGCCGCACCAGCTCGATCGCCAGCCTGATGACGCGGCGGCGCGCGGATGTCGCGCTGCTGACGCTAGCAGACTCGCGGCTGGGGCATTTCTTTGAAACAGACCAGAATCACGACTATCTGAAACTTCCTTCGATTTTGAAGGCGGGCCCCGGCGACTGGCGCGCGGTCAACCTGCCGCTGCCGTTCGCCGATGTCCACGCGCTGCGCAAGGATCTGATCCGCAGCGCGGTGCAGAGCTATCAGCCGCACCTGCTGCTGGTTGACCACATGCCGCACGGGGCGATGGGCGAGCTGCTACCGACGCTCGATGCGCTCAAAAGCAGTGGTGCCGACACGAAGGTGGTGCTGGGGCTGCGCGATATTCTCGACGCGCCGGAGGTGGTACGCCGCCGCTGGCAGGTCGAGGGTGCGTACGAGGCGATCGAGCGCTACTACGACGAGGTGCTGGTATACGGTCGGCGCGATGTGTTCGACCTGGCGGAACAGTATGGTTTCTCGCCCACGATCAGCGAGCGGCTGCGCTATTGCGGCTACGTCTGCACGCCGAACACCGCGCGCTACACTGCCCGCGCTCGTGCGAAGTACCTGGCCGGTGCCGCTCCGAACACCCGCCTGATCGTCGCGATGGCCGGCGGCGGTGCCGATGGCTACCCGATGATGCGGACGCTGCTCGACGCGCTGCCCACGATCCAGGCCAGCCAGCCGTGCATCCTCGTGCTGATCACCGGCCCATTCATGCCGTCGGAGCTGCGCCGCGACTTGGAAGCGCGCGCGCGTGGCCGGCCAGCGCGCGTATCGATGTCGGTCAGCGACACATTGAGCTACATCGACGCGGCTGATCTGGTGGTGGCGATGGCTGGGTATAATACCACAATGGAGATCCTGCGATCAGGCCGACGCGCGATCTTGATCCCGCGCGCTGGCCCTAGCGCCGAGCAGCGCATGCGGACGCAGCTGTTCGCGGCGCGCGGCTGGGTCGAGATGGTCGATCCCGACGATCTGCATGCCGACACCGTCGCGCGGGCGGTCCTCGAAACCCTTCGCGGTGACGCACCGAACATGGGGCAGGATCGACCGGACCTCGGCGGGCTGGCCTGCGCAACCGATCATCTGCTCGCGCTGCTGCCGCCCGCCCCAGAGGAATTGCTCGTGCCGCTGCCGCTCGAGAGCCGCCAGCCGGCGCTGATCGGGGTGCCGGCCTAGAACAGCAGTCACGAATCCGCGAAGACACGCGAATAAAACCCCTATCTTCGCGTGTCTTCGCGTCCCTTCGCGGATCGAAAATGGAGATGGAGGGTCTGATGGTTCAGCGATTCGACTTCGATCCCCAGCTGCCTGCGCTGCCGCTCGCGTTTGATCGCGATGCTGTGGCGCAGTTGTTTGCGGAACGCTGGCCGGGACCAGCGGCGGACGCGCCGGTGGCGATCCGATCATGCCGGCTTCAGGATACGAAGTATCAGCCGGCGGCCCGCTGCGTGACAACCTACGAGTTGCTGGTGGAGCGACCGGGCAGCGCGCCCTGGCAGACGATCGGCGTGCTTGAGATCCGCCCGACTGGGCCGGCGCACCGGCTGTACGACGACGATGCGCGGCTGCCCTGGCTGGCAGCGGTGAGCGATCCGGCGGGGATGCGCGAGCGTTTTGCCGCGCTGCTGGCAGATGCGCCAGGCGCGCCGGCGGTCGAGGCGTGCGCGATCACGCCGATCCGCTACAAGCCTGGTTCGCGCTGCGTGTTCCGCTACGATCTGCGCACTGCGGCGGGCGAGCAAACCTACTTCGGCAAGCTCGTCGCAAAAGGTGCCGACCAGCTGCTGGCGACGATCGCGGCGCTGCATCAGGCCAGCCAGCTCGCGCCGGATATGCCGCGCATCCTGCGACCGCTAGCCTACTGGCCCGACGTGCAGATGCTGATCCAGTCGGCGGTCTCGGGCGGGGCCGAGCTGAACGCGCTCGCCTTCGACCCGGCGCTGGAGGTTGGCGTGCGCGAGCGCTGGCTGCGCGATGCCGGTGTGCGCCTGGCAGCGCTGCACAGCTCGGCTGGCACTGCGGGGCCGGAGCGCAGCCTCGACGACGACCTGGCCGAGCTGCGCGAGTACTGCGCGCCGATGGCGATCGTCGATGCGCCGCTGGCCGCACACTACGCCGAGCTGATCGAGCAGATCGCCGCCGCCGCGCACGGACGGAGCGTAGCGGCCAGGGTCGCGAGCCACGGCGCATTCCGAACAGACCAGTTTATGATCGAGGATGACCAGCTGGTCATGATCGACCTGGACGGCTTCTGCTGGGCCGATCCGGCCCGCGATCCCGGCAACTTCCTGGCCTATCTGCGCTGGAAGGCGATCCGCAACCCGCAGCAGGCAGCCTTCATCGAGCGCGCCGGTCGCGTCTTCCTCGACGGCTACCTGGCGGCGCGGCCAGCACCCGAGCAGGATTGGCTGGCGATCTACCAAGCGGCTTCGTTGCTGAAGATCGCTGGCCGCCGCTATCGCAGCCTGACCGCCAAGGAGTGGTCGTTGGTCCCGCAGTTGCTCGACAGCGCCGCAGAGTCTATTGCGCCGTTAGAGCCACTATCGTTCAAATAAGTTAGGACGTACGTTCACCACAGATTGTTTACTCTTTGTATGTCGGTTTTTCGCCCCGCAGGGCGAAAAACCGACATACAAAAAAATAGGGATATACATGAAGGACGAAGGACGAAGACACATTCGTCCTTCGTCCTTCGTCCTTCGTCAACAGCCGGGTATCGATTTCCGCCGACGCTCTAGCTGCTCTTGCGGCGGACCCACACGCCCAGGCTCAACAGCCCCAGCGCGAAGCACGCGATCAGCAGCGCCAGATCGCTGCCGGCCTGACCGGTTTTCGGCAGATCGCCAGGCTGCGTTGTTGACGGGGTGGTCGGAGCCGTCTGCGCCTCGGTGGTATAAAGCTTCACGTTGTCGAAGTGCAGGTGGTTGCCGGTAGCATCGACGTTGGTGGCGATCAGGCCGATGCCACCCTTGGTATACGCGGTATCGCTGAAGCTGTCGAGCGACTCGCCGTTCAAGTAGACCGTGAACTTGCTGCCGTCGGCGTCCACCCGCAGATGGTTGACACCCTCTTGCTGCTTGATCAGCGGCGAGGCTTTCCAGGCGATCAGGTCAGTCCAGGTATCCTTGCCGTTCAGCTTACGGACGGCATACTGACCCTTGCGCGGATCGAGCAAAACCGCGTAGAAGTGCGAGTCGTCCTGCGCGCGGACGATCACGCCCTGCGCCAGATCGCCCTTGAAATTATCGCTGTTGTCCCACACATCCAGCTCGATCGCCAGCTCGCCATAGCTCTGCTTGGGAAACAGCTCCCAATGCGTCTCGCCGGCTTTTAGATCCTTCAGGTGATAGACGCCGGGCGCATGGAAGCCACGCGAGTAGTCGGTGGCTTGCAGGTTATCTTCCAGGCCACTCTTCTTCGGATCGCTGAAATCATCTTGGTAGACCAGCTTGCCTTGCGGGGTGGGCGGGGCAGCACTCGCCAGCACCGGCAAAAGCGCCAGACAGAGCGCGACGATCAGACCTGTTTTGAATGCCACCTTCATGCTATCACCTCTTTCCTCGAACAAGCCGGTAGCTTGCTCGCTACGACTAGGGCGTCACGGCGCAACGGAAACCAATCTCGCGATCAATATAGGTCGGCCCGGCCGGCTGGCGGAAGAAGGAGCGCGCCTTGCCCTCACTTTGCGCCCACGATCCGCCGCGGAAGACCCGGTCGCCGCCGGCCTGCGCGTCCTCACGTCCATCGGACTCGCTGTAGGGGTAGGGCATAAAGAGCGTGCTCGTCCATTCCGACACATTGCCGCCCATATCGACGGTGCCATTCCGTTCGGCTGGGAACTGGCCGACTGCGGTGGTATCGCCGATGCTCGATTCAGATGAGTTCAGCAGCTTCGGATCGAATACATCGCCCCAAGGCCAAACCGACTTCTGATACTCGGCAGCGTTCCAGCTCGCGGCCTTCTCCCATTCCGCCTCGGTCGGCAGCCGTTTGCCGGCCCAGATGCAGAAGCTCTGCGCCTGCTGCCACGACACCTGGATGACCGGGAAGTTGGCGAACTGCGTCTCAGTCGCGTAGTTGGGGTGCGTCTCGGAGGCCGGCGATCCGGGCGGTGTGCATTTCCCCTCGGCCACGCACTGCGTATACGCCGCGTTGGTCACCTCCGTGGTGTCGATATAGAAATTCGGCAGCCCGACGATCTGCGGCGGCTCGTCGCGCTTCTCGTTGCTGCCCATGATGAACTCGCCGCCAGGGATCAGCACCATGTCGCCGTGCGGGTCGGCGCGCGTCGTCGGCACACCGGGGTCGATCGGCTCATCGTCGCTCCAGGTCTTGATATTGTCGAAGTGCATGTGCGGCTGCTCTGCGTCCACGTTCGCGACGATCATGCCGAGCATGCCCGAGCCGTATGCGTCTTCCGTGAATTTGGCGAGCTCGGCATTGTTCAGATAGATCGTAAAGGCATCGGCCACGGCATCAATGCGCAGCAGGTTGGTATCCGAGCCCTGCTTAATCAGCGGCGATGGCGTCCAGGCGATCAGATCGCTCCACTTATCTTTGCCGTCCAGCTTGCGAACGTTATACTGACCTTTACGCGGGTCGATCAGGAGTGCGTAGAAATGTTCGGTGTCGCGTACGCGAAAGATCATGCCCTGCGCGACATCCCCAGTGAACTTGTCGCTGTTATCGATCAGATCGACCTGAACGCTAAAATTGCGATAGGTGTGGCGCGGCAGAATCTCCCAGCGCGTATCGTTGGGCTGCAATATTCTGAAGTGGTAGACCCCCGGCGAGTGAAAGCCGCGCTGAAAATCGGTCGCCTTCGGCAGATCCTCCAGGCCGCTCTTGGCGCCGCCAGTGCTGAAATCGTCCTCGTAGATCAGCGTGCCGGTTGGATCAGGTGGCGGTGGGCCGGCCTGCTGCACCGGCTCTTCCGTGCTGCTCGCGGTTGTTGGCTCAACGGTGGCGGGCTCGCCGACACCGCTGGTGGATGTCGTGGGCACGCTCGCGTTGACTGCGGTAGGATTGCCCGCCTGCGGGGTGACCTGTGGCGTCGACCCGAGTCCGAGCACCCGGCTCAGGCCCAGCGCGAGCAGGATGATCGCAACGACACCGCCGATCACCAAAGGCAAACGCGAGCGCTTTGCGGCTAGTTCAGGCTGCGGCAGGGATGTCGTCGTAACGCTCCCGCTCGGCGTAGGCACCGCCGATGTCGCAGCGGCAGCGGCCGGCGCGCTGGCGACTGGCGGAGTGCTCACTGGCGTGCTGGTGACTGGCGGAGCGCTCACCGGCGCATCGGCGATCTGGGTGAAGCGACTGGTCTCGCGCGAGGATTTTTGGACGATCGTCTCGTTGCCGGTCGGCGCGGCTGCCTGCGCCGACGGGGGAAGCTGCTGCTGCATCGTACTCTGGCGGCGCTGGCGCAGCGCCTCCATCTGCTGACGGGCCTCCAGCTTCGTGCGCTCCAGCGCCTCGCGCGCGGCTTCGAGCATATCCGAGGCGTCTTCATACTCAGCGTCGAGCGTGACCAATTTGCTGAACTGATCGACCGCCTGATCCCAGCGACCTTCCTCGAACGCCTGCACCCCGCCGTGATACAGGCCGGTGAGCTGGCTTTGCGTTCCCGATTGCTCGATTCGCGAGGCCACGCGCTCCAGATCGACGGCCATCTCGGCAGCGCTCTGGTAGCGCGCGGCGGTGTCCTTCGCCAGCGCGCGCAGCAGCAGCGTCTCGACCGCCACAGGCAGATCGGGATTGACACGACGCGGCGGCGGCGGTGCCTCGTAGACGTGCTTTGTCAGCACCCCAATCGGCGTATCGGCCTCGAACGGCACACGCCCAGTCACCATCTCATACAGAACGACGCCGGTGGCGTACAAGTCGGTACGTGCATCAACCGGCCGGCCCTCGGCCTGCTCGGGGGCCATATATGCGGCCGTGCCGACGATCAGGCCCGGCACAGTCAGGCGCTGGCTGGTATCGTTCAGCAGCATGGCGATGCCGAAATCCGCCAGCATCGGCCAGCGCGGCGAGGGCATCAGGACGTTTGCCGGCTTGATGTCGCGGTGGATGACGCTGCGCTGGTGCGCGTACTCAAGCGCGTTGAGCAGCTGGCTGGTCAGCCGCAGCGCCGCGACCGGTGCCATCGGCGCGCCCATGAGATCAGTCAGTGTGGCACCGTTCTCGACATACTGTAGCGCCAGGTAGAGCATCCCATCCTGCTCGCCGTAATCGTAGATCGGCAAAATATTGGGGTGCTGAAGCTGCGCAATCGCGCGCGCCTCGCGCTTGAAGCGCGCTGCGAAGTTCGGATCGCGATTGAAAAACAGAACCTTGATCGCAACAAAGCGGTCCAACGAAGCCTGATAGCCTTTGTAGACCGTCGCCATGCCGCCGCTGCGAATGATCTCGGTCAGACGGTATTGCCCAAGTTGCGTGCCGATTAGCTCATCTGTCATCGTATATCTCTCTACCGAAGCGATAGTGTCAGGGAAGTCGGGCCAGTACGGTGCTGCGGTCTGCTTGAATCGTTATCCGAATCAAGCGATAGTCGTTCGATCTGGCGTGGGCAAGGTGTTGCTTGGCAGCAAGCAGCGTTACCGTTTGGGGCCGTACCGCAGTTTTATCGTTCGGGTACGCCATATGAAAGACAATCCGAGTCGCCGGGTACGCCGGTGGAACACGGAGCCGGATCACAAAGAGATCACAAAGAGATCACGTCTATTTTACACACCGATAAACCCATTGTCAATCGGTCGGCTACATGATAGAATGCAAAAACAACCCAAATCTCTCGGATCATGTTAAGGGCTCATAAAGCGCGTTGCGCTTCGTACCCAATTCAAGCCGCTGTGACGGCATGAACCCGTATTTCTAGTGAATAACGAGACACGGAATGGCTCGCACAACACCAGGGCTTCTAAATCAGCGGCGCGCCGACGGTGCCGAGGAGCACATTCAGCTTCGCCAAACAACGACGACGCTTGGGCGTTCGGATTCGTGTACGATCGTCGTCGCACTCCCGAATGTCTCGCGCCTGCACGCGCGCATCGAACTCCAGCACGACTGCTACCTGCTCTTCGACGCGGGCAGCGCCAATGGCACCTTTGTCAATGGCAAGCTGATCGAGCAAGGCTATAAGCTCAACACCGGCGACGAGATCTGGCTTGGCGGGCAAACGGCAGCGCTGTGGTTCACCGATCCCGAAGAGACGCTGGTCGGGCTGCCAGGCGTCATCGCGCCACCGCTGCTGATCGACGAGAGCGCGCGCACACTCAAGGTATACGGTACACCTGTCCAGCTCAGCCCGCTGGAGTACGGGTTGCTGCTGTATTTGTCGCACGCGGCCGGCGCAGTCTGCACCCGCGATAGATGCTTCCTGGCTGTCTGGGGGCAGCCCTACGACCAGGCGACATGCGAGGATGCGCTCAACGCCTGCATCACCAAGCTACGCCGACACCTGCGCACAGCTGCCGAAGCCGCTGGCCAGCCGGCACCAATGATCACCACCGTTCAGCGGATCGGATTCCGGCTCGATGCCCCAGTCACCTTCGCGCCCCAGACGGCACGAGCCACCCCTGCGAACGACCTGACATACGCAGGATAAGGAATCTATTATTAGAACGTACGCTGACCACAAATTGGATTATTTCTTGGCAGGGTTTCGTCCTGCTGACAAAATCAGCATACAAAGCTGCCAGAGGCGAAGCTGCCGTGTGCGTGCGTCCTGTACTGTTCCGTAGCCTTTAGCACATCCTAAATGTCACTCAGTAGACCAAGATCACCCATAGACGAAGAATCGATGACAAATCGACGACTTCGTATCATTCGCCTTTGCAGCGAGCGCTGTTATGCTTGCTCGTGAGTCTGAAGGAGTACCGAGACATGGCTGAAAAACCGGACGATCCGCAGCCGCCTGCCAACAAAGTCGACATCCGCGAGACGCAGATCGCCCTGGCGATGACCTCGACCGGCATCCACAAGCACCCGACCGCGTTCATCAACACGCGCCTGCCGGTGCTCGAGGTCGCGCTGAACGTCGAGATGATGACCAGTCAGCTCGGGCCGCTGCTGCTGCCGCTGTCGCGCGACGGTAGCCCACCAACCGTGAGCTATGCCAAGCTGCTGGCCTACAAGCAGGGCAACCGCGGCCTGATCCACTACGAGATCGCCGGGACAAGCTACGGCGAGCAGTGTGTGGTCTTTGGCAAGCTCTATCCGCAGATTGAGCAGGCCCAGCGCGTCTGCCAAATAATGCAGACGCTGCGCGACGACTGCTTCGGCGATTCCCCGCTGTTGAGCGTACCGTCGGCGCTGGGCACGCTCCCCGAACTCTCGATGCTGGTCTATCTGCCCGCCGAAGGACAGTTCCTCGGCGATGCGCTGGCCGACGAGCAGGCGCTGCACTACATGGACATGGCCGGCGAGTGGCTCGGCACGCTGCATATTCACCCGCTGGAGCTGGAGCGGCATTTCCGGCTGTCGCCCGAGCTGGTTAATGTGCAGGCCTGGGCGGTGCTGGTCGGTCATAAATATCCCGAGCTGGCCGAAGACGCGCTGCGCATCTCCAAGCATTTACAGGATCACGCCAGCGAGATGCAGTTCGAGACCGAGTCGGCGATCCACAAGGATTTCCACTATGGGCACATCGTCGTGAACGGTGGGCTCAAGGTGATCGATTTCGACGAACTGCGCCTTGGTGACCCGAATTTCGACCTGGCCCATTTCTGCGCCAACTTGCACCTGCTGGCCTACCGGCTTAACAACTCACCATTCCAATTCTCGGCGCTCCAGAGCGCATTCCTGCGCGCCTACTCCCGCACGACCGACTGGGTGCCGAATGAGCGCTTCGTCTACTTCTATGCCTACACCTGCCTGAAGATCGCCAAGCAGCTGTGCGCCATGCGTGGCCTGCGGCCGCGGCCTGATGGCGATGAGCAGCGCCGCCAGGTCCAGTTGATGCTCGAACAAGGCGTGGGATCGCTGCCGAACGCGACCAGGCAAAAGTTCTCAAGCAAATTTGCGACCGCGATTATGGAAGATCCCAGTCGTGGGAGTTCATAGGACGTATGCTAACCACAGATCGCCTATTGCTCGTCTGTCGATTTTTCGCCCCGCCGGGCGAAAAATCGACAGACAAAAAAATAACCTGCTCTAGGTGAAAGCGGCCTTGTACGCAAATCCTAAACTCATAACATCTATGGCACACATCGGTTACATCCTGCGCAGCTACCCGCGCCTCTCGCAGACATTCATCGTCAACGAGATCCGTGCGCTCGAACAGCTCGGCTTGCCGATCCATATCTTCGCGATCACCAACCCGCGCGAGCCGATCACCCAGCCGCAGGTCGCGGCGGTTCGGGCAGCGCTCGATTACCTTGAGCTGGCGACGCAACGGCACCTGATCGTCATCCTGGCCGAGCAGCTGCGGGCGGCATGCGCCGCGCCGCGCCGCTACTTCTCCACGCTGCGCTATGTCGTGCGGCGGCGCGATCTCGGCGCAGACTACAGCGCCGGCTCGCGCTATGCCTGCTTCATTCAGGCCGTCTACGTGGCCCGGCTGATTGATCGCGCGCGGCGTAGCGGGCAGCCGATCAGCCACTTGCACGCCCACTTCGCGCACGACCCAACCCTGATCGCGCTGCTGGCGCATATGCTGACCGGCATCTCGTATAGCTTCACCGCCCACGCGCGCGACCTCTACCAGCTGCCGGCGGCGGCGCTGCGCGATCGCATCGCGGCGGCGAGCGCGGTGGTGACATGCTGCGGCACCAACATGGAGTACCTCGCCGATCTCGCATCGGACGAGTCGCGCGGCAAGCTGCGGCTGATCCATCACGGCGTCGATCTGCGCGGCTTTCAGCCCGCCGCGCAAACCGCACAGCAGACACAGCCGCAAGACCCGCATTCGCGTCAAAACGAATTACATGTAGATGCAGCAGCGGCAGACGATGCGCCACTGATCCTCTCGGTCGGGCGGCTGGTCGAGAAGAAGGGCTTCCCAGACCTGGTATATGCCTGCGCGGAGCTTGCCCAAGCAGGCTATCGCTTTCGCTGCGCGATCTATGGCGATGGCCCGCTGCACGACGCGCTGGCGGCGCAGATCGCGCAGCTGGGCCTGGCCGATCGCGTGATGCTGGCTGGCGCGTGCAGCCAGCCGGAGCTGTTGCCGGCGCTCCAGCGCGCCGACATCTTCGCGCTGGCACCGTTCGTCACCGACGACGGCGATCGCGATGGCATCCCCAACGTGCTGGTCGAAGCGATGGCCTGCGCGCTGCCGGTCGTCACAACCGAGGTCGCCGGTATTCCCGAACTGGTGCAGCACGATCACAACGGGCTGCTGGTCGCGCCGCGCGATTCTGTGGGGCTGGCGGCAGCGCTGGCCGCTCTGCTGGACGATGAGGCCCGACGCGCGCGGCTTGGTGCGACCGCGCGCCGAACGGTGGTCGAGCGCTTCGATCTGCGCATGGCCGCGCAGCAGTTGCTCGAGCTGTTCGAGCGCGCGACCACGCCAAGCGCGGCCCGGCTGACCGCCAGCCAAAGCGTGCCGGCAGCTAGTGAGTGACGAAAGAGGTTTTATGCAGTCTGTGCTGACCGAAGCAGCGCAAGCGACCGGCGACGAGCAGCGCCGGCAGGTCGAGCAAGCGCTCCGCCCGCGCGCGATGGGACCGCTGCTGGAGCAGGCGATCGCGGCACCGCGCGATCAGGGCGCGCCGACCGAGTGTCGCATCCTGGATGTGAAGTACGAGCCCGGCGACTATTGCACGGTGCTATATCAGCTTGGCGAGCGCCTGGTCATCGGCACGATCAGCTGGGGCAAGGCCGACGACGAACTGCCGCCGGCCCAGCAGGTGATCGCCTCGCTCGGCATGCAAATCTACCTTTTCGAGCACGACCCAGCGCTGCCCGGCCTGGAGATCGCCCGCGACCCGCAGGCATTGGCGCGCGCGCTGAACGACGCGCTGCCGGAATGCCAAAGTGGTGCGGCGCGCGTGCTGCACTGTCGCAGCACAATCCTGCGCTACCGGCCAGGTCGCCGCTGCACGCTGCGGATCGACGCCTGGCTGCGCGACACAGCCAGCGGCGCGCGCAGCCGGCGAACATTCTTCGGCAAGCTCTACCATAGCCAGGCCAAAGCCGCGCCGGCCTATCAGGAGCTCCAACTGCTCGCCGAATCGACACCGGCGCGCACGGGCCGCGTGATCCTGGCCCGCCCGGCCGCATTCCTGCCCGACCTGCTCATGATCTTGCAGGAGCCGGTCAGCGGGACACCGCTTGAGCTATTGATCGGTCATGTGACCGGCGCGGCAGCCGATGGCGATCCGCGCGGTGAATCGGGCATCGCCCGCGCCGCGCCAGCGCTCGCGGCCGTCCACACCGCTGGGCTGACCGCCGGCCGCGAGCGCCCGATCGCCGCCGAGGTCAAGCGTTTCGGCAAGCGCGCCGCGCGCATCGCCATCGTTGATCCGGCGCTCGGCGCGCGGTTGGGCGAGCTGGCGACCGCGCTTGCAGCCGGGCTCGCGCAACTGCCCGAATGGGGCGCTGAGCTCAGCCTGGTCCACGGCGATTGCAAGCCCAACCAGTTCCTGATCGGCCCAGACGGCGTCGCGATACTCGATTTCGACCACTGCGGCATGGCCGACCCAGCCAACGATGTCGGTACGTTTCTGGCGACGCTACGACAGCTCGGCATTCGGCACAGGCTGAAGCAGCGCGACAGCGCAGTAGCGATGTTGCGCGTACGCTGGCTGCTGGAGCAGGAGCAGCGATTTCTCGACGGCTATTGCGCGGCGAGCGCGCGTGAGCCGCAGTTCCGGCTACGCGCAGCTTGGTACGAGGCGGCGGCGCTGCTGCGCAAGGCGTTACGCGCGTTCGGGCGCAGCCCACGCTCGCCGCTGCCGGCCGCGCTGGCCGAGGAGGCGTGGCGCTGCCTGGCCATGCTGCCAGCCGGCGAAGAGCAGAAACAGTGAGCAGCTTTCCCTGACCTCCGTCGCGCCCAGAGGGCACCCGGGCGACTCCCCCTCTCCCGCTGGCGGGAGAGGGGGTTGGGGGGTGAGGG
>Ga0075433_10002359_pt1 | contig 14355 bp, 13 predicted proteins | sample RhiMethybrSRZTD2_FD_75299 | JGI IMG/M metagenome (GOLD analysis project Ga0075433, IMG submission 75299) | Populus rhizosphere microbial communities from Tennessee, USA - Rhizosphere MetaG P. TD hybrid SRZTD2 | ecosystem: Host-associated > Plants > Roots > Rhizosphere > Soil | place: USA... | reverse complement strand
CCCCCGTCGCCGCAGGCACCGAGATTCTTGCTTGGGTAGAAGCTGAACGCGGCCGCATGCCCGAGAGAGCCAACACGGCGCCCCTTATAACGCGCGCCGTGCGCCTGGCACGCATCCTCGACCACGACGAGCCCGTGCGTCCGAGCGATCTCCAGGATGGGATCCATGTCCGCGGGCTGGCCGTAGAGATGCACGGGAATGATGGCCTTCGTCCGGCTGGTGATCGCATCGCCGAGACGCGCCACATCGATCGTGTAGGTCGAAGGATCAACGTCCACCAATACGGGAGTGGCGCCCGTGCAGGAGACGGCGAGAGCCGTGGCGATAAACGTATTCGCCGGCACGATCACTTCGTCGCCCGGACCGACCCCATAGCCCCGCAGCGCAAGCTCCAGCGCCGAAGTTCCTGAATCCACACCGACGCCGTATTCGCATTCGCAATACTGCGCAAACTCCTGTTCAAAGCTCTCGACATCCCGTCCGAGGATGAAGTCAGCATTGCGCAGGACGCGCTCGATCGTGGCCGCCGCCTCGTCGTGAATGGCGGCGTGCTGCGCCGCCAAATCGACGAAGGCTACGCTACGCTGTTCGTTTCCACTGTTCATAGCTGCCATCCCTCGCAACTTCGACAGGCGCGCCTTTGAGCTTCAACGAGCGATCGACCGCTTCGAGCACTCGAACCACTTCGTCGCCCGCCTGTCCGTTGGTGATCGGTGCCGTGCCGGAGCTGACGCAGTCCAGGAAGTGTCGGCATTCATTCTTCAAGGGCTCGCTGACTTCAATCCGCGGGCTCAGGATGTCGCCGTCGCGGATCTGCACGTGATACTCGCCATAGCTGGCCGGTTCGGAGTCCGTCGACTTGACACCCTTTTCGAAGATCCGCACCTGCTCGGATCCATTCAGATCGTTGAACACGATGCGCCGGTCGCTGCCGACGACGACGACCTCGCGTGCCTTGTGGGGGTCCGCCCAGCTCACATGAATGTGTCCGACGATCTCACCGTGCGGGCTGTCGTAGCCGAGCGTGATGAACCCGACATCTTCACGACAGTTCCGCAATACTTTGGCGCCGACGGCACTGACCCACCGGGGTGCGCTGTCCAGCAGAAAATTGAAGATGGCGACGTCGTGAGACGCGAGATCCCATAGCGCATTCACGTCCCTGCGGATCGGTCCGAGGTTCGTGCGCAGCGCGTAGAGGTAGTAAATCTGGTCCGGGGCAGCGTCGATGTACTCCTTCATCTTTCGGATGCCGCCGTTGTAGACGAACGTGTGGCCTACCATGAGCACCGCCGACCGAGCTTTCGCCTGGGCGATGAGCTCGTCCGCGTCGGCCGAGACGGTGGTCAGCGGCTTTTCCACCAGGACATGCTTCCCTGCCGACAATGCGCGACTCGTGACGTCGTAATGCGTCGCGGCGTTCGTGCAGACGACAGCGGCATCCACTCCGTCGTGCTGAAGCGCCGCGTCGACGTTGGTCGTGAGGTGCACCCCCGGGAACCGTTTCGCGATCTCCTCCAGCCGCTCAGAACGCTGATCGCACACCGCAACCACCTGCGCTTCAGGCAGCTCATTGAGCACGCGGACGTAGTTGACGCCCCAGTACCCGCACCCGATCACCGCCACGCCGATCTGGCCAGTCATATCAGTTCGTTCCTTTCACCCTTGTGGGATGTTGTGTCACTTGGCCCCGCGCCCAGAGACGACGGCGGGAATCGTGGCTGCGAGAATCCTGCAGTCCAACCAGAGAGACTGGTTGCGAATGTATTCACGATCCAGACGCACCATTTCGGAAAACGGCAACTCGCCGCGGCCGCTCACTTGCCAGAGTCCGGTAATGCCAGGCAGAGCCGCCAATCGCTCCATCTCGGACGCTTGATACTCCGCCACTTCGTACGGAGGGACCGGCCGTGGGCCGACCAGGCTCATTTCTCCTCTGAGCACGTTCAGCAACTGCGGCAGCTCGTCGAGACTCGTTCTCCGCAGGAGACGGCCGACGCGAGTGATGCGGACATCGTTCGCGATTTTGAATTTTGCGCACCCGCCATCGGCCGCCGGCAGCTGGCCCTGGACAAAGGCGCGAATGTGTCCCTGATGGAGCGATTGATCCGCGCCGTGCACCATCGAACGGAACTTATAGAAGGGGAACTCTCGAACCTCCCAGCACGTCCGTCCTGCCTCGGCGCGTCGTCTGACGCCGACGCGCTTGTTGACGAACAACACCGGACCGCGGGTATCCAGCTTGATCGCCAGTGCGACGAGCAGCATCAGCGGCAGCAACAGCAGGAACAACAGCAAGGCGAAGGCGAGATCGACGAGCCGCTTGCACAAGAAGTACGGCGCGCTGTTGTGTTCGACCGAGACATTGGCGGCAGGAAACGACCAGACCGAGGCAGGCGTTGCGTTCATATTGCACCGTAAAGGAGAGAAGTTGCCGGAGTCAGAGCAGCCGGTACACGGCTTTCGGAATAGGGAACGTGCGGTCGTTCAGAATGAGACCGAGGAGCGGAATATTGAGATCGTCAAGGTGATCCTTGATGTTCCGCACGATCTCACGCCGAGTGACGTGCGCAGCCAAAACGAGAACCACTCCGTCCACGAACTGGCTCAGGGTCAGCGACTCGGCGTAGAGATTGATTGGCGGAGCGTAGATGAGAATGCGATTGAACAACCCGGCGAGCGCTTTCAGGCACGGCCGGGCTCGTTCGGCCGTGAGCAGCAGATCCGGCTCCGAGGCCGACGCACCTGATGGCAGCAGCCACAAGTTCGCCGGTTCCAGGCGGCGGGCGAACGAAGAAGCCGAACCAGGTTGATGGACCGCAGCGGCCAGGCCCTCGCGGTTATCGGCGCCCACTAACTGATGCAGGACAGGTGAACGCAGGTTTGCGTCCACGACGCACACCGACTGCGAGGTCAGCCGGGCGAGTGTCTGGCCCGCCCGGAGGCAGAGCTCGGCGCATCCGTTTTCGCGTTCGACACCGGCAAACAACACGGCCCGGCGCGCTTTGGATGACTGTGTAAGGAACACCCGCTGAACGAGCTTGACTTGCTCCTGGCGGGACAATTCCTCCGCAGTCAACGGGGCCGGGGGGCGCTGGGCCTCGCGCTCGACCTGCAGATCCTCGACCGGCAGGTCGAGGTTTTCGCCGCGGCGGTCCGCCGGATCAAACCAGTCGGCCACGGTGCGCGCGGCCGGCGCCGTCCCAGCGGCCCACCGCGCTCTTGCGAAGATGCTGCTCACGAGATCAGCTCCGCTGACGCCTCGCGGCGCGGAATCGACGCGAGCACCGGGAGACCGAGGAACGCTTCGACCTCGTCGGGCGTTCTGAAGGACGGATCGAGGTAGTCGGCCACACAAGCCAACCCAACGCTCACCAAGGCTGCGAACAACCCGCCGAGCAGCAACAGCAGCAGCCTGGGCGGGCCTGATGGCTCGTATGGGATCGTTGCCTTTTCGGCGATTGCGACATTGACGATGCGTTGCGCATCCAGCGCGTTGGAAATACGCGCTTCCTCCCGCTTGCGCGAGTAGATGAGTTGATTCTGCTCGGCCTGAGTGGCGGCGCGAACCAGGGCCTGCTGCGTCAGCGTGACCTGTTCCAATTGCCACGCACGCTCCCGATCCGATACCAGATTCTTCGCCGTCACCGAGACACGCGCTTGCAACCCCGCCAGCTCCGATCGGTTCTTTGCCAGTTCGGTGACGAGGTAGTCGTAGGTCGGATTTCGATCGGTCGTTTCTTCGACCAGCGGCGACGCTTCGGCGCCGGCGATCTCCGCATCCAGCTTGGAAATCTGCGTCTCAACCTCCTGCACCAACGGGTATTCAGGCTGGAAGATCCTCTGCAACTCGATTCGTTTCAGTTCGTACGTCGCACGCATCGAATAGAGCTGCTCGAGTAACACCGGTGATCCGCGCCGAATCCCCGCCGCAGCGCGGGCCGGCGTCGATCCGAGTTGCGATTCGAGAACGCGAATACGCGCCGCAATGTCTGCAATCTGCGCCCGGGTCGTCTGCTCGGTCGCTTCGAGTTCGCCGAGGCGCCGCAGAGCGTTCTCCCTCTGCACCTGCACCGAGATGACCGCTTCCTTGCGGTTCTGGTCGTTCAAGCGCGCCTGTACGAGAGCCAGTTCCTTTCCATAGCGTTCGGTTTCCTGTTCGAAAAAGGCAAAGGCTCCGGAAGGGCGATGAACGGCGAGATGCTTGTCGAGGTAGTGGTCGGCCAACGATGTCAGCACGTCGGCGGAGAGTTTCGGGTCCTCGGACGCATAGGTGACTTCGATGACGGCAGACTTCCGGAGCGGCTGCACCTGCAACCGACGGCCGATGCTCTCGGCCGCTGACGCGATCCGGCGTTCGGGGGCAGCCTGTTTCGCATGACGCCAGATGGCCCCCTTCACGCGCTCGGCGATCCCCGGGGTGTTGGGCGCGTCGAGCCCGGTCGCAACGACGACCTGGGCCAACAAGTCACGACTCTTGATGAGTTCCACTTCCGAGTTCAGCTCTTCTTCCGAAATACCAAGCCAGACGGACTGCTGAGAAGAGGCCTCGGGACTCACGAGTGGATCGACGCGCTCGCGCTTGACCAGAATTTTCATTCGCGACTCGTACTGCGGTGGCCGGAGCAGCACGAAGACGAAGACGGCCGCGAAAACCAGGGCAAACGAGAGAATGACCAACCGCTGATGTCGAAAGCCTATCCCCAACAGATAGCGCAACGTGAAGGGGAGCCGGTGCGTGTCGCCATCATGAGTGCCGGCGCCGAGCACGTTGTCGGCTGCCGTCGGGTGCAGGGGCAGTCGGTCGTCTGAGTGAAGGTGTTCTTCCATGCCTGTCGTTCCTTTCCTCAGTACCAGGCGATATCTGATCAATGCAGGAAGGTCAGAATCCAGAGGGAGGAAGCCAGCGTCGATGTGAGCTCGCTGGCTTTGAAGTGCCGGCCGCGTGGAATGTAGATCATGTCGCGCGGTTCCAGTCGCAGGTCGCCACTCAGTTGCGCATCGTTCAGCATTTTCTTCAGATCGAAGGTCTTGGCGTCGAATCGTCCGTCCGGCAGACGGCGGAAGAGTGCGGCCTGAGAAGTCTTTCCGTGATCCCTGACACCGCCGGCGATCGCCAGGGCCTGGGTGACGGTCGTGTCGCCCCGCAAATCGTACTTGCCCGGCCGTTCGACCTCGCCGGCAACGATGAAGTAAGGCTTCTCGAATTCCTGGATCGCCACGGTGATGACGGGGTCGCGAAGGATCGAGGCATATTTCGTGCGGAGCGTTTCGGTCAGCTCCGGGACCGTCAGACCGTCGATGCGAAGGCCTCCAATCGCGCGACAGGTCACATAGCCGTCCGGCTGGATCGTGACCGTATGGTTGAAGGCGGGCACGAATGGAAAATTCAGGTCGAGGACGTCGCCAGGTCTCAACCGGTAACGCGCATCGGGCGCCTGGCGCGTCTGTTCGTTAGCGGCAGGTTGAGCCTGCTTTGCCAGCGCAGGTGCAGCGACCGGCAGCGCGGCGATGATTCCAACAATAACGAGACACCTGCACATGTTCTTCATGGTTGCTCCAAATGCCCGTGACATCCCCGTTGGATGACCGTGCCGCTGTGCTGGTGAAGTCTGAAAGGTTCAGGATGGGTTGAAAGCCGGCTGCGGCTGAGGTCCTGTCCAGGCGCGGGGTCAGGCTTCGCCCCCTTCGGTGGCTTGGACCGTTCTCACTAACCTGCCGCCAGAACCGAACAACGTGCGCGTCCCGACCGCACGCCGATGGAGGCGCAAGCGCGCCCTGTCAAGCATAGGCGAGCCACTTGGGCGATCAATCACACGAACGTGGTACTACCCGGTGTGGTGTGAGATTGCGTGGTCCTCCAGCGGGACATGCTCGGTTAGTCACCTTCGTGTGATTTCGTCGACGCATCACAAACGCTATCGTGGCTCTCGACCAGCGTTCACGCGACGAGCGCTGCGATCAAGAAAAGGGGCGAAGCCTTGCTAGCCGACATCCCACAATGGTTCGCTTTATGGACCCACAGCCATTGCGAACAGTTCGTGCACGATCAGCTTGCGGGCAAGGGCTTCCAGGTCTTTCTGCCCACAGTTCATGAATGGTCGTGCCGGCGCGGCGTGAAGCGGCTGATTTCCCGCCCGATGTTTGCCAGCTACCTCTTCGTCAACCATGCGATCGACAAGCGCAGCTATCTCGACATCGTCAGCACACGCGGGCTGGTCAGAATTCTCGGGGAGCGTTGGGACAAGCTCGCGGCGATCCCGGCCGATGAGATCAGCGCGATCCAGCAGCTCGCATCGTCGGCGGTGGCTGCGACGCCGTACCCGTACTTGCGCGACGGAGAGCGAGTTCGAATCACTGATGGACCGCTTGCAGGCCTCGAAGGCGTGTACGTCCGGAGCCGACGCAACCAGGACCTTCTCGTCCTCTCGGTCGATCTCCTCAGCCGGAGTGTGGCGGTAGAAATCGACGGTGCCGCCGTCGAACCTGTGGCTCCAAGGAGTGGTGTCCGGTCATCGGTGGGCGCGTACCTTTGAACGCTGGATGAAGGAGTAAGTGATGAATAACAACCTGCCCGATGATGCGCTAGAGGTCTTCACGACTTGCCCTCCGCTCGGGAGCGACGGCGGGAAATCCCAGTTGGAGCAATTGATTGATGTCGCGCGGTGGAGCGAAGAGCACGGATGCAAAGGTATGCTCGTGTTCAGCGACAACTCTCAACTCGATGCGTGGCTCCTCTCGCAGGTTGTCATTCAGAATACGCGCGCGCTGTGCCCGCTCATCGCGATCCAACCGATCTATATGCACCCGTACACGGTGGCAAAAACGCTGACATCGATTGGACATCTGTACAACCGCCGCTTCTACCTCAATATGGTTGCCGGTGGTTTCAAGAACGACCTCATCGCGCTCAACGACACGACTCCGCACGACCAGCGGTACGACCGTCTCATCGAGTACACGCAGATCATTCAGAAACTCCTTGAAGGTTCGGGACCGGTGTCGTTCGCCGGCGAATTCTACAAAGTCGATAAACTGAAGCTCGCGCCGCCGCTCGCGCCCGAGCTCTTTCCCGGGATATTCGTCTCGGGATCCTCGGATGCGGGTGTGAGCGCCGCGCGCGCAATCGGGGCGGTCGCGATCAAGTACCCCAAGCCCGCGAGCGAAGAGGAAATTCACGCTGGAGATTCCCTCGAGTGCGGCATCCGCGTCGGTATCATCACCCGTCCCGATGCCGAGGAAGCGTGGCGCATTGCCATGACGCGGTTCCCGGAAGATCGCAAAGGGCAGCTCACGAGGCAGCTCGCATCCAAAGTGTCCGATTCGGTCTGGCACCATCAACTCACCGAACTCGAAACGAAGCGGGATGGCAATCCATACTGGATGGTTCCGTTCCAGAACTACAAAACCATGTGTCCCTATCTTGTCGGCAGCTATGAAGAGGTTGCCGAGGAGATGTCCAGATACTTCAGCGCGGGCTTCCGACGGGTGATCCTCGACGTACCACCGGGCTCGGAAGATCTGGCGCATACTTTCGAGGCGTTCAATCTCGCCATGCAGCCGGTGCATTGATGCCGCAACTTCTCCAGGACTGGGTGGCGCGCCAGGCCGCTGCAACGCCGGAGCGAATCGCCGTCGTCTGCGGTGGCGAGCGGCTCACGTACGGAGAACTCGATTCGCTGTCGAGCCAGTTGGCGCATGTTCTCCGTGACCGCGGCTGCGTAAGAGGGGACCGCGTCGCGTTGCTCATGCCGAAGTCCCCAATCGCAATTGCTGCGCTGCTCGGAATTCTCAAGGCCGATTGCATTTACGTGCCTCTCGATCCGTCCAGCCCGGTGACGCGGCTGCAGAAGATCGTGAGCGCGTGTGACAATGCCTGCCTGCTCGCCGCTGGCCCCGTCGCATCGACGGTGCGCGACCTGTTGAACCAATGCTCTTCTGAGAGGTGCATGTCGGTCGGCTGGCTCGAACCCAGGTCAGTCGTCGCGGCGGACCTGGACCCCGCCTTCACGCTTGACGACGTGATCCAATGCTCCGGTGAACCCGTTGAAACTCGGAACACGGAGACCGATCCCTCACACATTCTCTTTACCTCAGGATCCACTGGCACACCGAAAGGGGTCGTCATCACGCACTCGAACGTGCGACACCTGATCGAATGGGCCGTGAGTTACTTTGGGATCGATTCGTCCGATCGTGTGTCGGGACACCCCCCGCTGCATTTCGATATGTCGTTTTTCGACATCTTCGGCGCGGCCGCCGCAGGTGCTGAACTGCACCTCGTGCCTGCCGATCTCAACGTGCTCCCCAACAAGTTGGCTGACTTCATTCGCAGCTCGGAATTGACGCAGTGGTTCTCGGTCCCGTCGATACTCACCTACATGGCACGATTCGACGTTGTCGCGCCTAACGACTTTCCGCACCTCCGGCGTCTCGCATGGGCCGGGGAAGTGCTGCCAACGCCGACGCTCATCTACTGGATGCAGCGCCTGCCGCACGTGCAGTTCACGAATCTTTACGGGCCTACGGAAACCACGATCGTGAGCAGCTACTACACAGTCCCTGAGTGTCCAATGGACCCACAGGCACCGATCCCGATCGGCCGTCCGTGCGGCGGCGAGGATTTGCGCGTTCTGGATGACTCGATGCGCCGCGTGCGTCCAGGTCAGTCAGGCGATCTGTACATCGCCGGCGTGGGACTCGCCCGCGGCTATTGGCGTGATGAAGAGCGGACCGCAGCCGCGTTCGTCACAGATCCGGAGAACCACTCCGAGCGAATCTACAAAACTGGTGACCTGGCCAGAATCGGCGACGACGAGCTGACGTATTTTCTGGGACGCAAAGACTCGCAGATCAAGAGTCGCGGGTATCGCATCGAGCTCGGCGAAATCGAAGCGGCGTTGAATGCGGTCGCGGTCGTGGAGGAATCGGCCGTTGTCGCAATCAACACCGACGATTTCGACGGCACGGCCATCTGCTGCGCGTACGTGCCAAAAGGGGAATCCGACGTGACGCCGGCGGTACTCCGACAGCATCTCCGTGCCCTCCTCCCCAGCTACATGCTGCCGGCGCGCTGGCTCGCATTCGAGCGATTCCCCAGGAATGCAAACGGCAAGATCGATCGGCCGCGTTTGAAGGAGGCCTTCAACACTCATGCAGCTCAAGCCTGTTGACACGCCGCATCTCTTTCGACTGGTCGCCGAGTGGCTGGCACAAAAAGAGAACTATCAATGGCTCGACTTCGGTGACGGGCGGCAACTCGTCAGTCCCGAGTGGCTGAAGGTTGCGATGCAGCGAGGCACCTATGTGCTGCGAATTTTCACGTCCGACATCGACGACATCCCGATTGGTGTCGTCGGACTGAGCAACGTCAACCCACATTTCAAGACTGCCAATATCTGGATCGTGCTCGGCGATCGCGCATACGGCGGCCAGGGGTATGCCAGCCGCGCCACGTCCCGAATGCTGACCCTGGGATTCGCCGAGCTCGGCCTCCGTTCCATTCACACCTGGATCGTCGAACACAACCCATCGGTTCACGTTGCCAGACGCGTCAACTTCCGGCTGATTGGCCGGCAACGCCAGTGTCATTACATCGACGGCCGCGCGTACGATCGATTGTGGTTCGACCTGCTGGCCTCCGAGCACGAGGAGATCGAAGATGCCCGAAACCAACCCGCTGCAGCACCGGATTGCAAACCTGTTCTCGACGGCGCTCAACCTTGATGTTCCTTCGGTTGATTCCGATCTGTTCGACACGGGGGTGCTTGATTCGCTGGCGTTCGTCCAATTGCTCTTTCACCTGGAAGAGGAATTTGGCGTCGCGACGTCGGTGGAAGACATGGAGGTCGACAACTTCAAATCGATCTCGAGCATCGCGAACTTTCTGATGGCACGCGGGGTAGACGGCGTCGCACCGCCAGCACGTTAAGACTTGTTTCAAGGTTGCAGGCGCGCCACGGGCGCGCCCCTCTCCCATGGATCCCGTCAAACGAAAGCAGACGTTGCGCATGCTGTCGAACGGCATCTACGTGATGACGTCGTCAGCGGGGGCGGCGCATGGGGTCGCGACCATAACCTGGCTGTCACAGGCCTCGTTCAAACCGCCACTCGTCATGGCAGCGATTCGGCCAGACAGCAATGTGTTCAAGTGCCTCGTCGAGAGCGGCGTCGCAGCCATTCACATTCTGGACTCCGGGCAGAAGCACCTCGCGCAGCGGTTCTTTGCGCCAACGCAGGTGATCGACGACACGATTAATGGCGAACGCTTCGTCCCGGGGTTAACGAGCGCTCCGATCCTCGAAAATGCTTCCGCCTACTTCGAGTGCGTCCTGCGGCAAACCGTGACGCTGGGGGATCATGCCGTCGTGATCATGGAAGTCATCGACGCTGAATGCCGGCGAGATGTCTCTCCTCTGACGGTCGCTTCGTCGCCTTGGACATACGGCGGGTAGCCTCGCCGCTTCACCGCGCATTCGAGCAACACGATCCGGGACGATTGTGGCAGCGTCCCTTCGATTCTCGCTCCTGTTCAACCTGTGGAGCCGCGCGTGAGCCCTGGATTCACGAGTGCCTGGTTGTCTGCTGCTCCGGCACGTGAGCCGGCACGCCAGACGACCGCCTTGACGCTTGAATGGACCAGCAGCCTCGACTTCTCGCCGGAAGATGCCGCGGTCGTCGAGGTGCTGATTAACGAGCGCCCCGAACTCGGCGTCTTTCTGTCCAAGGCCTGGCTCTCTGGTTTCTTTGCCGACCCACCGGACGGTTTCGACGTATCACTCCTGAAGTTTCGCGAGGCGGACGCCCTTCTCGGCCTTATCGCTCTGGCAATCCAGTCAACGTTCTCGCACACACGCGTGGTGCTGCTCGGAGGCGGTGCAGGATCGGACCGTACCGATCTGCTGGCATGCCGCGGCTCTGAGGCAGCCTGCGCGGATGCGTTCATATGCTGGCTGGCCTCCTCGTTCAGTCGACGAGGGTTCGTCCTCGAGCTCCGAAATGTACCTGGTGAGTCGCCATTATGGAGGGCGGTGCAGAGGGCGTGTGTCGAGCGTGGCGTCAGGCTCATCACCCAACCGGAAGAAGTTCATGCGCTGCCGTATCTCGATCTCAGAGAACCGGCGCTGTCACACCCGGCCTCAGCGCACGGATCCCATGCGCTCCAAAAACACCGCCATACGCTGGAGCAGCGAGGCCTGTTGAAGGTTGAGCTTCTCGACGATGAAGCAGATGTACTTTTAGCATTCGAGTCGCTCGTGCGGTTTCTCCACCCACGCTGGCCAGCGCACGAACAGGAATTCGCGCTCCGACACCCAAGAGTGCAGCGATTTCATCGCTGCGTGCTTCCACGCCTGCTGGCGGAGCACCGGCTGCGGATGCTCCGGCTCACCTGTGACATGCGGACCATCGGGGTGTTCTACGGCCTTGGCGCTGCGGAATGGTGGGGATGCTACCTCGCTGGTCACGATCGCGAGTGGGCCGGAGGGATGCCGCTCCGCGAGATCCTGATCGCATCAGCGATTGAGGTCGCAGCACAGCAAGGTGTGCGCAAATTTGACTTCCTGAAGGGATTGGCAGGCGTGAGGGATCTCTGGCCAGTCCGCGATCGCGTGTCAGTCGACGCTCAGATCTTCTCCGCGGCGTTAGGCGCGCAATTTACGCGCACCTGGCGCGCAACCCGCCAGGCGGCTTGGGCGCTTGTCGACTCCGTCCGCAACATTCCCACCCATCTGTGATCACCAGATCCAGGTCATCCGGTCCGAAGCGGTCATGACACGCGGGGCCTCTCGGAATCGAGAGTGTCGAGGAGTCCCTGCGACGTCGCGAGCATCGCGAGCTCGACACGGTTGGTCGCGCCAACCTTGTCGAACATCCGGGTCAGATGATGTTTGATGGTTTCTTCGCTGACGGTCCATTGCTGCGCGATCGCCTTGTTGGAGTGCCCGGCCACGACCATTCTCAACACCTGCTGCTCACGCGGAGTGAGCCTGGATCCTGCACCGTTGCCGGTCAGGCTCGACGACTGAATCAACGGCCGGACGACTTCAAGCAAATCGCTCACGAGTGATTGGCCGAGCCAGTACTGTCCAGTCATCACGCACATGATCGCCTCGAACAGCACTTCGGTCTGTGCGTCCTTCAGCAAGAGGCCGCGAACCCCAAGCCGAACGGCGCTCACGAGCTGGCTGCGGTCGATATTGCCGGCGAGCAGGATGATTCGCATCCGGTCGCGGCAAGATGCCAGCTCGCGAAGCGCCTCCAGTCCGGACATCCGCGGCATGCAGAGATCCAGTAAGAGCAGATCGGGCGGGGCGGCCTCAACGAGCCTCACAACGTCTTCGCCTGTCCCCGCTTCGCCAATGACTTCGAAGCCCGATCCCACATCCACGCCATAGACGTCGCGCAGCACGTTCGGCGGCACGGCCAGCAACTGACGCAAGCTCGCGCGAAAAAGGGATTCGTCGTCGGCGAGAAAGACTCGTACCGGGCCCGAGTCCGCCGACGCGCTTTCGTTGGACGATGTGGTCACCGACATGAGACGCCTTCACCTTTCCGAGGTCCACTGACTGTCCCTCTCGGGGGTCTGGGACCAACCGTGGATAACTGCCAGGCAGGTTCAGTGCACCTGCCAGCCTCCGGGAACCATCACGGTGCGCAGGGTGGTCTTGAGTTCTTCGAGCGTAAAAGGTTTCGCGATCACGGCCTTGAATCCGAAATCTTCGGAGTCGTCGGACATGGAATTCCGCGCCCGGCCGCTGACCATAATCGCCTTCACCTTCGGGTCGACCTCGCTAATCATCTCGAGTGCTTCACGGCCGCCGAGACCTGACGGCACGATCAGGTCGAGAAGGATGGCGTCGAACGGCTGATCGGTCTTCAGCGCGTGCGTATAGCGTTCGACCGCTGCATTGCCGTCGTCGACGGCTTCCACTGAATGGCCCAGGAGCCGGAGCATCTGCACCGTAAGGGATCGACAGGCCGCCTCGTCGTCCATGACGAGAATGCGTTGGCCGCGTCCCTGTACTCTGCCGGCCGGCCGTGTCTGAGCGTCGGTTGGCGAGACTGGCAAATTGATCGTCAACGTTGTCCCTTCGCCCGGCCGTGATGCGACCGAGACGTAGCCACCATGGTTCTTGACGATCGAATACGCCGTCGCCAGGCCAAGGCCACTGGCCTTCTCCTTGGTGCTGAAGTACGGATCGAAGATTCGTCCGAGGTGCTGTTCAGCAATTCCGATCCCCTGGTCGGTGACCGAAATCCGGACGTACCGTCCCGGCTCGACGCGGAGCGCATGCTCCCAGCGTTGGCCCGGCTCGATGACGTTCTCGGCGCGCACGTCGAGGCGCCCGCCGTCGGGCATCGATTGCTGCGCGTTGACGACCAGATTGGTCACAACCTGCGTGAGCTGGTCTTCGTCTGCCGGCACTTCCCACAGATCCGGCCCGATGTCGAACGCGCACGTCACGTTCGAACCACGCAGTGCAAGGCTCACAGATTCTTTGACCAGACGTGAGACCGCGAGTGTTTTCTTCAGGGGCACCCCGCCTCGCGAAAACGTGAGAAGTTGCCACGTCAACTGACGGGCGCGAAGGCATGCGCGTTCCGCCTCGCCCAGGGCGTGCAGGGCTTTTCCGCTGGCGTTCGACGCCTGGGCCAACGAGAGGTTGCCCATGATCGCCATCAAGATGTCGTTGAAGTCGTGCGCGATGCCGCCTGCCAACAATCCAAGTGATGCGATCTTGGCGGCCTTGGCGCGCTCCTCCCGTACCCGCAGAGCATCAGTGATGTCTCGAAACACCACTACTAATCCAATGGTGTTGCCGTTGGTGTCGCGCAGCGGGGCGAAGACTTCCTCGATCGGCCGCTCGAATGAATCGCGGGCAACAAGGAGGGACGATCGCAACACGCTCGCCTTTTCGGCGTGACGTGCCAGGGCAGAAATTGAATTGGATCGCGGCCGCCGGGTCTCCGGATCGAGACTGCTGAATACGGCGTCGAACGACCGGCCCGTGGCTTCTCCCCCGGTCCACCCGGTCAGCATTTCCGCCGCCTCGTTGATCAGCAGCACGTTCCCGTCGAGATCGGTTGTAATCACGCCATCGCCAATACTGCGGAGCGTAACTGCGAGGCGCTCTTTCTCTTCGGCGAGAGACTGCTCGGCGCGTCGAGCCTGAAGAAGTGCATCAATCGTCTCACTGTGAAGCCGCTCGGTCTCCTGAACGTGTCGCCGCTCGTCTTCAATCCGTCCCAGGAATACGTGATAGCTGCGGTAGGACAGGTACACCGGCGCGAGCATCAGGATCGCGAGCCACGGATTGCCACGATCGATGACCAGCGCCGCGACCGCGCCCGCCG
>Ga0075433_10002358_pt1 | contig 14360 bp, 14 predicted proteins | sample RhiMethybrSRZTD2_FD_75299 | JGI IMG/M metagenome (GOLD analysis project Ga0075433, IMG submission 75299) | Populus rhizosphere microbial communities from Tennessee, USA - Rhizosphere MetaG P. TD hybrid SRZTD2 | ecosystem: Host-associated > Plants > Roots > Rhizosphere > Soil | place: USA... | reverse complement strand
TGGGCATATGGTAGTCGGTCAGCACAGCGTCAATGGAATGTTTTTCCATCTGTTCCAAGGCTTCCAACCCGTTGGTCGCTCCATAGACCATGTATCCGGCGCTGACGAGCCTGACCGAGAGTAGGTAACGCAAATCGCGATCATCCTCGACGACCAACAGGCTTTTGTTCTTCCGCTCCATACAGTTCGTGCCTCCTTTCCGGCTATCCCCTCTAGTAACAGCAGCGAGCGCTTTCCCAAAGGGGTGTCCGTCGAACATAAATTAGGCTGGACCGACAATAGAGGATTAGAGAGAGGATGGGAGCAAACAGCAGACCGTGCTGCGCCAAAGGCATTCAGCGGCCGAGATTCTATTGAGAATCAAAGCGATAGCCGATTGGATACCGACGGTATCGAGCGCAGAGATTCAGGGAATTATGGGAACAAGTTGTCGCGAGGCTCAGAAGATATCAGTGAGAATGCGAGGAGGTACGCGGACTTCTGACTTTTTGAGACAAGCTGTCTCGTGAATGAACAGGTTGGCCATTGATTGTTGGGTCAGCCTTGGCCGTATTGGCGGAGCTTGCGAAGGAGCGTCTTGCGGTGGATGCCGAGTGTAGCGGCTGCCTGGCCGTGGTCCTGATGATGGGCCTCTAGCACGCGCAGAATATAATTCTTTTCCATATCCTGAAGAGTGTCCCATCCGCGAGTCCGCGCCTGGTCCTGAACGGAAGTTGTCCGGATGGCCTCCGGCAGATCCTCCGGGGTGATGACGGGGTGCGGGGTCAAGGCAATAGCTCGTTCGATCACGTGCTCGAGTTCGCGGACATTGCCGGGCCATGAATATCGTGTCAGCAAAGGAATGGTTTCCGGTGAGAGGCCGGTCACTGGTTTCTCCCTGGTGCGACCGTACTTCTCGACAAAGTTCTGGCTCAGGAGCGGAATGTCTTCAATTCGATCGCGTAATGGTGGAAGGACAATGGTCACGACCTCAAGCCGGTAAAAAAGATCGTCTCGAAATGTTCCGGCCTCGACGAGTGGTTTCAAGTCTTTTTTCGACGCGGCGATGATTCTGACGTCGATGCCACGAGTCGTCTCGCTCCCGACTCGCCGGACTTCACGCTCTTGAAGTGAACGGAGCAACTTGCTCTGCATGACCGGAGAGAGGTCCGCAATCTCGTCCAGGAAGCAGGTGCCAAGATGCGCTTGTTCCAGCAGTCCCTTCTTGCTTGCGACGGCCCCGGTAAATGCGCCTCGTTCATGCCCAAAGAGCTCGGATTCGAGAAGCGTTTCGGCCAACGAACCTGTATCGATCGCGACGAACGGCCCGTTGCTCCGGGTGCTGTTGGCATGGATGGCGCGCGCGATCATCTCTTTTCCGGTCCCGCTCTCCCCCTGAATCAGAATCGTGCTGTCCGTCTCCGCGACGCGAGCGATAAGTTTATAGACTGCGACCATCCCGGGACTGCTTCCCACGAGGTTGTCGAACCGGTATCGTTCACGTAATTGGTCGCGCAATGAACGATTCTCCCGCACTAACTTCTTATGTTCGAGCGCCCGTCGAACCACCAATCGAATGTCGTCCACGACGAACGGTTTACTGAGATAATCGAAGGCCCCCGCTTTGATGGAATCGACGGCTGTCTTGAGCGATCCATAGGCGGTCAATAGGATCACCAAGATGTCCGGCGCCTTCTCCCGCACGGCAGCCAGTAAGGCCAGTCCATCCTTCCCCGGCATGTGAATGTCCGTAATGACGAGATCCGGCTGCCATTCGCTAAGTTTCTGTAATGCCGTTTCCGCGTCCTCTGCGGTCTCGACCTGATACCCCTCCTTCGCGACGACTTCGCGGAGCAGGCTCAGGGTATCAGCGTCATCGTCCACTACCATTACGCGAGATTGTCGCTGCATCAGCGCGCTCCTCCGTTTGTTGGAAGTACGATCGTGAATCGTGACCCACTCCCCGGCTGGCTGTCGACCTTGATCTGACCTCCATGCGCCCGTACTGTTTCCAGCGCAATAGCCAGTCCCAGACCCGTGCCGCGTCTCGCCTTTTTTGTCGTGAAAAAGGGTTGAAAAATATGGGCCATCTGTTCGGCGTCGATTCCGTGGCCCGTATCGGCGAATTCCACCTTGACCGACGTTCGATGGTGCGGATGTTCCAGCTCGCCATGGGGAGAGGTCCGCACGGTCAGGGTTCCACCAGCCGGCATCGCGTCCAATGCATTTTCAATCAAATTGTTAAACACCTCCTGGAGCTGCTGGACATCGGCATCGACTTTCTCGATGTCCCGGTTCCACTCGGCGACCAGTGCAATCTTCCGGCGCTCAAATTCCGGCCCAAAGAGCGCGAGACATTCGGCGACGCATGCGTTCAGATCGAGTGGAGATCGAATCGGTTCCGGTCTCCTGGCATACATCAACATGTCTTGAATAATTTTCGATGTTCGTTCGATTTGAGTCTCCACCGTTTCTAACCGTTGTCGAGACTCCGCGCTCAGCGTCGGATCTTCGGCCAAGAGTTGAATATGGCCGGAGAGAGCGGTCAAGGGAGTACCGATCTTGTGCGCTACGGTTGCCGCCATATGCCCGATCGCCGACAGGCGTTGAGCGCGCGCCGCATCGCGCTGTGCCGCCGAGAGGAGTTCGTTCGTATGGGCCAGCGTCCGATTTTTTTGCAGCACCTCGGCGGTTGCCTCGCTGACTTTCACCTGCAGGCTTTCATTCATCGCCTGGAGGGATTCTGTCAGTTGGGCATTGTGGTGAGTTGTTTCGAGAATCTTCTTCACCATGTCGTTGAATGTGCCGGCAAGTTCTCCGAGTTCGTCCTGTTCCTCAACCGGTACGGCGGAAGTCATGGTTCCTTTGGAAACCGATTCGACGGCGGTGAGGAGTCGTTTCACGGGACGATGTACCTTGAAGTACAGAAACAGATTGATGGCGATCACAATTGCCGCCCCAGTCAGCAATCGTCTCGTTCTGGAGGCTTGCTGCAATGATTCCAAGGCCTCGTCCATTTGCAGGGTGGAGAATTCGGCATAGGTCGCTCCGACGACGGCATGCCGCAAGACGATCGGGGCGGCCAGAAAGACGCGATGGGTGTTCTGCCGATCCGCATAATCGATCAGGGGCTGCTGTTCTTCGCGCACGCGCTGAACAAGGTCGGGAGCTTTCTCTTGAAGCGGCAACTCCGTGGGGCCCGCGCTTGCGATTGGTACAGGATTCTTTCCCGGTTCGGTCGGGAACTCGTACAGGACGATGTTGAGAAGATCCGGTAGGGTAAGCAAGATCTTCTCAAGTTCTTTCGTTCGCGCTTCCCGATTCGACAACTGGGCAAGACTGTGGACGTTTAGGTCGACGGAATGCCCGACGGCCAGCGCTGCGCCTCGGACGTTGTCTTCCACCGTATGCCGGATTGAGCGGGCCTCGAGCCATTCAGTCGTGACGGCGGAGACGCCGACGATAAAGATGATGATCAGCGTCATCTTGATTTGAAGGCTCAGCCGGTGCCAGCGGTTCAGCATAAGCTCATGGTAGTCCCTCACATTTCCTTGTTCAATCGGAATTCGAGACAAGATGTCTGCCCGGGAATAAGTTGTCTCTCATCTTGGAGAGAAATCCACGATCTTTCACGTCTCCTCGTCACGATCAAACGGATAAAACTTCGAAACTTCCGCGGTCTTGCGGCAGCCGGCGGTATCGGCGGTACAGGATCAATTCTAGGCATCAGGTTTGCTCAGTCTCCATAACAGAACCGTGAGAATTCTGGAGAGATGCATCGTGACTGGACTGATTCTTCTGGTCGAGACCGATGCCGGATTGGGTGCCGTCCTGTCAGAAGTGTTGCGACACAATGGGTATGAGGTGATCCTCGTGGGAACGTTAATGAATGCCGACGTTGAGCGCATCGATTCCGTGAACGCTGTGATTCTGGATCATGATACGACCGCCGCTGAAAAAGAACTGGCCTGGCTTGATGCACTCCAACCGTGCGACGAATCGCTCCCGATCGTGTTGATGGGCCTGCAAGCACCACAGGAACTACGCCGTCGCCTGGGCGAACATCTGAATCATCAGCAGACCAAATCTCTGACGGTGGTGCAGAAGCCGTTTCGGAATGAAGAATTGCTTGCTGCCGTCCGAGAGGCGAAGGGGAGTACCTCGCCGGGGCGGGCAAACGGAATACGGAATATAGACCACAGGCGGTTTTAAGGCGCGCACAACACGCCGCGGGAAAGTTGAAACCCATGAGATGTGAACGTTGTGCTGGGCTGGTGGTGGCTGAACAGTTTATCGGAGGTGCGACCACCAACGGGGGCTGGGCCTATAGCGGGTGGCGGTGTGTCAATTGCGGTGCGATTGAAGTATTCCGGCAAACAGGTTCGCATCCTGTCCTGCGACCTATTGTAGGAGGCGGAAAACGAGGAGGGCTAAAGTCGAGTGTCGAGCGCTAAGTCCCGTCGACATGCGCCGCCATGGGATCGCGATCACAGTGTGAACGACCCGAACCCTTCGGAGTTTCAAGGGAAGGACACCATGTCCAGAGTACACGGTTACCTGATCGTTCTCTTGCTTAGTATAGGCCTCGTTGTTCCCGGCGCATTCGCGCAGTCTGAGATGACTCTTCAGACGATCAAGGGCGATCTTCTGTCAATCAAGGGCGATAGGTATGTCGTGAAGGACTTCTCCGGGAGGCTCGTGTACCTCCAGGTCGACAAGAATACGAAGCGAGAGCGCATGCTGGTCCCGGGGGAAAGAATCGAGGCAGATGTGATTATCGGCGAGAGAGTCGTTGCACTTCGATCAGCGAACGAATCCATGATGAAAGGAGCAGTCCGATGAGAATCGCCCAGGTTTCACCCTTGTGGGAGAGTGTTCCGCCGAAACTCTATGGAGGGACGGAACGGATCGTGTCCTACCTTACTGAGGAACTGGTGCGGCTCGGTCACGATGTGACCCTCTTTGCCAGCGGAGATTCGGTCACGAGCGCTCGCCTGGAGCCGATCTGTGCTCATGCGCTACGGTTGAATACAGGGATCTTCAACCGCGATGCCCCTATGACGATGCTGATGGAGCAGGCGCTGGGAAAACCCGGCGACTTCGACATCATTCACTCTCATCTTGATTTCATGGGCTTCCCTGTCTCGCGGAGAAATACGACGCCGACGGTGACCACGTTCCACGGTCGGCTCGATCTGCCCGAACTGCAGCCGGTGTTTCGTGAATATGCGGAGATGCCGATGGTGTCGATTTCGGATGCCCAGCGGAAACCTGTCTCTTGGGCAAATTGGCAATCGACCGTCTATCACGGTTTGCCAAGGCATCTGTATGGCTTGCACCAGAATCCCGGAGGTTATCTGGCATTCCTGGGGCGTATTGCTCCCGAGAAGCGACCGGATCATGCGATTGAGATCGCCAAGCGGGTGGGGATTCCCTTGCGGATTGCTGCAAAGGTCGATCCGATGGATCAGAAGTACTTTCAGACCGAAATCGAGCCACTGCTCTCTGATCCGTTAATTGAATATATTGGTGAAATCACGGACGCAGAAAAGGACGAATTCTTGGGGCATGCCATGGCGCTAGTCTGTCCCTACGACTGGCCGGAGCCGTTTGGTCTAGTGCTGATTGAAGCGCTAGCCTGCGGAACGCCCGTCCTGGCCTATCGGCGTGGATCCATTCCTGAAATCATTGAGGACAAAGTCACTGGATTCGTCTGCGAGGGACTCGACGAGATGGCGGCGGCTGTCCAATGTATTCCTGAGATCGACCGTCGGCAATGTCGCGTCACGTTCGAGCAGCGATTCAGTGCGGAGCGCATGGCGCTAGACTATCTCCGCGTATATGAGCAGGTTGTCGGTAACATCTATGAAAGGGAGGAAGTGGCCACGAGTCTTGAATCCTGGCCTACCGTCTCGGCGAGCGCATAGGTGCCGATCAGTTTTGGGGTGAAGGGAGATGGAAAGAAGGCTTTCTTCAGCCTTGGGAAGGAGGTCCCTATGAATATTCTCACGTCGACCAGTCTTGCCGTCGCCCTTGCCGGTACCGGCTTGGTTTCGGTACAGGGGATTTGGGCAGAAGACCGGATGCTTTCGGGATTGTCACCTTCGAAGATCGTGACCGGCGAGGTGGCTCAAGTCGAAGGGGAATTTCATATGGCCAAGGGGCCGGAGGGCGATGTCACGCTCGACATCGTGGATAAGTCCTACGTCATTACCAGTCAAACCGGAAAAGAGGTGCGTCTCGAACTCGACGATCATACCAAAATCCAAAACAGGGTGAATCCAGGGGACAAGGTCGAAGCCAAGATTTCATCCAAAGGCCACACCCTCTCGGTGACGCGACTCGACCGATAACTTACGCGACTGCCTAGGAGAATAACATCATGCCCATTCCCATTCAGACACAGAGGGATGTTGAGCCGTCGGTTCAACCGCTCACACCCGGTGGGCCGGATTCAATCCTGGGGCAAATGTCCGTGTGGTGGCGCAATGTAGGCAGTGGGCGCCGTGAGAACAAGAAGACCGAAGGGAATATTTCAGTTGAGTACGGGCAATACCGCCGAGCGGAGCACATGTATCTTGCCGCGATCGAACAGGCTGAACAGATTGGATCGCTCAATCCACGTCTTGCCGACAGCTTGAACGAATTGGGAATGCTGTACGCCAAACAGCACAACTATGCGCAAGCGGAACAGATGTTCCAACGTGCCTTGGGAGTGATGGTCGCTGCTCTGGGTCCTGATCACCTTGATGTGGCCACTATCCTAAAGAATATGGGGATCCTGAAAGCTTCCAAGAAAGAATACGTTGAAGCGGACCTCCTGCTGAAGCAGTCGCTCGTGCTGACAATTAGGACTATGGGGCACGAGCACCCAATGGTTGCAGTGACGATGAGAACGATCGCAGTATGCCAGGCCATTCAGGGTCACTATGCCGAAGCCGAGCGGGTCATTCGCCGATCGCTTGAGGTCGGCGAGAAAATGCTTGGGCCTGAACACCCTGAGGTGGCGGCGAGTAGACAAGTATTGGCCCAGGTTCTCCGCAGGGTCGATCGAGAATCCGAGGCGTATCATGATGAGTCACGAGCTCAGGAAATGAGAACCGAATGTGCTGCGACCACCGGGAAGATGTGAGAGGGACGTAGGGCATTCATCAGCGGTATGTAGCTGGCTTGTGAAGTCCACATGTTCGGTTGAAGAATCCTAGAGGTTTCAAGATGGCCGACAACGATAAGGCGATGACAGGGCTGGCAGGGTCAGGGTGGGGCTTGCTGAAGACGAAAAATTTCGGCCTTCTGTTCTCAGGCCAGGTCATTTCCCAAATTGGCGACAGCATGAACAAGGTAGCCCTGCTGTGGTTTGTGTATGAACTGACGGGGTCGGCCTTCAAGATGACGGTGATCGGGCTGCTCCAGACAATTCCGCCGCTAGTCTTCGGGCCACTCATCGGCGTCTATCTCGATCGGATGAAGAAAAAACCGGTGATGATCTGGGTAGACCTCATCCGTGCGGGGTTGGTCATGCTCGTCCCCTTGCTGTATGCGATGGAACTCCTGACGCTCGAACGGCTCTACATACTCGTCTTCGTGACGTCAGTCGTCTCCACGGTGTTCGGTCCGGCGTTGGCATCGGCCGTTCCACTTCTCGTGCCTCGCGCTCGACTGACCTCTGCCAATGCGTTGATTCAAGGCACGAACAATATCGGCCTCCTTATCGGGCCAGCAATCGGTGGAATGAGTATCGCACTGATCGGCGCTCCCAATGTCCTGTGCCTTAATGCGGCCACGTTTCTAGTGTCTGCGCTGTGCCTCATGCCCATCTGCGTGAATGAGACATTGCAAGCGCATGTGCGATTAGCCAACAGACCGACGATTCTTCAAGATTTGTTGGTCGGATTTCGATTTGTCTTCATCCAGCATCGGACCGTATTTCTTCTCATGCTCACCGCCGCCCTGTACAGTTTGGGCGCGAGCGCGTTCGTGTTCTTGCTGCCTGTCTTTGCGACGCAATTGCTCGATGCGAGTGCAGTCGAACTCGGGTGGCTGTGGTCATCACTTGGGATAGGCATGCTGGCAGCGTCTGCCTGGCTGGCCTGGATCAATCAGGGAGATTTCCAAAACCGCCTGCGGTTGATTTCCGCTGCTCTGGCCGTCGGCGCTGTCGCGGTATGTACGCTTGGCATGCTACAGGCACCGGTGATGGCAGCCGTCCTCATCATCGTGTTCGGCGGTAGCACCGCCGTGTTCACGCCGATTGTGTGGGCGATGTTACAAGAGTTGACACCCGAACCCCTGTTAGGCCGTGTCTTTACCACCTTCAGCACCGGTGCCATGGCTTCAGCTATGGCCGGGATGGCAGGGATCGGTTGGGTGGCGGATACCATCGGGCCGGCAGCGGGCCTTGTGGGTATCGGGGTGCTGTTGTTCGGCACTGCAACCGTTGCGGCAGCCTTCAGTCGGCTACACCCCAGGCCGACGGCTCTCGATGTCATTCCAGCGTGAGGCGGTTCCGTTTCGTCGCCTAGGCTGATCTCGATGGAAATGAATGTGAGAGATGTGAAATGCTCCGGGCCCCGGCGCAGCGGACAGGGCGCGGTCCTCCTGGCACTGTGTGCTCTGCTTGCAAGTCAGCTCACGAATCCGATGCGCGCCGAGAGTGATCAGCATTCGACCACATCGGCTCAGTCATCCCCCGATCAGGGCAAAGTCACGGACTCCAAGCCTTCCGCCAAGCCACAGAAAGAACTGCTTCCCGCCCAATCGTCTGCTCAGGAATCGAAGCCGGGTCAACCGAAGACGCAGGTATCCAAGAATAATGAGGAACCAAAGACAAAAAAAGACACAGGAGAAGAGGGAAAAGAGGGGACAGAAAAAGAGGGTACGACCAAAAAGGCGGTTTCTTCTCTGATTCTGACGGTTAAACTCGCGTTGTTGGAAGATCCTCGCCTCTTTCCGTATGACATCGAAGTGGAGACCGGATCGGATGAGGTCACACTCTCGGGGAAAGTGTCCACCGAGGCGGAGAAGGCCGCCGCAGCACAAATCGCGAGTATAATTCCGAATGTGAAAACTGTTGTGAACAAACTGGAAGTGGTCAAAGAACTGCCCGAGCTCATGATGCACAAACAGGACGACATCATTACCCGCCATGTCAAAGACCGATTCGCCAAAAGTGCCACCGTGACCGCCGCCAACTTCGAAGTGAAGACGGAACAGGGGGTGGTTTCGCTGAGCGGCACCGTTCGATTCCAAGTGATCGTGTTCGAAGCAGCAGAAGCGGCCAGGGAGGTTCCGGGGGTGAAAGCCGTGAGGACGGACAAAGTCAGGATCGAGCGTGAGGGATGAGGTCTTGGCAGACTCTGATGATCAAACGAGATGCTGGATGGCACGAGGGGGTTACGCAAAAAAAGGCGCGTACGGTGAGTCAGTGGCGTCTACTCTTTGGTCGAGATTTTGGATTGGTCTGGCTCAGTCAACTGGTGTCCCAAGTTGGCGACGGCATCTCGAACCTTGCCCTCCTCTGGTTCGTGTATTCGATTACCGGCTCGCCGATAAAAACTACCATCATCGGACTCCTTCATACGATTCCACCCATCGTGCTCGGTCCCTTCATCGGCGTCTATGTGGATCGGCTGCCGAAAAAATTCTTCCTCATTGGATCGAACGTATTGCGGGCTGTGCTGATCGGTATCATTCCCTGCGCCATCCAGACCGACAACTTCACTGTCAACCTCTTGTATGCCCTTGTCCTTTTCGACGCAGTGGCGGTGGCGATGTTCAATCCGGCACTGACGTCGTCGGTGCCTCTGATTGTCCCGCGCGCGCAATTCACGGCGGCCAATGCTCTCATCCAGAGCACGACCAGCCTGGGTATCATTTTTGGCCCGGCGTTGAGCGGGATAGGGATCGCCTTTTTCGGTTCGCAGGAAGTGCTCTGTCTGAACGCGGTCACGTATTTTGTGTCAGCGTTATGCCTCTGGTTTGTGCGACTGGGAACTCAGCAGGTATCTGCAGGACCAACGGGGATCGGCGGGTCAGCACTGCAAGATTTCAGGGAAGGCCTGGCCTTCGTTGCGATCAAACAACGCGTCATCATGCTGCTGGTAGTCACCGCGGGGTGCTATGCATTCGGCGCTAGCGCCCTCACGACCTTGTTTCCTGTCTTTGCGAGAAAGCTATTGGGTCTGGGACCGGTCGAGGTGGGCTACCTGTGGTCCGCCCTGGGAGTGGGGCTGTTGCTCATGTCGATGGTACTCTTGCGGTTCACTGAGTGGAATTTGTCGGACCGCATCCGGATCATCGCCGGGGCGAGCGTGGCGAGCGCGTTGGCGATCGGGGTGCTGATCTGGACGAATAATCTATTGGTGGTCGGCCTGCTCATGATCGTGGCCGGTGGGGGCATGGGGGCCTTCACCCCGATCGCCTGGGGGATCGTGCAGGAACTTACCCCCTGGAATCTCGTCGGTCGGGTGATGAGTCTCTATAGCACAGGCGCGATGACTGCCGCGATCAGTGGGATCAGCATGTTCGGGTGGGTCACAGAACGGTTTGGTGAAGCGACGGGAGTTGTAGGTATTGGCACAACCTTTCTTCTCACGGCCTTCCTCGGAGGCTGGTTGAGCTGGTCAATTCGAACTCGATAAAAGGGACTCATGGGACAGATCGACCGTCGGAATAATCAATGCCACATTGCTGCCTCCTCTTCGTTGACCGATGATCCCATCGAGGTGCTGAAGCAAGGCGACACGTTCGGTTTGTTCGATCAATACGGTGACATCCATTCTCTCAGATCTGGCTCGCATGGTCTTTACCATGAAGGGACCCGTTTTCTGTCTCATTTCGAGATGACCATCAATGGGGAGCGACCGTTGCTACTGAGCTCGACAGTGAAGGAGGACAACGTCTTGCTCAATATTGATCTTACGAATTGCGACATGACGCATGAAGGAAAGGTTGAGATTCTGCGTGGGGCGCTGCATCTTTCCCGGGCTCGATTCTTATGGCGAGGCCGTTGTTTCGAACGCGTTCGAGTGCACAACTACAGCCTCATTCCCGTTCCGGTCCGCCTCTCTTTCTCCGTGGATGCTGATTTTGCCGACCTATTCGAAGTCCGTGGGAGGAAGCGAAGCAAACGAGGCAAGCGCTTGGAGTCCGTGATATCCAAGGAGGGGATTTCGCTGGGCTATGAGGGGTTGGATTGCGTGGAACGATGGGTCACCGTTCGCTGTGCACCGACACCGACTGCAGTCCGTCCCGATGAGATTTCCTGCGACACACTCTTACCAGCGGGAGAAGTCGTTCAGTGGGATCTTACGATTTCCTGTGAAGTAGAAAAGCGAACGAGGTGTGATCTCTCCTATGAGGTCGCATTCTTCGAAGTAGAACGAGCACTCAATTCCGCTAAAACTGACGATTGCCTCATCGTGACATCGAATGAACAATTCAATGCCTGGCTGAACCGCTCGCTTGCCGACCTCCACATGATGGTCTCAGACACTCCCGACGGTCCATATCCCTACGCCGGTGTTCCCTGGTTCAGCACCCCGTTCGGACGCGACGGCCTCATCACTGCATTTGAGTTTCTGTGGGTCAACCCCAACATCGCCCGTGGTGTGCTGGCTTATCTGGCTGCGAATCAGGCGAAGGAGATCGTGGCGGAACAGGACGCAGAGGTTGGGAAAATTTTGCATGAAACGCGCAGGGGAGAGATGGCGGTACTCAACGAGATTCCGTACGGCCGCTATTACGGCAGTGTCGACGCGACACCGCTGTTCATCATGTTGGCCGGAAGCTATTACGAACGGACGGCCGATCGGGCCTTCATCTCACAGATCTGGCCGAATATTGAGCTGGCGTTACAGTGGATTGACCGTGCGGGAGACCTCGATGGAGATGGATTCGTGGAGTACAGCCGCCGCTCGAAAGGCGGGCTGATCCATCAAGGATGGAAAGATTCGCAGGACGCCGTGTTTCATGCAGATGGGAGTTTGGCGGAAGGGCCTATCGCACTCTGCGAGGTGCAAGGCTATGTGTTTGCCGCCAAGAGGCGTGCGGCTCGATTAGCCCTGGCGCTGGGCCATCCGGAGCAGGCCAGGCGCCTTCTCAAGGAAGCAGACAAGCTACGAACGCAGTTCGAGCGACGTTTCTGGTGCCACGACCTCTCGACTTATGCATTGGCCTTGGACGGGTTCAAGCGACCCTGTCGAGTCAGGACGTCGAATGCTGGCCACTGTCTCTGGACCGGGATTGCCGAGCACAAGCACGGCATGAAATTGGCCAAACTCCTAGTCGACGAAGAATTTTTTAACGGATGGGGTGTCCGCACCGTTGCTGCCAACGAGATCGGCTTCAATCCAATGTCATACCACAATGGATCGGTTTGGCCGCACGACAATGCGTTAATCGCTACCGGTATGGCCTCCTACGGATTCAAAGAAGGCGCATTGAAGATTCTCTGCGGTCTCTTCGATGCCAGCTTGTTTCTCGAGCTGCATCGGTTGCCTGAACTGTTGTGTGGGTTCCCGCGCCGTCCCGGTGAAGCTCCAACGTTGTACCCGGTCGCCTGCAGCCCTCAGACCTGGTCGTCGGTGGCATTGTTCATGCTTCTCCAAGCCTGTCTCGGATTGCGAATTGAGGCTCCGCGCGCCCGCCTGTTGTTTTCGCAACCGGTCTTGCCGCCCTTCCTGGACCACATCGAGATTACGCATCTCAGAATTGGAGATGCGGAAGTTGATCTCTCGCTTGAACGTCATGCGACGGATGTCGGAATCAACATACTGAGGCGCGAAGGCCGCGTCGAGGTCGTGGTTACGAAATAATCCAACGCAACGCAGTCCTGTGTTATTCAGACGATATGATCATCGAGACATCTTGTCCCTGACGGACAAGATGTTCCTTCCATACAGAATCTCTTTATGCAACCGACACTTGTGTTGGCCCAGTCGATCAGTCGGATGCAACTAGTCCGCTTGTAAGTCAATATTCAGCACCGGTTGTCTGCTTCGCGGGGATGCAGCCAGGAAACTCTTCTCATTGGAAACATTGATGGTTATCCCATGCGGAAGTTCCAATCAGATAGCGCGGTCTGAGTCTTGCTCACTGTCACGACATCGGCTGTGGCGTGTGAGGTGTTACTGAAGAGCCACTTCGATATTGGTGTTCATAAAGAGAAAGGTCACCAATGGAAAAAGTAGATCATCCCGATTCAATGACATGCGATGCGCAGAGGCATCTCATCGTGGGAGGATTGCCAGTCTTGCGCGACCTGAAAGGTCCTCTCTGTGCTCATTGCGGCAGCTTTCGGTACTTCCTCGTCTTTCGCGTGAGCCGTGACGGCCGGAACGGGATACTTGGCGGCCGTTGCAGCTGTTGCCGCAACCCTCTGGAGCTGGCGGCAGATGAAATCGAACAAGGATGCCATGCCTGATGTGAAAGACCATGGACAAACACAACAGGAGGAAAACGCCATGAGAGAAGTAACACGATGCACGGGGATAAGCACGACCGCTTTCGTAGCCGGGCTCGTCGCAGGGGTCGGCACCGGCTTGTTATTCGCGTCCCAATCGGGTGCCCGGACGCGCCGTCAACTCCACAATTTGGCGAAGGATATGCAGGAAGAAGCCAATGAGATGTTGGGCGACGCCAAAACGTCGATCGGCAAGGTGATTGAGCAGGGAAAGAGCCTCGTGGGGTGAGCCATCGCGGGGTTGCAACAGGAAATGGTTCGACAGAGGGGCAGAACCTGACTCGGCGGGGATACCACATATAGCACGAGGAGAAAGCGCCCATGCGATGTCAACGATGTCAAGGCTGGATGATCCGCGATCATTTTATGGACCTTCTGAACGGGAGCGGTGAGCTGGATTTCAACGGGTGGCGTTGTCTGAATTGCGGAGACATCACGGACCCCGTCATTGTCCACCATCACCGGTTGCCGACCAATACTCCTGCGAAGTCGAGGCGGCGATGGTGGGGAGCCGCGGTCTTACACTCCGGTTCATGAAGCGGCAGAAGGCATGATGCTGCACGCCGTTCTCTCGAAACGACCGCACGACCGAGGATCTGCATCACGAATCACGCATGAGTAACCGGTCAGGTACGCAGAGGAGATCCGGAATGCCGCACCGCTCAGCCAATATGCCGTTTCGTTTTGTTTCGTGCATGGAGCTGCGGGAAGTACTCGGCAAACGCGCCATGGACGAGCATCGCTTGCTTGAACTCATCGAAGAAGTGCCGGCCGACAGCATCTATTACCATACCCATAGCTACTTCTTAAGGCACGCCTATACGCAACAGCTCTATTCGAATGATTTTGCGAGCTGGGTGGTCCTGTATGCGCAGGATCGAGTATTGGGTGAGCGGTTGGGTGTGCTCGATCCCTTTGC
>Ga0075433_10002357_pt1 | contig 14366 bp, 7 predicted proteins | sample RhiMethybrSRZTD2_FD_75299 | JGI IMG/M metagenome (GOLD analysis project Ga0075433, IMG submission 75299) | Populus rhizosphere microbial communities from Tennessee, USA - Rhizosphere MetaG P. TD hybrid SRZTD2 | ecosystem: Host-associated > Plants > Roots > Rhizosphere > Soil | place: USA... | reverse complement strand
GCTCGTATCGTCGATCGTCCATCGTCTATCGTCAGACAGGTTTATTTCTGATGTAGGTTCGCTATAGCAACCTTCCGGGAAGCTTTTGGTCAGCTTCCTGGAAGATTTGGAAACGTCAGCATGCTCACCGACGATCACGTTCGCTGGCTGCGGCAGCGCGCCCAGTTCCTGATCCCCGCGACGGAGCGTACACGAGGGGTAGCGCAGCTCCTGCGGGCGATCGGCGGCGTGCAGGCGCAGGAGCTACCTGCGGCGGCGCTGGCGTTGCGCGCTCGGACGGCGGGGCTGACGGCGCAGGCGGTTGATCACGCTCGCCTTGACGAGCGCAGCATTATCCGCACCTGGGCGATGCGCGGCACATTGCATCTGCTCGCCAGCGAGGATGCCGGCTGGCTGCTTGCGCTGCTTGGCCCTATGTTCATGGCGGCGACGACTCGCCGCCGCGCGGAATTGGGGCTGGACGCGGACACGACCGCCGACGGCATTCAGGCGCTGCGTAAGCTGCTCGCGGCCAAGGGACCGCAGACGCGTGCGCAGCTCGCCGAACGGCTCGCTGCTCAGGGCATCCCCGTCGCGGGCCAGGCGCTGTTTCATCTCATCGGGTACGCGGCGCAGGCCGGCATTGTGTGCCAGGGGCCTGATCGCGATGGCAAGCCGGCCTATGTGCTGCTCGCGGACTGGATCGATACGGGAACAGCGCTGGCACCGGATGCCGCAGCTACGGAGTTGGCGCGCCGCTATCTCGCGGCCTATGGCCCGGCCACGCCCGAGGATCTGGCGGCGTGGTCGGGGCTCGCGCGTGGGGTTGCGCGCGCGGCGTGGCAGCGTATGAGCAGTGAGCTGCTTGAGGTGACGGTCGAAGGTCGTGCCGCGTGGCTGCTTAAGCTGCACGCGGCGCGGCTGAACGAGCGGCCCGACCAGCGCATGAGCGTGCGGTTGCTGCCGGGCTATGATAGCTATCTGCTGGGCTACCAGACTCGCGAACTCACCGTCGCAGCGGCACACGCGCGGCGGGTGCATCCGGGCGGCGGCGTGCTACGACCGGTGCTGCTGGTCGATGGCCGTGCGGCGGGTGTGTGGCGCAGCACGCAGCGCAAGCGACAGCTCGTGATCGCGGTTGATCCATTCGCTGAGCTGCCGACGACGGCGCTGGACGCGCTGGCGATCGAGGCCGACGATGTCGGTCGGTTCTTGGGGCGTGTCGCGACATTGCAGATCGAGAAGTAGGGGCGCAGCAGCCCCTGCACAAGACATGCGCCGAGCAGTAGGGGCTCCGCTCTCCAGTAGACCATTCGCAGAGCAATGTCGATCGGGAGAGCGAAGCCCCTACCACGCTGCCCACGACGCCCACGACGCCCACAATCCCCACGTTGCCCACGCAGTCCCTGCACCCCTACGTCTCTACATCCCCACGTTGACATGGCCCTAACATCCGTGTAGTATTACTGATCCATATCCAGTACCGAGATCGAATAACTCAGTGAGCCAGTCATCGCAGAACAGCTGAGGCGTGAATAGCATCGCGCATCACGGTTCACGCTGGATGCCTTTTCAGCACGGCCCCTACCAATGTGACCACATGGCTGTGCAGCGTGTACAGCCAGTGTCAGCGTATTAAGGAGGACATGTCATGGATGCGTCGCCACGATCAGAGATGGAAGAGAAGATCATCGCCAAAGCCTGGAAGGACGAGTCGTTCCGCGAAGCGTTGCTGCGCGACCCCAAAGCGGCGCTCAAGCAAGAGTTTGGCTATCAGTTCCCGCCGAACACCAACGTACAGGTCGTTGAGGAGAATAACGACACCTTCTACCTTGTGCTGCCGATGAACCCGGAGGCCGAGCTGAGCACCGGCGAGCTCGATTCGGTCGCTGGCGGCTTTGGCGGCCTCTCGGGCCCCAAGCCCAGGACCTGCGGATGCTACGTGACGCCTTCGAGCGCCAGTTGCTCCGACCTGCTGCCGGATACCTGCAAGGCGAGCTAGAGCATCGGTAGGGTATTCCGACCCGCGAAGGCACGCGAAGGCAAGAGACGAGGGTATTCCGATCCGCGAAGGCACGCGAAGCTACACGAAAGACCGCATTCTGAAGCCCTCTCTTACCTTCGCGCCCCTTCGCGCCCCTTCGCGGATCAAAAAGAGGAATAGGCATGGACTTATCACCGCAGCAGCTTCGCAGCCTGGTCGCCAAGGCTATGCCATTGAGTACGCGGCTGGAGCGCGCGCGCGCTGCCGATCCACAGCTGGATGCAGCGCTTGCCGAGACGCGGCTCGCGCGCTGGCGTCAGATCGTTGCGGGCGGCGACGAGGCGCGGTTCGCCAGGCGTCTGGCGTGGGATCAGCTGGATGCCACAACCGTTCGGGCGGCGCTTGGCGCGTCGCCGCCGCTGGAGGAGCCGCTGCCGGCCTGGGCGATGACGCTTAACGCTGCGCTGCGGGCCGCTCCCGCGATCGCAGCCAGGATCGCGGGAGCGGACGCCGAGCGACCGCGCTGCCTCGACCCGCAGGATCCCTTCCCGTTTGAAGAAGCGTTCTTGCCGTTTCTTGATGTCGCGATCCCGCGCCTGCGCGAGCGCGTCGGCGCGGCCTTTATGCAGCTCACACCAGCGGCGCAGGCCGACCTGGAGCGCGCGCTGCTCGCGCGACTGATCAAACTCTGCAATGCGGCGCTCGTGCAGGAGTTCTCGCTCTACCGGGCGTTGCGCGGCGATCGCTTTCGGCGGTTCGTCGCGGCAGATTCAGCCTCCAATCAGCTCTATCGCGCGTTCATCCACGAGTTGCTCACCGGCAAGCTAGCTGCTTTTTTTCAGGAATACAGCGTGCTGGGCCGGCTGGTCGGCACGCTGACCGATCAATGGATCGAGGCGATGGCCGAGTTGCTGCTGCGGCTCGCCGATGATCGCCCGGCGTTGGCGCAGCTGTTTCATGCGGGCCAGGACTGCGGCGCGCTGACGAGCGTTCGGTCTGATCACTCCGACCCGCATCGCGGCGGGCGCACGGTGGCCGTGCTCACGTTCGAGTCGGGACTCAAGCTGGTCTACAAGCCCAAAGACCTGGGCTTGGATATGTGCTTCGCCAACTTGATCGATTGGCTGAACGGCCATGGTCTGCCGCTCGCGCTCAAAGCGCCGCAGGTCTTGAATCGCAGCACGCATGGTTGGGTCGCCTATATCACGCGCGCGAATTGTGACGATGCGCTCGCGGCGCAGCGCTACTATCGCCGTGCGGGCATGTTGCTTGGCCTGGTCTATCTGCTTCAGGGCAACGATTGCCACTACGAGAACTTGATCGCATGCGGCGAATATCCCGTGCTGATCGACGTGGAGACATTGCTGCATCAGCGGCAGCGCCTGGCGAGCGACGAGGACGGCGACGGCGCGGGTGGCGCGTATCAGCTACTGGAAGATTCGGTGATCACGACTGGGCTGCTGCCGCACTGGGAAGCTGCGCGCGCAGGACAGATCTACGATAACAGCGGCCTGGGCGATGTTGGTGGCCAGGCGCTCGGCATTGCGATTCCGCGCTGGCACGCAATCAACACCGACGACATGGCGCTGCGCTACGAAGATCATGTGATGCGTACCCAGGCCAACACACCGCTGCTCGACGGCGTACCATTGGCGCTCGAAGCCTACGCCGACGAGCTGATCAGCGGCTTCGCACAGCTCTATCAGCTGGTGCTCGAACAGCGCGACGAACTGTTGGCCGCGCATGGTCCGCTAGCCGCATTCGCCGATCAGCAGGTGCGCTACATTTTGCGCTTTACAAAAACCTACGATGCCACGATCCGGCGCGCGCTGGCCCCCACGTATCTACGCGACGGTGCCGACTACGGCATCGAGCTGGACATCATCAACGGGCCGCTGTTGTACGAGGAGCAGCTGCCCGCGTACTGGTCGGTCGTCGCCGTCGAGCGGCAGGCGCTGGAGCAGCAGGATATTCCGATCTTCAGCACGCGCGCCGATCAGGATCGCCTCGATATCGCTGGCCAGACGCTGGAGCGCTTCTTCGCACGACCGGCGTACGAATGGCTGCGCGAACACGTCCAGCGGCTCGGGCCGGCTGATCGCGAACGCCAGATCGGGTTTATTCGCGGCTCGCTGTATGCCCACACGGCCTTGCCGCCCGATAGCAGCGTGCCGACACGCGCGACAGCGCCGGATCTGTCGGCGAGCGCCGCCGTGCCGGAGGATGTGTTGTTCAGCCGGGCGCTGGACATCGCCCAGGAATTGGAGCAGCGTGCGGTGCGCGCCGACGATGGTGCGATCAGCTGGATCGCGTACGGCTACATGCCGCACCTGCGTAGCTACCAGTTTCATGGGCTGGGCTACAACCTGTATAATGGCGTGTGTGGCGTTGCGCTTTTCCTGGCGGCGGTCGAGCGGGCCACCGGCGCGGGCTATCGCGAGCTGGCGCTTGCGGCGCTTCAGCCGGTTCGCCGGCATCTGAGCCGCGCGGACGCCAGCGAGATCGTCGCCGACATCGGCATCGGCGGTGCCGCCGGCTGCGGCTCGCTGATCTACGCGCTGGTGCGGATCGGCCAGCTGCTCGCGGAGCCCGCGCTATTCGCGGACGCGCGGCGGGCGGCGGCGCTGATCACGCCGCAGCAGATCGAGGCTGATCGCACGCTCGACATCGTTGGTGGGACGGCCGGGGCGATCCTCGGCTTGCTGACGCTGTATGATCTGACAGCCGACGACGCACTGCGCGAGCAGGCGATCAGCGGCGGGCGGCATTTGCTGGCCCAGCGAACCAGCGCCCCGACTGGGCAGCGGGTCTGGCGGACGGTCAATGATCGACTGTTGACTGGTTTCTCGCATGGTGCAGCCGGCATCGCCTATGCGCTGCTGCGGCTGGCGCGCGCGAGCGGCGAGCCACAGTTTCTCGCGGCGGCGCAGGAGGCGATCGCCTATGAGCAGAGCCTCTTTTTACCGAACGACGCGAACTGGCCGGATCTGCGCCACGACGAGCCGCAGCTGATGGCGCGCTGGTGCCACGGTGCCAGCGGGATCGGCATGGGTCGATTGGGCGGATTGGCTGTGCTTGACACGCCCGCGATTCGCGCGGACATCGATGCGGCTTTGCGCAGCACGCTGGCCTGGAGCATGGACGATCTGGATCACATGTGTTGCGGCAATTTTGGCCGGATTGATTTTCTGCTCAGCGCGTCGCTGCGGCTCGCCCGCCCGGCGCTGCGCGACGAGGCGCGCGCGCGTGCGGCGTTTGTGCTGGCCGAGGCGGGCGAGCAGCGAACATTCCGCCTGTTCGATCAGCTGCCGCAGGGCGTCTACAACCCCGATTTCTTCCAGGGAACGGCGGGTATCGGCTATGAGTTGCTGCGGCTCGCCCGCCCGGAGCTGCTGCCGTCGGTCTTACTATTCGAGTAGATTGTTCCAAGTACGTCGTTGGCGGGGAGGCTCGGAGGGGCCGCAGGCCCCTCCGAAAATCTGCTTTTCCGTGGGCTGCTGCGGCGCAGCCGCAGCAGCCCACGGAAAGAATGAAGGTGGAGGGCGAAGCCCTCCACACCTCCCCTATTTGAGAAGTAGAGGCTATTATGCGCAAAGTGCTCTTCATCCTCGGCCAGCTCAGCGACGACGACATCGAGTGGATGATCGCGACTGGTGTGCGGCGCTCAGTCGCGGCCGGCCAGACGCTCATCCGCGAGGGCGTGCCGATCACGGCGCTGTACATCACGCTCGACGGTGCATTAGCGATCACGACGGCGGCGACGGGCGGCGCGATGATCGCTCAGCTCGGCATCGGCGAGATCATCGGCGAGATCTCGTTCATCGACGCGCGCCCGCCGACGGCGACGGTCACGGCGTTGCAGGATTCGGTCGTGTTCGCGCTGGATCGCGCGCAGCTGAGTCTCAAGCTCGAACGCGACGCGCTTTTTGCCGCGCACTTCTATCGCGCCATCGCGGTCTTTCTCTCGGATCGCTTGCGCAACACCGTCGGCCAGCTCGGCTATGGCGAGACAAGCCGCATCAACCAGGCCAGTGATCAGGACGAGCTCGATATGACCGTGCTTGACAACGTTCATCTGGCCGGCGCGCGCTTCGAACGAATCCTCAAGCGATTACAGGAAGTGTGAGAATCTATGCAACGCCAGATCTTTCGCAAGGTCGCGCTGGAGCGGCTCTCGTCGCCCGAACAGCTCGACCAGCTCATGCAGGTGACGACGCCGCGCGGCTGGCTGGCGCTGCTCGCGTTGATCGGCTTGATCGTCACGGTTGTGGCCTGGAGCTTTAGCGATACGATCCCGACTGAGGTGGTTGGCCGGGGGATTTTGCTGCGCGGCGGCCATGTCTTGCAGATCGTCGCATCCAGCGCCGGCCAGGTCGAGACGATCAGCGTGCGCGTTGGCGATAGCGTGCAGCAAGGCCAGATGATCGCGATGATTACGCCCGGCGCTGCGCCTGATCGTACGGCGACGGGCGACCAGGCGATCAGCGTCGTCAGCCCGTACGCCGGGCGCGTCGTCGAGGTCGCGACCGGGCCAGGCAGCGTGATCGCGCCGGGCGATTCGATTGTCAGCCTTGAGGATTCAGCGAAGCCGCTCGAAGCGGTGATCTATATGCCGCCAGATCAGGGCAAAAACGTTCAGTCGGGCATGGAGGTCCAGGTTTCGCCAGCGAATATTCGGCGCGAGGAGTACGGCTTCATGCGCGGCAGGGTACGCGAGGTCGCGACGTTTCCGGCCACGTTCCAATCGATGATGCTGGTGCTGGGCAACGAGCAGCTCGCCCGCGAATTCCTGGCGAATGGCACGCCGATCGAAATCCGCATCGATCTTGAGCCCGACCCAAGCACGCCGAGCGGCTATCGCTGGTCGTCGTCGCAGGGCGCGGCGGCACCGATCAACAGCGGCACGCTCTGCTCGGCGACGGTGACGCTGTCTGAGCAGCGCCCGATTAATCTCGTCATTCCAAGCAGATAGGAGCTTGCCGTGCTGCAACGGTTGCGATCATTCGGCCGCGCCGGACAACGGAAGCGGCGGGTCCGAGCGCCGACGATCCTTCAGATGGAGGCGGTCGAGTGCGGGGCCGCCAGCCTGAGCATGGTGCTGGCCTACTACGGGCGCTTTGTGTCGCTCGAAGAGCTGCGGCTGGCCTGCGGCGTCTCGCGCGATGGCACCAAGGCCAGCAATATGGTCAAGGCGGCGCGCAGCTATGGCCTGGTGGCAAAGGGCTTCAAGCGCGAGCCGGATGCACTGGCCGATCTGCGGCTGCCGCTGATCGTCTTCTGGAACTTCAACCATTTCGTCGTCGTCGAAGGCTTCGGCGTGAACCGGGTCTACCTGAACGACCCGGCGATCGGCCCGCGCGTGATCTCGCAGGCGGAGTTCGACCAGTCGTTCACTGGCGTGGTGCTGGTGTTCGAGCCGGGGCCGGATTTCAGCAAGGGCGGGCGGCGGCGCAACCTGATCGGCACGCTGCGGCAGCGCTTGCGCGGCTCGGAGCCAGCGCTGGTCTATGTTATTCTCGCCAGCCTGGCGCTGGTCATCCCTGGCCTGACCATCCCCACGCTCGTGCGTACGTTTATCGACAACGTGCTCGTGCGCAGCGAGGTGAATTGGGTCGCGCCGCTGCTGGGCGGGCTGGGCCTGGCGGTGCTTGTCACCGTCGCGCTGACATGGCTCCAGCAATCCTACCTGCTGCGGCTGGAGACGAAGCTGGCGTTGAGCAGCTCGGCATCATTCTTTTGGCATGTGCTGCGCCTGCCGATCGAGTTCTTTACGCAGCGCTACGGCGGCGAGATCGGCGCGCGGGTCGGCATCAACGATCAGGTTGCGACGTTGCTGTCGCGGCAGCTGGCGACAACCGCGCTGAGCCTGGTCGTGATTGTTTTCTACGCCGTGCTGATGTTCCAGTACGACGTGACGCTGACGCTGGTGAGCATTACGATTGTGGGGCTCAATCTGGCCGCCCTGCGCTATGTCTCGCGCCGACGCGCCGACGGCAACCAGAAGGTCATTCAGGAGTCGGGCAAGCTGCTCGGCACGGCGATGAATGGTTTGCAGATGATCGAGACGATCAAGGCGACTGGCGCGGAGCCGGATTTTTTCACCCGCTGGTCGGGCTACCACGCCAAGGTCGAGAACGCCCAGCAGGAGCTTGGCGTGCTCTCGCAGGGCCTTTCGGCCATTCCGCCACTGCTCGCGGCGATCAACACCGTCGTCATCCTGGGCCTCGGCGCGCTGCGGGTGATGGATGGCCGCCTGACGGTCGGCATGCTGCTGGCCTTCCAGGGCTTGATGTTGAGCTTTATCAACCCGGTCAATAGCGTGGTGTTTTTGGGCAGCACATTGCAGGAGGTCGAGGGCAGCCTCAACCGGATCGACGATGTGCTGCGCTATGGCACCGATCCGCAGCTCGCGCCGCAAGCCGCTGCCGCCGCCGATTACGCGCCGAAGCTCGCCGGCTACATGGAGCTGCGCAACCTGACCTTCGGCTACAGCCGGCTGGAGCCGCCGCTGATCGAAGATTTTAATCTGCGCTTGAAACCGGGCGCGCGGGTCGCGTTGGTCGGCGGCTCGGGCAGCGGCAAGTCGACCATCGCCAAGCTCGTCGCTGGTCTGGCGGAACCATGGCGCGGCGAGATTCTTTTCGACGACCAGCCGCGCGGCGCAGTTCCGCGCACGGTGCTGCAAAATTCGCTGGCGATGGTCGATCAGGACATCTTCCTGTTCGAGGGCAGCGTGCGCGAGAATCTGACGCTTTGGGATCGCAGCATCGCCGAGACCGAGGTTGTCGAGGCCGCGCGCGACGCCCGCATTCACGAGGATGTGGCTGCGCGCCCCGGCGGCTACGAGAGTCTGGTCGCCGAGGGCGGGCAAAACTTCAGCGGCGGGCAGCGCCAGCGGCTGGAGATCGCGCGCGCGCTCGTGGCACGCCCGAGCATCCTGGTGCTGGACGAGGCGACTAGCGCGCTCGATCCGCTTACCGAGAAGCTGATCGATGATCAGCTGCGACGGCGCGGCTGCACCTGCCTGATCATCGCGCATCGCCTGAGCACAATCCGCGATTGCGATGAGATTATTGTGCTCGAACGCGGCCAGGTGGTGCAGCGCGGCACGCACGAGCAGATGGCGCAGCTCGATGGGCCGTATGCGCGGCTGATCGCCGCAGCGTAGCGCAATTGCAGATTGCAGATTGCAGATTGCAGATTGCAGATTCGCGAAGCCTTCTTTCCTCTTCGTGCCCTTCGTGCCCTTCGTGGATCGCTCAATTCAGGCATTCTGATAAGGTGAACCAATGATCGATGCGAACACTGCGGCCCTGGCCGACCAGCCGGCGACGATCGACGGCGCGGGCGCATACTGGCTCCACGAGCGGCCCGGCGTCTGGCTGCTCACTAGCGGGTATGTAGACCTCTTCGCCGTGCAGATGCGCGACGAGGCTTCGGCGAGCGCGCCACAACACCTCTTTCGGGTTGAGGCCGGCGACGCGATCTTCGCGCTTGGTCTGGCGCAAGGCCCGTCAGCGCTGGCGCTGCTCGCGCGTGGCAGTGTCGGCACGCGCTTGCAGGAGCTGCCGCAACGCGCCGACGACGATCCAATAGCCGTAGCGCAGTTCGCCAACCAACTTGATCGCTGGATCGGCAGCTTTTCCCAGGCGATTATTCACGATTTGCCGCCGAAAAAGCACCAGACGCTTGAGCCGGGGCACGAGCTGGCTCTGCGCGATGGCGAGATCGCGCGGTCAGAGGGCCAGGTGCGCTGGGTGCGGTTGCAGCAGGGCAGCGCCCAGTTTCTTGGTCGCAGCGACCTCGCCCGCATCACCGACGCGAGCGTGTTCCCGCTGGACCCGCAGGCCTGGCTGGAGGCGTTCGGCGAAACCCGCGCCGCCACGGACGACACGACAACCTGCCTGCGCAGCGGTGACGCCTGGAGCGGGCTGGCGCACTTTCATGCGCTGGCGCTGGTCTGCTTGCTGGGCGACCTGATTCGCCGCACCGCCAGCGAGCGCGAGCGGCTCGAAACAGTCGCCGCCGCCAATGAGCGCGCCGTGGGCCTGGCGCTGACGCGGCTCGCCTCGATCCTCAAACCCACAGCGGCGGACGCGCTGCCGAGTAGTCCTGAGCAGCCGCTTTTATCGGCGTGTCGGCTGGTCGGCAGCGCGCTCGGGTTGACGATCGTCGCGCCCGCCGCCGCCGACAGCCGGCAGGTCGAGCCACTGGAGGGCATCCTGCGCGCCTCACGCATTCGTTCCCGGCGGGTCGCGCTGCGCGGCGAATGGTGGCGCCAGGACAACGGGCCGCTGCTGTGCTTCGCCGAAGCCGACAAACGCCCGGTCGCGCTGTTGCCCGACACAGCGCGGCGCTATCTGCTGCACGACCCCGCGACCGGCGACCGAACGCCCGTCACGCCTGAGCTGGCCGCGACGCTGGAGCCATTCGCGTATAGCTTCTTTCGGCCATTCCCGACGCAGGCGATCACCGCGCTGGAGTTGCTGAAGTTCGGGTTGTACGGCTGCCGGCGCGATCTGATCGGCGTCTTGCTGACCGGCATGGCGATCAGCTTCCTGGCGCTGGCGCCGTCGATCGTCACGCGGGTCGTGTTCGACTCGATCATTCCCGGCGTCAACTACTTCAAGCTTGCCCAGCTCACGCTTGCGCTGATCGTGGCCGCGATCGCCGTCGCGATGTTTCAGTTCGTACGCAGCGTGGCGATCCTGCGCATCGAGGCGCGCATGAGCACGGCGATTCAGGCGGCTGTCTGGGATCGGCTGTTGAATCTGCCGGTGCCCTTCTTCCGACAGTACGCTGCCGGCGACCTGGCGGTTCGGGTCAATGGCATCGACACCATCCGCCAGATCCTGACCGGCACGACCGTCTCGTCGATCCTGGCCGGCGTGTTTTCGATATTCAACTTTGCGCTGCTGTTCTACTATGACACCTCGCTCGCGCTGCTGGCGACCGCCCTGGTGCTATTAGCCTGCGTGCTGACCTTTCTGGCGAGCTACAGCGGGCTGCGCTACGAGCGGCGGCGCAACGCCATCCAGGCGCGTATCTCGGGACTGGTGCTGCAACTGATCAGCGGGATGGCCAAGCTGCGCGTCGCCGGTGCCGAGACGCGCGCATTCGCGGTCTGGGCCGAGCAGTTTACGCTCCAGCGGCGCATCGCGTATAGCGTGCGGGTGATCGGCAATCTGCTGAACGTGTTCAACGTCGCTTTCCCTACGCTGACGACGATCGCGATCTTTGCGGTGATCGCCGGGAGCAGCTCGACGACGCGCTCGACCGGCACGGTGCTGGCGTTTATCGCGGCGTTCGCTGCGCTGCTGGCGTCCGCGCTGACGCTGAGTTCAGACATGCTCTCGATTTTGCGCATCGTGCCGTTGTTTGAAAATGCGCAACCGATCTTGCGGACGGCGCCAGAGGTGGATACGAGTAAGGCGCATCCGGGCGAGCTGACCGGCGCGGTCGAGGTCAGCCATGTGTCGTTTCGCTATCAGCCAGACGGCCCGCTCATCCTCGACGATGTCTCGATCAGCGCCGCGCCGGGCGAGTTCATCGCGATCGTCGGGCCGTCGGGGTCGGGGAAATCGTCGCTGCTGCGCATGCTGCTGGGCTTTGAGACCGCCGAGGCTGGCTCGGTCTACTACGACAAACAGGATCTGGCCGAGCTGGATATTCAGGCGGTGCGCCGTCAGATCGGCGTGGTGTTGCAGAACGGCAAGCTGATGCCCGGCGACATTTTCACCAATATCGTCGGCAATGCCCTGCTGACGGTCGAAGATGCCTGGGAGGCGGCGCGGCTCGCCGGGCTCGACGAGGATATTCGGCAGATGCCGATGGGCATCCATACCGTGATCAGCGAGGCGGGCAGCACCTTTTCGGGCGGGCAGCGGCAGCGGCTGATGATCGCCCGCGCGATCGTCGCCAAGCCGCGCATTCTGCTGTTCGACGAGGCCACCAGCGCGCTCGACAATCGCACGCAGGCGATCGTGAGCCGGAGCCTGGAGCGGCTACAGGCGACGCGGATCGTGATCGCGCACCGGCTCAGCACGATCAGCAATGCCGATCGCATCTATGTGATCGTGGCGGGGCGGGTGGTTCAGCAGGGCAGCTACGCCACGCTGGCCGAGCAGGAGGGGCCGTTTCAGGAGCTGATTCGCCGGCAGATATAGTGTCCTAGAACCAATACTTTTTAGATAACGCCCTTTTCCCCTCACCCCCCAACCCCCTCTCCCAGAGCGGAGAGGGGGAGCCGAAGGCTGCCTGTTGCGGAACTCCCCTCTCCCGCGCACGGGAGAGGGGCCGGGGGTGAGGGGCAATGCCGGCGCTGGATCGGCTCATATATTCAGCGGGTTCAGCGGTTCTGCTGCTGGGGCCTGGGTAGCGGTGCAGGCTCGGCGATACGCTGCTTGTGGTGCCAGCGTTCGGCCAGCACATAGCTGCCGATCGTGAATGCGCCGGCTGCGAACTGGAGCGCAATGCCTTCCCAGGTCGCGTAGAGCCCGAACCAGAGCCCAGCCCAGTAGGGCAGCCAGGGCGTCAGCGCACGAATTGGGCTGGTTGGCAGCCAGCCCAGCACTTGAAGGACATGCGCGGTGTTGCCCACCATTTGCAGCAGCACCGCGCCGATCATGATGCCGGTCACGATCAGCATCTTCTTGGCCGGCAGCTTGGCTTGCAGCCCGAACACGATGATGCCGACCAGGAATGTCGCCGCAAGGCCGATGCCAATCCCCGTCAGCACCGTCGCGATGCCGCTCTCCAGCACCAGCGCTTGAAGAAAGAGCACTGTCTCGAAGCCTTCGCGGTAGATGCTGGTGAAGCCCAGCACGACCAGCCCGAGCAGCTGGCCGGCAGAGCCACTGACGACCCGCTTCTTCTGCTGGTGGAAATTCGCCATCCAGCCAGTCCAGTAGACATCGTGGAAAAACCAGTTGGTGATCAGCAGCAGCACGCCGATCGCGATCAGCGAGACGATCGCCTCCAGCCGCTCGCCATAGCGCGCCAACGCCACGAGCGCGCCACGCGCCAGCAGCCACGTCAGCACGCTGGCGATCAGCGCCAGCGCCGCGCCGCCCCAGAGCGATTGACGCAGTGCGCGCTGCGCCTTTGATTTGAAGCTTGCCATCAGCGACGCGAGGATGAGCACCGCCTCCAGCCCTTCGCGGAAGACCAACACCGCCGCGTTCGACGCCACGGCTGCCGGCGCATTATTGCCTGCCAGCGCCTTTTCAGCTGCTGCCAGCTCGGTATCGAGTGCGATGCGCGTGGCTTTGATCTCGGCAGCCGGCGCATGCCGACTGATCAGGAACGCCAGCCCCTGATGCGCTTCTTGGCCATACCAGAACAGCCCTTCGAGGATCGGCTTGTATTGCGGCGCGAAGACGATCAGCTTGGCCTCGGGGCCGCTTTCCAGCACTGCGTAGGCTTCGAGGCGCGCCGATTCAGCCAGATCATACTGCCCTGCGACGACGGCGGATTCCATCTGATCAAGCGCGGCACGAATAACGTCGAAATCTGCGCCGCTGTCGTGCTGCTGCCACGCCGCCGGCATCGTCTCCTTGAGCAACGCCTCAATCTGCTCGACACTGGCCTGAAGCGCGTCCGGCGCGACGACCTGTGTGCCCGCCTCGGCAGCGGCGAGCTGCTTTGCCAGCGTGGCCAGCTGCGCGGCGATCTGCTGTGTTTTGGCCGGGTCGCGCGCGTCGAGCAGCGTGCGCAAGTCGGCGAAGGCGGCGGCTGCGCCGTCGCGGAAGGTAGCCGCCTCGCGAATCTCCAGGGCTTTCGTCACAACACCTCGGCTCACGCCGCGCTCATATTCGATCGGCACCAGGCTGAGGAAGCGCAGCAGCTGGCCGGCGCGGCGGGTCTGCTCGGCAGCGTTGAGCGGCGCGGCGCGAAAGCCGGCGAGGGCAGCTTCCACCTTGGCGAGCGGCCCGGCGAGCGGTTGCCCGCCCAGCGCAGCGGCGCGCAGTTCGGCGAAGGCACGCCGTGCGTCGTCGCGGGCGGCTGGGCTGCGCTGTTCGGCATAGGCCGGCGCGAGAATGGCGAAGTAGCCGTCGGCCAGCGCGGCGGCTTCGGCGCGGCGGGTCGCGAAATGCTGCTCATCGGCGGTCGCGAGGTCGCTGAGCGCCTCGGTGAGCCGCGACTGGTAGGTGTCGAGCAGATCGGCGCGCACAGCACCCAGCGCATCAGCGGCTGAGAGCGTGCCAGCGGCAAAGCCCGTCGTGGCGAGCGTCGCATCGGCGTTCGGTCGCGAGAAGCGCGTGGCCGTGCGAAACTCGCGCAAGAGCAGCCAGGTTTTTGCGGTGGCAGCGTCGTTTTGCCCGAACGCCTGCGCGACGACGCCATAGCTGCCCTGGAGCAGCCCGGTCCAGATCTGCGCGCACGCCGCCGCCAGCGCCGGCGC
>Ga0075433_10002354_pt1 | contig 14372 bp, 9 predicted proteins | sample RhiMethybrSRZTD2_FD_75299 | JGI IMG/M metagenome (GOLD analysis project Ga0075433, IMG submission 75299) | Populus rhizosphere microbial communities from Tennessee, USA - Rhizosphere MetaG P. TD hybrid SRZTD2 | ecosystem: Host-associated > Plants > Roots > Rhizosphere > Soil | place: USA... | reverse complement strand
TTCGCGTCGATCACCTTCGCTGTCTCGTCGGGTCGCTGCCAGTAACCCGCCATCACTTGCGGCCCCTTGATGCAGATTTCGCCCGCCTGCCCCAGCGGCACGTCGTGAGCCGCGTCGTCACGCAATACGAGATCGGTCGATGGGATCGGAAGCCCGATCGCGCCGTTGTACTCCGGAAGATCGAGCGGATTTATCGTCGCCGCGGGCGATGTCTCGGTCAGGCCGTACGCTTCGATCAGCGGTACCCCGGTGACCTGCTTCCATCGCTCGGCAACCGCCTTCTGCACCGCCATGCCGCCGCCCAGCGTCAGTCGCAGCGACGAGAAATCCAGTTTTGCAAAGTCGGCGTTGTTGAGCAGCGCATTGAAAAGCGTGTTCACGCCGGTGAACGTGGTGAAGCGGTGCCTGCTCATTTCCTTCACGAAACCGGGGATGTCGCGCGGGTTGGTGATGAGCACATTTTTCGCGCCCAGCGTCATGAACACCAGGCAATTCGCCGTCAGCGAGAAGATGTGATAGAGCGGCAGCGGGGTGAGGATGATATGGTTCTCGGTTCCCAGGAACGGTTTCAGCCAGGCGCGCGCCTGCAGCAGGTTGGCGATGATATTCCTGTGCAGCAGCATCGCTCCCTTGGCCACGCCGGTCGTGCCGCCGGTGTATTGCAGGAATGCGATGTCCTGGTGGGTGATCGGTACGTGCTCGAGCTTGCGTCGTCGACCTTCGGCCAGTGCCTCGGACAGCCGCATCGAGCCGGGGAGGCGCCACGGCGGGATCATCTTTTTCACGTGCCGCAGCACGAAGTCGACGAGCGGCCCCTTCCAGCCGAGCATTTCGCCGATGCTGGTCACGACGACCTGCTTGACTGCCGTCCTGGCGACCACTTCCTGCACCGTGTGCGCGAAGTTCTCGACAACGACGATCACCTCGGCGCCGCTGTCGGTCAACTGATGCTCGAGCTCGCGCGGCGTGTACAGCGGGTTGGTATTCACAACCGTGAGGCCGGCGCGCAGGATGCCGAACAGGCATACCGGATACTGCAGAATGTTGGGCATCATGAGCGCGACCCGCGCGCCCTTCTTGAGCCCGCGCCCCTGCAGGAACGCGCCGAACGCGGCCGAGGCACGGTCGAGCTCGGCGAATGTAATGGACTTGCCCATGCAGGTGTACGCCGGCCGCGGGCCGAACTCTGCGACGACGGAATCGAACACGTCGCGCAAGGACGCGTAGGTATTGACGTCGATTTCGGCGGGGACACCTTTCGGGTACGACTTAAGCCAGATCCTGTCCACGATCTCCTCCCTGTGGCCCGCTCTTATGTCTTCTGTTCTTAGCCTATGCTAGCAGAGGGCGACGGGGAGCCGGAACTCGCGGCGTAGTGCAGCGGACCGCCGCGGAAGGGCGCGAAGCCCGTGCCGAAGATCGCCCCGGCATCGACCAGGTCCGCGTCCGCGACGATGCCGTCGGCAAGTGCAGCCTTGGCTTCGGCGATGTACGGATGAATCAGCCGGTCCGCGAGCCCCTTCGGAACAGGCCCGGCTTTGCGCTTCGCCGCCTTGCCGCTAGCCCAGTCATAGAAGCCGCGTTTGCTCTTTTTACCCAGATGGCCGGCTGCGGTCAGCTCGGTGAGCTTCTTCGGCGGCTCCGCGCCCTTGCCCAGCATCTTGCCGACAGCGAGGCAGATATCGAGCCCGACGGTATCGGCAAGCTCGATGGGACCGACCGGCATGCCAAAAGCGAGCGCAGCCTCGTCGACCGTCTCCGGAGCGATGCCTTCGTCGACGCAGCGCATCGCTTCCATGAGATACGGTGCCAGGATCCGATTGACGAGGAAGCCCGGAGCGCTCTTCACCGGCAGCGGCAGCTTGTCGATCTGCCGGGCGAATGCGCAAGCGCGCGCAATGAGCTCGGCATCCGTACTTGCGCCGTGGACGATCTCGACCAGCATCATCCTCGACACGGGGTTGAAGAAGTGCAGCCCGATCAGCCGGCCCGGGTCTTTCAGCGGCGCGCCGATCTGCTCCAGGGGGATGCTGGACGTATTGGTTGCGAGCAGCGCGGATGGCTTGGCCTTCGCCTCCAGCGCAACGAACAGTTCCCGCTTGGCGTCGAGATTCTCGAAGATGGCTTCGATGATGACGTCGGCCCGCGCCGCGCCGTCGCCGGCTATGTCCGGAATCAGGCGGTCGAATGCGTCGCGCACTCGCCGCGGATCCTTGAGGCGATCGGCAAAGAGCTTGCAGGCGCGCTGTATCGCCGGCTTGAGCCGCTCGGGCGACTGATCCTGCATCGTCACGGTCAGGCCGCGCAGCGCGCACCACGCCGCGATATCGCCGCCCATCGTGCCCGCGCCCACGACGTGCAAGTGCCCGGCCGATCCGCGGGAGTCGCGGAGCGACTCGCTAGCTTCCGCCCTCCCAGTGAGAGAGGAGCTGGGGGTCAGGGCAGCGTCGTCGCGGCCGAATGCCTTCAGGCGTTCCTGCAGCCGGAACACGCGGATCAGGTTCACCGCCGTCGGCGTCTGTATCAAATGCGCGATCGACGCCGGGTCGGACGGAGGCGGTGCGAGCGCATCGCCGTCGTGCTTGACCCAGATATCGAGGATTGCGTACGGCGCCGGATAGTGCTCGCGGCGCGCTCGCGCCGCGACCTGCTTTCTCGCCTGCGCCGCAATGATGGGCCGCAGCAGCGGATTCAAAGTCAGCGACAGCGGGAACGGGAGCCGCCGTGGAGATGGCGCGGCGAGAAGGACGCCCCGCGCGGTGTTCATCATGATCCGCGTCGGCACGCACTCGTCGGCCACGCCGAGTTTCTTCGCCCGGCGGGCATCGATCGTCTTGCCCGTCAATAGCATGTCGAGCGCGGCGGGGGCGCCGGCGAGCCTGGGCAGACGGCGCATGCCACCCCAGGCCGGAACGATCCCCAGCATCACTTCCGGCAGGCCGAGCCGCGTTCCGGGTTCGTCGACGGCGACGCGGTAGCGGCAAGCGAGCGCGAGCTCGAGGCCGCCGCCGAGACAGAATCCGCGAATCAGCGCCAGTGTCGGGTACGGCGCCGCCGCGAGCTCGTTGAATATGTCCCAGCCACGCTTGACGATCGCGAGCGCCTCGTCGACGGTCTTGACACGCTCGAAGTCGTCGATGTCGGCGCCGGCGATAAATCCGTTGTCCTTGCCCGAGCGGATGATGAGCCCCTTGGGTGGCGTTGCTGCGAGATCGCTCAAGGCCGACCGCAATTCTTCTAGGACTTCTGCGGACAGCGAGTTGGTCGACGCGCCCTTCCTATCGATGGTGAGCCAGGCGAAGCCCTCGCCGTCGCGGTCGAGCTTCCAGTGCCGCAAAGTCATCGTTATCGTCCCTGCAGGTTCCGCGCGACTATCATTCTGCACTGTCCGAAGTACCTTTCCCCGTAGGTGCGAATTCATTCGCACCCGCACGACGCTTGGTTCGCTGGGGCCGAATGAATTCGGCGCTACGCCGCCTCGACGAGCATCGCGCCACCTAAGCCCCCGCCGATGCAGATCGCAGCAATTCCGCGCTTGGCCTTGGTGCGCTTGAGGACGTTGAGCAGATGCAGCACGATACGCGCACCCGACGCACCGACTGGATGTCCGAGCGCGATCGCGCCGCCGTCGACATTGAGCTTCGCTTCGTCGACCTTGCCCAGCGCGCCGTCCTGGCCCAGCTCGGCCCTGCAATACGCGTCGTCGGCCCACGCGCGCAGGCAGGCGATCACCTGCGCCGCAAACGCTTCGTTGATCTCCCAGGCATCGATGTCGTCGAGCTTCAACCCGTGACGTTTCAACAGCGGAGTCGCTGCGTGCACCGGCCCCAGGCCCATTTGCGCCGGATCGAGACCGGCCCATTCGCTGTCGAGGATCGTGCCCAGCACGGGCAACTGGTACTTGGCGACGGCGGTGTCCGACGCCAGGACGAGCCATGCGGCGCCGTCGGTGATCTGCGAGCTGTTGCCGGCGGTGACGTTGCCGTATTTGCGATCGAAGAACGGCTTCAACTTGGCGAGGTTTGCCGGCGTCGAGTCTTCGCGCACGCCATCGTCCTTTTCGTACAGGTTTCCCTCGCCGTCGAAAAGCGGTGCGATCTCGCCAGTGAAGTGACCGTCTTTTTGCGCAGCGAGCACGCGCTGGTGGCTCTTCGCGGAGAACTCGTCCATCTCGCGACGGGTGATGCCGAAGCGAAAGGCCAGGTTCTCGGCGGTCTGGCCCATCAGCAGGCCGACCATCGGATCGGTGAGCCCTTTCACGATGCCGATGATCGGCGTGAAGAGAGCCGCCGGGTTGAGCCTCAAGAACGCGCCTGCCTTTTCGCCGAAGGTCTTCGCTGCGCTGAAGCCGGCGAACCATAACACCATCCTGTCCGAATACAGCAGCGGCGCGCGGGAGAGCGCATCGACGCCGCCCGCCAGCACCAAGTCCGAGCGCCCGCCGCGGATATTGGCGATCGCCGAATCGAGCGCCTGCATTCCCGAAGCACAATTGCGCATCACCGTCCAGCCGGGCACCTGCTTGCCGCAGCCCATGCGCAGCGCGACCACACGGCCGATGTTGACCTCGTCCGGCGAAGGGCTGGCGCAGCCGAGAATCACTTCGTCGAGGTCGGTGGGCGCGAAGCGCTGGCGCAGCAGCAGCTCGCGCCCCGCCTGGACCGCAAGATCGGAGGCGGCAAACGGCCCCGGCCGGTTACGCGCCTTGAGAAACGGCGTTCGCGTGCCGTCGATGACGTGGATTGGCTGATTCATGACTGCCTCGACGATACCAAGGAGAAGAAAGCTTCACAGCCAAGGGCGGGAGCGGGCGCAAGGAACATCGAGATGTTCCTTTTGCGTCCTTGACGTCCCCGGCGTCCTTTGCGTTGATGAGCGTTGAAGTTACGCCGCCGCCTTGCGCGCGGGTGGCGCGGGCGATACCGCCGGCGGCTGCATCTCGGAAACGCCCAGGTCCGGCGCGAAGTCGTCAACGCGGATGACCTGATCGGCCAGCTTCCTGGCCCGGCATACGATCGCCAGCTCGTCGGCCGTGATGACGCTCGCCGCGTGCGCCGCGGCGGCGCGATCCTCGCCGAGCTTGACGGAGAAGCGTCCGGCTTTCTGCGCCTCGCGCATGCGCGCCTCGATCGGCTCGGCAGCAAGCATCGCCTCGACCGCGGATTCGATCGCGCCGACCACATCGCTCTCCGCCGGAGACAGATACATGCCTGCCGTGAGCCGATCGCGCGTGGGCGACGGCTCGATAAGGAGCTTCGCTACTTCGTGCCCGAGATTGTCCGACGGAATCACGTACGGCCGGCCCAGCGGGAACACGGTGCGCCGCATGACCATTGCGATGAGATGGTTGGGGAAATTGGAAATGACGCCTTCGAGCGCGGTCTGCGCCTTGAACATCGCATCCCAGATCGCCCAATGCATCAGCGCGGCATCGGCGCCTTGGCGGCCCTCGTCCTCGAAACGTTTGAGCGTCGCCGAGCAAAGGAAGAGGTACGAAAGCACGTCGCCGAGCCGGGCGGAGAGCTTTTCCTTGCGCTTCAACGCTCCGCCCAGCACGCCCATCGACACGTCGGCGAGAAATGCAAGCGCTGCCGAGAAGCGGGTCAACTGCTGATAGTAGCGGCGCGTTTCTGGCGCGACATCTGGGACGCCTACCAGATGCGAGCCGACGATGCCCAGCACGAACGTCCGGGCGAAGTTCGACAGCATGAAGCCGATATGCCCGAATAGGGCGCGATCGAATGCGATCGACGCCGCTCGGGCGTCCGGCTCATGCGCAGCGGCCATCTCGTCGAGCACATAGGGGTGACAGCGGATCGCGCCCTGGCCGAAGATGATGAGGCTGCGCGTGAGAATGTTGGCGCCCTCCACCGTGATCGATACCGGGAGCTGCATGTACGCGGCGCCGAGAAAGTTCGAAGGCCCCATGCATATGCCCTTGCCGCCGGCGATATCCATCGCATCGGTGGCAACCTGCCGTCCGCGCTCGGTCAGATGGTATTTACTGATCGCCGAAAGGACGGCGGGTTTTTCGCCCAGATCGACCATTCCCGCGGTCAGCGTCCGCGTCGCGTCCATCGAGTAGAGGTAGCCTCCCATCCGCGCCAGCGGTTCCTCCACGCCTTCGAACTTGCCGATCGGCGTCTTGAACTGCGTGCGCACACGCGCGTAGCCGCCGGTCGCGCGCACGACCATCTTGGACATGCCCGTATTGAGCGATGGCAGCGAGATCGCGCGCCCCGCCGCAAGAGATTCCATCAGCATCCGCCAGCCCTTGCCAATCATCGCCTTGCCGCCGATGATCCAGTCGATCGGGATAAAGACGTCGCGTCCCCAGTTCGGGCCGTTCTGGAATACCGCCGACAGCGGCATGTGCCGCCGCCCGATGTTGACGCCTGGATGATCGGTCGGAATCAGCGCGCAGGTGATGCCCAGATCTTCCTTGTCGCCGAGCAGATGGTCGGGATCAAAGGCGCGGAACGCCAACCCCAGAATCGTCGCGACGGGGCCGAGCGTGATGTAGCGCTTCTCCCAGGTAACTCTCAGGCCCAGCACCTGCCTGCCCTGGTACTCGCCCATGCAAACGATGCCGGCATCGGGAATCGCCGCGGCATCCGAGCCCGCGTGCGGATTGGTCAGTGCGAAACACGGGATCTCGAGGCCCTTGGCGAGCCGCGGCAGGTAGTAGCGCTTCTGCTCGTCCGTACCGTAATGCACGAGCAATTCGCCAGGGCCGAGCGAATTGGGAACCATCACCGTGACCACCAGCGCGCTGCAGCGCGACGCGAGCTTGACTACGACCTGCGAGTGCGCAAACGCCGAAAAGCCCAGCCCACCGTACTCTTTCGGGATGATCATCCCGAGGAAGCCCTTGTCCTTGATGTACTGCCAGACAGGCTGTGGCAGATCGAGGTAGATGTGGGTGGTCTCCCAGTCGGTGACCATCGCGCACAGCTCCTCGCATTCGTGGTCGAAGAAGCGTTGCTCTTCGGCGGTGAGCTTCGGCGCGGGCAGGGCGAGGAGCTTTCCCCAATCGGGACGGCCGGAGAAAAGGTCGCCGTCCCAGCCTACCGTTCCGGCCTCGATCGCCTCGCGCTCGGTCGGCGTCATCGGCGGCAGAATCCTGCGGAAGACCGCGAGCACACCGTCGCTGATCAACGCGCGCCGCAGCGGCGGGAAGTTTAGCGGAATCGCCAACACGACGAGCAGCCCCGCCAGCACGATCACGACCGGCAGCGGCATCAGGTGGGCACCCCAGGCTGCCGCTAGCGCGGCGGCGATGGCACCCGTCCACAACCAACCCGCCGCGTTGCCGTACGCCAGCGCGAAGAAACCAGCGACGACGACGGCGAACCACACGAGTGTCAACATCACCGCTCCTACCGCGTGAGGAACGCGGCGGCAGCTTCGCCGTCGAGCTCGGAGAGGTCAGGAAGCGGGGCTTTGAGGCCCGCAATCAGAAACGGGGCGAGCCGTCGCAACAACGTCTCGTCATTGGCCGTCTCGCCGCGCGAGAGCGCGGCGATCAGCTTGAGGGCGTCGGTGCCGGCCAGGGTGAACGATAACGCGCCCATCACGAAATGCAGCCGCCAGCTCAGCTCCTTCTTTGGCAGCTGCGGCAGCGCGCGTCCGAACGCGGCCTTGAAGCGCGCGATCACCACGGCATACTGGTCGGACAGAAAATGCCGGATGAAAGGCGCCGGATCGGCGTAGGCGCGTCCCAGGAGACGCAGGAAATTCTTGCCGCCGCGCTCGGGATCGCGCGCGAGCTTCAACGCCGGGATGAACATCGCCGCGAGGATCTTTTCGCAGGATAGCGGCTTCGGCGCCGACTCGTGCTCGAAGCGCGTTAAAAGCGCAAGGCGCTCCTGGTTCATCGGATCGAGACGGCGGGTGAGCACCGCCTCAAACAGCTCCTCCTTGCTGCCGAAGTGATAGTGAACCGCGGCCAGATTGACATTCGCCGCAGTGGTGATCTGCCGCAGCGACGTCGCCTCGAAACCGTGTTCCATGAACAGCGCTTCGGCGGCGTCGAGGATTTTTCCCTGCGTTGCCGAGCTCTTTGGCGTGTCGAATGGAATGACCTTGCCACCCATGGCTTAACCCCTTGCCCGGTGCTTTTGCGCGCGCTGGTGGCGTAATTCAGTCAAACGTCTGTTTGAATTTTATCGTTGGCGCCGCGTCGCTGTCAACCGCTCGGCCGCTACCCACCACAGTCAAGCAAAGCGCGTCGCCGCCAACCTGCCGCAACTTCGTGCGAACCCTGTCGGCGCCTTTGGCACAAGCCTGGCGCTAAGGTGATCGGCGCGCTATTCCAGCGGCGCCGCCCCCTGGTAGTCCGCAAATCAGCCGCTGCTCGTCGCCTGCCGGACCTTGGAAGATTGCCACCGGTCGAGCAACTCACGGGCGCGGTTCGTCGCGGGATCCATCAGTCGCTCGTGCTCCGGCGTCTTGGCGGTCAGCTCGATCACGTAGCCGTTCGGATCGCGAAAATAGATCGAGCGGACGAACTCGTGCTCGGAGATACCGCGCGTCTCGATGCCGCGCGCCTTCCCCTTCGCCAGCATGTCGCCCAGCACTGCTGCATCGACCTCGAGCGCGATGTGGAGATCGAAGTCGTGCTGCGACTTGAACTCGAACGGCATGTCCGGGGCTTCGAAAAAGGCGAGGAACGAGCCGTCGTCGAGACGATAAAACGTGTGCAGCGCGGCGGTCTTGCGACCGCTCTTCGTTTCCCGGATCTCGAGCGTGCCCGCGAGCGGCAGCCCCAGGAAATCCTCATAGAATTGCCGCGTCTCTCCCGAGTCGCGGCAACGATATGCGTTGTGATGCAGACCCTTGATCATGTTCGAGCTCCTGTGTTCGCGCGGCCGAAATTCTGCACGCGCAGCCCGCGCTGCACCCGAACTTTTATCATGCCACGCGGGCTAGCAAACGCAAGTGAACAATGAGCCGGCCGGAGAAGCCCGTACCAAGGAATTGATTTTCCGGACGTTCTGCACAAGCACGTCACGATAGCGCATACAGCCGAGCGGGTGCTGGCACGTTGTGCTAGCTCGAGGCCCGACGCGTCTGCGCCCGACTCGCGGCATCCGCGGCATACACCACGTCGACCCGGTCCTTGAACCGGGCAAGCACCAGCGGGCGCTTGAGCTTGAGCGTCGGCGTCAGCAGGCCGTTGTCGATGCTCCACGCCTCCGGTGTGGCGAGCACGCGGCGGATGCGCACCCAGCGCGGAAACGCCTTGAGCCGCTCGTTGGCGCGCGCGACGAGCACCTTCTCGTCGCGCTCCCGCGTGACAGCAAGAAGCGTAAGGAACGGCCGGCCTTCGCCGACCAGCATCACCTGTTCGAACACCGGGTCGTGCAGCACGGCGAACTCGACATCCTGCGGCGGAAGCTTCTCGCCGTTCGACATCACCAGAATATCCTTGATGCGGCCGCGGATGTAGATCTTCGTATCGCGGATCTCGGCCACGTCGCCGGTATGCAGCCACCCGTCCTTGTCGATCGCGGCTCGCGTCGCCTCCTCGTTGTGCCAATAGCCCAGCATCACGTTGCCGCCGCGCGCGAGCAACTCTGCCGCTTCGCCGAGCTTTACCTCGACAGCCGGCAGCGGCGGCCCGACCGATTCGGGATCGTTGTCCCCCATGCGGTTGACCGATATCACTGGCGACGCTTCGGTCATCCCGTAGCCCTGGAGCAGCGGGAGCCCGAGCCCGATGAAGGTATGCGCGATCTCCGGATCGAGCGCGGCGCCGCCGACGACGTTGAGCCGCACCCTCCCTCCGAGTCGCGCCAGCACGGGTTTAGCCACGATGGCGCGCAGCAAAGGCGTTGTCAGCGCGTCGAGCCACCCGGCGCTTTTGCTCTCGACGCGCCAGCCGCGGGCGACGCATTGCCTGAACAGCCAGCGCTTCAGGGGCGCCTTCGCCAGGGCCTCGTCGACGCGCGCGTAGAACTTTTCGAAGATGCGCGGTACCGCGAACATGACGGTCGGTGCCTGCGCCGCCAGATCTTCCGCAAGCTGAGCCGTGCTTCGCGCGTACACGACCTTGGCGCCGATCGACAGCGGCAGGTAGTAACCCCCGGTGCGTTCGAACATGTGCGACAGCGGCAGGATCGAGAGGAACAGGTCGGTCGACCGCGCCATGCGCGTTTCCTGACACGACAACACGTTGGCGATGATGTTGCCGTGCGACAGCATCACGCCCTTCGGCCGGCCCGACGTCCCCGAGGTATAGCAGATCGTCGCGAGCGCTTTCTCCGGCAAGGATCGGAATTGCGGCGCAGCCGCCGTGGCGGGCAGTAGCGAAGCGACGGTCGCGTCAGGATCGCCTGCGTCGGGATCGCCCGCGTCGGGACGCAACACATAGTAGGGCGGCAGCACGCTGCCGGTCCTCTCGAGCGCGCTCGCCACCTTCATGCTCTCGACGACGAGCAGGCGCGCCTCGGCGTTGGCGACGCACCATGTGATGTTGTCGGCATTGTCGTCGACGTAGAGCGGAACGACGACGAGCCCGAGTCCGAGCGCGGCGAGGTCGAGCGCGACCCAGTCGATGCCGTTTTTGAGGCAAATCGCAACGCGATCGCCGGCGATCAAGCCCAGCGCCGCGAGAGCTTCCTGCCAGCGCCCGACCAGCACGGCGATCTCGCCGACGTTAACGTCGCGCCATTCTCCGCCGTCGAAATGGCGGTAGAGCGCCTTGTCGGGTGCCGAAATGTGCTGCTGGAAATACTCGCCGATATTGGCCATGCTGCCCCTTTTTCGGCACACCGCGACTGGAGCCGGATCGATTCTCCCGCCTTTGCGCCGGCGGGTCCATGGTTCGGCCGATAGTCCGGCCGGCGGAGGTTTGGCTATACTGTGCCTGCCGTCGCCCGGAGCTGGCCATGCCCGCCATTTCGATCAAACGCCGCCACAAGCTCGACCACAAAAAAGCCAAGGCCGCTGCTGAGAAAATCGCGCGCGACCTGAACAAGCGCTTCGATCTCGCCTACGAATGGGAGGGCGACCACATCGCGTTCGAACGGCCAGGGTTGTCCGGCAGCCTGCACGTGGGCAAGACCGATGTCCGGCTGGACGTGGAGCTTTCCTTCCTGCTGTTTGCGCTCAAGGGACCGATCGAGCAGCAGATCAACAAGGAATTGGACGCGCTCTTCGGTAAGGCGTAGCCCTTGTAGGTGCAAATTCATTCGCACGCGGCGCCGGCCGAATGAATTCGGCCCTACAAAGGCTCAGGAAACGGTGCGCGATCGCCGTCAAAGATCGCGTTCATCAGCGCGGTTTCGCGCGTTTCAACCGTGGCGAGGAACTCGTCGGCGCTCCCCATTTGCCGGAACGCCGCAAACCCGCGCTCGAGAAAATCCTGCAATGCGCTCAAGCCCGCGACGCGGGCCGGTTGCCGCATCGCGGCGAGCGCGGAGCGGGTGAGCGTCTTGCTGACGTAGCGGTCCAGCGCGCGACCGACCGCCACGAGAAGCGCGATCTGCCGTTCGCGTGCGCCGCGATTGGCGAGCGAACGATAGGCCGCGCAATACGTCCCCACCGAAAGCGGTGCGCGCGGAGGCAGCTTCTCGAGCAGCGCGCGATCAAGCTCACGCGACATTGCGAAGAGCTCCATCGCGTCCGAGATGGTCGCGATCACGCCTCCGGGCAGGACCCGGACCATCAGCGGTACGACACGCGCGAGATCGGCGTCGCGGCGGCTGAAATCCCCGGGGCCGTACAGATCGGTCTGGAAGAACACGATCGCACGGGCATATCGAGGCTCTTTGCCGAGGTCGGCGTAGGTGGCATTGAGCCTTCGCGACTGCCACAGCGCGAGCCTATCCAGCGCCGCGGCCAGCTCCGGCGAAGCGGCGCGTTCCTCGTGCAACGCGCGAGCGCGTTCGAGCTGGCGGATCAGCTCTGCTTCAGATGAGGTCGCCATGTGGTTCCGGCGGACGCGATTCAGGTGAGGTCAGGTTTCTAGAGACGTGCCGCGAAAAGCGCTGCCATGATAAGTGACGAGCGCGCGGCGCGCCCGCGGCGTGAGTCACGTTAGGGGGCGCGCCGCGCGGCAATTCGCCTTAATTGCCCACGAACGATCGGCGCGCCCCCCCTTCAACGTGACGCCTACGAAGCTCTGTCCCGATCTAGGTTGTTTTCTCTAAAAGCCGGGTCTAGAGTGCCCGGCACCGAAGCCATTTGCCGTAGCCGTCGCCTCCCTGTGCCGAACTTAGACCCGACAACGCTTCGCATCAGCCGCCGCACGCTCCTCAAAGCAGGTATCGTCGGCGGGGCGGCGCTATTGCTCGCGCGCTGGCTGTACACACCGACTTTACCGCCGGCGCGGCCCACGCCGAACGCGCTCGATCCGGAAGCGCGCACGATCCTCGCGGCCATCATTCCGGTCCTGCTCGACGGCGCGTTGCCGAGCGGCCCGGAGGCGCAGAGCGCTCGCGCAGTCACCCTCGCTGCGGTCGAAGAGGCGATCGCCGGCCTTCCGCCGGCGACACGCAAAGAGCTCGCGGACCTGTTCTCGCTGCTCGGCTTTCCGCCGACGCGCTGCTTTGTCGCCGGGATCTGGTCGCCGTGGCCCGAGGCCACGCGTGAATCGATTGCATCCTTCCTGACGCGCTGGCGCGACAGCCGCTTCCAGCTGCTGCGCTCGGCCTACGCAGCGCTGCACCAGCTCGTCTTCGCCGCGTGGTACGCCGACCCGCGCGCGTGGCCGGCGACCGGCTACACCGGGCCGCCATCGCTGGAGGTCGGATGATGGCGGAAGTGCTGCGTGTGTCGCGCCTGCCCGATCCGTTCCGCGCGGGCCAGCGCTCCGGTTGGAAGGTGATCGATGCCTCCACGCTGACTGACGATCGCAGCTTCGAGGCCGACGTCGCCATCGTCGGCACGGGCGCGGGCGGCGGCACCGCGGCCGAGATTCTCTCCCATGCAGGGCTGTCGGTGGTGATGATCGAGGAGGGACCGCTCGCCACGTCGTCTGATTTCCACATGCGCGAAGCCGAGGCGTATCCGCAGCTCTATCAGGAATCGGCCAGCCGCAAGACGAAAGACAAGGCGATCAACATCCTGCAGGGCCGGTGCGTCGGCGGTGGCACGACAGTCAACTGGACGTCGAGTTTCCGCGCGCCGGAGGCGACGCTGGACTACTGGCGCAGCGCGTTCGGCGTCGAGGGGTTCGGGGTCGCCGATCTTGCGCCCTGGTTCGAACGCGCGGAGCGGCGCGTCAACGTCGCGCCCTGGACCGTTGCCCCGAACGAAAACAACGATGCGCTGCGACGCGGCGCGCAGGCGCTTGGGTTAGGCTTCGGCACGATCCGCCGCAACGTCAAGGGCTGCTGGAACATCGGCTATTGCGGCACGGGTTGCCCCACGAATGCAAAACAGTCGATGCTGGTCACGACGATCCCTGCGGCGCTCGCGCGCGGAGCGACGCTGTTGACGCGTACGCGGGCGTGGAAGCTCGAGCATGCGAACGCTCGCAACGGGCAAATCAGCGCGCTCGAGTGTATCGGCCTGGATGTGCGCGGCACCGATCCGACTTCACGTCGCATCACGGTGCGCGCGAAGACTTTCATCGCTGCAGGCGGAGCGATCGGCACTCCGGCGCTGCTCTTGCGGAGCCGAGTTCCCGACCCCCACGGCGTCGTCGGCAAACGAACGTTTCTCCATCCGACGGTCGTATCGGCGGCGCTGATGCCCGAGCGGATCGACGGCTTTGCCGGCGCGCCCCAGACAATTTACTCGGACCATTTTCTCGACGTCGCGCCCGGCGGCCCGATCGGCTACAAGCTCGAGGCGCCGCCGATCCACCCGGTGCTTGCGGCGATCACGCTCCCCGGGCAGGGAGACGCACATGCCCGCTGGATGCGCGAGCTCGCGCACATGCAGGTCGTCATCGCGTTGCTGCGCGATGGATTTCATGCCGAAAGCCCCGGCGGCAGCGTCGCGCTGCGCGACGACGGCACGCCTGTACTCGACTACCCGCTCAACGATTATTTCTGGGAGGGCGCGCGGCGCGCCTTCGCAACCATGGCGGAGATCCAGTTCGCTTCGGGTGCTACGACCGTCATGCCGGTGCACGCGTCGGGCGCGAGCTTCAATCGCTGGCTCGATGCGCGCGAGGCTATCGCGGCGCTCGCACTGGCGCCGCTGGTCGCGCCCGTCGTGAGCGCGCATGTCATGGGCGGCTGCCCCATCGGTCCCGACGTGCGCCGGGCCGCGGTCGATCCGACCGGCCGCTATCATCACCTCGACAACCTTTACGTGCTCGACGGGTCGCTGTTTCCGACCAGCGTCGGCGCCAACCCCCAACTGTCGATATACGCAGTCACGGCGAAGCTCGCGAGTGGGCTCGTCGCGAGGCTGGG
>Ga0075433_10002353_pt1 | contig 14381 bp, 12 predicted proteins | sample RhiMethybrSRZTD2_FD_75299 | JGI IMG/M metagenome (GOLD analysis project Ga0075433, IMG submission 75299) | Populus rhizosphere microbial communities from Tennessee, USA - Rhizosphere MetaG P. TD hybrid SRZTD2 | ecosystem: Host-associated > Plants > Roots > Rhizosphere > Soil | place: USA... | reverse complement strand
CCGGCTTGGCCCGAAGTTTGGTTAAAGGATAAAGCCGGGTTCCGGCGCCCCCGCCCAAGATAATGGCCAATACTCTCTTCACGAGCGACCTTCGCTGTTTCCAATCTACCTGCGGGCTATCCGTCGTCTCCTGCAAACAGTATTCAATGACGCGCCGATCTGTCAACCCGACTCAAAGACGACGCAAGCTTCACAATCAAGTGTGTTGAGTGGAAAATCCGAGCGGGAAACCGGACTGTCAGAGAAACCTTGCGGCAGATTTTGAAAAACTTGCGCCGCTTCCCTTATTCGAACGGCTTGGTGGGGCGAAATCCTAGATCACGGTACCAGCGGCGCACCTCGTCGAAGCCGGGGGCGCCGGCAAAGTAATTGTCCTGGCGCCCCGAGTTTTTCAGCTCCAGCAGCATCGTCCGTGCCGCGGCAAGCGCGGCCATCGAGACGCTCGAAGTCACAAGCGCGATCTTGTAGCCCAGGGCGAAGAATTCGGCCATTGTATCTATTCCTGCCCGCGGCCAAGGGTTTATGAGCGGCGCGGACGCGGCCGTCCCGAACCATTTGTGGTCCTCGGCGTCGGTGAGATGAACTCCGATGGCGTCAGTCCCCGCATCGACATAAGCCCCAATACGGTCTAACACCTGCTCGCGGGTTTCAGTTGCTCGGGCATCACAACGGACCACGAGAACCAATGCTGAGTCGGTGCGCTCGTCGGCGGCCGCCTTTATCTTATCTACCATGTCCAAAACCGAGACGGGCGGACGAACACCATCGATGCCATTTTCGCCGAAGTTGCTATCTTCAAATCGAATACCGGCAACGCCTGCGCGCTCGAACGCGCGCACCGCCCGCGCGGTTTGCAAGGGTCCACCGTAGCCGGTCTCGCCATCGACCAACACCGGGATATCCAGGACTTCGGCAATCGTGCCTGCTCGGCTAGCCATTTCGGTCATAGTCACCATGCTGCAGTCGGGAAGCACGAGGCTCCGATGCATGCCGTTGCCGGCAAGATGGAAAAGCTTATAACCACAGTCTTGAACCAAGCGCGCGAACATGGGGTCCGGCGCGCTCGGAGCTATGACTCCCACCGGCGCATTCAAAATCTCTCGGAAACAGAGCCGCTTGGCGTGATCGTCCATCTTGTCCGTCCTTTGCTGCGCGAGTTTGGTGGACAGCTTCTCTCTGGAGAAACTGCTTGTCAATCTTCGAGAAAACAGCTCTCGCGGGCGCCGAGGAAGACGGCTGACTGCAGGTGAACCTAAATTGACAAGATCACCGCGGGCTCGATTTGGTTATAGGCGAGTTCAAACCGGCGGGTGAAGTTGGCTCGACGCTGATCGAAAACAAAAGAAAATAATCATTCATGATCATTTGCTGGTGTCTGTAGATACCGACCTTGGGGTCGTTCAGTCGAATCCGCTGGAAGCCAGGCGGTAACAACATTGGTCGCAAATTTGACGAATAGCTTGTCGGATCGCCTGCGGTCCCTGATGCATCTGAAGGTCCCCGAGGTTCTTCAGGACGCGGCAATCTCAGCTTAGCTAGACATCTCATGGCCGGGAGGAGCTAGAAAAACTAAGGCTCCTTGGTCTTTGACATACTTAGTTCCGCTACATCCAACCTGCTCGCTTATTGCAGCAATGCCTCTCGGTTGGACAATTTGCCACGATGAGGGCCAAATGTGTCGCCAGTTGTCAGGCACGTACCCTGCTAAGGGCGCAGACTTTCAGACTTTTCATAGTGGTATATGTTTTGCGCTCCTGGCCGAACAAAATTAACTGAGGCTACAGCAATGAAATGAAACAACTCCGGTTATCGTTTCATTGTTCGAAAACTAGCAACTCGCGGTCGCCCACGCGAGAGGTTCACAAATAATTTCCTGGAGATATAGCATATGAGCGAGATGCTGCTAATTTTTGCGGTGGGTGTTGTCACCGGAATTGTTCTCGGAATTTTGATGGTACACGAGTGAGCAGACTTTGTGATGTCCCCATTTTAAACTCCGCCGTTTGTTACTTTGATTAAGCGCACCGAAGCATCCTACATTCAACGCCAGTTGAATGAGTGGTGGTTCGCGTTCATACACGAAGACACTGGAAATAAAAGGTTTGCTGCTGTTTCTAGATGTTGCAAAGCCCGCCGGACTTCTTTGTAAATCCACCCCTTCTCAGTCGGCGCTTGACGCCCGGCGCAACTCCGCCCTATTTTAGGCGGTTCTTGAGCACAGCCAATTAGGCTGAAACTCCCGTTCAATCGGTTCAATTATTTTGTGCGTGAGAGTCTGACGGGGTTCGGATTTTAATCCTCACGATCCTCAAACCAAGGTTCGAGCAATATAAAAAATTCAAAGGAGTCAACTTATGACGGCAAAAGATATCACGTTAGATCTTATCATCCGGTACGGCTTCCAGGTCCTTGGCGCAATCATCATCCTAACGGTGGGCGTTCTCTTGGCCCGGTGGATTGGCAACGTCAGCAATCGGTGGCTCGAATCGCGGGTGAAGGAGCCACCGATGCGCTTGTTGATGGTCCGGGCAATTAGAATCCTTGTCATTCTCCTCACGCTATTGGTGGCGCTCGACAAGTTTGGTTTCCAGATCGCGCCGTTGGTGGCCGCGGTCGGCGTCGCCGGCGTGGGCATTGGGTTTGCTTTTCAGGGCGTCCTCGGAAACATTGTTGCCGGGCTCTCGATCATCTTCACAAAACCTTATCGCGTGGGCGAGTATATCGAGCTTCTCAACGTTCACGGCCAGGTGGTGACGATCGAATTGTTCTCGACCACCCTGGTACAGCTCGATCAATCGCGGGTGGTGATTCCCAACCGCAGGATCGTCGGCGAGATTCTCCATAACTATGGCACGATCCGTCAGCTTCAGTTGAAAGTTGCGGTGGCTTACGGCGTGAATCTGGATGAGGTGCTCATGGTTGCCAAAGAGATCGCCGCGGGAAACCCGCGCGTCTTAAAGGAGCCGGCGCCCTTGATAGGAATCAGCGAGCTTGCCGACTCGTCGGTCACGCTTTCTATTCAACCCTGGGTAACGGTTGCGGATATGATCAGCGCAAGAGCGGAACTATACCAAGCCATCGTCGAGCGGTTCCGGGCGAGCAAGATCGATATTCCTTTTCCTGTGAGAGAGGTGCGCCTGCTCGGCGCTTCGTGAGCAGGAGCGAAATCGTGTTCGTGATCCGTGCTCGTGGAAGAGAGAAACGCGTGATCGTGTTCCACCGTCTTCTTGACTACAAGATCCAATCCAAAGTAGTCTCGCGTCCGCTGAAGCAGAGTGGAGCTGACACGAACGATTTTTGCGGAGGTAAGAATGTCGCTGCTAATAGTGGACTATCTGAAAGCTTTTGGCTGGGGGTTGGTGGGTGCCGTTACGATGGCGATTTCTCTGTGGATCTTGTTGAGGGTCTTCACCTGGCTCACACCCGTGGACGAGTGGGAGGAGCTGAGAAAAGGAAACCTGGGGATTGCCATTGTCATGGCTGCTGTGATTATTGGGTTTGCGATTGTGGTCGGGTCGATGGTGGCCCCTCCGCCGATTGCTTCGGTTACTCCCTAGCCTGTTAAATCTCCTTATCCTACTTCTTCAGCTCCCGGCCGAGGAGGTGGAGGATTTCGTTGAATTGGCGCTGCATGGCGATCATCTGTTCGCGCATATTTAGCGCCACTTCGGCGCCTTCCAGATTCACTCCCATTTCGTCGATGAGCAGGTGGGCGACGCGCACGCGATCGACTTGATCGATGGGATAAAGTTTCTGACTGCGCCGTACGATCGGCGAGATCACCTTCTCCTGTTCCAAGCGCATGACGAACTTTTTATCAACCCGGCAGATTTTAGTGACCTCGGTTATGCGTAGATATTTTCGCGGCATTTTTCTTCTCTCCCTTTACAGCCGCACGTCTTTGCGCACGTCTTCGCCGTAAGCCTGGTCGATCTTTTCGATAACGTCGAACGCAACCTCATCCTTCGGCACACGCACCATAAGTCGCAGATACAAATCGCCGGCTGGAGTTTGCCCATGGGCGGCGACTCCCTTGCCTTTGATACGTAGCTGCTGGCCGCTCTGGGCGCCGGCGGGAACCTTCACTTTAATGGTGCCGCTCGGTGTTGGCACGTCCACCTCGGCGCCGCGGACCGCCTCGCCGACTGTGACCGGCAATTCCATGGACAAGTCTCTCCCCGAGCGCGTGAGTATCGGATGCGGCCGGATGCGCGGAATAATATAAAGATCGCCAGCCGGACCGCCGCGAATTCCCGCCTCGCCTTTGCCGCGCAGGCGAATGCGCTTTCCCGGATCGGCTCCGGGAGGGATGTTGACGCGAATCGTGTCCGGCCGCAGCACTCGACCGCTGCCGCCGCATGCCGCGCAGGGATCGCCGGGCAATTGTCCGGTCCCCATACAGCGTCGGCAGGTCTGGCGAAACTGCAGCGGTCCTTGTGCCACTGATTTGCTGCCGCTGCCCTGACACTCGGGGCAAGTCGTTCGCTTGCTCCCGGCTTTCGTCCCCGTGCCGTTGCAGACTTCGCAGGAGACCGGCCGCTGAAGCGTTATCGATGTTTGAAAGCCGCGCACGGCGTCGAGAAAATCGATTTCCATGCTCGACTCGATGTCCTGGCCGCGCATCGGGCCGCGTGGCGCTCTCATGCCCGCTCCGGACATGCCACCGAGGCCGGCGAAAAGGTCGCCAAGATCGTCTACGTTAAATTCGTAAGCGCCGCCCGCGCGCGCAGACTGTTCGTGCCACTGTTGATAGCTCCGCGCCTTTTCGGCATCAAACCCGGCGGCAAGGCCTGCTTCGCCGAATTCGTCATAGAGCTTCTTTTTCTTTTCGTCGCTCAGGACGTCATAGGCAACCGACAGATCCTTGAACTTGTTCTCGGCGTCTTTGTTTCCCGGATTGATGTCGGGGTGATACTTGCGCGCGAGCTTGCGGTACGCCTTACGGATATCAGCGTGGGAAGCACCGCGTTCGACGCCGAGGATCTGGTAGTAGTCGCGGTCGGCCATTGTATCTATAAAATAACCACGACGCCGGGAGTTTCAAGAGAAAGGAGCGGCGCCGCGGGGCTAGAACACAATGTGGCAGATGCAAGATGGCCGCGCGGGGTAAGATTTTTAGAATTCGGACCGCGTGAGAATTATTTTTAAACTGTCCAATAGTAGACGGAAATACTCTTCCAAAGCGCGTATATTAAATCGTTAAAATAGCGAGGAAGTGGGGCCGCCGCCGTGCATCATCTTAACCAATTAATCCGCGGCGTCCGCAGTTTTTCTGCCCGTATCATTGACCTGGGGCTAACGTCGTATATGGTAAAAGTATCCCGATGGCTGACCATCGAGGAATCCGGCCCGCAGACAGGGCCGGCTCAATGCGACAGGAGCAGGTGATCTCATCCGCGTATTCTTAATTCACATTCGCGACCCTCAGTTCTACGCTCTTCCGGCGGCGACCCGCGCCAAGAACGGCAACATCCGGGTCATGGGTTTTCCGCCGATCGGCATCATGTCACTCTCTGCTGTGCTCAAACGCGCCGGCCATGAGTGTGTGATGTTCGACCAAGCCAATCCACAGACACCCAACGAAGTGATCGTCGAGGAGATCCGCAGACAGCGACCCGAGTTGGTCGGATTGAGTTTTTTGAGCACCACGAGTTATCCTTACGCTAAGATTCTTGCCCGTCAGGTTCGCGCTGCCGATGCCCATGTACGACTGGCGTTCGGCGGGGTGTTCGCAACCCTCAATGCCCAACTCGTCAAGCTCCAGTGCCCGGAGGTAGACTTCGTTTGCCGTGGTGACGGCGAACAGCTCATTCTCGATTTGCTCGAGAGGCTGGATGATCCCGACGACGTGGCGGGTGTTACCTGGACCAAGGATGGCCGCCCGGTTCACAACCCGAACCGAACGCTGGACCGCGCTCTTGATCAGTGGCCGTTCCCGGACAGAGAAAGTTTGCCTTTGGATTTTGTCGAATCGATGCCGCTCGATGTGCCGGCTGTTCTGTCGATGGAGCGCTTTACCACCATGCAGACATCACGCGGATGTCCTTGGCCGTGCGTGTTCTGCGATATCCCGATCTTCAACGAAGGGAAGTGGCGCGCGCGCAGCCCGCAGCACGTTGTCGACGAGTTCAAACATTTGCAGGCGCAGGGCTATGGCGCCGTGTACTTCGTCGATGACCATTTTCTCCTGCAGCCCAAACGCATCGAAGCCATCTGCAAAGGCATCAACGAAGCCGGGGTCACCATCCAGTGGGGCTGCGAGGGACGGGTCGATTCTACCGCGCAACACCTGTTTCCCGCCATGGTCAAGGCCCATTGCCGTACGTTGATGTTCGGCATCGAAAGCGGCAGCCAGAAAGTGCTCGACAGGTTGAAGAAAGAGCAAACGCTGGAGCAAGTTGAAGGCGCGGTAAGTAACGCCAAACAGGCCGGTATCGAAATCGTCCACGGCTTCTTCGTCGTCGGCAGCCCCGATGAAACCGTCGCGGATATGCGCGCCACCTTCGACTTCGCGTCTAAGCTGCGGCTGGACACTTTCGGCTTCAACCGCTTATGCGTTTACCGCGGCACGCCGTTATGGAAGGAATACGTGGAGCGCGGCTTGGTTGACGAGGCAAACGATTGGTATAAGTATTTCAAATGCTCGGAGATCGATCCAACTTGCCTGCCCGGGCAGGCGATCAATGCTGAGCGCACGGCCGGTTTGAGGCGGCTGTTCCGCTATAAGTTGACGCATTACCCCATCCAGACGTTGCGATTGCTGCGGCGCTTCATGCGTTTCATGCGATTTCGCGACGTTGTCCACTTGATTATCAAACCGTTCCTCGGACAAACGCACGGACCGACCAAAAATGAGGTGCTGTCGCGCGCCGTGGAGCATGGTGCGCTAAAGGAAGCGGCGGCGAACCTGACGACCGTTCCAGACGAGTTCCTCAACGGGACTGTCGAAGACAAAAAAGCAGTGGGTGGCCGAAACCGTCGCGTCGCCGCAGCGGATTCCCGATCACCGAGCGTCTAATTGACCTCGATAAGCTGTTCTATCATTAATCGTTTGAGGTAGGCGGCCTTAAAATTATCGGCCCGGTGTATGCCCTCTCGCTCTCAGGCAGGCATCCAAAGCCTTTCCTTTGCTGCCGGCATCAGCTAACGCGGCTTGTCGCTCGCAATCGACTACATCACGGCTATAGGTGTTCGCAGGATTGCTTCCGGTGGTTGTACTCCTGCTGTTCGGTGCGGCGGACGGTGGCGCGCTGGCGCATCCCGCTAAAAGCATTATCGCGGCGAATAGTCCTAGTTTCATTACTATCCTTCCTTCAAAATCCGCTGGTTTGATGTTCGCGGGTTCGAACGCAAAATTCCTTCTTAACTTAGTTTTAACATTTTAGACTCGCAGCGCCAGTGTTCTTTTACCGCAACTATCTAACTAAATAGTTCAGCGACAGTATCATCGTGATGCACGCGAACGCCCGAATTCAGTATGCCACACGCCCCTACAAACATCGTGAGTTAAACTCGGAGTCTACAGTTCCCGCCGACGCGATGAGCGAGGAGCAAACCTTCCCTAGCGAAGTCAATGGATCTCTGCCTCGGAGCGGACATCGATCGGCTGTGGTTCAAGGTGAAATCTAAGACTTACAGCGAGGAGCAAACCTGGAGGTGCGAAGGCACCCCAGTGCAAGGTTTCCGGGCCGCTTACGCCCCGAGGGCTTTTCTTAGCTGCACGAACGATTGCAGCTGTCCTTGCCTGATCGAGATCTGATTGTCTTGCGCTTGATACAAGCTGCGCTGGGTTTCAAGCAGAGTGAGATAGTCTATAGCACCGGCGTCGAAACGCGCCTTGGCAATGTCGTAAGCATTCTGCGATTCTTTAACCGACTCGAGAGAAATCGCGGCTTGCTCGTTGTTGCTCTTGAGCGCGGCGAGGGCATCTTCCACTTCCTGAAACGCGACGAGGACGGTCTTTTGATACTGCGCCGCGAGTTCCTTCTGGCGTGCTGTGACGTTCTCGAGATTGCCAGTCAGCCTGCCTCCGGTAAAAATCGGCGCGAGTAAGTTTGACGCAAGCGATGTCGCCGCGGCAGCGGGGCCGCCGAACCCGGCTGCGATCGCCGAATCGACGCCTAACGTCAGCGACGGGAAAAAAGCCGCTCGCGCCACGCCGATATCGGCATTGGCACTGCGCAAACCGGCTTCGGCGCTTTCGATATCCGGTCGGTTGGTGAGCAGCGTTGCCGGCGGCGTCAAATTTACTTGGGGCATCTTTAACGACGCGAGTTGCGCGCCGGGCGTCGGCAAATTCTGCGGCGCTCGTCCGATCAGGATCGCCAGCGCATTGCCGCTCGTGCTACGCGCCTCGACGAGTGCGCTAAGCGCCGTGCGAAAGCCGTTGACGGCAACGCGCTGCTGGGAAACTTCCAGACCCGAGACGCTGCCTTGGGCGAAACGCGCTTCGATGATGCGGAGAATTTCCTCGGCATTCTTGAGATTGAATTCGGCGATACGAATGCGCTCGTTGAGGCTCAGAATGTCGGCATAGAAGTTGGTTACGTCGGAGGTGACGACGAGGCGCAATGCTTCGCGATCGAACTGGCTGGCATCGATTCGATAATTGGCCGACTTGGCAGAATTGCGGTTCTTGCCCCAAAGATCGAGCTCGTAGCTGATGCTACCGCCGCCGCGCACGGATTCGGTGTTTTTCGGATCCTGGTAGGTGCGTGAAGCTGAGCCGCTCGCGCTGATCGACGGATAGAGCGGCGCGGCGGCAACCTTCGCTTGGGCGCGAGCCTGTTCGATGCGATGCAGCGCCGCTTCGAGGTCCAAATTCTGCGCCAGCGCCAGCTCGATCAAGCGATTCAAATCCGCGCTGCCGAGCTCCTGCCAGAACGGCGTCGTGCTCGGTTGCGGATCAATGCCGACGCCTGAAACGCTCGACCAGCCGCCGGGGATCGTCATCTCAGGCCGCTGATAATTGGGCGCCAGGCTGCACGCTGACAATGTCAATGACAGAAAAATCGTTCCGTTACGAAGATAGTTTCTCATCGTCTCCCTCATTCCGAAGCCAAAGCGATCACCGGGTCGAGCTGCGCCGCCTTGCGCGCGGGCAGGTAACCGAAAATGAGCCCCGTCGCCGACGCGCAGGCGAAAGCGAGCACCGCCGGCGTGAGCGAAAAAATCACCGACATGCCGCTGTAACGTAAAACCAGACCGGCGCCGACCCCGACAAGGATACCGAGGATGCCGCCGGCGGCACAGACCACGGCGGCTTCGATGTTGAATTGTAACAGGATGTCGCGCATGCGCGCGCCGGTGGCCATGCGGATACCGATCTCGCGCGTGCGCTCGACGACGCTCACAAGCATGATGTTCATCACGCCGATGCCGCCGACGAGCAAAGAAATCGCCGCGACGGTTCCCAAGAGCAAGGTGAAGGTGTTCTGGGTTTCCATCGCCGCCTGAAGAAACGACGCCATGTTGCGCACGCTGAAGTCCTCGGTCTTGTGGCGCGCCTTCAACAGTGATTCGACGCTTTGCTGGGTTGCCTCGATATCCGCGGTGTCTTTGACCTTGATCGTAATACTGTTGAGGTAGTTTTTGCCGAACAGCCGGACCAACCCGGTGTTGATCGGCACAAAGATGACGTCATCCTGATCGCTGCCGTTGGGCGAAGCGCCCTTTTCGGTCATGACACCGATCACAAGAAACGGCACGTTTCTCATTAATACGTACTTGCCGACAGGGCTAGCGCCGTCGCGAAAGAGTGTTTTGGCGACCGTCCGGCCCAGCACGACAACGGCGGCGTAGTGTTTCATATCGTCGGCATTGAAGAATTGCCCTTCGGCAACCGGCCAGTCGCGCGCAGCGGGAAAATCTTCTCCCGTACCTTGGATTGAAGTCTGGTAATCGATATTCCCGAAACGCACGGTCGACCGGCCTCTCCGCTCCGGCAAAGCGGTTTCGATATTAGGAAGCGCTTTGATCGCGTCGGCGTCGTCGGGGACGAGCGTCGCGATATCGCCGGCAGTACGGATCCCCGCGGCGCCCGGCTGTATCAACATCAAGTTGGTGCCAAAAGAGCTGATGCGGTCGAGCACTTTCTGGCGACTACCTTCGCCGACGGCCAGCATCGCGATCACCGCGGCAACGCCAATGATGATTCCAAGCAACGTGAGAACGGTGCGAAAAATATTGACCTGGAGCGACCGCCAAGCGGTGACCAGGGCTTCCTGCATACTCGCGGCAAGGCTGACGCCGATCGTGAGGTCATGCTCATCGTCCCGAGTCCAAGCGCCGGCTTCGCCCAGAACCGCGCCAGTGTCCTCGAGGATGCGTCCGTCCTGGATGCTCACGATCCGGCTGGCATTCCGCGCGACATTTTCGGCGTGGGTAATAAGAATGATCGTGCGGCCTTCAGCATGGAGCCGCTTGAGCAGCGCCAAGACTTCCTCGCCGCTCTTGCTGTCGAGAGCGCCCGTGGGCTCGTCAGCGAGGATCACCGGCGGATCGTTGACCAGCGCGCGCGCAACAGCGACGCGCTGTTGCTGGCCACCGGAAAGTTCGGCGGGTCTATGATCGGTGCGATCGCCGAGGCCGAGCTGCTCGAGCAATTTCACGGCGCGCTGAACACGTTTCTGCTTCGGCAATCCGGCATAGACCGAAGGGATCTCTACATTCTCTCCTGCCGTGGCGGTGGCGAGCAGATTGTATTTCTGGAAAACAAAGCCAAAGGTCTCGCGCCTGAGCGCCGCCAACTGGTCGGGCGAAAGATGGGCCGCTTCTTTGCCCAGCACTCGGTAGCTTCCTGACGTCGGCCGATCGAGACATCCGATGATATTCATCAGTGTCGATTTGCCGGAGCCGGACTGACCCATGATCGCGACGAATTCGCCGCGCCTGATCTTCAGCGAAACACCGTCGAGAGCGCGTACGGTGGTGTCGCCGTTTTGGTAGTGCTTGTGAATGTCGGTCAGTTCCAGGATCGCGTTCATAACTGCGGCCCTCGATTAAAGCGCGGCGCGTTGGCGCGGTTGCTGGTGCCTTGCTGGGCATTGCCATTCGAGCTCGGATTTCCCGCCGGGCGGTTGACGAAGATGCGTTCCCCTTCTTTCAGGCCATCGGTGACTTCGGCCTGGGTTCGCGTCTGCAAGCCGACATGAATCACGCGTTGCTCGCGGCCGGTCTCGGTGGCGACCGCAATGCGATAGGCTTTGCCTTTATCGGTATCTTCTTTGGGCGCGCGCCGGGTCAGTACTTCCGCCGGAACGATCACCGCATTCTCGGCTTTGCCAAGAATAAAAAAGACCTGGGTCGTCATGCCGGTCATCAGGCGGCGGGCTTCGTTCTTCACGTCAATCAAAACGTCGTAGAGCACGACGTCATTGACGATCTGCGGCGACGGCTGGATCTGACGCACCTTGCCCTGCCAGCGACGCTCGCTATCGCCGAGCGTGGTGAAATAACCGGGCATGTTTTCCTTCAAGCGGTTGACATCCGCTTCGGCCACCTGGGCGCGCACGGTCATCATATCCAGGTTAGCGATCTGCATGATCGTCGGCGCCGTCTGATTGGCATTTAGCGTCTGACCTTCTTTGGTCGGCAGCGTGGTTACAGTGCCGGCCACAGGCGCGTAAATTTTCGTGAAGCCTAAATTAGTGCGGCTCGCTTTGAGATTTGATTCAGTTTCCTGAATCTGTGCGATAATGGAGTCCACCTGAGCTTTGGCGACCGCGGCCTGGGATTCCGTTTCTTGCAGCGCCTGCTGGCTCACGGCATTGACGGCGATCAGATTTTGATTGCGTTTGAGATTCTGCTCGGCCAAAACCGCTTGGGCTTTCTGCTCATTCAACTGGGCGCGTAGGCTGTTTAGCTTCGCCTCGCCGGCTTCCACCTGGGCTTGATAGACGCGCGGATCGATCTCGGCGAGCAGTTGGCCTTTGGTCACGGTATCGCCGATGTCGACGTTAATTTTCTTGAGCTGGCCGGAAACCTGCGTGCCGACGTCAACGTATTGCTTCGGTTCCAATTTGCCCTGCGCGGTGACCACTTCTTCGATCGTGCCGCGGGTGACCGCCATCGGTCGAAGCGTTTCCCGCTGCGGGTCTTGCGCAGCGCCGCTGTACCAGTACCAACCGCCGGCGGCGATCGCCGCCACCGCCAGGATGCCGATGAGCTTGTTTCGCTTGGTTTTCGAGAGGGTTATGTTCCACTTCATGCTTGTTTACCTTCCCCGAGACGTCATCATTCCTTGATACGAATGAGCTGGGTATAATCTTCGCTACCCCAGGAAACAAAAAAGTGGACTTATTACAGGGGCTTAAATAGGCAAGTTTGCCGCTTTTCCACGCGGTGTGGGCCACGGCATGCCGTGCCCCTACCTCGGCGGAAGCAGGAAAGACGGTAGGCACAGGGGTCTGCCTCTACATCGGACGGGTCAGCGAAATCAGATAGAATCACGAGCGACCGGAGCCGCCCGGATGTCCGGGTGATGCTAGTTATCTCGGTGGCGGCGGCGGGCGCCGCAGCACTTCGGCAAACATGCGCCGTTCTTCGGGCGAAAGCTCTTTGACGGTTTGCTTGACAATTTCACCCATGCGCTTAAACGTTTCTTCACGTAGCCCGTCGATCTTGCTCACTTGCCGATCATAGGCAGCTTCATCGAAAGGCTCGGCGCTCAGCAAGCGCAGCGCTTCGGCGCGCGCTTGATCCATTTGCTCCCGCAGCGGGTCGCCGGCTGCGCGAATCTGGGCGAATTTTTCGCGCAGACGCGCTTGCGCCGGATCCGGCAATTTTTTCAGCGCTTGTTCCATGCGTTGCTCGCGTGCGGAGGCGCTTTCGAAGACGCCGGGTACGCGCCCCAAAATCACGCCGAGCAAAAGCAGATTGAGGACGAGCGAGGCGAGAAAAGCCAATTTCACCGTCTTGGTCATAGTAGTGCCTCATCAGCCGATAGGAAATTTTGCACGCTTACGGAGTTGTCCTCGGCGCCAGGGCTCATGTCCAGCGGCATGCTAAAGCCGATCACCATGCCCAGGACCAAGGCGCTGGCGAGGACGTAGGCCGGTTTGGGCAAATGAAATTCAACACACAGCTGGCGAATCCATGACCACAACGACACTGTGTTATTTTGCGGCAGCGCTTGCGCCTTGAGAATAATCCGCTGGGTCAAGTCGGCACTGGCCCCTTCATAACGTCGAGAACGAAGCATCCGGTCGAGTTTTTCGTCGCGATTGTCGCTCATAACCACCTCACAGGTACGCTTTCATGCGCTCCTTCAAAGTCGTCTTGGCGCGCATGACCAGCGATTGCAATGCTTTCAATTTCACGCCCATCACCGCGGCCGCCTCCTGATTGCTCAGGCCCTCGTCGAAACAAAGGTTCAGGGCCATCCGTTGGCGCTCGGGTAGGGCGGCGATCTCTCTTTCCAAGGCTTTTTGCTCCTGAATTTTCACCATCGTTTCATCCACCGGCTCTCGATCATCGATCAACGGCATATCTTCATCGAGCGCCACCGGTGCCTTCCGTTTGCGCAAATCGAGACATAAATTCACCACGACGCGATAAAACCACGTGGTAAACTTGCTGTTGCGCTCGGGCTGCCAGAGCGCCGGATTTTCCCATAATTTGAGAAAAGCGTCTTGGACCACGTCTTCGGCCGCTGCTTTACTCTGCAGGTAGCGATAAGCCAGCCGATAAAAGCGCTCGGTGTGGCGCTCAACCAGCGTCGCAAAGGCTTGGCCGTTGCCATCCTGAATGAGCGCGAGCAGTTCGTGGTCGTCTTTCTCCGGCCAAGCTGTCGCCATAGCGTTGAATTATCTGTTTTGAGACTGCGACGTACTTGCTCGATCATACAACCCGCGGGCTCCGAAGATAAGGCCGGAGACACTCCTGTTCAATGAATGATACGAATCAGCCGGCAAAAGTCTTCGCCCGCCGGCATTTTTAGATAATCTTGCGGTTTAGGGGAGGAAACCGATTGCCAAGCAAATCACGAAACCGGGTCTGATCCGGATAAGATGCGGCATGAAAGGAGCACCAAGGATACTCGCCGGCGTAAAGACGGACCGTCGGCTGGAAGCCGTGGAGGTTTGGAACCAGATCTCTCAGTGTGTCGTACCAGGCGCGGCGCTCGTCGCGGTCGATGGGCACGTCGTCTTCGGCGGCGATTTCGCGGCATAGCTCTTGCCAACGGGTTACCGAGAAGCCCATTCTGATATCATGCGAGTAGAAAGACAGGGTTACCAGTCTTGGACGCGAGAAGTGTTGGCTCTCGTCGAATTCTAAGATAAAAGGCGGATCGATAACGTAGAAGTCACACGGCGGCATCTGTGGGCTCTTGATGAAGTCGCGGTGTCCGCGACAATCTCCCAAACCGCCGGAAATTCGTT
>Ga0075433_10002348_pt1 | contig 14392 bp, 11 predicted proteins | sample RhiMethybrSRZTD2_FD_75299 | JGI IMG/M metagenome (GOLD analysis project Ga0075433, IMG submission 75299) | Populus rhizosphere microbial communities from Tennessee, USA - Rhizosphere MetaG P. TD hybrid SRZTD2 | ecosystem: Host-associated > Plants > Roots > Rhizosphere > Soil | place: USA... | reverse complement strand
GCCTGCCAGCTGCAGGCGACGGAGATCGCCGTCGGTGATGATCCCGACCAGGCGTCCCGCCGCGTCGACCACCGTGGTCATGCCTCGCCGCTTGGCGGTCATCTCCTCGAGCGCTTGCTTCATCGTGGCGCTCTCCGGCACCACCGGAACCGCCGCGCCCGCGTGCATGAGGTCGCGCACCTTGACGAGCGCGCGCCACCCCAGCGTGCCCGCGGGGTGCAGGGCCGCGTAGTCCTCCGCGCGAAGCCCACGCAGCTCGAGGAGCGCCATTGCGAGCGCGTCTCCCATGGCCAGGGCGGCGGTGGTGCTGGAGGTGGGCGCCAGGTTCATGGGGCAGGCCTCCTCGCGGACGCCCACGTCCACGACCACGTCGGCCTGACGCGCGAGGCTCGAGGCCACGTTGCCCGTGAGGAGCACCACCGGCACGCTCAGCCGCTTGATGGCGGGCACCACGGCGAGCAGCTCGTCGGTCTCGCCGGAGTTGGAGAACACCATCGCGACGTCCCCCTGCGCGACCATGCCCACGTCGCCGTGCACGCCCTCCGCGGGATGCAGGAAGTAGGCGGGCGTGCCCGTGCTCGCCATGGTCGCGGCGACCTTGCGCGCCACGTGGCTCGACTTGCCCATGCCGGTGACGATCACGCGCCCGCGGCAGCGGTACAGGAGGTCCACCGCGGCGATGAAGCGGTCGTCCAGACGCGCGACGAGGGCTTGGATGCTCTCGGCCTCCAGGCGCAGCACACGCTCGGCGAGGGCGAGGAGGCGCGCGCGATCCATCACGGGCTCCCGCCGCGGCCGCCGAGCCCGGCGGTGATCGCGTGGAGCTCGCCCAGGAGGCGGGGGAGATCGTCGAGCCGCAGCATGTTCGGCCCGTCGGACAGCGGGCGCCCATCGGGCAGCGTGCGGTCGGGCTCCTCGTGCATCTCCATGAAGAGCGCGTCCACCCCCACCGCCACCGCCGCGCGCGCGAGGAGCGGCACGTACTGCCGCTCGCCACCCGAGCGACTGCCGAGCCCGCCGGGCAGCTGCACGGAATGGGTCGCGTCGAACACCACCGGATAGCCCAGCTCGCGCATGATGGCGAGGCCGCGGTAGTCCACCACGAGGTTGTTGTAGCCGAAGCTGGTGCCCCGCTCGGTGAGAAAGATCCCCGTGTTCCCGGTAGAGAGGATCTTCTCCACCGCGCTGCCCATGTCGCGGGGCGCGACGAACTGGCCCTTCTTCACGTTGACCGGCTTGCCGGTGCGCCCGCACGCGAGGAGGAGGTCGGTCTGGCGGCAGAGAAAGGCCGGCACCTGGAGCACGTCCAGCACCTCGGCGGCGGGGCCGACGTCGGCCACGTCGTGCACGTCGGAGAGGACGGGCAGCCCAGTCGCCTCCTTGACCTTGCGAAGTATGCGCAGGCCCTCCTTGAGGCCGGGCCCGCGGTAGGAGTTGATCGACAAGCGGTTGGCCTTGTCGTAGGACGATTTGTAGATGAACGGCACGCGGGCGGCCGTGGTGATGGCCTTGAGGCGCTCCGCCACCATGACCGCGTGCTCCTCGTTCTCGATGGCGCAGGGCCCCCCGATGAGGACGAGGGGGGCACCGCCGCCGATCGTGATGCCGCCGACCTGCACGGAGTGCGGCATGATCGCGCGGCTAGCCCTTCCCCTGATGATCCAGGGCGGCCCGGATGAACGCGGCGAACAGCGGATGGGGATCCCATGGCCGCGACCGGAACTCGGGGTGGAACTGCCCGGCCACGAACCACGGGTGATCGGGCAGCTCGACGACCTCCACCAGCCCCTTGGCCGGCCAGATGCCGGAGATGCGCAGCCCGTGCTTCTCGAGCTCGCGCAGGTAGTCGTTGTTGACCTCGTAGCGGTGCCGGTGGCGCTCCTGGATGGCGCCGGCGCCGAACACCCGCGAGGCCACGCTGCCCTCGGCGAGCGTGATCGGGTAGAGGCCCAGGCGCATGGTGCCACCCTTGTCGGTGATCCCGCGCTGCTCGGGCAGGAGATCGATGACGTTGTGCGCGGGACGAGGATCGAACTCGGTGGAGTTGGCGCCCGCGAGCCCGCACACGTGCCGCGCATACTCGATCACCGCGCACTGCATGCCGAGGCAGATGCCGAAGTACGGCACCCCTTCCTCCCGCGCGTACCGGATGGCCTGGATCTTCCCCTCGATGCCGCGGTCGCCGAATCCCCCCGGCACGAGAATGCCGTCGAGCCCCGCCACATGGCCGGCCACCCCCTCGCGCTCGAGGCGCTCGGCGTCCAGCCACACCACCTCGACCGCCGCCTCGTGCGCGATGCCGCCGTGCGTGAGCGCCTCGTAGAGGCTCTTGTAGGAGTCCTTCACCTCGATGTACTTGCCCACCACGCCGATGCGCACGTGATGCCGCGGCGACTTGATGCGCCGGACGATCTCCTCCCAGCGGGCGAGGTCCGACGCGCGCTCCGGCAGGCCGAGCAGCCGCAGCACGCTCTCGTCCAGCCCCTGCTCGTGGAAGGCAAGCGGCACCTCGTAGATCGTGTCCACGTCGCGCGCCGCCACCACCGCCTCCTCCTCCACGTCGCAGAAGAGCGCGATCTTGGACTTGATCGACGGGGTCAGCGGATGCTCCTTGTCGGTGCGGCACAGGAGGACGTCGGGCTGTATACCGATCGCGCGCAGTTCCTTCACCGAGTGCTGGGTGGCCTTGGTCTTGAGCTCGGACGCCGCCTGGATGAACGGCACCAGGGTCAGGTGCACGTAGATCACGTGCTCCTTGCCCACATCCTTCTTGAACTGACGGATGGCCTCGAGGAAGGGCAGGCCCTCGATGTCGCCCACCGTGCCGCCCACCTCGACGATCACCACGTCGACGCCCGCGGAGACCTTCCGGATCGACGCCTTGATCTGGTCGGTGATGTGCGGGATCACCTGGACGGTCCGCCCGAGGTAATCACCCCGCCGCTCGCGCTCGATCACGGTCCCGTAGACCTTGCCCGTCGTCATGTTGTTGTCGCGCGTCATGCGTGCCGAGGTGAAGCGCTCGTAGTGCCCGAGGTCGAGGTCGGTCTCGCCGCCGTCGTCGGTGACGAACACCTCGCCGTGCTGATAGGGACTCATGGTCCCGGCGTCCACGTTGATGTACGGGTCGAGCTTGAGCAGCGTCACCCGGAAGCCTCGGGCCTCCAGCAGCGAGCCGATGGATGCCGCCGCCAGACCCTTGCCGAGGGACGAGATCACCCCTCCCGTCACGAATACGAATTTCGGCGTCACGCGGACTCTCCTTTCCGATGTCGGGCACGTTCGCGCTGCACGTATCGCGCCTCGTCGGCCGCCGTCCCGCCGTCGAGGCGGAGATCGCGGAGGGCTTCGAGCATCTTGCCGAGGGCGGGCCCTCGGGGGATACCCGCGGCGATCAGGCTCACCGCGTCGAGGCTCGGCTTGGCGTGCCGGCCCTCGCGGAGGAACCACTGCAGTCGCCGCCGGGCCGCGGGCGTGGCGACGAGCCACGCGGCCAGCACCGTCTGGGCGGGGCCCCCGCGGGCGGCGGCGGCCACCGCACTCGCGGGCAGCCCCGGCGTGACGAGGCGGGCGGCCAGGCGGGGGCCGCGCGCCAGCGCCTCGGCGAGCCGCGCCCCGCGTCCCCCACCCCAGCCGAGCCGCGTCAGCGCGCGGCGCCCGACACCGGGCGGCTGACCCACGAGGACGGCGAGCACCACGACCTCGAGCGCGTCGTCCGTGGACGCGCCGTCGCCCAGCCAGGTGAGGAGCCGGCGCGCGGCCCGCAGGCGCTCGCGGAGAGGGGCACCGCCCCGCACGCCGCGGTCCCAGAGCCGGAACGCGCCCCAGTCGAGCAGCAGGGCCAGCGCACGCCAGCCCGCAGGCTCGCGCAGCGCCAGCGCGATCTCGGCGAGGAGGCGCGTGCCCGACAGGGCCGGATACGCGCGGCCGTCGAGCGCCAGCCGCAGCGCGCGCCGGCCCTGCGCGTCGAGGGTGAAGCCCAGGCGCGCCACGTAGCGCGCGGCGCGGAAGATGCGCGTGGGATCCTCCACGAACGACAGCGGCTGGAGGGGAGCCACGCGGCGCCGGTCCAGATCCCGCTGGCCGCCCACCACGTCGACGAGACGGCCGAACGCCCCGGGCGCGAGGGCCACCGCCATGGCATTGATGGTGAAGTCCCGACGCAGGAGATCGTCCGCGAGCGGCGCGCCCTCGATGCTGGGGAGCGCGCCGGGCGCCGCGTAGCGCTCGCGCCGGGCCGTCGCAACGTCCACCCGCGGGAGAGGCGCGCCGTCCACGGTGCGTCCGTTCTCCACCGAGGCGGTGCCAAACGCGCGATGAATGGTCACCTGCCCGCGCACCTCGTCGGCGAGGCGCCTCGCGAACGCGGGTCCATCGCCCTCGACGACGAGATCGACGTCCAGCGGGCCCGCGTCGCGGAGCAGATCGCGCACGAGGCCGCCCGCCGCCCACACCGCCACACCCATGGCCTCACCGAGCTTGCCGGCCAGTCGCAGTAGCCAAGCGATCGTCTCGCGCGCGGGATCGCCGGGCTGCTCGAGCCGCGGGGCCACCGACAGCGCGGGCCGCGCCCACCCGAGGGCACGCCCGTCGATCGCGCCCACGACGCGGCCGCGCTCGCGCACGAGCGCCAGCGGGACGCCGTCCCGCACGAGCCGGCGCACGGCGATCTCCGACGTGTCCGCGGCGACGACCGGCAGGTCCTGCCAGGCGAGCGCGGCCGCGTCGACGCCGCCCAGCCCCCAGCGCGCCGCGCGCGCCAGCTCTGCCTGGCGCACCGCCGCGCGCGGGCCGACCAGCAGCACGGTGGCGCCGGCCCGCTCCAGCGCGGCCAGCCCCGAGGCGACGCGCGTGCCTCGCCGGACGGCGAGCACACGCCGGTCCATGAGCCCGGCCGCGTGGGGATCGGCCTGGGGATACGCGTGCCCGGCGCGGGCCATGGCCCGCTAGCTCCGGGCGCGCGCGGCGGCGCGCGCGCGTGGGTGAAATTTCCGGTACATGTCGCGCACGACGGTCGACGGCAGGTGCGTGTAGATCTGCGTTGTCGAGATGTCGGCGTGGCCGAGCATCGCCTGGACGCTGCGCAGGTCGGCGCCGCGCTCGAGGAGATGGCTCGCGAAGGAATGCCGTAGCGTGTGGGGGGACACGCCCGAGCGTAGTCCGGCGCGCCGGGCACAGCGCTTGAGGATGCCCCAGAGGCCCTGGCGGGAGAGGGCCCGGCCACGCGGATTGAGGAAGAGGGTCCCGGGGTCGAGGCCGCGGCCGGCAACCCGGCGCCCGCCGTCCAGGTAGCGGCGCACCCAGTGCAAGGCCTGGGCGCCCACCGGCACGAGGCGCTGGCGGCTCCCCTTCCCCGTGCAGACCACATAGCCCGCGGCCATGTTGAGGTCCTCTACCCGCAGGGCGAGGACCTCCGACGCGCGCATGCCGGAGGCGTACATCAGCTCGAGCAGAGCCCGGTCGCGCAGGCCGTCGGCGCGGGAGGTATCCGGCGCCTCGATGAGGGCCGCGACGTCCTCGATCGACAGGGTGCGCGGTAGCCGCCGCGGCGGGCGCGGACTCTCGACCTGCTCGGTGGGATCGCGCCGCACCGCGCCCTCGCGGAGCAGGTGCCGGTAGAGCCCGCGCAGCGCGGAGAGCCGCCGGGCCACGCTGCGGGCACCCAGGCCTCGGCGGCGCAGCGCGAGCAGATAGTCGCTCACGTCGCGCGCGGTGAGCGCGTGCAACGCGCGGCGCGGGCGCTCGAGGTAGCGGCCGAAGTCGGCGAGATCGCGCCGGTATGCGAGCAGGGTGTTGCGAGAGGCCCCCCGCTCCGTCTGGAGGGCCTGGAGATACTCGACTACCGCATCCATTTACGGCTTCCGGAGGGGGTACCGCGGGCGACCGAGGGAGGCGCGACAACCGGACCTGCCTACTGCGAACTGCCGGAGCATAGCGAACTCTATCACCGCGAGCGGGGGCCGAGCAAGTCCTCGCTGTGCATCAGCGGCGCCGACGCAGCATGCCGAGTAGCGTGGTGAGCTCCGGTGCGCGGAGGAGCGCCGCCGCGACCGCGAAGGCGAGCGCGCCGCCGATGATCGCGGCGACGGTGAGCATGACGGCGTGGACGGTGCCGTCCCATACGGGCGCGAGGGCGCGGGCGACCAGCCAGAGCGGCACCGTGGCGAGGGCGGTCCGGCCCACCGCACGCACGAGCGCCCGCCCGCCGATGGCCCCGAGCCGGTGGCGCAGCGCCCAGAGCAGCGCGAGCAGGTTCACGTACGCCGAGAGCGACGAGGCGAGCGCGAGACCCGCGTGCGCGAGCGACCACATGAGGCCCAGCGCCAGGCCGACGTTGACGACCACCGACAGGAGCCCCATCAGCACGGGCGTGCGCGTGTCGCCGAGAGCGTAGAACGTCTGGGCGGCGATGCGGGTGGCCGAGAACGCGGGCAGACCCACCGCGTAGGCCGCGAGCGCGACCGTGGTGGCCGCCGCGTCCTCCGCGCCGAACCGGCCGCGCTGGAACAAGAGGCCCACGATGGGCGCTCCCAGGGCCAGGAGACCCGTCGCGGCGGGGATGGCCACGAAGGCCGACAGGCGTAGCGAGAAGCCCACCGTGTCGGTGAGGCCGGCGCGGTCGCCGCGCGCGGCCTGGGCCGCCATGGTGGGGAGCGACGCGGTGGCCAGCGCGATGCCGAACACCCCCAGCGGGAATTCCATGACGCGGTCGGCGTAGTAGAGGTACGAGATGCTTCCACCCGGGAGTAGCGACGCGAGCAAGGTGTTCAGCACCACGGTGACCTGCACCGCGGCCAGCCCGAACGCAGCGGGCAAGAGCCGCCGCGCAATGCGGGCGACCGCGGGGTGCCGCCACTCCCCGGAGGGGCGGAGCGGAACGCCCACGCGATGAATCTCGGGGAGCTGCACGAGGAGCTGACCGAGCCCGCCCACCAGCACGCCCACCGCGAGCGACACGATGGGCGGCTCGAAGCGGCGGGCGAGCAGGAGCACCGCCGCGATCATACCCACGTTCAGCACGGCAGGGCCGAAGGCGGCGGTGAAGAAGCGGTGGTGGACGTTCAGCACCCCGGTGGCAAGCGCGGCCAGGCCCACGAGGAGCAGATAGGGGAACATCATGCGCGTGAGGCTCACCGCCAGCTCGAACAGTGCGGGATCGGCGAGCCACCCGGGCGCCATCACGGTCACGATGGGGCGCGCGAACAGAACGCCGGCCAGCGTCACCGCGCAGAGAGTGAGCGTGGTCGCGCCCGCAACCGCCCGCACCATGGCGAGGAAGGCGGCGCGGCCGCCGGCGGCGAGATACTCGGCGAACACCGGGATCACCGCGGTGGACAGCGCCCCCTCGGCGAGGAGCCTCCGGAGGAGATTCGGCACGCGGAAGGCCACGAAGAAGGCGTCGGTGACGGGGCCCGCACCGAACGCGCGCGCCACGACCATGTCGCGCACATAGCCGAGCACCCGGCTGGCGAGGGTCGCCGCGCCGATGCTCCCCACCGCGCTCACCACACCGGCCCGCGCGTCGTGTTGCGCTTCACTCACGGGGACAAACTCCTTGACAGTGCCTGGACCCGACGGTAAGGTCAGGTTTTGCCTGCGATCTGCTCAGGCATTTCACGAGAACTCGAGGAGGAGTCAGTGGCCAACACGCGGTCAGCTCGGAAGCGCATGAAGCAGAACGAGAAACGGCGCTTGCGCAATCGCGCCATCCGCAGCCAGGTTCGCTCCGCCGTGAAGGACGCTCGCGCCGCCGACGGCGCCTCCGCGCGCGACGCCGTGCGCGAGGCGATCCGCACTATCGACAAGGCGGTCAGCCGCGGCATCCTCCACCGCAACACCGCCGCCCGCAGGAAGTCCGCGCTCGCCCGCAAGCTCGCCGCCAAGTAGCCCATCACCGCCGTCCCGCTTCGGTCGCCGCGCCGAGGCGGGCGAGCAGCCCCACCGCGGCGTCCCGCAGCAGCTCGCCGCCCCGCTCGCCGTAGAGGCTCGCGCACGCGACGTAGCTGGGGTGGGCGTACGCGTCGGCGTCGAGGAAGTAGCCGAGGTAGTCGTTCGACACGCCGGCCACGAACACATGCTCGAACCGTCCCATCCGGGCCGCCTTGATCTCGCGCCCTAGGCGCGTCTGCAGCTCGCCGGGCACGCTCACCCACGCGCCGCCGCCGATGCGCACCGCGAGGAGCTCGGCGGTGCGCGGGAGCGCCGCCCCGAGGCCGAGGCGCAGCCAGCCCGGCAGCCAGCGCCCCAGACAGTTGCGCGCGGAGACCGCGGGCGCGGGCAGCGCAGCGCGGCCGGTCGCCAGCTCGAGCGACGCGTCGGACTCGGGCGCCACGCGCTCCCACACCGCGAGCGCCTCGCGAGCCAGCCGCTCGCCGATCTGGGCGGCGCCGCTCCATCCCCGCGCCGTCGGGCTGACGTCGGCGACCGCGCCGTTGACGAACAGCGCGGGGACGCCTAGCCGCTGCTCGATACGGCTCGACGCCTCCGCCATGAGATCACCGGAGACGAGCAAATTGTCCCGGCCGAGCGCGGTCCCGTGGATGGCGTAGTTCCACACCAGTGCGATGGGTCGCCCGTCGGTGGCCACCACCTTGAGCACGCCCAGCTCCGGATCGAGCGGCGCGCGCACGCGGCTTCGCGTGATTCCGGTCACCTCGCCCACGCCGGTGCCCACGCGAGCGGGCGCGCGACGGGCGTAGGCCTCACGGGCCGCGCGCTCGAGCGCGTCCAGGATGCGCCCGCGCACTGCGGGCACCGCGCGGTCGACCGCGATGAACGCGAACAGGGCCGACGCGGCATAGGCGCCGGGCCCCGAGTGGGTGTGCGAGGCGGACAGCATGAGGCCGGCCGGATTGACGCCCGCGCGTACGAGGCGGCCGCGAAGCTCGACGACCAGGCTCGGGTCGGCCCCCACGAGGTCGACGGCGAGCCAGATCAGAGCCGCGCGCCCGTCGTCGAGAAACAACGCGCGTGCCTTCACGCCGTCGTGTACGCCCTGTGACGGGCGGAACCAGAAGGCGTAGGGATGGCGGTCGAGCACGTCGGGAATCCACGCCCGGCGGGGGAAGCCGCCATAGCCGGCCAGCGGCGTCCCGTCGGGCACCCCGATGTCCACGGAGGCGGCGCCGGCCAGCAGCCGGGGGGCGGGCGCGGCGGCGGCCGGCCACGCCGCGAGCAGGGCGAGCAGCGCCACCACCCACGCGCCGCGGCGGCAGGCCGCCATCAGGCGGCGCACAAATCCGCGATGAGCAGAGCCAGCTCGGGCCGGGGCGCGCCGCCCAGCTTGAGGCGGCGCTCGACTTCCCAGCAGCGCGCGAGGCGTCGCGGCGCCGCGCCGTCGCGGAGCGCGCGCGCGAGCGCCACCACCGCCGCCGCGGCGGGCGGCGGGCGGCGCAGGAGCCGCGCCACCTCGTCCTCGCGCCGCCCCTCGCGCAGCCACTCGCGGGCCTGCCAGACGGAGCGGGCCTCGCGCGCCAGCATCCCGAGCACGGCGAGCGGCTCCTCGCCGGCGGTGAGGAGCGCGCCCAGCACGGTCTGGGCCGCGCCCATGTCGCGCTCGGCCACCGCGCGCGTGAGCTCGAAGATATGGCGCAGGCGGTGCGCCCCGACCACCGCGCGCACCTCGCGCGGCGTGACGCGGCGGTTGTCCGGCCCGCCCGCGAGCGCGGCCTTGGTCACCTCGCCAGCAAGGGTCGTGAGATCGTCGCCCAGCAGCTCCACGAGCAGCGCGGCGGCGTCTTCGCTCAATTCGTAGCCCTGGGCGCCCGCGCGCGTCCGGAGCCAGGTCACGAGGGCCCGCCCCACCGGCCGGGGCAGCGCGACCACCGCCGACGCGGGCACGGCGCGGAGGAGCCAGTGCCCGGTGCCCAGCTCCACTCCGGCCAGGAGCAGCAGCACCGAGGTGGGGTTGGGCGCCGACACGTACGCGGCGAGCGGCTCCCCCGCCTTGGCAGTGAGCGCCTCCACCCCGCGCGCGATCACGAGCCGGCGCCCCCCGAGAAAGGGCAGCGTCAGGGCGGAGCGCACCAGGGCCTCGGCGCCCGCCTCGCGCGCGTCGACCGCCTCGCGCGACAGGGCCGCGTCGGCGGGATCGGGAAAAAGGGCGCGGGTGACGGCGGCGACCAGGTCTTCGAGGAGGACGGGCTCGGCGCCGTGGACCAGGGCCACCGCCGGCGTGCGCCCCGCCTCGGCGGCGCGGAGAAGCCCCGCGTAGTCCACTAACGGGCGCTCACTAGAAGCGGTCCACCACCAGGTTCACGACCTTCCTTCCGATGTCTTGAGCGGCCTGACGAACGGCTCCCTCCTCGCGGCTGATCGTGGCGGACACCTCGAAGGGCACGTTGAAGTCCGCGATCTCCTGCAGCCCGCTCTGACGGAACAGCATTTCCCCCTGCTTGACGTCGCGGAACTCGATGTTGAGGGTGACGGTGAGCCGGTACTGCCGGATGTTGATCCGCCGGTCCACGGAGATGGACTGGACGTCGTAGCTCACCACCTCGCCCTCGAGGATGGAGTCGGCCTGCCCGACGGGGACCACGCGAAGCTTGCCGCTGGTGGTGAAGGCATTCACCACGGCGGCGGTCACCGTGCTTTCGACCGCGGGTTCGTGGGTGCTGTTCTTGAACGTGGGCACCGCCACGGTCTTGATGTGCGACGGGAGATTCCCCTTCGTGCTGTACCCGCAGGCGGCGGGAACCGTCAGCGCGGCCAGGAGCACGACGCCGAGAAGGAACCGGCTCAAGCCCGGGTGACCACGTTGACGAGGCGTCCGGGGACCACGACGACCTTCGCGACCTGGCGGCCGTCGAGCCAGGGGCGCACCTTGGCGTCGGCGAGGGCCTTGTCCTGCACGTCACGCTCGGCCGCGGTGACGTCCACGGTGAGGCGGCTGCGCACCTTGCCGTCCACCTGCACGATGATCACGACCTCCTCCCGCTTGAGCGCGCCGGGATCGGCGACGGGCCACGCGCGGCGGAACAGGCTCTCGCGGTGCCCGAGCGCGCTCCACAGCTCCTCGGCGATGTGCGGCGTCACCGGGCCCAGGAGCAGGAGCATGGTCTCCACCGCCTCGCGGAGAAGGCGCTGCCGCTCCGTGCGCCCCATGCTGTCCATGGAGTCACGGTCGAAGTCGTGCAGCGCGTTCATGAGCTCCATCACCGCGCTAATCGCGGTGTTGAAGTGAAAGTCCCTGTCGATGTCCTCGGTCACCCGCGCAATGGTCTCGTGGATGACGCGCCGGAACGCGCGCCCGGCGTCGGAGAGCTCACCCGCGGCCGCCGCGCCCTCCGCCGCCTGCAGCTCGTCCCGGTGCGCGTGCACGAAGCGCCACACGCGGTTGAGGAAGCGCGAGGCGCCCTCCACCCCGCGGTCGTTCCAGTCAAGATCCTTCTCCGGCGGCGCCGCGAACAGGGAAAACAGGCGCGCGGTGTCGGCGCCGTAGCGGCGGATCAGCTCGTCGGGATCCACCACGTTGCCCTTGGATTTGGACATCTTCGCCCCGTCCTTGATCACCATGCCCTGGGACAGGAGGGCCAGGAACGGCTCGTCCGCGCGCGTCATGCCCATGTCGCGCAGCACCTTGGTGTAGAAGCGCGCGTAGAGGAGGTGGAGCACGGCGTGCTCGATGCCGCCGATGTACTGGTCCACCGGCATCCAGTAGGCGGCGGCGTTGGGCTCGAACATCCCGCCCTCGTAGTGGGGCGAGCAGTAGCGCAGGAAGTACCACGACGATTCCACGAAGGTGTCCATGGTGTCGGTCTCGCGCTTGGCGGGCCCGCCGCATTTCGGACACCGGGCGTTGACGAAGTGGGCGACCTCGGCGAGCGGCGAGCCCCCCTTGCCGCTGATCTGCACGTCCTCCGGCAACACCACCGGGAGGCGATCCTCGCGCTCCGGCACCATCCCGTCGATCGGACAGTAGAGGATGGGGATGGGCGCGCCCCAGTAGCGCTGGCGGCTGATCCCCCAGTCGCGGAGGCGGTAGTTCACCTTGGACTCGCCGAGCTTCTTCGCGACCAGCCAGTCGATGGCCCGGCGCTTGGCCTCGGAAACCGGCAGCCCGTCGAGAAAGCCGGAGTTGATCTTCACGCCGTCGCCCGTGTAGGCCTGCGTCTCCTCCCAGCCCTCCGGCCGTTTCACTGTGGCGATGATGGGCAGCCCATGCTGCTTGGCGAAGTCCCAGTCGCGCTGATCCTCGCCGGGCACCGCCATGATCGCCCCGGTGCCGTAGCCCATGAGGACGTAGTCGGCGAGGAAGAGCGGGATCTCGCTCCCCGTGAACGGATTGATCGCCCGCGCGGCGAGCCGGAAGCCGCGCTTCGGCCGGTCGGCGGCGAGCCGCTCGATCTCCGTCTCGCGCGCCACCTCTTTCCGGAACGCGTCGATGCGCGCGCGCTCCTCGGCGTCCTGGGCGAGAGAGTCGACGAGCGGATGCTCGGGCGCGAGCACCGCGTAGGTCATGCCGAAGGCGGTGTCGGGCCGTGTGGTGAAGATCCGGATAGCCAGGCCCGGCCGCCCCGCCAACCGGAGATCGAACTCCGCGCCCTCGCTCTTGCCGATCCAGTTGCGCTGCATGGTGAGCACGCGCTCGGGCCAGCCGGGCAGGCGGTCACACCACTCGAGCAGCTCCTCGGCGTAGGCGGTGATCTTGAAGAACCAGCCCTCGATCTCCTTCGTCTCCACCTCGGAGTCGCAGCGCCAGCAGCGCCCCGCCTCCACCTGCTCGTTGGCGAGAATGGTCTGGCAGGACGGGCACCAGTTCACCGAGGAGCGCTTCTTGTAGGCGAGCCCTCGCTCGAGCATGCGGATGAAGATGAGCTGCTCCCAGCGGTAGTACGCGGGATCGCACGTGGCGAGCTCGCGGTCCCAGTCGTACGAGATCCCCATGCGGCGGAGCTGGCTCCGCATGTTCTTGATGTTCTCGTACGTCCACACCGCGGGGTGCACACCGTTGTCGATGGCGGCGTTCTCCGCAGGCAGACCGAACGCGTCCCACCCCATCGGGTGCAGCACGTTGAAGCCGCGCATCCACTTGTAGCGGGCGAGGAGATCGCCGATGGCGTAGACGCGCACGTGCCCCATGTGGATGCGCCCGGAGGGATAGGGAAACATCTCGAGGCAGTAGAACTTGGGGCGGCCGGGTGTCTCGGTGGCGCGAAACTGCTGCGAGCTCTCCCAGACCTCCTGCCACTTCCCCTCGATCTCGGCGAACGGATAGCGCTCGGGGCGATCGTCGTGGGCCATATTCGGCCTGAGTTTAAGTCCACTTGGCGGGGCGAAGCAAGGAACGGCTCCCCGGGGACCGTGGACGGCGGCTCGGTCCCCGGGGGATGACCGACGGGCCCTATTTCTTCTTCAACGTGAGGTTGATGACCTTGGCCGCTTCCTCGGCCTTGGCGATGGACTCGGCGTGCTTCCCCGCGTCGTGGAGCTTCTTGGCCTCGGCGGCGAGCTCGTTGGCCTTGGCCGAGTTGGCGTCGGTCTTGCCGGCCGTCGCGTCCTGGATCTGCTTGATGAGGAGCGGACACTGGAAGGCCAGGGCCTGGCCGGTCGCGAGAACGAGGACGGCGATCGCGACGACGAACGTCTTCAGCATGCGTCTCACCTCCTTCCCGGACGATCCATAGCGTTAACCCTCCGCCGGCGCCGCCGGTTCCGGAGCCGGCGCGGGCGGGTGGAAATGATCATAGATGCGCTGGGCCAGCTTTGGCGTGACCTTTGGCACGGCGGCCAGCTCGGCCACGGTGGCCGCCCGCACCCCGCGCGCGGAGCCCAGCGTCCGCAGCAGCGCGGTGCGCACCCGCGGCCCCACGCCGGGAATCCGGTCGAGCTCCGAGCTGATCGTGCGTCGCGCCCGCACCTTCTTGTGGTACGTGATGGCGAAGCGGTGCGCCTCGTCGCGGATCTTCTGGAGCGCCATGAGGGCGGGCGAGCCCATGTCGAGCACCAGCGGCGGCAACCGCTCCGGCGTGTAGACCTCCTCGGCGCGCTTGGCCAGCGACGCGATCGGCACATAGTCGAGCCCCAGATCCTCCAGCACCTTGATTCCCGCGTTGAGCTGCCCGCGGCCCCCGTCGAGGAGGATGAGATCGGGCAGCGGCCCCTCCCCTTCCAGGGCCTTCGAGTAGCGGCGGGTCAGCACCTCCTGCATCGAGGCGAAGTCGTCCGTCCCCGTGACGGTGCGGATCTTGTAGCGCTTGTAGTCGTCCTTCTTCATCTCACCGCCCTGCCAGACCACCATCGACGCCACCGTGTCCGAGCCCTGGATCGTGGAGATGTCGAAGCACTCGATGCGGTCGGGCGGGTCGGCGAGCCCGAGCGCCCGCTGCAGCTCCTCGCGCACTGCCTGGTGGCGGTCCGTGCGCGAGAGGAGGTGGCTCTGCAGCGCGAGAGC
>Ga0075433_10002345_pt1 | contig 14398 bp, 29 predicted proteins | sample RhiMethybrSRZTD2_FD_75299 | JGI IMG/M metagenome (GOLD analysis project Ga0075433, IMG submission 75299) | Populus rhizosphere microbial communities from Tennessee, USA - Rhizosphere MetaG P. TD hybrid SRZTD2 | ecosystem: Host-associated > Plants > Roots > Rhizosphere > Soil | place: USA... | reverse complement strand
AGGGGAAGTTGATTCGACAGCTGCGCGCTTCAAATACGTCTGGGTGATGTAATAATATTCCCAGTTGTCCCGCATGATGTAAGCAGGATGAACGATTGGAAGTACCTTCAACCCAGGAATTACTGGCGATTCCAGCAACGAGCCTTGCCACTTAGTGATGCCGATCGCGCTCGGACAGAAGGCTTTCAGTGCTTCTCCTCCTACTGCTATTAGAAGGTGCGGCCGGTATCGGGTAATTTCGGCATACAGGAGCTGCTTCCACCATTCAAGCTCTTTTGTAGGTTGCTCACGTTGTTTTGGGTCAAGATAGAAAATGCCAAAATCATCGCCAGGAGGACGACGTTTACAGACATTAGTACGATTGCAATGCGCGAAAGTAAGTCCAGCATGTTTTAACATCCTTTCCAGTATCCGACCGGAGCCACCGACAAATCCTTGCGGTTTATGAACGAGTGGCACACCACACGTAACGCACTTCCCAGGTCTATCAAAGCCAGCATTACACTGCGGGCATACGCGCCAAGCAACTTCTTGGCGGCCGGGCGATTCACCACATAAGGTAACTCGCGCACCCGGCACGAGACTAGGCGGACACTCAATGCTAAACGTTTCAGGGATAGTGATTAGAGCCATTTTGTTAACTTAAAATGTAGCCATTCTGCAGCGCGCCACAGCCACCAGCTAATGTAAGCGTCGCAAGTAATCAGCCATTTACGAATCATAAGCGTTTTCTAGTTTCTACCAATTGCCTTGGTAATGGCGTGGGAGTGGTTGCTCGGTGTTTTCTAATCTCCGCATCTTTTGCCTCTTTCAACATATGATGTAGCCACAAGCCGTGTGCGCTAGAAGTTCCAACAAGTTTTGTTACTCTAGATCTGTATCGCCGGCTTGCAGCTGCAGTTCGGTGTCTATTTCTTTTTCCCCACGCCTTAGCATACTCCAGCTTGTGCTTATACGCAGCAGGCGATAGTTGTGCTTTACGGGACATGCCAGCATCCCGAGCTTTGTGGAGTAAATATAACCTCTTTATGCTTTCAAGCTTTGCCACTTTTAGACGGAGGTGTGCCAGTCTAGTCGCATTTTTCCGTCTCGCCGCTCCACACGAACCTGAGTGAGCACAGCTCCGAGGTCACTTGGAGGAAGCATGATAGCCTCCACGTAACCGCCTTGTGGGTTATTGTCAGGATACGCCTTCTGAAACGAACCCACTCCACAGTACGTACGTTTGCGTGCGACGAACGTGCCATCTGGTTTGTGGAATAGAACGTTATCACTAATGGCCATCTTAGTGTTATCGTGAGCCATGAGGTATAGATCTCCTTCGTATACTTCATTCATTCGGACCCGTTTAATGACGCGAGCTCCTGGAGTACGTGCTCCGCCGTAGCCATGAGTTGCAACCACAACGAGTCGTAACGAGTGGCCGAAATTGAGATCGAGTATTCCCAGCTGTCCTCCATAAGTGGCTCCGAGGAGGGTACACAAATGCTCAGTTGTAGTGTTCCCACGAAATCGCTTGTTGTAATAGCCTCCAGAGTAACAGCTATAGTGATGCCCTTCGAGGAGCATTTCAATATCGTCTTTCCACGGCCAGACGGCTTTGCTAAAAGCGAGTGTTTGGCCCTCAATGAGCTTATCAATCTCGCGCAGTGTGGTTTCATGAAGGCCATAGCCTCCTTTTGCAGAGACGATTGCAGCTCGTTCGCTGGGACTGAGTGTGTCATTGTAATCTCCTAAGCCAATTCCGAGGATTTTGTCTCCGGCAGCTTTTCGTTTAACTCCCCACTGAATGTAGCGATGAAAGCGTGGTTTGTCACACTCATCGGTATTATAGTGAACATCATTAAATGGGCAAATCCACAACGACTGGCCTTCTTTTAGATTGTAGTTAATTCGTTTACGGATCATTTTAAGTTCTGCTTTCTTCCTCCACGGTTAATAATTAGTACCGTGCTCCCATCGGGCGGGAACCTTCTTCTTTTCTCGACGGAGCGCCAAGCTGCTCCATTCCAGCTACAGCTAATGCCGCGACTTTTCGGACTGAGCATGCCGCACGGAAGTTACAGAGTGGTTGAGGAGTACGAGCTAAAGACCGTTTCGCCTCAGCCAAATAATCCTCCATGTAAATGAGCCACTCTTCCCATGTAGCGTGCTGGCCTTTGGAAGTTGAAACTTGTTCATTCCACTTCTGCTGTTGATAGTCGCGCTCTTCATCTATTAGTTTGTAAACCTTTTTTCGAGTCATGTTAACTGTACTCCCTTACATTATGACGTTTGATGAAGTCCTGAAAGATATCACCGTTTTCTATAATTTTTTGTTTTTCGTAGCCACGGAGGACGCGGACTTTAATTTCATGCGCGGCAAATTCCAACGCAGCTATACCAGCCTGGATTTTCTTATAACTGATTGCGCCTTCTTGCGAGTCAATAAACCTTATGAACAAGTTGCAAGCTGCATAGTTTAACTCGCCTTCGTCCATTATCAGGAGGTTTTTGAGGGCGGCGTCGATTTTTGGGCGCTGGATTTTTTTGACGTACGGCATTTAAGCTTCCAGCCTTTCTCTCACATTTGTGACTGTTATGGCAAGAAGTGAAATACGATCTGCCAGCTCCATTAGTTTCAGGACTGCCGGCGATGAGCCAATTATAGGACTCGGGGCATTAACAGATGGTTGGGCCTTGCCATCTTGCGCTAAATATGGCTGGAGGCGGCTGTATAGATTTTCCATCTCGCCATTCAAGTTTGTGAGTTCACATTCGAGCCGTGCTGTTGCCATTTCTACTGCTGAGCGCTCGTTAATATTACGGTTGGTTTGAGTTAATGGTACTGGTGGCATGATGATTTATCCTTTCGATTTTTTATTCCGAGCCCGCGCTTCTTCCCAGTCCGCTTCTTCTTCGTCGTCGGTTGAGGCAGTAACGGATGCAGTAGCCTTGCTGAGTCTTTCGAGGATTCCGGCATGGTAAGCTGGGTCTTTCTCACATAAGATGAAGTTACGACCAGTCTGTATGGCAGCCTCAGCTGTTGACCCGCTACCTCCAAAGAAATCAACAACCGTCTCACCAGGGGCGGTACTAGTTTCAATGAGCTGGCGAAGTAAAGAAACGGGCTTTTCGACTGGGTGGATTTTGCGATTGGATGGAACTGGATCGTGAAGTAGGACGTTTGATTGGCCTTGTTTAAGTAGGGCACGATTACCTTTACGGCAAAAGAAGCAGGCTTCATAGCCAGACCCCCAACGAGAGTCAGGATGGTTAACCTGGCCACTTCCGGGCTTGACCCAAAGGAGTGGGATAGGATCAACTGTGAATCCTGCATCAGTGAGCAAGCGGAAGATACGAGCATACTGTTTAATGTCGAAGAAGAAATACGCATGAGTGTTGTCCTGTAAGATTCGGTAAGCTTCGGGAATGATTTGGGCGGTAAGGTCCATTATGTCGTACGTTGCATCGTCGTAGACTGTCGGGTGAGGGTTGCCTTTTTTTGTTTCGCCGGCGTCAAGGTTAATTCCGTACGGCGGATCAGTTACGATGCAGTTAAAGACGGATGACGGCCAGGCTTTTACGAGTTGGAGTGCATCACCAAGCTTCACCTTACTTTCATAAGCAAGAAGTGCCGGATCGCCGCGCCCACTCTGAAGCTCAGCGGCTTTGGCTGATAGTACTTCTCGACGTTGTAAGAGTCGAAGTTTGTTTTGGGCTTGGGTTTTGTTTTTTGAGTTGGCGAGTTCGGGGTTGGCTTCGATTGCTTTTGCGAGCCTTTGGTCCTCCCACAACTCGCCGCGTGATTCTCCAACGTGCGTCGCAACATCTCTAATCGAGTCCCCATACAGCTGCTTCCGGAGTTCAACAAGACGGGCTTTAGCTTTGATTTCGTCCTGCCACGATAGCTGTTCGCGTTGGAGGTTTTCATCTAATTCAATCTCCTCTTGCTCAATTCTTGAAAGGTTGGAGAGTAGCTCGGCTTTAATAACTGGGCGTTTTAGCAAGGCAGTCGCTAATAGCCTTCGGTAACCGGCGACTAACTGATATTTGAGGTGACTGGGTGCGTCCGGGAACCGGACACGATCCAATTCAACCACTACTATTGGGTGTAGCTGCCGGACTTGTAGACTTACGGCTAGTTCGGCAACTGCTGATTCTTTGACTGTGGTTCGTTGACGGTCGGGCGGAATGAATATTTCCTTAATCTCTATTTCCATACTACCTCATCCTTTAAGAGTGTTCGGTTGGCTGGAAGGAGCATCGGTTTTTCTCTCACCACACAGCATCCTTCTACGCACGTCCCGCAGGTTGACAACTTAACTTGCTCCATCTGTAAACGCTTAACCGCACCAGCGCACCGAAGTGCTGCTGGCAGCTCCGTTTAACGTCTGCAATTAAGCCACGCATGTTTGAGACGTGCTTTGCAGTGGGCTGCCAGCAACCTGGTAGGAAATGCAATGCAACAATTACGCAGCTCGGAGCACGCTTTTCAGCTGCGCTCTGTTGTCGCCTTCCTTGTAATTGATCTCGCCCACGAACTTGATCGTCTGCATGTCTTCAGTGCTGAATTGGCCGTTAGGAGACCACTGAAAACCGATCACGCTGAAGAACTTCTTGATTGAGATGGTCGGATCGTCTGATTCCAGTGCGCCTGGACTTAGTGACCAGACTTTGTAAACCTTACGATCGTTCCACTCAGGCTCCAATGGAGATAACGTACAGTTGACGTAAGGCTCACGCTTTCCAGTTTTCTTGTTGGGCTCTTTGCCGATGCCCGGCTTCGCTTCAACAATCTGGAACGTGAAGGGCTGACCCGCAGGCAACCGTGGTTTCTCCACGACCTCATCTAAGTTCACATCCATCATTGGTGCCATAGTTTTTTCACCTCCTCTCGTTTTTAAATTCCTGTAATAAGTATTCGAACTTGTCAAACGGCTTTACACAACTGCATGGCCACTTGTGCCATGAGTGCCAGCCAAGTAGCTCATGCAGCTTCTTAATAAGAGAGGCCATTTAGCTATTATCTCCATTGTCGTGGTGGTTGTCGCTGCCGGGATTGGTTCCGTCGTCAGTCCCGTTGCCGTTACCATTATTGCCGTGACCACCATTACCACCATTACCTCCTTGCCCGCCATTCCCGCCAGTCCCACCAGTTCCGCCGGCTCCACCAGCAGCAGTGTTGGTGTTAGTATTAGTATTCGTATTGGTAGAAACTACGCTGCCATTTTGCCACTGGAGTTGGGATTGGGATTGAGAGTTGGAGTTTGTGACGGCAGAGCTGACTGCATTCTTAATGGTTGTTACGGCTGGACGCGCCGCAGCAGCTGCTCCTACCCTTCCTCCTGCATCTATCAGCGCGGGAATCACAGTACAGTGAAGTGCGCTGCCACGAGCCTCCTTACTGTCAATCAGGCGGCCATCAGCTGAGTATGTCTGTAGCACTGCGAGTGTTGCGCAGTCCATCAATCTTACGTCGCCACGATGCAGTACGACGTCAATGGAGCGGTTAGACGTGGGGAGAATGGTCGTGGTTGGCTTGCTTGAGTAAGCTGAACATCCTGCCAACAGCGATGCTACTGACACTGCCGCGACTCTATTAGTTAATCGCATTGTATCCTCCTTAAACATTAGGGCCAGCTAACCTGGCGTTATGGTTGGGTAGTTGCTGAGGATTTAATTTCTGCCACGATTTTGCCCCAAATCACATCACTTGGCTCGACTGCTTCGAGTGTTTTGAACGACGTGCGAGCGGCATAAACCATGTCACTGCGCGTCCTAACCGAATATTGGGGCTCTTTTTGCGAAGTCTGTAAAACCTCGCAGTGCCAGAACTCATTAAAATATCCCGGTATTCTATTTGCGCTCTTGCCTGTAAGATCAACTGCTTTATACAGACGACCGAGGACTTCATCTCTTTGAGTGTCCTCATGGCAGGTCATTACGACGGCCATATTTTTAGAGCACGCTCTACTAACAAACTCTTCGACCAGTGAAATCTGTTGCATGTAGTGCTGCAACTGTGGCGTGAACGTCGGGGGTTTATTCCCATCCAACATAAGCACACGAGCCATAACAGCCCTAGTACAGAATGTGAGCGAATCGTTAACAAACGCTTTAAATCCTTCACTTTGCAACCTTTCTAGTTTGGCTTGCAGCTTCGTGAATGCTTCGCCTTGTAGATTTACATCTCGATATGGCTCGACTTCAATGTTTTGCCAGACGGAAGATGGCAGCTTACGTCTTAAAGAAGCAATCCGCAGGTCCCAATCTGCTACGTAAATTGGACATAGTTCGGGATGCAGTGCCATAAGGCCTGCCAGCGTGGTCTTGCCGGCGCCTGTCGGGCCGTATGCAAGTACTCTTGGCGGATCATTACTTACTAACTGGCTTAGCTTCATGTTGCACTTCTTCTCCTTTCGCTTCTGTGTCCGCCACGTCTAGCCGAACTTCTAAATCTCTCATTCCAACACTGCCACGCTGAAGGGCTCCGAGAAAACGCGTCCAAGTAATTTGATTAGGAAATTTTAATGTCCCAACCTGATGAATTCCTTCAGCTGCAACTGTAACGTCACAGTCGATTTTATTTCCAGTTTTCGTCTTAGTAAGAATCAATATCATTAATTATCACCTCCCGTCTTTTAGGGTGTAAACTTCTGCAATCGCTCATCCTCAAGCGGACGCCAGATGGCGTACTGATAATCCATTTTAATTTTTTGGGCGCGAGCATTAGGAGTAGTACTACAGAGAGGACGATACGTGCAACCGCCATACATGCTACAAGCGTCACCGAAAGCCATTTGCCAATATGCGTTCGGGTCGTTTTGCTTGAGCCAAATTTCCCGAGCTGTCGCAAGTGTATTTACCTCCCACTCGTCTATTTGTTCGGCGTCCCAGTAGATCTCGTTAGTATGGAAGTAATCGTCGATTGGCTTAGCATATTTTGGGTTCTTCGCTTCCGCTTTGACCCAGATACCATGAACCACAGCATAATTAGTATCAATCCCGAGAATATGCTTAGCAGCGACCATATAACCGAGAAGACCTTGATCCAGTTTAAATCCATCTAGCCACTCCTGATTAATGTTCCAGCCCGTAGATTTTAGGTCATTAACGTAGATTCGTTGGTGCATCTCGAGCACAGCGTCGATAATCCCAGTGTAAATACAGTCGATGGTAGCGCCATTGTGTTCGAAGCTGCCAAAATAAAGGGCAAATGGGACTTCAACATGGTGGAAGGTGAGATTGGCTGGCTCGTAATGATTGCAGTAGCCCGTAAATATCCTCAGGGCGTTCTTCGGAGCACGTGCATCGTCTTGCATCGTAGGGCTGAGGTATTCGGCCGGCATGTGCTTCTTGAGGGCGGTGAGAAGAACGGACGCGCCGCGTTGATAAGCTGCATTAAAAATCTCGCCTTCCATTTTGGCGAGCCGGAATTCAGCGATGCCTTCATGCATTGCAATGCCGAAAGCAGGAGCAGCTGAGTTGCCTTTTGCAATTACATGCTGCTGCTCAAACCACCAGAAATATTTTTGACATTTCCGGTATGACTTCAGCAAATGGGCGTCAAGAATGATTGTTTTGGCTGGGTCTAGCGTAGTAAGATCTACCTGTTCCATTACTTCCACTCCTTCACAGCGATACCGAAATCGTCATGCTTCACCGTCCACATAATAAAATTCCAAAAAAGATGCCCAGGGCGATCCCTAGTCCAAGGACAATAAAAAATTCCATCTCACTCCCCCTCAATGGCGATTAGAGTACAGATCTATCGCCAACCAGCCAACAAAGACGATCACTCCAATTGAAATTAAGACTGCTACGACTGTCATACTTCCCCCTCAATGGCGGCTAGGGCTTCAGAAGGACAGTCTATCTTTATTAGCCATTCCTTCGCTCGTTCCAGCTTGGCCCGCAGCTCTTGGATTGTAGCCTTAGCCTGCCTGTCCCAAGTTTCGAGCAAGGCCATTCGCTCAACATCAGTGCCATCGTACATGCCCGTTTGTTTAAGTAGCCACGCCCGCAGCTCGTCGCGTTCGGGGCATTCGTGCTGCGTATTACATGAGTTCATAACAAGCCTTTGTCCCGCATTAGTCGGATGAGCTCCGCTTCGCTCTTTCCAGTAAGACGGAGTTGATTACAAATTTCAGGAGCCCAGCCGAGGCTTTCAAGCGTTGGCGGTTTTCTTTTCGCTTTCGCCGCTGAGCCATCAGCACGTGCTTGCCGGAGGGTTCGTCCGACAGATCTCTGAATGGTCCGACGGGCTTGATCTGCGGTGACAAGTTGCGTAAGTTCTTCAATCGTCATCTCCCATGCTTGTTTCTTTCCGAGTTTCGTAAGAAGCGATGATGAGTTTGGACCGAGTCCCATTGGTTAGCTCCTGAAATCTTTCCCAGCACTCGTCTGTGTGGTTGCCGGAAGAATGCCGAATACTGCAAACATGACATGAGCAGCCACAACAAAGTAAGGTAGTGTTACTCATTGTATGTAAACAGCATTATAATTGCCACTATAATCACAAACGCTATGATTGCTTCGTTCATTCAGCCTCCTGTGCAGCAATGTATTTTAGTAAGAGGTCCCGTACGAGCTTGCTGATGTCGCCGTGAGTTGGGGCGACGAGCTTTAGTTTCTCGTACAATGCTTCGGGCATTGCTACTCTTATTGAACGTTGCGGTGTCATGTTAATAACCTCAAAAGAACCGCCTCAAGCGTTAACCGGAGGCGGCTCGATGAAGTCACAGTACTGCCATGCTTTAAAGCAGACCGTGTTCCCGGAGGATCTCCTCCTGCTTGTCTTGCGAAAGCTGCTTGAACTTGCTGACATTGGAAATAGTTTTCGGCTTGTCCGGACGGTTCGCGTCTCGGTGCTTTCGCTGCAGTTCAATGTCATGCGCGGTGTGGATATATTCTAGCGCTAGCTCCACGCCTTTGCCAGCCTCCTGTGACTCAAAATACTCCACGGCTTCATCAACGCTCGCAAAGCGTGGTGCATCTACTGTGCCTAACGAGACGTTGGTGCCGGAAGTCTTATCGCGGTAAGAGACTTTAATTGCTTCAGTTTCCATTTAAGTTTCACCTCCTTTCGATTGGGTTACGTAACACAATTTTTCTGACGTCTGCCCATAATATATCACAATCGGCCCATAATGTCAAGCGTCCGGTTCCCGGACAAAAACGATTGCCAACCTTACATCGCAATCCCAGCACTTTTAAAGAAGCAGCCAGCAAATGCAGAGTTGGACTGATCTTTGTTTATACGAGTCTGGGCAGAATCGCAAGCTGCTTTCGATGTTTGTATAACATAATGGGTCTCTGCCACTGGTGATGGTGAGGCTGGTAGCCAGACCACTATGGTATAAATCAAGTACCACACATATCCTCCTTTCAAAAAGAGCTTGGCACTACTACCTTCGCTATGGCTTCGGCTAAGTGACACAAAGCTTCGGCGGTTCGCTCACGCATTTCAAACTCACGCATCCGAAGTTGCTCTTTCAATTTTGCTATCTCTTCTTGATGCTGCTTGTGTTCGGCGGTACGGAGAGCAGCTTGGCGAGCGTAACTTTCGTTCGCAAGTGCCAGGCGCTCTTCGTAAAATTTACGCGAGAATCCTTTCATTTTTCCTCCTTTCAAGTTGCTGTAAGCGACACCAAGTGCAGTGCTGTTCGTCGTTGTCGCCAGTGTGGTTAATTAGGGTGCGGAATGGCTTCTCATGGAAGTTGTCAGAAGCGTCGGACTTCTCCAATACAACGTGAGTTGAGGCGCTATATTTTTGATGCATCTCTATCACATACATGATGAGACCTCCACTTCAAACGGAGTATCGAGTTGGATAGTCTGCACGCCTTTGTCATCTATTATCGTCCAACCTGCTGCTAGCACGCGGACAGCACGTACGTTGAAGTAAACGTGCCGGACGCGAGGAGCAGTAATGGAGGGCTCGCTGATTGTAACGGTCATAGTTTTATCACTCCTGCTGGTGGGGGCGGGACATCTTCAGGCGACGGCAGGGCATGCTGTATTGCGTTTTCTAGCTGCTTAATATCTCGGAGGTCGGCTAATGCGAATGTACCGTCAGTAGCCTTAGCTAACCTTTCTAAGAAGGCTGGAACTGGTGGATTCCCAACATAGATGATTCCGAGCTTCATGCCACAAGCAGCATTCAGGGCTGCGGATTCAGAATCGGGCTCACCGTCAGTAACTAAGATTGCTGTGAAGAAGCCAGCTGCCTTTACAAACATAAACGCCTCTGACAAATTAGTGCCGCCTTGTGGGTCGAAGGTTTCGGATTCTTCTGGGATTACTTCCATCGGCCGGCATGAGTTACTAAATGCAAAAGCTTTTAGGCCGGCGCATTCTGGCGTATCTCTCACGGCTTTAAACAGTACGTCGATTCGTCGTGGATCCATGCCTTCAGCTGATTCATCTTCACGGTTAACTACTGCATTCATACTACCTGATACATCGAGGAGCAGGCAAGTACCGCCGTCGCGATGCTTCGGTTTTGGCTGCAGTTTGGTGAATAATGCCATACGTTCAAATCCTCCTTGTGGTTATGTTAGGCAAACGGTTGATAAGCTTACTCAATAAACAGGCAATCTTGACACTCAATAAATTGCGTAATTGGACCATCAGTACACTTAATTCCTCTCGTAGCAGTACTAGTGCAGTTGCGACAAGGATTATGGACTACTGTTCCGCATGATGAGCATACCGAACCTGCCTTTGACTCGATCAGGTAATTACCTCTACAGACCGGACATGCTTTCATTGGTGGACTATAGTGCCGGTAATTAGTGAAAGGATTTGGTCGCGTTCTTCTTTGTTTCATAGCAGCTATAGCCAACTTATTAACGGCGGTTGGAAGTGCACAATCAACGCTGGCATGAAAACCACCACAAATATTACAAACTTGTACGGCGCTAGTGCGTCTGCTAGTGCTGGTTCCAGTCGCGCAGCTTGGGCATATCGGACCCGGCCCGATGTAAGTATTTTTACAAACATAACAGTTAGTGCCGGAAGCTGGCATTATGGTAGTTCGCTGACAGCCTTTCCGTTAACTACAAACTTTTTCTGTTCAGCAATCCATCTTTTAATTACCAGTATGCCCTTATCTCCTGCGCTCATAACTTCCGACATTGGCGCGACTTGCACGGCAGGAATCCAGTACTCATGTCCTTTCACATTCACGAGCAGAGCGCCTTGGCTTTTTTCGTCTTTTTTTGCTGTTTTGTGCATGCAGATAGCTTCGGCGATTGCAACGTATTTGCCGTCGGATGAGAGTTCAATTTCGGCAGTGCCGTCAAATTTCGCTGTCTCTCTCAGCTTCAGTATCACTACTTCGGCTTCTGACGGTGTGTAGCCTTTTGCGACTAACGCTTGCAGCACAATTTTTTCTATTGCGGTTGCGGCAGCCATGATTAGTGCACCGATTGCCCAGCACGCTCAATCTCATCATTCAGTGCGACTAACTGTGCGAGGAGGTTACTGGCTGCTGGCATCATTTGGGCTTTTACGAGTGGCTTAAAGCCGATTGCAGCTAGTCCATAACAGAGGGCTGTGTCGAGGATGAGGCAGTTGAGCGATTCGTGGTTTGTCAGTTCTTCCATGAGTGCGATTGCTTTATCAAACATTTCAGCGTCGCTGGCTGGGAGGCGTGATCGTAGTTTACTGTAATGGGAGATTATGAGTTCGGCGGTATCCTTACGAGTCATTAACTTTCTCCTGTGAAGATTATTTTTCGGCCGTCAAGCCACTTGTAAAACTCAGGCATTTTCTGCTTTGCGCGTGCGGCGGTCAAGAGCGCGTTGTATTCCTTCACGCTGATCCTGGTCTCTTTCAGTATGCGTGAGCGGTGGAACATATCCGCACTTAATGCAATAGAAGGACGGCGGTATGCCATTATGACCGCACCTTTCGCAGTTCATTATATCGGACCTCCGCTAAGCGATTTTGGAACCAAGTATCACGTGGCCATTCACCGAGTTTATCTAATGAGGTCTGCTGTTTTTGGCCGCAAGTCACACAGTAGCCTTGTTCATTAAACTCAAAACAATACGGGGAATCTTTGCAGTTCATTTTTTACCTCCTGTTAATAGTTGTTGCTGTATGGATTTTGGAAGCTTTGCGAACAAGCTCACAAGATTCTTTTTGGTGACTTTTTTCGGAGCCGGTTCGTGAAACTTCACTATCTCTTCATTCAGGCAGCACGGACAAGTGTGAACGACGCAGGATTTTACGGTCATGTTGCCGAATGCAAGCACGATCTTTTCGAGTGAGTGAATTGTCGCACGCTCTCCACACTTAGAGCAGCTCGCAGCACGATGTTGGGGCTCGGATGCGTTGAACCAGAAATCATTATACAGCTTTCCCAGCACGAGGTCGAAGCCGCCGCTCATAATTTTGGCAGCGGCTCCTTTTCTAAGAGTTTTTCAAGCACACTGACTTGAATCAGGATTTCGTTTGCCAGACGCATGATTTCGGCTGGGTCTTGCCAGCGGGACATTAAACGGTGAGCGTTTAGCGCCATTTCGTTTAACAAGTCTAACTTATCGACAGTTTCCATGCGGTTTTTTCCTCCGACGGATAAGATTGCAGAATGCGTGCCAGACAGATTTGACGCAATGTGTCACGAGTTGGCGTAAGTTGGCAATACTTGACCGTGACATACTGCTGACATTGACAACAGTACTTTGACAAAATTGACAATTGCAATTAGTTCTGGGCATGTTAGACTTTCAGGTGGGGTGCAGGCGGGAATCGAACCCGACTTCTTGGGCCACAACCAAGCGTGCTGTCCATTTACACTCCCTGCACAGTAAAAAATTACGAGAGGCGTTTTAAGACGAAAGTTGCGAACGCGCCACCACCGAAATACATCGAATAGCCTGGGAGGAGCGCATAAATATCATCTATGGTGTCTTGATCGAATTCGTTCACTTTTATAAGTTCGGTAATGTCTACGCGATCGCCATCGAGTTCGTAGATTGGCATGTTAGTATGGCCTGTTTGAGATTACGAGTTTGCCATTTACTTCTCGGACTGCGCAGAACATCCAGAGTGGAAACCAGTGCCGGCCTTCGAGGTAAGGCTTGCAGCGCTGATCGGTCATGGTTTGGATGAGGTATGAAAGTGTCATGTTACTTTTCCTCCTTTAATTCGGACTGTTTGCTGAGTCTATATTGACGTGTCGAGGTCAATGAGGTCTTCAAGTTCCTCGACTCCGCTTCCAGGCGACGCTTCAGACGGCGCGCTGGGAAGTTCTTTCTGAGCATCTGGTTCCTCCTTCTTTATTGGTATGTTTTCGGGTGCGAACATCGCTCGTAGTGACATTGGCATGGTGGCGGTGTCACGTTTGGGCTGTCGAGCTACTGTTATGGCTTCTTCTAAGGCTTCACGCATTGCAAGTTGCTCCTCACGTTCTTCATCGGAGGGGCCTTGGGCAAGTACCAACGCGCGTTCGGACGGTGACATATGTGCGAGGTTCTTTTTTCGGAAGCGGAGAGCTGCAGGCCACGTCCGCCATTCAGCTAGACATTCGGGAGCACCACAAGTATTTTGAGGACGAATAAGCTCACGTAAGCAGACAGCACAATGATTGTTAGTGTAACGCCCCATAAAAGACCTCCATGTTTTGAAAGATTCGATTATGGGTGATTATATCACACTGACACGCAAATGTCAAATGTCCGGTAACCGGACGATTTATGCTGGCAGTATGTGCATTTAGTAATGTGCAAACGGTCGTAAACTTTAAAGCACGTTGCTATTTACTTACCACTTCTTCATACCAGGCTTCGAGGTCACAGACGAACTCGTCGAAGGATGGCAAGCAACTGGGATAACCAAAGTCGAGATCAGCTGACCAAGCATCACGGAGTTCGTGAGCGGCTGTAAGGAAGTCGGCGAGCGCCTTTTTGGATTCAGGCATTTAAATCACCTCCTTTCGTTGTAATGGCGTCTGATAACCGGACAAAGCGTTAATTAATACTCCGGTTTGTAAGGAGTGTTGTCGGGGATAGGCGCGTAGAGTTTGCGCAGTGAATCCACGATGTCTTTGGAGTCTTTCAATCCCAAACCTAGTTCTTCTCGGACCTTTTTGATGGCCTGGATGGGCTTGCCGGATTTTACGTCTTCGATTAGTTCGGAGAGCGTAATCGGAATGCATTGCTGGACTTTGTATTGCTTAAGGCAGTTTGAGCAGCGGAGTCGGACGGTGCTGTCAGGATTTAAGGCGGTGAAGCTGTCAGTGTTGGAAGAAGAGCAGTTCGGACAATACATTTGAGTCACCTCGTTTCGTGATTTTCGTCTCACCAACGCACTGACTGACTCTCATGATGGTGTCATACGTCGTGTTGTAGATATATCTTGGAAATTTTATCGTTAGTTTTTTTTTTTTTTTTTTTTTTTTTTTTTT
>Ga0075433_10002343_pt1 | contig 14408 bp, 14 predicted proteins | sample RhiMethybrSRZTD2_FD_75299 | JGI IMG/M metagenome (GOLD analysis project Ga0075433, IMG submission 75299) | Populus rhizosphere microbial communities from Tennessee, USA - Rhizosphere MetaG P. TD hybrid SRZTD2 | ecosystem: Host-associated > Plants > Roots > Rhizosphere > Soil | place: USA... | reverse complement strand
CCGGGCGTGAAGTGCAACTACGTCCGCACCACCGCCCAGGTGGCCTACCAGCGCCTGGCCCAGGACCAGAAGGCGGGCATCGCCCAGTGCTCGGTGATCAGCTCCACCGACCAGGGCCACTATACCCGGATGAAGCAGGACGGCTGGCTCCTGCCCTACAAGCCCAAGAGCGCGGACGAGCTCGTCGACGCCTTCCGCTCCTTCAACGATCCCGACGGGCTCTTCACCGCCACCGCGGCCGGCCTGGTGCTGATCACCTACAACACGAGCGTGGTGTCTCCCGCGGAAGCGCCCAAGAAGTGGACCGACCTCACCGACCCCAAGTGGAAGAACAAGGTCTCGATCGGCCACCCCGGCTTCAGCGGATACGTGGGCACCTGGGTCGTGCAGATGAAGAAGCTCTACGGCTGGGACTACTTCAAGAAGCTCGAGCTGAACAAGCCGCGCATTGGCCGCTCCATCAACGACACCGTGACCATGCTCAACGCCAAGGAGTCGATCGTGGCCGCGGGGCCCTCCGCCACCACCCTCGAGAGCCGGGCCAGGGGCAACCCGCTCGCGGTGGTCTACCCTGAGGACGGCGCGGTCCTCATGGTCTCCGCCTCCGGCATCGTGAAGAACGCCCCCGCTCCCAACGCGGCCCGGCTCTTCATGGAGTACCTGCTGAGCCGCGAGTCCAGCCAGATCATGGTCCAGCAGCACCAGGACCCGGTGAACAAGAACGTGAAGCCGATGGCGGGCGCCAAGTCCATCGCGGAGGTCAAGACGATCCGGCCCACCGCGGCCGAGATCGAGAAGGGCATCCCGGAGGTCAAAGAGCTCTTCCGGGAGACCTTCGGGATCTGAGGCCGGCCGCCGCGCGATGCGGGAGAGGTCCTTCGTCGTCTGGCTGCTCCTGATCGCGCTGCTGCTCGTGCTCGTGATCAACCCGCTCGCCCGCCTGCTGTGGGCGAGCTTCCAGCACCCCGAGACCGGCGCCCTCACGCTCGCGAACTACGTGGCCGCCTACGGGCGCTGGCGGCACGTGGAGGCGCTGATCAACTCGCTGGTCATCGGGCTCGCGGTGGCCGCGCTCTGCACCGTGTTCGGGGTGCCGATGGCGTGGGCGGTGTCGCGCACCGACATGCCGGGCAAGGGGCTCGTGTGGGCCGCGGTGCTCGGCACCTTCATCATGCCGAACTACCTGGGGGCGGTGGCCTGGATCCTCTTGGCCGGCCCCAACGCGGGCTGGCTCAACCGCGCCTACACCGCGCTGACCACCGCGGAGGCGGGGCCCTTCAACGTCTACAGCAAGACCGGGCTCGTGCTGGTCATCGCCTGCTACTCGTTCCCCTACATGTTCGTGTTCACCCGCTCCGCCCTCGATCTGATCTCCTCCGAGATGGAGGACGCGGCCAGCACCCTCGGGGCGGGCGCGCTGCGGACCACCCTGCGGGTCACTCTCCCTCTGGCCCTGCCCGCGATCCTGGGCGCGTTCATCGTGGAGTTCCTCGAGTCCATCGCGCTCTTCGGGGCGCCCGCCCTGATCGCCCTGCCCGCGCGCTTCCAGGTCATGACCACCACGCTGTGGCAGATGTTCGAGTTCCCGCCGCGCGTGCAGGAGGCGGCGGCCTACGCGATGCCGCTCCTGCTCGTCACCGTGTTCCTCTTCTGGCTGCAGTACCGCATCATCGCGCGCAAGGGCTACGTGGCGCTGACCGGCAAGGGGGGCGAGCGCCGCCTGGTGCGGCTCGGCCCCTGGCGCTGGGCCCTGCTCGGCTACTGCCTGCTCGTCACCTCGCTCTCGTTCTTCCTGCCGATGCTGGTGGTGCTGCAGGCCGCCTTCGCGCGGGCCTGGGGCCGCGGCTTCTCCTGGGACAACGTCACGCTGCGCAACCTGCGCTTCGTGCTCTTCGACCAGACCGCCACCCGGGCCGCCACGCTCAACACCTTCGTGTACGCGGGGGCAGCCTCGGTCATCGCGCTCACCCTCGCGCTCGCCATCGCCTACATCGTGGCCCGCCGCCTGGTGCCGCTCGGCCGGGCGCTGACCTACGTGGCGATGGCGCCCTTCGTCATCCCGGGCATCGTGCTCGCGATCGGGTTCTACGCCGCCTACACCACGAAGCCGCTCGTGCTCTACGGCACCGCGTGGATCCTCATCCTGGCCTTCGCGACCCGCTTCCTGCCGATCGCGTACACCAACAGCGACGCGGCGCTCCGCAGCATCAACCCGGAGCTGGAGGACGCGGCCCGCATCCTGGGCGCGGGCAGGCTCCGGTCCCTACGGCGAATAGTCGCGCCCCTTCTGAAGCGCGGCCTGGCGGGCGCCTTCATCCTGGTGTTCATCCCGGCCACCCGCGAGCTGTCCTCCGCGATCTTCCTCTACACCACCGGCACCCAGGTGCTGTCGGTGCTCCTCTTCGACAAGAGCGACGAGGGCAACTTCGAGGTGCTCTCCTCCATGGGCCTGATCCTGGTGGTGGTTACGGTGGCGCTGGTGCTGGTGGGCTTCCGGATGGTCGGCCGCGACTTCCTCCTCCGGAGGACCGCCACGTGAGCCGGCTGGTCCTCACCGACGTCAGCCGCCGCTTCGGGACGGTGACCGCGGTCGACCGCTTCTCCCTCACCCTGCAGGCCGGCGAGTTCGTCTCCCTGCTGGGTCCCTCCGGCTGCGGCAAGACCACGACCCTCCGGATGATCGCGGGCTTCCTCGAGCCGAGCGAGGGCACCATCGACATGGACGGCCGGCGCATCTCCGCGGCCGGCTCCACGCTGCCGCCCGAGAAGCGCAACATGTCGATGATCTTCCAGAGCTACGCGATCTGGCCGAACATGACGGTGGCCGAGAACGTGGCCTTCGGCCTCGAGGTGCGCCGCACGCCGAAGGACGAGATGCGCGTGAAGGTCCAGCGCATCCTCGACGTGGTGCAGATGGGGCACCTGAGCGGGCGTTACCCCCAGGAGCTGTCGGGCGGCCAGCAGCAGCGGGTGGCGCTGGCCCGGGCCATCGTGGTGCAGCCGGCGGTGCTGCTGCTCGACGAGCCGCTCAGCAACCTCGACGCGAATCTGCGCGAGGAGATGCGCTACGAGATCAGGCGCCTGCACGACGAGTTCCACATCACCACCGTCTACGTGACCCACGACCAGGCGGAGGCCATGGTGACCTCCGATCGCATCGCGGTCATGCACCAGGGGCGGATCGAGCAGGTCGACGCGCCCCGCGCGCTCTATGCCCGCCCGCGGACCCGCTTCGTGGCCGGCTTCATCGGGCGCACCAACCTGCTGGGCGGGCTCGTGCGGGGCGGCGACGTGGTCTTCGACCACTTCACGATCGCGTGTCACCGTTTCACCGAGGCCGCCGCGCTCCAGGGCCAGGTGAGCTTCTCCCTCCGCCCCCAGTCGATCCACCTCCACCGGCAGGCCCCGCCCGCCTCCGACCGCGCCTGCGTAGTTCCCGGCGTCGTGGCCCAGCGGGCCTACCTGGGCGAGCACTGGGACTACACGGTGCGGCCCGCGGGCAGCGCGCTGGCCCTGCGGGTCACCGCGCGCCCGCACGAGGTCTTCGAGCTGGACGAGAAGGTCTGGCTCGAGCTGGACCCGCAGCAGATGGCGCTGCTCGAGCCCGAGTGACGCCGCCGCGGTGCTGATCCTCCTCAACAAGCCCTTCGGCGTGCTCTGCCAGTTCACGGATCCGGACGGGCGACCGACCCTCGCCGACTACGTGCCGGTGCCCGGCGTCTACCCGGCCGGGCGTCTCGACGCGGACAGCGAGGGGCTCCTGCTCCTCACCGACGACGGGGCCCTGCAGGCGCGTCTGGCCGATCCACGCCATCACGTGGAGAAGGTCTACTGGGTCCAGGTGGAGCGCGTGCCCGACGAGGCCCCGCTCGCGCGCCTCCGCGCGGGCCTGGTACTGAAGGACGGGCCGACGCGGCCCGCCCGCGTGCGCGCGATCGAGGAGCCGCCGGGACTCTGGGCGCGCGAGCCGCCGATCCGGCACCGCGCCGCGATCCCGACCGCGTGGCTCGAGATCGGCCTCACCGAGGGGAGGAACCGGCAAGTGCGGCGGATGACCGCGGCGGTGGGGTTCCCCGCGCTACGTCTGATCCGGGTGGCGGTGGGTCCGTACGGGCTCGGGGGGCTCAGGCCTGGGGAGTGGCGGGAAGGTTGACGTGCCCACCCTTGACCACACCACCCCTCACCTTACCCTCTCCCCTGAGGGGAGAGGGATATAGGGAGGAGAGGCCTTTAGAAGATGGCGTAGCCGCCGTCGATGACGAAGGTGTCGCCGGTGTGGTAGTTGCTGGCGTCGCTGGTGAGGTAGACCGCGATACCGCCGAAGTCGCCGCCGGTACCCCAGCGCCGCGCGGGCACGCGCGGGAGCACGCGAGTCTTGAACGCGTCGCCGTGCACCGCCTTCTCGGTCATCGGCGTCTCGATCCAGCCCGGTACGATGGCGTTCACCCGGATCTTGTGGCGCGCGAGCCCGACCGCGAGCGCCCGCATCACCGAGAGCATCGCGCCCTTGCTCGCCGCGTAGTGCGCGCTGAGCGGCGAGCCTTCCAGCGCCGCCAGGCTCGCGGTGACCGCGAGGGAGCCGCCCTCCCCGCGCCCGATCATGTGCCGCGCGGCCGCCCGCAGGGTGAAGAAGGCGCCGTCCAGGTTCACGGCCAGCACCCGGTGCCACTCCTGGGTGGTCATCTCGGCGAAGCTGGCCGCCGCTCCCCGACCGGAGACACCCGCGTTGACGAAGCAGGCGTCGACGCCGCCCAGGGTCGAGACGGTCTCGGCGAAGCCGCGGTCCACCGCGGCCTCGTCGCTCACGTCGCAGCGCAGCGCCATCGCCTTGCCGCCGATCGCGTGCAGGTGGGCGAGCGCGGTGTGGTTCTTCTCCTCGTTGGTGCCCCAGATGCAGACCGACGCGCCGGCCTGCGCGAGAGCCTCCGCCATCCCGAGGCCGATGCCGCTGTTGCCGCCGGTCACGATCGCGGTCTTGCCGTGCAGATCGAACGCCTGGTACATAAGAGCCTTTCATCCTCCTCCCCCTCTCCCCTCGGGGGAGAGGGCAGGGTGATCAGGGCCGCATGCGATGCGTATACGGACCCGCCTCGCGCAGCGGCGCGGCCAGCTCCGCGAACTCGCAGAGCAGCGGCCGGGTGGCGCGCGGGTCGATGATCTCCTCGATCCAGAACGTCTCGGCGGAGCGGAACGGGGAGCGGAGCTTCTGCAGCCGCTCCTCGATCTCGATCATCTTCGAGCCGCGGTCGTCGGCCGCATCGAGATCGGCGCGGTACGCGGCCTCGATGCCCCCCTCGAGGGGCAGCGAGCCCCAGCGTCCCGAGGGCCACGCGTAGCGGGGACCGTAGCGCGCCCCCGGCTTGTGGGCCGCGCCGGCCACCCCGAACACGTTGCGGACGATGACCGCGCACCACGGGATGGTCGACTGCCAGATCGCCGACATCGCACGCACGCCCTGCTTGATGGTGCCGGTCTGCTCGGCCTCGAGCCCGATGAGAAAGCCCGGGCAGTCCACCAGGTAGAAGACGGGCAGGTGGAAGGTCTGGGCGAAGTCGACGAAGCGCTCCACCTTCTGGCAGGTGTCGGCGGTCCACGCCCCGCCGTAGAAGTACGGATCGCTCGCCAGCACCGCCACCGGCCAGCCGTCGAGGCGGGCCAGGCCGGTGATGATCGCGCGGCCGTAGAGGGGCTGGATCTCGAAGAACGAGTCGCGGTCCACCACCGCCTCGATGATCGCGCGCATCTTGTAGGGCTTGCGGATGTCGCGCGGGATCGCGTCGCCCAGCCACTCCTCGCGCCGCTCCGGGTCGTCGGTGCGCGGCCCGCGCGGGGGCAGCTCGTAGATCGACGAGGGCAGGTACGAGAGGAAGCGCCGGGTCACCGCGAACGCCTCCTCCTCGGTGTCCACCGCGAGGTCCACCGCCCCCGCCTTGAGCTGGATCTGCCAGCCGCCGAGCTGGTTCTTGGTGAGCTTCTGGCCGAGCCGCTCCACCACCGGGGGGCCGGCCACGAAGAGCGCCGCCTTGTCCTTCACCATCACCGACAGATGCGCGGCGGCGAGGTGGGCGGCCCCGAGGCCCGCCACCGAGCCGAGGCCGAGGGCCACCCGCGGCACCGTGCCGATGCTGTTGACCACCCACTCCCAGCCCGAGACGCCGGGCACGTTGGCGCGCCCGGTGGTCTCGATCGTCTTCACCGACCCGCCGCCGCCCGAGCCCTCGACCAGCCGGATCAGGGGGAGGCGCAGCTCGTTGGCCATTTGCTCGCACTGGTTGTGCTTGCCCTTGATGGTCGCGTCCGCCGAGCCGCCGCGCACCGTGAAGTCGTCGCCGCCCACCACCACCGGCCGACCGTCGAGCCGCGCCCGGCCGAAGACGAAGTTCGACGGGGTCAGCTCCTTCAGGTCGTTCTTGGCGTCGTAGGCCGCCTTGCCCGCGATCTTGCCGATCTCGTGGAAGCTGCCCCCGTCCACCAGGCGATCGATGCGCTCGCGGATGGTGTAGCGCCCGCCGTCGTGCTGGCGCTTGACGCGCTCGGCGCCGCCCAGCCGCTCGGCGAATTCCTCCCGGCGCCTCAGCTCGTCCATCTCGGACTTCCAGTTCATGGGGGAGACCTCCGCGGGGATGGTAGCAGGGAGCGCCCGCCCCTGCCTAGGCACGGACCCGGAGCCGGGCGGCCCGGATCAGGAGAGCGTGGCGACGACCAGCGAGATGCGGTTGCGGTCCCCCGCCCTCTGATACTCCACGTGCTGGGCCATCGCCCGGACCAGGTGAACGCCGAGCCCACCCACCGGTCGGTTCTCGACGTCCGCGTCGGCGTCGGGGGGGGCGACCACCCCGGCGAAGGGATCGTGCGCGGGGCCGGTGTCCTCGTAGGTGAGCGCGATACGGCCCGGGCTCACCTCGCACTCGATCCGCACCGGCGCCTCGCTGTCGGCGCCGTGGCCGTGCACCACCGTGTTGGTGAAGAGCTCCTCGACCAGGAGCGTGAGCCGCAGGCACGTCTCGCGCCCGAGCGCGGCGGCGGCGCAGACGTCGCCGAGGAAGGCGGCAACCTGGGGCAGGGCGTCGCGGCGGGCGGGGAACGTGCGGCTGTCGCGGGCGACGGTCATCGCCCTATTGTACGGCCAGCGGTGGTACACCGTGCGCGCGTGAGGCTATGCTATTCGCGGCATGGCCACGGCCCGCACGCGCATCCACCGTCGTCAGCTCGCGGGGGTCATGCTCGCGGCCGCCGCCATCACGCCCTTCTTCAACCTGCTGACGAGCCGGGCCTCCGTGGCCGAGGCGGTCCAGGGCGTCGTCGACGCGGTGCTAGTCTCCCTCCTGGTCGGCGGCTATCTCATCTTCGTCCGGGACGGACGCGCCCGCGCGTGGTTCCGGCGGCTCGGCTTCCTCACCGATCTCGCGCTCACCTGCGTGATCGTGCTGGTGCTGTTCCTGGTTGGGCGCGCCGCGGGCCAGGTGGTGACCACCTTCGATCCGCACCGGTTCCTGATGAGCTTCACCGACGCCCACCTGGTCTACGCGGTCCCCTTCTTCGTGATCGTCGGGGTCACCGTGCACTTCATCCTGCAGATGAACCGGCTGATCGGCGGCAACGTGCTGGGGTACTTCATCACCGGCGTCTACACCCGGCCCAAGGCGGAGGAGCGCATCTTCCTGTTCATGGACCTGGCCGGCTCGACCCAGCTCGCGGAGCGCCTCGGCAGCGCCCGCTACTTCGAGCTGCTCCGCCGCGTGGTGGACGATCTGACCGAGCCGGTGCTCCTGACCAAGGGAGAGATCTACCAGTACGCGGGCGACGAGGTCGTCATCACCTGGCCCACCGAGAGGGGTCTGCGCGCGGCCAACTGCGTGCGCTGCTTCTTTCTGATCTGCGCCGCGGTCTCGGGCAACCCGGCCCGCTACGAGCGCGAGTTCGGGGCGCGCCCCACCTTCCGGGGCGGCCTCCACGGCGGCACCGTCACCGCCGGCGAGCTGGGCGACCTGCGACAGCAGATCGTCTTCGTCGGGGACATCCTCAACACCGCCGCGCGCCTCGAGGAGTACGCCAAGCAGGCGGGCTTCGATCTGGTCGCCTCGGGGGCGGTGCTGGACCGGCTCACCCTGCCGGCCGGCGTCAAGGCGACGCCGTGCGGGGAGCTGGCGCTTCGGGGCAAGGCCGCGAGCGTGGCGGCCTTCGGGCTGACGAACGGCGGCTAGGAGACCTTCTCGACCTTGCCGTCGAGGCTCATCAGGAGGAGCTCGACCTGCAGGCTCGGATACTGGGCGACGATTCGCTTCCGCAGATTCTGGAGCTGCTCGGCGTGCACGGTGGTCTCCTTCGCGCGGTCCTTCGCGAAGTCCTCGCCCAGAATCACCTGGTAGGCGCCGCAGTCCCGGTGGTCGAGCACGATCACCTTGTGGACCTGGTGGAGCTGGATGGCCACGTCCAGGTGCTCCCAGAAGGTTTGGTTCCAGGCCGGGTACTTCTCGGTGAGCGCCCCGAGTGCGCCGCCGGCCAGGATCACGTGGTCGTACTTGTGTCGCAGCCCTCGCCCCGACATGTACCGCTCGGTCTCGGCGATCAGGCGGTAGTCCATGCAGCTCAACAGCAGCGCGTCGACCGCGGCGGCCCGGGCCGCGCTCTGCAGCAGGGCCGGCGCGAGGAGGCTCGCGCCCACACCCAGCACGCCCACGCGAAGGAACTCGCGCCGTCTCCGGCCTCGATCGTCCAGGATCTCGTGGGCACCCATATGGCTGGCTAGCCGGAGTATGCCTCGCGGAGGCCCTTGATGTCGATCTTCTTCATCTGCAGCATCGCCTGCATGACCCGCCCCGACTTCACCGGATCGGGATCGGCCATCATCTCCATCAGGGCGACCGGGACGATCTGCCACGACAGCCCGTACCGGTCCTTGAGCCAGCCGCACTGCTGGGCCAGCTCGTCTCCGCCGCGGGAGAGTTTCTCCCAGTAGTGGTCGACCTCCTCCTGGGTCCGGCAGCTCACCTGGAGGGAAATGGCCTCGTTGAACTTGAACACCGGGCCTCCGTTGAGGGCGGTGAAGGCCTGCCCCTCCAGCTCGAAGGCCACCACCATCACGCTGCCGGGCGGCCGGCCGTGGACCTCGCGGCCAGCTTCTCCGTAGCGAGACACCGTCACGATCCTCGACCCGGGGAAGATCGAGGTATAGAGCGTCGCGGCCTCCTCGGCCTGATCGTCGAACCAGAGACACGGGGTGATCCGTTGAGTTGTCAGCATGGGGGGTGCTCCTCCTTTCCTCAGGTAGTCGCTCCCGGAGCCGCGAATCGACAGCCCGGGGTCTCTTCGGTTTGGGCTATCATAGGCGCCCGGATCTGGAGGAACACTGCATGGCTCGTCTCATCGTCGGGTTGGCCGCCGCGGTCATGATGACCGCGACGATCCCGGTTTCGCTCCCGGCCCAGGAAGCGGGTCACGTCAAGGTCGCCCGCGGCGTGGTGGAGATCGAGCGCGCAGGGCAGAAGGCGCCCGCGGCGATCGGGGCGGCGGTGCAGGCGGGTGACGTGGTGACCACCGGGGCGGACGGCTCGGTCGGCATCACCTTCCTCGACAACAGCCTGCTCTCCGCCGGGCCGAACAGCGTGCTCGCGATCGACCGCTTCGCGTTCGACTCGACCACCCACCAGGGCGGCTTCGAGAGCTCCCTGCGCAAGGGGACCCTCGCGGTCGTCTCCGGCAAGCTCGCCAAGCAGTCGCCGGAGGCGATGAAGGTGAAGACCCCCGCCGCGGTGCTGGGCGTGCGCGGCACCGAGTTCCTCGTCCGTACCGGCGACCCGAAGGACTGACCCGTCTCCCGCTGATGCGTCGGCTCGCTGGCCTCGCGGCCCTCGCGCTCCTGCTCCTGGCCGGCTGCGCCAAGCCCGCCCGCAACGACCTCTACGTGTTGCTGCCCGGCGCCGACGGCAAGACCGGCGCGCTCAGCGTGGACAGCGACGGCAAGCAGGCGGTCCTCGATCAGCCCTACGCGGCGGCGCGGGTGAAGGCGCCCGGCCAGGTGGAGCCGGGCGTGGTCTCCGAACAGGAGGCCCGCCAGGTCTTCGGCGCCGCGCTCGCGGCCCAGCCCGGCCGGCCGACCTCGTTCATCCTCTATTTCCTCGAGGCGCGCGACGAGCTCACTCCCGACTCCCGCCAGCTGCTGAGGCAGGTGGTCGACGAGATCGGGCGCCGCCCGGCCCCGGAGATCGTGGTGATCGGCCACACCGACCGGGTGGGGCCGGTGCCCTACAACGACACGCTCTCCCTCCGCCGCGCGGAGCGGGTGCGCGACGAGCTGGTGAAGGTGGGCATCCCGGCCGACCGGATCCGCGTCGAGGGCCGCGGGGAGCGGGAGCCGCTCGTGCCGACCCCCGACGAGGTGCCGGAGCCGCGGAACCGACGGGTGGAGATCAGCGTCCGCTAGGGCGCGCGCTACGCGAAACCACCCCTCACCCTGCCCTCTCCCCTGAGGGGAGAGGGTTCGGGCCGGTGAAGCGGAGGACCAGAATCGCCATGTCGTCGGAGGCCTCCGCGTCGCCGGTGAAGGCGACCACGTCGCGGCGAACCGCCTCCCCGATCTCCGCCGCGCTCCCCGCGTCGCCGAGACCGCCCAGGAGCGCTTCGAGGCGCGCGCGGCCGTAGAGCTCGCCGTCGGCGCGGGCCGCCTCGGTGATCCCGTCGGTGATCAGGCACAGGGTGTCGCCCGGCTCGAGCCGGCGCGCGGCCGCCACGTACTCGAAGCCGTCGACCGCGCAGAGCGGGGGCCCGCCGCCCTCGGTGAGCCGGGAGAGCGGACGGCCCGCGCGGGGGAGCAGGAACGGCGGCTCGTGGCCGGCGCTGCAGTACTCGAGCGCTCCGGTGCCCGCGTCGAGGATCCCGGCCAGCACCGTGACGAAGAGCCCCTCGGTGTTGTCGCGCGAGATCTCCGCGTCGGCCTCGCGCATCATGACCGCCACCTGGCCGTGCCGCCGCAGCGCGGTGCTCTTGTAGAGCGCCTTGCTGATCGCCATGAAGAGGCTGCCGGGCAACCCCTTGCCGGCGACGTCACCGATCAGGAAGAAGAGGTGATCGGCGTCCAGGAAGAAGAAGTCGTAGAGATCGCCGCCCACCTCCCGGGCGGGGTCGAGCCGGGCGTAGAGATCGAAGCGCGCCTCGCCCGGGAAGACGAGCGCCGGGCGCGGCAGGGTGCCCATCTGGATGCGCCGCGCCGCCTCCAGCTCGCCGGCGAGCCGGGCCGCCGCCTCGCGCTGCTGCTCGACCTGCCGGCGCAGGGCGCGGCGCCGGCTCTCGGTCTCGGTGAGCGTCACCGCGAGCAGCACGGTGTAGAGCACCGCGAGAGCCAGGGCGGGCGTCGCGGTGTCGAGCAGGAGGCCGCGCGCGCGATAGGCGACGAAGCCGAGCGCGAGGGCCACCACGATCAGGCCCAGCAGCAGGACCGCGGACACCCGCGGCCGCAGCCGCGGCACCGCGACCACGAGGAGAAGGCCCGCCCCCGCGAAGATCGCCAGCTCCAGCGCGCGCGCCAGCGGCGGGCGGGTGAGCAGGGCGCCCTCGAGGATGCCCTCGAGGAGCTGGGCGTGGAGCTCGACGCCCGACATCCGGTCGGTCACCGACGTGGTCTGGTAGTCCGCGAGCCCGAACGCGGTCGCGCCGATCAGCACGAGCCGGTCACGCAGCCGCTCGGGCGGAACGCTCCCCGCGAGCACAGCGGCCGCGGAGATGAAGCGGGACGGATCGGAGTGCCGGTAGTGCAGCCACACGCGGGCGTCGCGCTCGGTGGGGATGAAGAGGTCGCCGATCCCCACCGCCTCGACACCGCCGCGACCTGCCCGCGCGGAGAGGCCCGGCGCGTCCAGCGCCACCCGGAGCATCTCGAGGGCGAGCCCGGGCACGAGCGCGTCGCCCACCGAGGCGAGCAGCGGCATGCGCCGCACCACCCCGCGCTCCGGATCCACGCTGGTCAGCCCGCGCCCGGCCGCGGCTGCGTCGATCGGCGCGATGCTGTAGATGCCGCCCGCGAAGCGGCGCACGAAGGGAGCCGGGTCGGCGCCGAACGCCCGGACCGGGGGCGGGCCGGCCCCGCGGGGGGTCGCGAGGTCCGCGGTCTCGACCCCGGCCAGACCCAGGACCACCCGGTGGCCGCGGATCGCGTCGGCCAGCACCGCGTCGTTGCTCGGCATGGCGGCGAGCTTCTGCGCCACGACGGGATCCAGGCCCTCGAGCAGTCCGGCGACCCGGGCGGGAGAGAGGCGATCCGGCTCGGGCATCAGGATGTCCATGCCGATGGCGGCCGGGCGGGCCTCGATCACCCGCGTCGCGAGACGGGCGAGCCAGCTCCGCGGCCACGGCCACTGTCCATAGCGGCGCAGGCTCTCCTCGTCGATGGCGACGATGGCGACCGGCGCCGCGCGCGGTACCCGGGGGGCGAGGCTCTGATAGGCGTCGAACGCGGCGAGCCGCAGGAGCCGGAGGCCCGGCAGCTCGGAGACGAAGAGCGCGATCACCAGCAGGAGGAGCAGGAGCACGCCGAGCGGGCGCCCGCGTCCGCCGCGGAGAGCGCGCGCCCAGCGGCGCTCGGCCCAGTGCGCCTCCGCCGCCGGCGGAAGGTCGGGGCCTTCGGCCGCCGTGGTCAGCTCGCGTCCCTCACAGGGTGAGCTCCAGGCCGTCGTAGGCGGCGTGGACCTCCACCCGGTGGTCGCCGCGGGTGATCTCCTCCAGCCGGCGCGTCTCGGCGAGCAGGTTCGCGAGGCGCTCGTCGTCGAAGATCGGCTCGTGGTGGAAGAGGCACAGCCGTCGCGCCCGGGCGAGCTGGCACATCTCCACCCCCACCACGTTGCTCGAGTGCCCCCAGTCCTCCTTGACCGAGATGGCGTCGGCGAGCGAGTACTGGGCGTCGAAGATCACGAGGTCCGCCGCGCGGAAGAACTCCACGAAGGCCCGCACCTCCTCCGGATCGTCCTGCTTGTGCTCGGAATCGGTGGAGTAGACGACCACCTTGCCGTCCCGCTCGAGGCGATAGCCGTAGGAGTCGCCGCCGTGATGCTGACGCTTGGCCCGGACGCGCAGGCCCGCGATCTCGTAGTCGCGCTCGGGCTCGAGCCGGACGAACTCGATCCGCGCCTCCATCCGGGAGAAGTCGACCGGGAAGGAGGGCGCCGCGTTCTGCCGGCGGAAGGCCTCCTCGAGACGGTCGTGGCAGCCGTAGATGGTGACGTGGTTGCCGGGCAGGTAGGCGGGCATGAAGAACGGGAACCCCATGATGTGGTCCCAGTGCAGGTGCGACATGAACACGTGGAAGCGGTGGCCGCGCGGTCCGCCGGTGGCCAGCACGGTGTTGCCGAGCCCCCGCGCCCCGCTGCCCAGGTCGCACACCACGTAGTCGGGGCCGCCGGTCTCGATCTGCACGCACGACGAGTTGCCCCCGAAGGTGTGCGACACCGAGAAGTCAAGCTCCCACTCGACGAAGGCGCGCGCCTTGCCCGGGGTGTCGAGGCCGCGGCCGGCCGCGGCCACCAGCGCGGTCACCAGCTTGCGCTTCACCTCCGCGGAGGTCATGGCCACCGGGATCGAGCCGCGCGTGCCCCAGAATCGAACCCGCATGCCCGCAGGGCCTCAGGCGGCCTCGAACGCGGCGAGCGCCTCGGTCGAGAGGGCGGCGAGCGCCTCCCGCAGGGCGGGAAAGACCTGGAGGACCAGGTTGAAGCGGCTGATCTCGAAGATCTCGCGCACCACCGGCTGGAGCCCGCACACCGCGAGGACGGAGCCCTGCGCCTTCGCCTGCTTGGAGGCGAGCATGAGCACGCGCAGGCCCACGCTGCTGATGTACTCCACGCCGGTCATGTCGATCACCAGGCGATCTCGGCCCGTCGCGCACGGGGCCAGGTGGGGAGCGAGCGCCGCCTTGAACTGCTCCGCGGTGGCGTGATCGATGCGCCCCTCCGGAAAGACCACGGTGGTGTCGGCGAAACGCCTCGCGATCAGCGACGTGTCCATGATTCGGGGTGCCGATTCTATCACCATGGACACTTGTGGCACACTGGGACCTCGTGTCTGAACCGGTGACCGTGGAACAGTCCGATCTCCTCAAAGAGCTCCGCATCGACCGCGGCGACGCCCGCCCGCCGCGCCGGCGCGGCCGTCTGCTCGCGATCCTGGCCCTGCTCGTCCTGGTGGCCGGCGCGGGGCTCTGGCTCGCCTGGGCGCGCCTGCGCCCGCCGGTGGTGCAGACCGCGGTGGCGCGCGCGGCCGCGCCCGGGGGCTCGGCCGGATCGGTGCTCGACGCAAGCGGTTACGTCACCGCCCGCCTCCAGGCCACCGTCTCGGCCAAGATCACCGGCAAGGTCACCGAGGTCCTCATCGAGGAGGGGATGCGGGTGCGCGAGGGCGCGGTGCTCGCGCGCCTCGACGAC
>Ga0075433_10002341_pt1 | contig 14415 bp, 15 predicted proteins | sample RhiMethybrSRZTD2_FD_75299 | JGI IMG/M metagenome (GOLD analysis project Ga0075433, IMG submission 75299) | Populus rhizosphere microbial communities from Tennessee, USA - Rhizosphere MetaG P. TD hybrid SRZTD2 | ecosystem: Host-associated > Plants > Roots > Rhizosphere > Soil | place: USA... | reverse complement strand
CATCGCTCCTCGGGTCGAGGCACGCCAAGCGCGCATTGACGAACGAGGTGCACACGTCAGGGTTCGGATCTCGGCGCCCGGAATCGGATTGTTGATGTCATACGAAGGGTGCGTCGAGGTTCAGCGCTCGTGATCTCGGCGGCAATGTGGCTTCTTGCCCTCCAGGGCATCATCGGCGGGTTCGATACCCTCTATTATCACGAGTGGCGCGCGCGCCTTGCCGCGCGCGGCTCGATCGCCGCGCCCGAGTTGACGCTGCATGCCGGGCGCGACGTTCTCTATGCCGTGCTCTTCGGGACGTTGCCGTGGCTGGCATGGGAAGGCGTCTGGGCCGCGGTGCTCGTCGCGATCCTGGTCGCCGAGATCGCGCTCACCATGGCAGACTTCGTCACCGAGATCGCTGTCCGCCGATCGCTCGGGGACGTCTACGCCGGAGAGCGCGTCACGCACGCGATCATGGGCATCGTCTACGGCGCGATGATCGCCACGCTCCTGCCCGTGCTCTCGACGTGGTGGCAGCAGCCGACAGCGTTACGGCTCGCTCCGGTCGCCGTCCCGCCCGCCCTGCGCTGGACTCTCGTCGTCATGGCGGTGGGTGTGTTCGTCTCGGGGGCGCGCGACCTGTACGCCGCCGCACGTCTGCCGCACGCCGACTGGCCGTGGACCCTGGACCGCGCGATCTAGCGGCCAGGCGCCGAGGTCGCCAGCGACGCCGTTATCGTCGCGCGATGAGCCGTTCCACCGACTCCGCAAGCGCATCGGCGATCTTGTCGAGATCGACCTCCGTGAGGTTGCCGATCGGGTGTTGGCAATCGAGGAACGCGTAGTCCGGCATTCCCCAGCTCTCGGCCATCGTCTGGCCGGTCTTCCGGAACGGCGCGGTGACAATGGCCACCGCCGGCACGCCCTGCTGCTCCATCAGGATAGCGTCGAGCACACTGCTCGACGAGCACGAGCCTCAGTCGCCGACGCCGGAAATCACCAGATCGGCGTCGCGCTTGAGCGCGGCGACCGCCTTGCCGTCGATCTCATGGCTCGGCGAGCGCTTGACGTCGCGCACGCTGACGCGCGTGCCGTGCTTCTCCGCCAGCCGGTCGGCGATCTTCTCCAGAATCGTCGCGGAGTTCACCTTGCGGTTGTCGACGAGCCCGAGCCGCAAGCCGTGAAGGCTGGCCGGGCGCGGTGCGAGTTGGAGACGCGGCGGGCCCGTGCGCTGCGTGGTCGGATCGAACATCTTCATCGCAGGCTCCTCATTCGATGCGAGTGGTGATCGCGCGCGTCCATTTCTTGCCCCAGCCGGGGAGAACCGCCGACCAGCTCCCCGCGCCGCCCGCGCCGACGATCAGCACGTCATCGGGCGACTCGAAGCCATAGCGCCACGTGGTCTCGTCCTCCAGCGTGGTCTCACCGGGCAAGCGCGCGGCACGCTTGAGATCCGCCACGCGCCGGCGGCAATGCTCGACCAGAAATGTCTGCACGTCACGGCGACTCCAGCGATTGGCGCGCATGACGTCGGCGTGCTCGAACCCCATGACCACCAGGCTCTGATTGAAGCCATAAACGTTCGGGGAGCCGAAGTTGTACAGCGCGTCGGCATAGCAGCGGAGGATTGCCTCGGGCGTCGCGGCGAGCTGGTTGTAGACCTGCTGCAGGCTGTTCGATGCATAGAGCGTGAGCGTGCTCTCGTTTGCGCGGAAGCCGCGACTCACGTGAAACGGCTCCCACGGCGTGTCCTCGCGCTCGGCAAAGCAGAACGAGTACTTGCCGGGATTACCGAACGTGGCGCGATCGAAGAAGCCAGGCTTGGTGTTCAGCGCGTTCATCATGATCAGGCGCACCGCGCGGCCGATGGTGGCATTGGCCCGGTGGCCCTGTCCGAACGCGTTGTGCCCGCTGTTGATCCCGAGCTCCGCCGCGATCGGTCCGCTCACGATGAGCACCATCGCGGACCCTCCGGTGCTGCTCGCGGGACCGTGGTACGCGAAATCCGGATGGCAGAGGCTCTTCACCGCGGCCACGACGACGGGTGCGTACGCGGGCCGGCAGCCGGCCATGACGGCGTTGATGGCCAGACTCTCCGCCGTGACCACGGCGTTGCGGCCGTGGATCTCGCCGACGATCTCGTCGCCGCGCAGCTTCGCGCCACCGAGCATCGCGGCGATGCTCGTGTCGCTGGGCGGAATCACCGGGAGTCCGTCCGTCCAACCCGCTTCGTAATACGCCTCGATCAGCGCCGCGGGATCGGTCGCCTGCTCGATGTCGCTCATCGGTCGTAGGCCTCAGACCAGAGGATACGACACCGCCGGAGATATCAGCGAACGGTCGAGTGTCCTATCCGCGCTTCACGAGGAAGTGCGCGCGGCGATTCTTTGCCCAGCAGGCCTCGCTACGGTCGCTGCACTGCGGCCGCTCCTTGCCATAGCTGATCGTCACGAATCGCGCCGCCGCGATGCCCTGCGCGACGAGATAGTCCACCGCGGCTTTGGCGCGCCGATCGCCGAGCGACAGGTTGTATTCTTCCGTTCCGCGCTCGTCGCAGTGGCCCTCGATCAGGATGCGCGCGTCCGCGTTGGCCCGGAGCCATCGGGCATTCGCATCGAGAATCTCGGCGTCGCGGGGTCGGATCGCATACTTGTCGAAGTCGAAGTGCACGTCGACGAGATCACGAACAGCGGAGAATTCGACGGGCGCGGGCCGCGCATCGGATGCGCCTGACCGATCCGCGCCGGCCAGCGATCCAGTCCCCTGGCTCGCCGTCGGCTGCGGCGACGTGGAGGCGCTCGACATCGGCGACACACCGCTCGCGCCGGTGGGAGCGGACGCCGCCGTCGTCATCGTGGCCGGTTGTTTGGCACAGCCGAACATCAGCACCGTTGTTGCGCCGAGCACCACGGCTATCGATCCGTATCTAGTCATCGCTCCCTTTTCTCGTCCCGTGATGGGACGCCACCGCCGTGTTGACGCCACCCCCGTACGTTTGCGATCAGCTCGCGAGCCGCATGCCACCACAGTCGGCGTGGCCAAACGTTCGCTTGGGCTTGTCGAACGCGCTCACCTCTTGTCTGCCGTTCACGACGTTGCCGCATTGACCACACTTGCGCCCGGTCTGTTCCCACGAGGCAAAACAGGCCTTGCAAATGGCCGTGTCCTTCCAATCGCGCAGGGGTATGACCGCCGTCTTCGGGACTCGTCGATCACAGAACACGCACGTCACCTTGCCCCAATTGAACATCCCTGTCTCCAGTCTACGGTCTCACTTCGCGTTGAGCGTCATCTTTCAATCGAGCACGTGATCGCGCGCCGTGAGCAAAATGCTCGGCCAGTGCGCAGTCACGGCCACGCGTCTCGAGCAAGGCAAGTGCCAGGCCGGGTTACTGCGGAGACGGCGGCGCGGCTTGAGATGCGGAGCGACGAAACGTCGTCAGCGCCGACAAAGTGTCGTCCTCCGCGGCTCCGAGCGCGTCGCATTCCGTTCAGCCGAAATGCTCAAGCTCCTGCAGCAACATCTCGAAGCCGAGGGGTTCCACGTCCGCGCCGTCGCCAGCGGCGCGGACGCGATCACGCTCCTGAAACACGAGGACTGCGACCTCGTCCTGACCGACCTCGTGATGGACGAGGTCGACGGCCTCGCCGTCCTCGCGGAGGCGCAGCGCCTGCATCCCGGCATTCGCGTCGTGCTGATGACGGCGTTTGCCAGCGTCGAGACAGCCGTCTCGGCGATCCGTCAGGGGGCGTACGACTACCTCTCGAAACCGTTCAAGCTGCCCGAGGTGACACTCGTCCTGCGCCGTGCGACCGAAGACCAGCGATTGCGGGAAGAGAATCGACGTCTCCGCGAAGAAGTCGGCCGTCGCTGGAGCACGTCCTCGCTTCTCGGTCAATCGCGGGCGATGCAGCCGGTGTTCGAGCAGATCGCGGCCGTGGCGGCGAGCGACTCGACCGTGTTGCTGATCGGGGAAAGCGGCACGGGCAAAGAGCTCGCCGCGCGCGCGATTCACTGGAATGGTTCGCGCCGCGCGCGGGCGTTCGTGGCGGTGAACTGTGCGGCCATCCCGGACAATTTGCTCGAGTCAGAGCTGTTCGGCCACGAGCGAGGCGCCTTCACGGGCGCCGAGCGCCGCCGCCGCGGGCTGTTCGCCGAGGCGAACGGCGGCACGCTGTTTCTCGATGAGATCGCGGACATGTCGCTCAGCCTTCAGGCGAAGCTGTTGCGGGCTCTACAGGAGAAGGCGATCCGCCCCATCGGGGGCAACGAGGAGATCCGACTCGACGTTCGCGTGATCAGCGCCACGAATCGCGATCTGCCGGCGCTTGTCCGTAGCGGGTCCTTCAGAGAGGATCTCTACTATCGGCTCTCCGTGATCCCGATCCGTCTCCCCAGCCTGCGTGAACGGCCCGAAGACGTGCCACTTCTTGCCCAACACTTCCTCGACCGTGTGGCAGCGGCCCTCGGAAAGCGATTCGATGGTTTCACCGCCGAGGCGCTCGGGTGGCTCTCGAAGCAGCGATGGCCGGGCAACGTACGCCAGCTGGAAAACGTGGTCGAGCGCGCGGCGACGCTCGCCAAGACCACGTCCATCACGGAAACGGACCTCAGTGTCGAGCCGCTTGCGCCCGCCGGCCCGGGCGGTCACGTCCGGCCGACGCTCGCAGAGCTCGAGCGCGACTACATCGACCGTGTGCTGACCGAGACCCACGGCGACAAGAACGCCGCAGCGAAGGTCCTCGGTATCAGCGTCCGGACACTGCAGCGGATGTTCAAGGATCCCCAAGACCCGTCGTCGGATTGACGTCGAGCGCGCGTCGTACGCTGTTAGCAGCTCGCGCAACCGATCGCGGGGGTGCGAATGCGCGACCGGTCACGCGAACCGCGGCGCCACCCCATTCGGCGCCTGAACACCCCAACCCGAACAACCCACAAGGAGGAACTTCCGAGCGGAACCGGAGCGCTCCGGCCCGCGGTTGAGGCCCGTCGCAATTCGCGCGCCACACAGCGTGTCGCGGATTTCCCCGATTTCCACTGGTTGCTGAGGTTCGCCACTCTTGGATCGGGCGTCAGCATGTCGTCGGCGGCGACATCTCGTCGGTGACGGATCAGCCCCCTGACCCGCGGATCGTCAGGACGGCGGAGATGCGGCGGCGAAGCGCGAAGAACATCGCGACCGGAGGCAGTGAATACATGATGGCCGCGGCCATCATGGCGTTCCACGGCGGGTCGGCATCGTCGAACAGCTGGGCCTGCATCACCGCCAGGGTCATGTGCTTCTCCGAAGAGAGGAGCACGAACTGATAGAGGTAGTCGTTCCAGGCGAGCACGAGCGCATACATGGCGATCGCCCCCAGCGCCGGCGTCGTCAGCGGCAGATGCACGCGCCAATACACCTGAATGCTCGACGCACCATCGACTCGCGCGGCATCGTCCAGCTCGATCGGTATCAGCCTCGCGTATTGCCGCAGGATGAGGATCGCGAACGGCGTGGCGAACGCCACATGCGCCGCGATCACGGCCCAGGGATCGTTGGAGAGCCCGTAGGCGTGCGCGATCCGGTAAAACGGAAAGATCAAAAAGGATACCGGAATCGTGTAGGTGAGGAGCGAGGCGTTGGTCAGAAGCGAGCCGTGCTTCAGCGGCATCCGGCTCACGGCAAAGCTCGCCAGCGAGGCGACTACCACCGTGAGGACCATGGTCATCAGGCCGATGTAGACGCTGTTGCCAAGTTGCCGCCAGAAGTGTTCGAGATACCGCGCGTCCTGCATCAGGACAACTCGGAAGCTCTCGAGCGACGGCTCCGGTGGCCAGATATTGCCGCTAAACTCCACCTCCCCTTCCTCGGGATCGAGGGCGATCAGCAGCATGTTGTAGATCGGTGCCACCGACCAGATCAGCAGCAGGATGCCGAGCATCACTGCCGCCGCTTCGGTGACGAGCCTGTGGAGTCGGACGCGACGGGGTGGCGGCCGTAGGACGGACGCGATCACACCGCTCACAGCTGAAGCGTCCTCGCCTCGACCTTACGCAACAGCACGACGACGACAGGGACGAGCACCGGGAGAACCGACATCACGGCCGCGACGGCGAGCGACGGGTTGGCGACGTCGAAAGCATAGTGGAAGCCGAGCGTCGTCAGCACTTGCGTGGACCACACCGGCGCGCCGCCGGAGACGAAATACACGGTCGTGAACTCACCCATCGTCCAGGCGATCGAGAGCAGCGTGCAGACAAGATAGAGGTTCGCCAGCAATGGGAATGTGACGTGAACGAATCGCCGGACCCCGGTGGCGCCGTCGACCGTGGCCGCGTCGGACACGTCGCGGGGAATCGCCATCCGGCCAGCGAGAAAGATCAGGGTCCAGAACGGCATCCATTTCCAGACGTAGAAGACGATGTTCGATCCGAGCGCCAGCCCCCAATGATTGAACCAAATGGGACCGTCGATGCCGAGCAGCAGCGACAACAGGCGATTGACGAGCCCGTCCTCCTCGCCACTCAGCATCCAGCGGAATGAGATGGCGGTTTGAATCGCCGGTAACGTCCACGGCAATACATAGACGACCAGCAGCGCCCTGATCCACCAGCGGGGCTGCATGAAAAAGCCGGACAGCAGCAACGCCAGGAACATCTTGACGTTCACCCCGACGCCGACGAAGAGCGCCGTGTTGAGCGCGCTCGGAAGGTAGAGAGGATCGGCGATCAGGTCGGTGTAGAGCGACAGCTTGCTGCCCATCCACAGCGCGTAGCCGATGGGATAGAGCGCGAAGGCCAAAAACAGCGCCGCGTAGGGTGCGATGAAGGCGATGGCCAGCGTGAGGTCCTGGCGCGCACCACTCATGCCCGCCTCCTCGTTCGCGGCAGCGGGCGGGGACCTTGCCGCGTGCCCGAGATACAGCGCGGACAACAGCGTGTCAAGGAGGCCGGACGCCAGGACGCGCACCTGACAGGTGGATCGACTTGACAAGCCGATGACTGCGAGAGTAGAAGATCGAAACCCTTCGGTCGCAAGGCTCGCAAGTGGGCACACGGCGCGGGACTGCAAGGGCCCGCGGGACGCAGGAAGGAGCGGTCATGGCCCATCTCACGAGGCGCTCGATGCTCCGCGGATCCCTGGCTCTAGCTGCGGCCAAGACGGTCGCGTTTCCGCACGTCGCGAAGGCCGCGGCCACCACCGCGTCCGTATGGTTCCCGCAGGGCTTCGTCCAGGACGAGGACATCGCGCTGCGCAAGGCCGTGGCCGACTACGAGAAGCAGAGCGGCAACAAGATCGAGCTCTCCATCACACCCTTCGCGCCGGAGCGTCAGAAGATCGTCGCGGCACTGACCAGCGGTGTCGTTCCCGACGTGATGGCTTCCAACCCGACCGAGATCTTGCAGATCTACGCCTGGCAGGACCGGTGGGTTGAGGTCGCAGACGTCGTGGAGACGCAGCGAGCGCAGCTCAGCGAAACCGCGCTGGTGTCGGCGGAGGCCTACAACAACGTCACGAAGAAGCGCGCGACCTATGGCGTGCCGATCCGGGCCTCGATCGTCCCGTGCCACATCTGGAAGTCGCTGGTCGAGAAGGCGGGGATGAAGATCGAAGACATCCCGAAGACCTGGGATGCCTATTTCGACTTCTTCAAGAAGGTGCAGGACAACCTGCGCAAGCAAGGCGAGCGCAAGGTGTATGGCCTGGGCTTTCAGGTCACGGCCAACGGGGTCGACCCCTATCAGCTGTTCATGCCGTTTCTCGTCGCTTATGGCGGCAAGGACATCGTCACCAAGGACGGCAAGCTCCATCTCGACGACCCCAAGGTCAAGCAGGCGGCGATCAAGGCGGTCGCGTACCTGGGCGGCGCCTACCGGGACGGCTACGTCCCGCCGAGCGCGATCAACTGGAACGACGCGGATGACAACAACGCCTTCCACGCGAAGCTGATGGTGATGGACGTCGACGGAACGCTCTCGACCGAGGTGGCCATCAAGGAAAAGCATCCGGAGTGGTACTTCAACGAGATCGTGACCCACGGCATCCCCGGCTATCCGAACGACAATGCCGGCAAGCCGGTGCCGGCCTTCGTCTACATCACGACCGGCCTGATCCCGAAGGGCGCCAAGAACGTCACCGTGGGCAAAGAGTTCCTCAAGTACTTCATCCAGCCGAAGGTGCTCGGGGAGTTCATCGAACTGGGGCTGGGCCGCTGGCTGCCGGTCATGCCCGCGCTCGCCAAGAGCCCGTTCTGGCAGAACCCGAAGGACCCGCACCTGAAGGGCTATGCTACGCAGGGCCTCGTCGGCCCGACGCTGCCGGACCACTACGTGTACAACCTGGCGATGGCAGAAGTGCGCAATCAGCACGTCTGGAGCACGGCGATGATCGACGTGGCGAAGGACGGAGCGAAGCCCGATGCCGCCGTCGACAAGGCGTTCAAGCGCATCGAGGAGATCTTCGCGAAGTACAAGATGGCGTGAGTGCGGAGGGAACCATGGACACCGCGTCGGTCGTCGCAGTCGGCCGTCCCGCCATCCGGCGGCGAGCGCTCGCGCGCTACCTCCACGGCAACCTCAAGGGTGGCGAGTACACGTGGGCGGTCGCCTTCCTCGTGCCCTACGTCGCTGTGTTCCTGACGTTCGTCGTCTACCCGATCGTCTACGGCGTGTGGATGGGCAGCGAGGCGAGCCTGTACCGAGAGCTCTTCGCAGACCCGATCTACCAGAGCTCGGTGGTCAACACCGTGCTCTACCTGGCGCTCGGCGTGAACGTGAAGATGTTTCTCGCGCTGCTCCTGTCCGGGTTCTTCATGCGCCGCGGCCGGTGGATGAAGGTGCTGCTGCTCATCTTCATCCTGCCCTGGGCCGTGCCGCAGATCTCCACCTTCATCTCGATCCACTGGATGCTGAACGGCGAGTGGGGCTTCCTCAACAACGTCCTCTACAAGCTGTTCCACATCGAGGGACCGCACTGGCTCAACGACCGCTGGAGCGCCCTGGGCTCGGTCATCGTCTCCCACATCTGGAAGTGGACGCCGTTCTGGACGCTGATCCTGCTCGCGGGCCGGATGGCGATCCCCCTGGAGATCTCGGACACGGCGAAAGTCGACGGCGCCACCGGCGTCCGTGGATTCGTCCACATCACGTTCCCGCTGCTGGCGAACCTCTACCTGATCTGCACGCTGCTCTCGACGATCTTTCTGCTCGGCGATTTCAACACGGTCTACTTCGTCTCCGGCGGCGGGCCGGCGAACTCGACACACGTGCTCGGCACGCTCGGCATCCGCAACGCCTTCGACATGGCCCAGCCGCGGCTCGGGGTGGCGGCGGTGATGTCGGCGCTGCCCCTGGTGATCCCGCTGGTGATTGTCCTCATGCGCAAGCTGCGCACCGCGGAGGTACAGCTATGAGCACGCTCGCGTTCGACGCGGCGCTTTCGTCGTCCCGGGCCACGGCGCGAGCGAAGCGTGCCGTGCGCGTCCGGCGCTGTCTCGCGACGGCCGGGACGGTCGTGCTCTCCGCGGCGCTCGTGGTGTGGACGCTGCTCCCCATCTACAACATGGTTCTGGTTTCGCTCGAGCCGGAGGGCGACGTCTTCACCGATCACATCTGGCCGAGAGTCCTGTCATTCGAGAGCTTCTGGGGCGTCCTGACCCAGGGCCACTGGTACCTGGAGCATTTCTGGCGGCAGTTCGCCAACAGCATCTACATGGGTGCGATGGTGACGCTTTTCACGCTGCTGATCGGATCGCTGACGAGCTTCTCCATCGGCCGGATGCGCATCCGACACGGCTGGTTGGTCAGCAATGCCGCGTTGCTGACCTACGTCATTCCGGCGTCGTTCCTCGCGATCCCGTTCTACCGGATCATGCAGAACTACGGGATGGCGAACAACCTCTGGTCCGTGATCGCGGCCCTCGTGGCATTCGCCACGCCGTACGCGACCTTCGTGTTCCAGGAGTACGGGCGCAGCATCCCGATCGAGGTCGACGAGTCGGCGCGCATCGACGGCGCCTCACCGTTCCAGATCTATCGCAGCATCTACCTGCCGCTGATGGCGCCGGCCCTGGTCGCGGTCGGCACGTATGCCATGCTCCTGGCCTGGAACGAGTACCTCTATCAATTCCTGCTCCTGTCCTCCAAGTCGAGCATGACCGTGCCGGTGGCCCTCGCGCAGTTCCTCAGCAGCGATCAGTCTCCCTGGAACTACATGATGGCGACGGCCATCATTTACGCGTTGCCGCCCGTCGCCGTCTACTACGCATTCCGGCGACGCATGACCGCCGGCCTGACGATGGGAGGCGTCAAGGGCTGAAGGTACAGATGGCCCTTGCGTCTGAGGCGCCGCCGGCCGATAAGCGCCCTGTGGACCGCCGCGGCTTCCTCGGGATCACCAGCATCGCGATCGCCACGATCCTGGTGGGTGTCGCGATGTCCGGTCGCCGCGGGTTCGCTGCCGCACTGACCAAGGAGCAACGCGACCGGCTCACGCCGGACGACATCATCGCGTTGATGAAAAAGGGCAACGAACGCTTCCGCCTTGGCCACGAGTCTCCGCACGACTACCTCGCCCAGCAGAAAGCGAGCGCGAGCGGTCAGTTTCCCGCGGCGATCATCCTCAGCTGCATCGATTCGCGCGCGCCGGCCGAGACCATCATGGATTTGGGCATCGGCGACTGCTTCAATGCGCGCGTGGCCGGCAACATCGCCAACGATGACATCATCGGCAGCATGGAGTTCGCCTGCAAGGTCGCCGGTGCGAAGGTCGTGCTGGTGATGGGCCACACGTTGTGCGGCGCCATCAAGGGAGCGATCGACAAGGTACAGCTTGGGAACCTCACCGGGCTGTTGATCAAGATCCGGCCGGCCGTGGAGGCGACCGCATATCAGGGAGAACGCTCGGCGAAGAACTACGGCTTTGTCGACGCGGTGGCGCGCAAGAACGTCGAGCTGACGATGGCGGGCATCCATCGGCGCAGTGCGACACTCGCCGACCTGGAGGCCTCAGGCGCGGTCAAGATTGTCGGCGCGATGTACAACATCGAAACGGGGCTGGTCGACTTCTTCGGTTGACGCGGCGCGAATCTCCTCGACCAGACTGTCGCCGATGAAGCGGCCGAGTGCATAGACCGTGTAGCAAGGGTTCACGCCGAGCGACGTCGGCAGAATAGACGAGTCCGCGACGTACAGGCCGTCAACGTCCCATGAGCGGCCGCGTGAATCCACGACGTCGCGTCGGCGATCGCCGCCCAGCGCGCACCCGCCCATCGGATGACCGCTCGTGATCTGAATCCTCTGCTGACGGACGAGGTCGAGCGTCAGAATCTCGTCGATCTGCGCCGGCTCGCTCAGGATCAGAGGCCGATGGCTGTTGAAGAACACCCGACGCGCGCCCGCCGCGAACATGATCCGTGCTCCGGTCCGTAGAGCGTCCAGCCAGCCGGACTGGTCCTCATCCGCCAGCTCGTACTCGAACGCGGTGGGCGTGACGCGCCCGACCGGCCGATCGCGGAACATGACCGCCAGGGTCATGGTCTGGTTGAAGCGCTTCATGAACTCGACGTGGCTCTCAGCCGACTCATACGGGACGAGCTGCGCGTGCGCGAGCGGATGGTTCAGCATGCCCTCCAGGGCGTAGCGAACGTGATCCCGAGCGGGATCCGCGGCCGACTGGTCGTCGACCTCGTACATCTTTACGAAGTAGCCCATCGGCGGCGTGGCGGCCGACGGATACAGCGGCTCGTCGAAATCCGCGTAGAACGTGATGGTGGCGTGAGTCGAGAACCGCTCTCCGACCGCGCGCTCGGCGCCCTTCGCGCGCCGCAGATCGGGCACGCCGCTTCGCATGAGGATGCGCGGCGAGGCGAACGGCCCCGCGGCCAGCACCACGCGCCGGGCCCTGATCTCGATGCGCTCGCGATTTACACCGCGCGCGTCGGTGAGATATCCCACGACGCCCGTCGCTCGATGCGTGCGCCCGTCGCGGCCATCGTCCGGAAGCTCTTCGAGGAGCACCTGGTCCACACGACAGTTCGCAAGCACCTGCGCCCCGCGGCGGGCGGCCATGGGCAGCACCACGTTGAGCGGGGTGAGCTTACGGTTGTAGCGACAGCCGAGATCGCAGTAGCCGCATCCGATGCACTGATGTGCGTTGCGCACGGTCGGGCCGTGATGGAGCAGCCCGAGCGCCTGGACGCCACGGCGAAGCGCGAGGTTGCTCCCCGAGATCTGCGACTCGGGCACCGCGGCGATGCGGAGCAGCTTCCCGATCGCGTCGAGATGTGGCGCCAGATCCTCGTAGTCGAGATCAGCACCGTTCTGCTCACGCCAGTCACGGATCACGGGCCGCGGCGGCTCGAAGGCCAGCGCATGGTTGATCGTGGCGGAGCCCCCGACGAGCTTGCCGGTCACCACGGTGGTGGAGAGTGTGGGAATCTCGCGGCCGAAGAGCTGGTTCACCGAGAACTCGGTGTCGAAGATACGCGGCATCATCAAGCGCTCGCGCTGAACGAACTCGTCCGGCTCGATGAACTCGCCCTTCTCGACGATCAAGATCCGCTGCCCGGTCTTCGCAGCGAGCTCGGCGGCCACGAACGACCCACCCGCGCCCGAGCCCACCACGACGACATCGGTTTCCAGAACGAGACGGTCCTGCCCGCTCACCACTCGCGCGGCTTCGAGCCCCGTGCGCAGGGCGTCGTGCGCAACGACGCGGCGCCGCAGGGCCGCCACGTTGTCCTCGGTCTCCTTGGCCAGATCGAACGACGTGGAGTGCGCGAGATCCTCGTCGGGCCGCGCGGGGTCCCGCAGCCACGGCCCAGGGTAGTTCATGACCTTCCACGTCACGCGCTCGTTCATGTAGATCGGAGCGGTCCCGATGAACCTCGCGCCGGTGAAGATGTTGCGCAGAGGCCGGAGACTGCTGTCGCGCAGAAACAAGAAGTAACGGTTCGCATCGAGGGGGTGGAAGCGTTGAAGCTCGAAGCGTGCAGGCAATCCGTGACGCGTCGAAAACGTGCGGGTGAAGGTCGGCAGCACGTTGACGAAGTCGATCAGGAATCTCATGTCGGCAAGGAACTCGTCGCCATAGGCCCAGGCAAACTCCGCCCAGACCTCGACCGGGTCGTAGTCGGGGTCCTCGGCATGCAGCCGCTTTCGGATCTCGGTATCGGGCGGATTGAAGCCGTCGATGATCTTCGCGACGGTCTTTTCCTGCACCGGAGTGAAGATCACCGTGTCACCCAGGCGGCGGCGCTGTAACCGGCCGTGCATCGTGGCGCAGCCGAGCGGCGAGGACACCAGGATCGCCGCGCTCGAGGCGCGAGCGAGGCGCACGAGGAACTGCCGGCGGCTCATCGCCCGTGCAAGCTCGGCGTCGAACGCCTGCTGGGCGCTCAACGGCCGCTCGCTGACGTCCTGAGCAGATGCGTGTTGACCACCTGGCCCCTTGCCGTGGTGCCGATCCGGACGTGGCACTCCATGCAACCCGAACCCATGGGCCCGTGCGGCGGCACCCCGTGGCATTCGGCGCAGAAATTCGGCTGCCTCACCGCAGCGAGCCCGAGGCGATGCTCGTCGTAGTGACACGCCGCACACAGACGACCTCCGAGCGCGTCCGAAGACGAATCGCCGACGAATCGGCGTAAGCCCGGCGACGGCGCCGTGAAGTGCTCCTGACGCAGCAGACGTCGGGCCGCACGGTCGTGGTCCAGCGGGCGCAGCTCGCGCGTCGTGAAATGCTTTGTCGCGAGAACCTGCTGAAACTGAGGCTGGTGACAGCCTCCGCACGTCGCGTCCTGCACGGGCTGCGTATAGTCCGGGTGGCCGGCGGGCCGATGACATTGCCCGCAGCGAATGCCCTTGGCGGAGTGCAGGCTTTGTGCGTAGCCGGCCGGCGCCGGATGGCAACTCTGGCATTGCTCGACATATGGAGCCGGCCCGGACACCGACGCCTTCGCGTCGTGCCGCCCGGGAAGCCACGACACCAGGAAGCAACCGCCGAGCGCAAGCGCGGCTGGCGCCAACAGTAGCGTTCTCGCGAACCGCACCCCGGAACTGGGATGCATGTCAGTCCCTGTCGCGATGATCCTGCCTGATCTGAGAGGTGATCAGTGCCGATCGGCTGGGACCGCCATCGAACGGCCCCACGATGTTGGCCCGTGTTTCTTACCAAACGGTAATCAAACGGACAGGGGCACGAAAGGAATCGCCGCGTAGTGTCGCCGAGACGAATGCGTGGCGTCCCGCGGTGAAACGGCCTTCGTGAGTCGGCGCGCGTTGACCTGTCTGTCGCTGACACTGCTCTTGGCGGCCGGTTGCACAACGAAGACGACGTTTGGGGGGGATCCGGACCGCTCGCCGACGACGAAAACCGATATGCGGAGCTACGTGCAAGACAGCTACGAGTGCGTCCAAGAATCTGAGCAAGACATCCGGCTGGGTCAAATGCC
>Ga0075433_10002340_pt1 | contig 14421 bp, 11 predicted proteins | sample RhiMethybrSRZTD2_FD_75299 | JGI IMG/M metagenome (GOLD analysis project Ga0075433, IMG submission 75299) | Populus rhizosphere microbial communities from Tennessee, USA - Rhizosphere MetaG P. TD hybrid SRZTD2 | ecosystem: Host-associated > Plants > Roots > Rhizosphere > Soil | place: USA... | reverse complement strand
CTGGACGCTGATCACTTCCCCGTCGACGCGTGCGGCCCACGCCTGGGGGTTATTCTGCGAAGAATCATTGCGGCTCACTCCTCCTCCCCACACCGCGTAGATGGTGAGGATGAAGGAGAAGACCACCAGGAGAAGAATCCACTTGAGGTGTCTGAGATTTTCCCGAAAAACATTCAACATCGTCCGCGTCTCCAGCTTCCGTCGGGGGCCCAGAGGGTCTCCCGGTTTCCCCGGGGAGGACATTCCGCTGAGGGGTGAAAAAGCATTCTAGCCAAAAGAGGACTGTCCGATCAAGGCTGCGGGCGCCGGTGCAGCTTGGGTTCTCCTTTTATTTCAAAGGGGTTGCGCCTCTGAGGATTGTTCCTATATTTGACCGGGTGTCGGGAGGCTCCTGCCTGGTCGAGCCCGTCCCGGCTTTTTTGTCCAGTCGCCGCACGAAAGGGGCTAGGGAAGTGCCATCCAGCCGACAGGCAACTTCAGGCAATATCCTCATGGACTGGTTCACGGTCTCCTATCGGAGCATCGTGCTGGCCTTCGTCTTCCTGGTGGGCGCCGGCGGCGCCGTCTTTCTTTTCATGTATTTGAGGGCCGCGACCGGCGACACGCCGGAAGGCGGAGCTCTGCGCGAGCTGACTCGGGCCGAGCGGATGTTCTCGGAAGCCGAGTCCTCCGCCCACGATGAGCAATCCTCGCACGTCATCAACCAGTCGGGACGGCTGTTGGAATCGGCGCGGCACGCCTACCGGGATCGCAATTACCCGGAGAGCAAGTCGCTTTCGCTCCAATCACAGAGCTTCTCGCGAAAAATCCTGGAGTCAACTTCTTCCGATAGCAGCTTCACGGCCAAGATCTACCGCTTCGAGGGGGACGTAAAAATCAAAAGGGTCAAGCAATTCGTCTGGGAGAACATCACCGGCAACGTGGCTCTGAAGGTCGGAGACCAGATCAAGACGTCTTCCAACGGCAGCGCCCAGATTGTCTATTTCGACGGCACCATCACCACGATCAAGCCGGGATCGCTCCTGGAGATCCGGGAGCTCTTCGAAGACCCCGCCACGAAAGTCCGGAAGGTGCGGGAGCGGTTGAATTTCGGAGGCGTCCAGGCGGTCACGCAAGGCGGGAACGCGACGGGATCGTTCCACGAAGTCTCCACCGAGACGACGGTGACCAGGACCCAGGATCGGGCCCTGATGTCCATGGAGTACGACCAGAATGCCAAGACGACGCGCACCTCGGTGGAAAGCGGGGAAGCCGAAGTCACCGCCGGCGAGAAGACCGTCAAGCTGGGATCGCTGCAATCGGTGACGGTCCATCGCACGATGCAGATGGCCCCCAAGGAAACCATTCTGGCCTCCCCGGCCCTCGACGACCCGATCGACCAGCGAGTCTTCATGTTCAAGGAGAACGAGCCTTCCACGACCACCCTGCGATGGGAAGGGGTCCCCGGGGCGGCTATTTACCGGCTGCAGATCTCGCAGCAACCCCTGTTTGGGCTCCTCCTGCTGGACAAATCCGACATCAACTCGACCTCGGTCGTGCTGCCCGACCTTTCCGGAGGCAGCTATTACTGGCGGGTCAGCGCGAAGGATGCGAGGGGAAGCGAAGGGGCCTTCTCCGAAATCCGTAAGTTCCGCATCGGCTCGGAGCACGATCGCGGTCCCGAGGATCGCGTGCCCCCGGCGCTGCAGCTGGTTGATTTCCTTCCCAGCGGGGCCCTGGTGATCATCCGGGGGCGCACGGAGGCGGCCGCCAGCGTGGCGATCGATGGACAGATGGTGGATGTCGAGGATGACGGAGGATTCACCGCCGTGGTGAAAATGAAGCACGACGGGCCCAACACCCTCGAAATCGTCGCGCAGGATGCCTCGGGCAATGAAACCCGCCTCAAGAAGAGCGTGTACGTGGAGACTTTCTAGGATGGCGCCGCTTCCGGAGATTCTGCTCCTCGTGGAGGGTGAGGTAAGGCCCGCCGAGATGGTGCGCTCGTCGGGGGCCGCCCCGGCGAGACTTCGCGTACTCCGGTGGGATCGGGTCCGGGGTGAAGATTTCGAGGGCCGGGATCTGCGTGCGGTGGTGTTCGAGCCCTGCGATTCTGCCACCGATCGCCGACGCCGTGAGGCGCTGCTGCGGAAGGTACCGCCGGGGGTAGCCAGGGTTTCGCTGGACAGACGTCCGGGCCGCGTCGAGTCCCAGCGGCGTGCGGCCTGGGCGGATCTTCATCTTGCCGCGCCGGTGGACCTGAGGGTGCTGGCGTCCCTGCTGAAGCTCGGGCGTCGCTGCCAGGAGCTGGAGGAGGCATCCAGGCGCTCCCGCAGGGTGGCGGGTCAGCTGTCGCGCCACCTGAAAACCGTGGGAGAGCTGCTCCGCCTGTGCAGCGCCGAGACGGAGCCCAAGGGCATCATCGAGGCGGCCCTGGCGCCGATTCAGCGCCTCTGCCCGGTGGACTCCTGGTCGGTGCTTCTGGTGGATGCGGAGAAGAGTTGTCTGGTTTTCCAGGCCTGCGGCGGTCCCCAGATGCATTCCAGGGACGGCCAGCGACTGGGAATGGGGGAGGGGGCCGCCGGAAAAGCCATGCGGTCTCGCTCACCGGTGCTGATCAGCCGAGCTTCGGGAGCGGGGCTGCCGGAAATTCCTGCCGGCCTCGAATGGCGGGAGGTTCTGGCACTACCCCTGATGAGCCGCGGCAGGGCTATCGGGGCCGTGGAGCTGATTCGTTCCGGTACAGCCCGTCCGTTTAGACGACGGGACGTACGCGTGCTGGGGCTGATGCTGGAGCCGGTGGCGGTGTGCCTGGAGAATGTGCAGCTCCTGAAGCATTCCGAGGAGCTCTCCGTCACCGACGATCTGACAAAGCTCTACAACTCGAGGTTTCTCAATTCCTGTCTGTTGCGAGAGGTGCACCGGGCCAGACGATATCGCTCACAGGTTTCGCTGATCTTTCTCGACCTGGACGGGTTCAAGAATGTCAACGATCAGCACGGTCACCTGGCCGGGAGCCGGGCCCTGGTAGAGGTGGGAGCGGTGATTCGCAACATGGTGCGGGAGATCGACCTGGTCTGCCGCTTTGGCGGAGACGAATTCACCGTGATTCTTCCGCAAACCGGACCCGAGGGGGCGCGAATCATCGCCGACCGGATCCGCTGCCGGTTGGAAGAAACGGTGTTCCTGGAGACTTTCTCGCTCGCGGTGCGCCTCACGGCCAGTTTCGGGGTCGCCACGTTCCCGGATCACACCGACAGCGAAAAGGGATTGATCCAGAAAGCCGACGAAGCCATGTACCGGGTAAAGGGGAGTGGAAAGAACGCCATCGCCGAAGCGCGATGACGGATGATTGACAAGGGCGGTAGCGGAACCTATATTGGGTCCACCGGACGGCAAGCGGTTTTGTTTCGAGCCGGTTACAACAGAGGTCAGCGCAGCGTGATGGCGAAGAACGGAATGGGCTGGAGCCCGCGATCGATCCTGAGCCTTTTCTCCAACGATTTGGCCATCGATTTAGGCACTGCCAATACCCTCGTCTATGCCAAGGGCAAGGGGATCGTCGTCTGCGAACCGTCCATCATCGCGGTCAACCAGAAGACCGGCAAGGTGGAAGCAGTGGGCAAGGAGGCCAAGGAGATGCTGGGGCGGACCCCCGGCAACATCATCGCCATCCGGCCCATGAAAGACGGCGTCATCGCAGATTTCGAGCACACCGAAAAAATGCTCGATCACTTCATCAAGAAAGCCCACAACCGCTCGCTGGGTGTGCGCCCGCGCATCGTCATCGGAGTGCCTTCGGAAATCACTCAAGTCGAAAAGCGGGCCGTGAAGGACAGCGCCTACAGGGCGAAAGCTTCGGAGGTCTATCTGGTGGAGCAGGCCATGGTGGCCGCGGTGGGAGCCGGACTCCCGGTCACCGAGCCCACGGGAAACATGGTGGTCGACATCGGGGGCGGAACCACGGATGTGGCGGTGATTTCCATGGCGGGAATCGTCTACAGCCGCTCGGTGCGGATCGCGGGTAACAAGATGGACGAGGACATCGTCCAGTACATCAAGCGCAAGTACAACCTGCTCGTCGGGGAGAGGACGGCGGAGGAAATCAAGATCAATATCGGCTCCGCCTTCCCACTTGAAGAGGAGCTGACCATGGAAATCAAGGGCCGGGACTTGGTCGAGGGAATTCCAAAAACCCTGGTCATCTCCGACGAAGAGATCCGCGAGGCCCTTTCCGAGACGGTCTCCAACATCATCGAGGCGGTCCGGGTGGCTCTCGAGCAGACACCGCCGGAGCTCTCCGCCGACATCGTGGACAAGGGCATCGTGCTCACGGGAGGCGGCTCGCTGCTGAAGAATCTGGACAAGCGCCTGAGGGAGGAAACCGGCCTGCCGGTCTCCATGGCTGATGACCCCCTCGCTTCGGTGGTGCTGGGGACGGGCAAGATGCTGAATGACTTCAATCTTCTTCGGAAGATCTCCATCGACTGAAAACCTGGGTCGAATCCGCTTGCCGCGGGAACCACGTTCCAATCATGGCCATGAATAGGTCCTTCCCGGAGCGCAGGCCTTTCTTCCTCCTGGTCCTCATCCTCGCTTCGCTGCTCATCCTCATGTCCTATCAAGTCCGGAGCCGGCGCGGCAACACACTCCTGGAAGACAGTTTGCTCAACGTCTCGGCTCCCCTAGTGAAGGGAGCCTCGGGAGGCGTGGGGTTGCTCGCCGGACTATGGCAGGGGTACGTGGACCTGCGTGGTGCGCGGCGGGAGAATCTCGCGCTCAAGGCGAACCTGGAAAAGATGGAGGAAGTGGGGAGGGTCGGAGAGGAGTTCCGGCGCGAAAACCTGCGGCTGCGGGATTTGCTGGAGCTTCAGAAAAGCCTGGAATTTCCTTCCTTGGCGGCGGAGGTGGTTTCTCTGGGGGTTTCCTCGCAGGCGCGCACCGCGCTCATCAATCGCGGCAGCAAGGATGGCGTGAAGCGCGACATGCCGGTGATCAGCAGGAAGGGAGTGGTGGGTAGAGTCATCGCGGTCGGCAGCGGGATGGCGAAGGTGCAGCTGCTCATCGATCCCAACAGCGGGGTCGCCGGAGTTTTCCAGAGGACCCGGGGCCAGGGGATGGTGGTGGGAGTCGGGGATCACGGCTGTCGGATGGACTATGTTTCGGACCTCGAGGACGTGGCGGTGGGAGATGTCGTGGTGACTTCGGGACTGGATGAGATCTACCCCAAAGGGGTCACCGTCGGCGTGGTCTTTTCCGTTGCGGAAGGGGATCAGCTCACCAAGAACATCTTCATCCGGCCCGAGGTGGATTTCCGCCATCTGGAGGAGGTCCTGGTGCTCTTGACCAGCCAGGAGGCGGCGGGGCATGCCGATCTCTCACCATGAGGCCGGTCTGGAGGGGCACCCTAGCGCTGGTCCTGGCGGCGGGCGGGCAGGTCCTGCTGTCACGCTATTTTCCGGCGGCGGGGAAAATGGTGGATTTCTACACGATTCTGGTCCTTTATTATGCTGTATCCCGCCGCAGGGTCGCGGTGATGTTCATGGGGACCACCGCGGGGCTGGTGGAGGACCTGCTGACCCATACGGTCCTCGGCATGAATGCGTTCAAGAAGACCCTGGTGGGTTATGTCATGGGGGCGCTGGGCTCCTTTTTCATGCTTAGCCAGCCGCTTCCCCGGTTTGGGATACTGTTCCTCGCAACCGTGCTCGAGGCTTTGACGGAGGCCGGCCTGGTCCTGGTGCTCGGTCAGCACCTCGTGCTCCCGTCGGCCGGTGATTTGATCCGCTTGGGAATGGGGAACGGTCTGGTGGGGATTTTCATCTACTGGATGGTGTCGAAGCTGGAGTAGGGTGGTGGCCTGGGACTACCGAAGCAGCAAGGACTTCAAAGATTACTACGAAGAGCGCCGCTTGCAGCGCCGGATCAGCTTCATCTTCGTCCTGCTGGCCGGCCTGTTCCTGTCCTACCTGTTCAATCTGTGGTACCTGCAGGTGGTCAACGGGGACAACTATCGGCGGCTGGCCGACAACAACCGCCTGCGCCAGGTGGTGGAAAATCCTCTCCGGGGGCTCATCCTGGATCGCGACGGGAGACCCATCGTCCGAAACCGAATCGCTTTCAACGTTCTGCTGGATCGGGAGAAGATCGGCCGCCTCGATGGCACGGTTCAATCACTCTCCAAGATCCTCAACCTCCCCGAGGGGACGGTGCGGGAGCGAATCGAGCGGTACCGCAACCGGCCCACATTCGAACCGGTCATCGTGAAGGAGGATGTGGATCTGGCGGAAGCGGCCTACCTGGAGTCCCGCAGGCTGGAGCTGCCCGAGGTTTCGGTGGCCATCGAGCCGAAGCGCAGTTACGAGGACCACGATCTGGCGGCCCATGCGCTGGGGTACGTGGGAGAAATTTCCGAGACTCAGCTGGGGAAGCCCCGCTTCGCCGGCTACCAGCTGGGCGACGTGGTAGGAAAGGCGGGTCTGGAAAGCTATTACGACAACGACCTGGCGGGAGAAAAGGGCTGGAAGCAGGTGATCGTGAACAGCCTGGGGAGGGAGATCCGCTCCTTGCCCGTCGGCAAACGCCCGCTCCCGGGCAATGCGCTGCGGTTGACCCTCGATCTGGATCTTCAGGAAGCGCTGGAGGCGGCTTTCGCAGACAAGATGGGCTCCGCCGTCTTTCTGGATCCCGATACGGGAGAAATCCTGGCGATCATCAGCAAGCCGTCTTTCGATCCCAATGTGTTCGCGCGCAGGTTTTCCGTGGAGGAGTGGAAGGAGCTCATCAACTCCGAGACGCACCCTCTGCAGAACCGGGCCATTCAGAGCAAGTTCGCGCCGGGCTCGGTGTTCAAGATCGTGATGGCCATCGCCGCCCTCGAATCGGGGAAGGCAACGCCTTCTCGAACCGATTTCTGCCCCGGGTACACGGTGATCTACGGCCGGAAATTCCTCTGTCATCAGGAGGGCGGTCACGGCACCGTGGCCATGCTGGAGGCCATCAAGAAATCCTGCAACGTCTACTTCTACCACCTGGGGAAGGATATGGGGATCCAGATCATCTCGGAGTGGGCGCACAAGCTCGGCTTCGGGCAGCCGACCGGCATCGACCTGGCGCACGAAGAAAGCGGCACCGTGCCGGACGATGCCTGGAAACGCCGCACCCGCAACGAGCAGTGGTACCCCGGGGAGACCATTTCAGTGTCGATCGGGCAGGGAGCCCTGGAAGTCACCCCGATCCAGATGGCGGTCTTCGCCTCGGTGATCGGCAACGGCGGCACGTTCTACCGGCCGCACTTGCTGATCAGCCGCGAAGTCCGAGGCGGAGTCGAGGAGGCGACCAAACCCCCTGAGGTTCTGGGAAAAGTGAATCTCAAGCCCTCCACGCTCCAGGTCGTCAAGGAGGCGATGTGGGAGGTGGTGAACCAGGGGGGAACCGGAACGAAGGCGGCAATTCCCGGAAAGGATGTCTGCGGAAAAACCGGCACCGCCCAGGTCGTCAAGGCATCCGCGGGAGTGAAGAGCGAGAAGCTGGCCGAGGCGATCCGCGACAATGCCTGGTTCGTGGGCTTCGCTCCGAGGGACCACCCTCGGATCGCCTTCGCGGTATTCGTGGAACGGGGTGGCCACGGAGGGGAGGCCGCCGCTCCTATCGCCCAGACCGTCATGCTCAAATTCTTCGAAAAGCAGGAGCGTGCATTGGAGGGGAGCCAGCTTGCTCGAGCGGCGCAGCATCCATAACCTGGATTGGCTGCTCGCCTTCGCGGTGCTCTCGCTGTGCGCCGCGGGGATGGGAATGGTCTACTCGGCCACCCTGGGCGGGCCGCTGGCCCCTCTGGCGGCCAAGCAGATGATTTACTTCGCGGTGGGGCTGGCGGCCATGGGATTGGCGCTGACCATCGACTACCACACGCTCGCGTCCCTCAGCTATCTGTTTTACGCCGGCTCGCTAATCCTCCTCGTATACCTGCTCTTCTTCGGCAGGGCTATCGCCAACACCCGCGGATGGCTGGAGCTGGGGCCGGTGAATTTTCAGCCCGCGGAGCTGACCAAGCTCACGACGCTGCTGGCGCTCTCCAGCTACCTCAGCAGGAACCGCTCCGCCAGCCTCACCCCTTCCAACATGCTCGCCATTCTCCTGATTGTCGGCGTCCCCTTCGTGCTCATCGCCCGCCAGCCGGATCTGGGAACCGCCATCACCTTCCTGCCTCTCATCGCCGTCGCGGCGTTCCTGGGGGGGATGCGGGTCCGGACGATTTTGATCCTGGTGACCATCCCAATTCTGGCGCTGCCTTTTTTCTGGAATCACTATCTCAAGGACTACCAGAAGACCCGCGTTCTCACGTTCCTGGATCCCGCGCGGGATCCCAAGGGGGCGGGCTACCAGGTCCTGCAGTCGCGCATCGCGGTGGGATCGGGCGGGCTCGGCGGGAAGGGGTTCCTGGAAGGAACCCAGGGACAGCTGAAGTTCCTTCCGGCGCAACACACCGACTTCATCTTCGCTCTGATGGCGGAAGAGCGTGGCTTCGTGGGCAGCCTGGTTGTGCTGTCTTTATACTTCGTTGTAATCTACCGCTGCATCGCCATCGCCCGGGCCGCGCGCGATCTTCTCGGCGTTTACCTGGCCATGGGGGCGATGGCCCTGTTTGCCTGCCAGGTTCTCATCAACATCGGGGTGGTGCTGGGGCTCATGCCGACCACGGGCGTCCCGCTCCCGCTGATGAGCTACGGCGGCTCTTCCCTCATCACGACCCTCGCGGGTATGGGCCTCGTGCTCAATGTCTGGATGAGGCGTCTGGTCAACTGAGGCGCACCCCGAGAGCCGGCTCCCCGCTCGGAATCCAGGAGAATGCCCATGAGCGTTCATAGCGAAGCAATCGAGCGGATTCTGCCGCGCGTGCAGAAGCCGGCCCGCTATATCGGCGGGGAATGGAATTCCGTGGTCAAGGACCCGCGCACCGTGGACATCCGGATGGCCCTGGCGTTTCCGGACTCCTACGAGCTGGGGATGTCGCACCTGGGCCTGAGAATCCTCTACAGCCTGCTGAACTCCCGCCCTGGTGTCTGGGCGGAGAGGGTCTTCTGTCCCTGGCTGGACATGGAAGCCGAGCTGCGGCGGGAGAATGTCCCCCTCACCACCCTGGAGAGCGAAACGCCCCTGAGAGACTTCCATGTCGTCGGCTTTTCGCTGCAATACGAGCTCAACTACACGAACATCCTGACCATGCTGCAGCTGGGAGGGATTCCGCTATTCTCGGCGGATCGAAAGGAGAGCGATCCTCTGGTCATCGGCGGCGGATCCATGGCCTTCAATCCCGAGCCGCTCGCCGACTTCTTCGACTGCATCCTGGTGGGGGACGGCGAGGAGCTGGTGCTGGACTTTCTCGCCAAGCTCCGCGCGTTGCGCCGCTGTGGGGCAAACCGTGCCGCCACTCTGAGGGAGCTGTCCACCGTGGAAGGAGTGTACGTTCCTTCCCTGTACGAGACCGCCCCGGATCCCTCCACGGGCTTTCTCCTCCCCATGCCCTCCTCCGGCGCTCCCTTCCCGGTGAAACGCCGAATTCTGTACGACATCGATCGATATCCCTTCCCGGACGACGTGGTGGTGCCGTTCAACGAGATCGTGCACGACCGGGTCTCGGTGGAGATCATGCGCGGCTGCACGGTGGGATGCCGGTTCTGCCAGGCGGGAATCATCTATCGTCCCGTCCGCGAGCGCTCGCCGGAATCGATCAAGGCGGTGCTGGAGAAGAGCCTCAGTCGAACCGGATTCGACGAGGTTTCCCTGACCTCCCTGAATTCGGGGGAGTACGGCTCGGTGGCCGGATTGATCGCCGATCTGATGGACGATTTTCAGGATGACAAGACCTCCCTGTCCCTGTCTTCCCTGAGACCCTCAAGCCTGAACGAACGGATCGCCGAGCAGATCCGCCGGGTCCGAAAGACGGGATTCACCATGGCCCCCGAAGCGGGCACCCAGCGGCTCAGGGACGTGATCAACAAGGGAACCAGCGAGAGCGACATTCTCGCAGGGGCGGAAAACGCCTTCCGTCAGGGATGGGAGCAGCTCAAGCTCTATTTCATGATTGGGCTCCCCACGGAAACCGATGAGGACATCCAGGGAATCCTGGATCTGGCCCACAAGATTCTGCGTATCGGCAAGCAGTACGCCCGCCGCGGTGCGCGCATCACGGTGTCCGCCTCCTCCTTCATCCCCAAGCCGCACACGCCGTTTCAGTGGCTTCCCATGGAGCGCATGGAAGCATTGCGCGAAAAACAGGCACGCATTCGCAGCGGCCTGAAAAACCCGGCGATTCAATTCAAATGGCACGACGTGGAAATCTCCTGGCTGGAGGGGATCTTCGCCAAGGGGGATCGATCCCTCGGCCGCACCCTGCTGCGGGCCTGGGAGCGGGGCTGTCGCTACGACGGCTGGACGGAGCACTTCCGGTACCGGGACTGGGTCGAGGCGTTGAATGAAACGGGAATCGACACCTCGAAATTCCTCTATCAGAGGATGGCGGTGGGCTCCCGACACCCCTGGTATCACATCGACTCCGGCGTCGAGGAGCGCTACCTCGCCAAGGAGCTGGAGCTGAGCCTCACTTCGCGTCCCACTGATACCTGTGGCATCGACAAATGCTACGGCTGCGGCTCCTTCGCCCGACAGTGCCTGTCGGGAGAATTGGTGCCCGGCAAGATGCAGGAGAACTCCGAAGTGGAGCCGCCCCGGCCGGTTCCGCCGCCCCGGCCGGTTCCGCCGCGGTTTCGCTACCGGGCCCGCTACCACAAGCTTGGGAGAATGAGGTACCTCTCCCACCTGGAGTTGTCCCGCACCATCATCCGGGCCTTCCGGAGGGCCCAGGTCCCCCTGAGCTACACGGAGGGTTTTCATCCCATGCCGCGGCTCGCTTTCGCTTCCGCTCTCGCCGTGGGCGTGGAATCGCAGGGCGAGTACCTGGATTTCGAAACCAGCCGCCCGATCTCTCTGGAGGCGATGCGCGATCGAATCAACGAAAGTTTGCCGCAGGGACTGGGGCTTGAACAGGCGGCGGACGTGGAGAGCGGTGCGCAGAGCCTGGGCGACCTGATCAACGCCGCCCGCTATTCGGCGCGACTGGAGGCCCCCATCTCCGCAGCCTTGCTGGCCCGCGATCTGGCGGAGAAGCTGGGAGGGGTCACGGAACTGAAGGTGAGGCGGGAACGCAAAGGGCAGAATGAGGAGCTGGACGTGCTCCCCTCCATCCACCGCATCGCCGCTTCGGAGGATGGAACCCTGGAAATGGTGCTCCGCGTCGGTGGAAGCGGTGCGGCCCGTCCCGACGACGTCATCCGAGGCCTGTTCGGGCCCGGCGCCACGGCGCGCATCACCAGAACAGATTTGCTCGTCCTGCGCGACGGGGAAGCCCTCTCACCCATGGAATGCCGGGGCCTATCGCGCCTGCCGCCCGCGTCGGCCGGCACCTGAGGGGACGCCACGTCCCGCCCGTGACCCCTTGAACAAGGAGCTGATCGTCAATGTAGGCCGGCAGGAAATCCGCGCGGCCCTGCTCGAAGAGGGTCTTCTCGCCGAAATCTTCATCGAGCGCACCGACCATCCCGCGATTCTGGGCAACCTCTACCTGGGCAGGGTCAGCAACGTGCTTCCCGGGATGCAGTCGGCCTTCGTGAACATCGGTCTGGATCGCGATGCTTTTCTCTACGTAACCGATCTTCTCCCTCCGGAAAATTCCGACGACAGCCAGCCCAATACCAGGAAGGCAACCGCAGGCATCGAAAGCCTGCTGAAAGCCGGACAGAATCTCCTGGTCCAGGTGGTCAAGGAGCCGCTGGGGCGGAAGGGGCCCCGCGTGACGGCCCAGCTTTCGCTGCCCGGAAGGCGAATGGTGTATCTGCCGGGGGGGAGGGGGCGGATGGTCTCCCGCCGGGTCGAGCCGGAGGCCGAGAGAGAGCGGCTGAAGCGTGTCTGCGAGGAGATCGCAGGCGAGGGGGGCTTCATCCTCAGAACGGCGGCGGCGGGAATTTCGCTGCCCGAGCTGCAGCTGGACGCCGAGGCGCTGCGACGAAGATGGTCGGAGATTATCAGAAAAATCGACGGCGCTTCGGTGCCCGCCTGTCTCCACCGCGAGGAGGATCTGCCGGTGCGCATCCTGCGCGACCTGCTGACCGAAACCGTCGACCGGGTCGTGGTGGATGATGCCATGACCGTCGAACGCTGCCGCGAATACGCGCGATCCAACGTCCCTCACCTGGCCCCGCGGATCGAGCGCTACCAGCAACCGCAGCCGGTGTTCGAATTCTTCGGAGTCGAGAAGGAGATTCTGAAAGCCTTGCGCCGTCGTGTCTGGCTCCCTTCCGGGGGATATCTGCTGATCCACCCCACCGAGGCGCTGGTGGCCGTCGATGTGAACACCGGGAAGTTCGTGGGCAGCACCGACTTCGAAGAAACGGCGCTGCGCACCAACCTCGAGGCGGCCCGGGAAGTCGTCCGGCAGATACGGCTGCGGGACCTCGGGGGCATTCTGGTCATCGATTTCATCGACATGCCGTCGTCGGAGCATCGCGCTCAGCTGGCACAGAGCCTGGAGCAGGCGCTGAAAGCCGATCGCGCACGCAGCCGGGTCCTGCAAATCAGCGAATTCGGCCTGGTGGAGATTACACGGCAGCGCATCCGACAGGGCTTGGAAGCGCTGATGTGCGGTTCCTGCCCCACCTGCCGGGGGTCCGGCCGACTGAAGAATCCAGCGACGATGCGCCTGGAGGTTCTGAGGGAATTGAAGAAGAGCGCTGCACTATCGCCCGAGGAATCGTTCCGGGTCCGCGTCCACCCGGATGTGGCCGCGTCCATTCGCGCGAACTGGGCGGTTTTCCTGCAGGAATCGGGCGTGACCTCTGAAGCGTCCCTGCAGGTCGAGCCTGCGGCGGAGCTTCACCCCGAGGACTTCGAGATCCTCACGACCTAGGTCCGGAGATCCCGGAGCGCCCCTGTAGACGATAGTCCCGCCGGTGCCCGGCCTCTTCCTCCAACCGCCGATCCTCCTCGCTTTCCACGAGCAGCGGGGGAGCCTTTTGTGGGCGCCCTGACGCATCGAGAGAGACCATGGTCACATAGGCAGTGGTCGTGTGCCGCCTCTCGCCCGTCAACACATCCTCCGACTCGACCCGAACGCCCACCTCCATAGAGGATCGGAAAACCGCGTTCAGCCGGGCCTCGATGACTACGATGCTTCCCAGGCGGATGGCCGAGAGAAAGGTGAGGCTGTCCACCGATGCCGTGGCCACCTGACTGCGGCAGTGTCGCAGGGCCACCACGGATGCGGCCTTGTCGATGAGCGACATGACGCGGCCTCCGAAGATATTGCCGTGGGGGTTGGTGTCCTCGGTGATGACCAGCTCGGTCATGATCACCCGGGAGGCGGAGGCCGGCTTCCCGTCCGCGGGGGGAGAGCCTTTCGACGGTCGATTCGCGTTCATGCAGTGCAGTCTACTCTCATCAGACCCGGGCGCGTCAACGCGACGGCGGCGGGAGCGCTTCCTTCGGGCCCGCGTGCACAGATGAGACTGAGTCGCAATTTTAGCTTGCGCGCCCGCACGGCATCGGCTATCCTCACCAGACTATTTTGAGATTGATTCTCAATTAGCGGGATGGGGGAGCGATGAGTCGGCAGAGCATCTTCGAACAGTTCCTGGAAAGCCGCAACCTCCGCAGCACCGCGGGGCGCAGGGCGATTCTCCGGGAGATCTTCGAGCTGGGGGAGCGCCACTTCTCGGCGGAGGATCTGGCGGATCGATTCAGAAGGCGAGGCGCGGCGGTGTCGCGGGCCACCGTTTACCGGACGCTCGAGCATCTTCTGGCGGGAGGGTTGGTGCGCCGGCTGAGCCTGGATCACAAGCACGCCTTCTACGAGAGCAGCCTGCGAGGACGACACCACGAGCACCTGATCTGCCTGCGCTGCGGGGAGGTCACGGAGTTCGGCAGCCGCGCATTGGAGCGGATCCTGGAGCGGGTGTGCCGGCGGCGGCGGTTCGCGGCACAGCGGCGCTCCATTCAGATTCTCGGCTCGTGCGTGCAATGCGCCAGGGAGGGGGGGCGTGCCGAACGCGGCTAGCCGCTCTCGACTCTCTGGAATGGGACGATACGCTGGATGCGTCCTGTTCCTTTCCGCGGTCGTTCCAGGTTGGGTGATCGCAGCGCCTCCGTCTTCGACCGTGGTTCGCGCCCGATACCTCATGGGAACCATCTTTCGCATCGAGGCTCCCGAGATGAAAGATCCTTCGAGAACCGCGGCGGTCCTCGAAGAAGGCTTGGATGAGATCGGCCGTCTGGAAGACGTGCTCAGCAATTGGCGAGCCGACAGCGAGCTTTCTCGGCTCAATGCGCGGGCCGGGAAGGGGGCGACGGAAGTGTCCCCGACCCTGTTCGCAGCCGTGACTGCCTCACTGG
>Ga0075433_10002338_pt1 | contig 14424 bp, 11 predicted proteins | sample RhiMethybrSRZTD2_FD_75299 | JGI IMG/M metagenome (GOLD analysis project Ga0075433, IMG submission 75299) | Populus rhizosphere microbial communities from Tennessee, USA - Rhizosphere MetaG P. TD hybrid SRZTD2 | ecosystem: Host-associated > Plants > Roots > Rhizosphere > Soil | place: USA... | reverse complement strand
GCGCAGTCCGACCTGACGCTCGCGCAGCAGCAGGCGTCGCTGCCGTTCCGTACGATGTCGTCAACACCGAAGAGGCGCGGGCGCTGGCGTCCGGAAATCCTCTGAGCTTTCTTCACGTCTCGCGCGCGGAAATAGATCTGCCGCCGGATACGGATCCACACTCCGGCGCCGTGTATGAATTGGCCGTTGACAACTACGAGAGACTCAAGCGAGACGCACCGATGCTCGCGGAGGAGACACCGAGCGTCTACGTCTACCGTCTCCGAACCGACGGGCACGAGCAGAGCGGAATCGCGGCTTGTTATTCCATCGACGAGTACGATCGCGATCTCATCAAGAAACACGAACGGACGCGGCGCGACAAGGAGGACGATCGCACGCGCCATCTACTCGATCTTCGAGCGCAGACCGGTCCCGTGTTCCTTGTGTATCGTGCGGCCGGCGCGATCGATGCCGTAGTCGCGCGTGTTGCGGCATCGACGCCTCTCTACGATTTCACGGCCGCTGATGGCGTGCAGCACACGCTGTGGCGCGTCGCCCCACGTGACACGGCAGCGCTCGTCGAGTGCTTCGCTGCGCTCCCGGCGTTGTACATCGCCGATGGTCACCATCGCGCGGCAAGCGCTGCGCGCGCGCGTCGCGAGCTGCGCGGAGCCACTGGAGCAACGGGCGAGTGGGACACGTTTCTGGCCGTCGCGTTTCCCGACTCGCAGGTGCGGATTCTTCCCTACAACCGCGTTGTCCGCGATCTTGGCGGTATGACAAGTGCGTCCCTGTTGCGCGCGCTGGGCGAACGGTTCACGATCGGAAAGGGTTCGGCCGTACCCGAACGGCGCGGTGAGGTCTCGATGTTCCTCGATGGCGAGTGGCACACGCTCGCGCTTGGTGGCGCGCGCCACGATGTATCACCCGCTGATCGCCTCGACGTCAGTCGATTGCAGGACGAGGTGCTGACGCCGGTTCTCGGAATCGGTGACGTGCGCACGGATCCACGCATCGATTTCGTCGGCGGGATTCGGGGAACGGACGCGCTGGAGTCGATGGTGAAGTCGGGCCGGGCGGCGGTGGCGTTTTCGATGTACCCGACCGCGGTGGACGATTTGATGACGATCGCCGATGCGGGAGGGATCATGCCGCCGAAGTCGACCTGGTTCGAGCCCAAGCTCCGAGACGGACTGTTGATTCACGAGATTTAGTGGAGCCGACATGCCAACAGCAACTCGCATCTTCAACTTCTCTGCGGGCCCGGCGGTTCTTCCGTTGCCGGTGCTCGAGCAGGCGCAGCGCGAGCTCGTCTCGCTGCCGGGCGTCGGCATGTCGGTGATGGAGATCAGCCATCGCTCGAAGACCTTCGAGGATCTGCTCGGGACCGCGATTGCCGATCTTCGGGAGCTGGCGGGAATACCGAATCACTATCGCGTGCTGATGCTGCAAGGCGGTGCGACGTTGCAGTTCTCGATGGTGCCGATGAACCTTCTCGGTGCGGGGCAGGCCGCCGATTACGTCGATACGGGATCGTGGGCGGAGAAGGCAGCGAAAGAGGCGTCGCGCGTGGGCGGGGTCACGATCACCGGCTCGACCAAGGCGGACAACTACAACCGGATCCCGTCGCCGAACGAGCTCACGCTCACGCCAGGCGCCGCGTACGTGCACATCACGACGAACAACACCATCGAGGGCACCGAGTGGCATTCGCTGCCTGACGTCGCGCGCGACGTGCCCCTCGTTGCCGATGCCTCGTCCGACATCCTCAGCGGACCGATCGACATCAATCGCTTCGGTCTGATCTACGCCGGTGCGCAGAAGAACCTCGGTCCATCGGGTGTGACGCTCGTGATCGTGCGCGAAGACCTGCTGTCGCGATCGAAGAGCGATCTCCCGGTGATGCTGAACTACAAGGTGCAGGCCGACAACAACTCGCTCTACAACACGCCGAACACCTTCGGCATCTACATTCTCGGCCTCACGATGAAGTGGCTGAAGTCGCTCGGCGGTTTGACCGCGATTGCGAGAATCAACGAGCGCAAAGCGGCGAAGTTGTATGCCGAGATCGATCGCACGGGCTTCTATCGCGGGACAGCACAGCCTGCCAGCCGTTCGCTCATGAACGTCACGTTCCGGCTCCGCACCGAGGAGCTCGAAAAGATGTTCGAGAAGGACGCCACCGCCGCCGGTCTGGATGGCCTCAAGGGGCATCGATCGGTGGGCGGCATGCGGGCCTCGATCTACAACGCGTTCCCCGAGGAAGGCGTCGACACGCTGGTCGAGTTCATGAGGGAATTCGAGCGGAAGCGAGGGTAAAGTTCGAGGTTCGAGGTTCGAGGTTCGAGGTTCGAGGTTCGAGGTTCGAAGTTCGCGACAGCGTTCGTCAGTGGGTCGGTGAGCGGAACGGCCGTCGCCGCCCGCGTCGCCGCCGCCTGCGCCGACGGGGCCGCTCGCCTTCCTCGGCCTCGCCTTCGTAGGTTCCCGCGGCCTCGATAAACCCACGCCAGTGTTCGACCATCTCGGGCGCCTGTCCGTGGATCTCCAGCCACGTGAGCGCGTCGCGGAACGGTCCGCGATGCATCAACGCCCGTCGTGCGCGCGGCGACATGGTCATGTCCATCAGCCGTTGCTGCATGCCGAGGATCTGCCGCAGCCGCTCGACGTCGCGCCGCGCCAGCGGCAACATGCCCATCACCAGGCGCGGCTCTTTCTTGGTGTCGCTGTCGCGGAGCGGCGCCGTCAGCGTCTGCAACGAGTGTCCGAGCGGAACGATCAGCGAGCCCATGAGGATGGCATTCGTCAGTGTGTCGGGAATGCTGTCGAAGCGACGCCGATACGCATCGAGCGCCGCCAGCGAGTGCCAGAGCGGCGGTTTGGCACCGGTCTGCAACTCCCGCGAGATCGGGGCGAGCAGGCCGCGTTCGGCGAGCATCTGAAACGCGCGTTCGGACGATCCCGATCGCAGCAGCTTGTAGAACTCTTCCATCAGTCGCGCGGGGGCGCTGCGGGCAATCTCGCCGCCCGTCACGGCGATGGCCTCGTCGATCGGCGGATCGATGCGGAAGTCGAGCCGCGCGGCCATCGCGACCGCACGTAGCATACGCACCGGATCTTCCTGAAACCGCTCGCTTGGATCGCCGATGCAGCGAATGAGACCGTCGCGCAGATCGGCCAGTCCGCCGGTGTAGTCGATGATCGAGAACGTGCCGATGTCGTAGAACAGTGCGTTGATCGTGAAGTCGCGCCGGAACGCGTCTTCCTCGGGCGTGCCGAACGTGTTGTCCCGATGCACGAATCGATCGTGGGACGCGCTCTCGACGCCGTTCTCGACGCCTGCGTCCGCAGCGATGACGGCCGCCTCCGCTCGCGCGTCCTCCAGGAACTCGGCCTCCTCGGCGCCCACCTGCCTGCGGAACGTCGCCACCTCGATCGTCTTCGCGCCGAAGCGGACGTGGGCCAGACGGAAGCGGCGTCCGATGATCCAGCAGTTCCGAAACAGCTTCTTGACTTGGTACGGGTGTGCCGAGGTGCCAATGTCGAAGTCCTTCGGCGTGCGACCCAACAACAAGTCGCGGACGCTGCCCCCGACAAGGTATGCGGTGTAGTGGCTGTGATGCAGGCGATAGAGGACCTTCAGGGCGTCGGGGTCTATTTGCTTGCGTGAGATCGAATGCGCCTCGCGCGCCAGGACGACCGGCTCACCCATCAGGCTCAAATTGTAGGTCGTCGCAGTGGCAATGCGCTACGATGCGGCCATGAGCACGAGATTCATGACGGTGCTGATGCTGATCGTGGCGTGCACGATCACCAGCGTCGCGCGTGCCGCAGAGCCGCCGGCGCTCGCAAAAGCTCGCAGTCTATACAACGAAGGAAACTATGAGGGTGCCATCGACGCCGCTGCCGTGTCGCGTCGTCAGGCCGGCTGGGGCGACGCATCGGCGTTGGTGATCGGTCGATCGCATCTCGCGCTCTACGGGCAACGCAAGGATCCGAAAGATCTAGCGGCGGCGCGCGAAGCACTCACGACCGTGCGACTGGCCAGCCTGATGCCCCGCGACCAGGTGGACCTCTTCATCGGACTCGGTCTGGCGCTCTATCACGGCGAGGTCTTCGGGGCCGCGGCCAATCTCTTCGACACCGCGCTCACGCGTGGGTCGGCGCTGTCGCCGCACGATCGCCGGCAGCTGCTCGACTGGTGGGCATCTTCACTCGATCGACAGGCGCAGGCCGGGCCGGCCGATCGGCGGCGCCCGATGTTCGAGCGCATCAGCGCGCGGATGGACGATGAGCTCAAGCAGGATCCTGGCAGTGCGGTGGCGCTGTACTGGCGCGCGGTCGCAGCCCGCGGTGCCGGCGATCTGCAAGGCGCCTGGGACTTCTCCATCGCCGCCTGGGTGCAGTCGACGCTAGATGCGGAAACCACCGAAAACCTCCGTGGCGATATCGATCGGCTGGTGCAGCAGGCCCTGATCCCCGAACGGTCGCGTCTGATGACGCGCGATCCGCAGGAGGCGGTCTCGACGCTGCGCAGCGAGTGGGAGCTCGTGAAGCAGCAGTGGAAGTAGTTACGGCTTCGCCTCGTTCCAGTTCTCACCGATGCCGACGTCGACGGTGAGCGGGACGCTCAGCGAGGTCGCCTGTTCCATCCGTTCACGGACGATCGCCGCCGCCGCCTCGGCCTCGTCGCGCGGGCTCTCGAACAGCAGTTCGTCGTGCACCGTGAGAATCATGCGCGCCTTCGATCCGCGCTTCGGCAGTTCCGCGTGGAGATCGATCATCGCTTTCTTCAAGATGTCTGCGGCGGTGCCCTGAATGGGCATGTTGACCGCCTCGCGCTCGGCTTGGCCGCGCATCTGATAGTTGCGGCTCGTCAGGTTCGGCACGAGCCGGCGACGACCGAACAGCGTTCGCACGACGCCGGTCGTGCGCGCTTCTTCGAGAGTCCGATCGATGAACGCGCGCACGCGCGGAAAGCCGGCGAAATACGCTTCGATGAACTCCTGCGCGGCTTCCTGCGTGACGTTGATGTCCTTGGCTAAGGTGAACGGCGTCTTCCCGTAGAGCACCGCGTAGTTCACCATCTTCGATTTGCTGCGGAGATCGTGCGGGTCGAGTCCGCTGGCCGGCCCGAACAGCTTCTGCGCCGTGCGTTCGTGAATGTCCTCGCCCGAGCGGAACGCGTCGATGAGCGCATCCTCGCCCGCCATGTGCGCGAGCACACGCAGCTCGATCTGAGAGTAGTCCGCCGAGATCAGCACGTGACCGGGAGCGGCGATGAACGCGCGGCGAATCTCGCGGCCAAGCTCGGTTCGAATCGGGATGTTCTGCAGATTCGGGTCGGAGCTGCTCAGGCGTCCGGTTGCAGCGACCGCCTGATTGAAACTCGTATGCACGCGTCCGGTCGATGGATGCACCATCGCCGGCAGTGCATCGATGTAGGTGCTCTTCAACTTCTGCAATCCACGCCAATCGAGGATCACGCGCGGGAGTTCATGTGTGAGCGCGAGCTCTTCGAGCACTTCGGCGGCCGTCGACATCGACCGCGTCTTGCCGGTCTTCTTCGCCCCTGGGAGGTCGAGCTTCTCGAACAGAATCCGGCCAAGCTGCTGCGGTGAGTTGATGTTGAAGGTCTCGCCTGAGAGCTGGTAAATCCTCGCCGTGTATTCGGCAAGCTTCTCCTCGAGGTGTCGCGACTGTTCGCCGAGCGCCGGCACATCGACCTGGATGCCTTCCTGCTCGATGGCCGCGAGCACTGGAAGCAGCGGCATCTCGAGATCGCGCAGGACCGGCACGAGCTCCTCGGTGGCCACGCGGGCATCGAACACCGCACCCAGCTGCCACGCCAGGTCGGCGCGCTCGCCCGCATAGGTCAACACCGCTTCGGGGGACAGATGCTCGGTCGCGACGGCCTTGGCGCCCTTTCCGTGCACGGCTTCTTCGGTGAGCGCCTTGTAGCCCAGATGCTCGAGGGCGAGATCTTCGAGCTCGTGCCCGCCCAAGCGCGTGGCATCCACGACGTAGCTCGCGAGTTTGGAATCGATGGCGACGCCGCGCAGCGCGATGCCGTGACGGGCCAGGACGATCATGTCGCCCTTGATGTCGTGTCCACGCTTGCGAATCGCATCGTGCTCGAACAGTGGACGCAGACGATCGAGAACGACTCGTCGATCGAGCTGGGTCGGACCGGCGGCGGCAGCCAGCAGATCCAGGCCGGCGCTGCCCTCGTCTGCCACATGACCGAGGGGGATGTAGCGGGCGTGACGATGGCCTGTCGAGACCGCAATGCCGACGATGTTCGCGCGCATCGATGAAGGATCGTCCGTGAGAATGCGCAACGCGAACTCGCCGTTGGTCTCGAGATCGCGCACCAGCGTCGACAACTCCTCGGTCGTCGAGACCAGCGCGTAGTCCTTCTGGATCGTGTCGGCGGTCGGGGCGTACTCGGCAACGAGCGTGCGGAAGGCGAGCCGCGAGAACAGCTCGTAACAGCGTTCGCGCGTCGGACCACGATAGCGGAGCGTGTCGAAGTCGACATCGATCGGCACATCGGTGCGGATCGTCACGAGCTCGCGGCTGGTCAAGGCCTCGGCACGATGGGTTTGCAGCGCCTCGCGCTGCTTGGCCTTGAGCTCGCCGCTGCGTTCGAGCAGCGCGTCGAGACTGCCGAATGTCGTCACGAGATCGATCGCGCCCTTCTTGCCGATTCCGGGCACGCCTGCCACGTTGTCGCTGGTGTCGCCGACGAGTGCGAGCACGTCGACGACCTGCGACGGTTTGACGCCGAACTTCTCGACGACGCCAGGTTCGTCGAACCAGGCGCCCTCTTCGCGCGGATCGTAGATGCGGATGCCTTCGCGGACGAGCTGAAAGAAGTCCTTGTCGATCGAGACGATCGCGACCGTGAAGTTCGATTCCAGTGCGCGCAGCGCCACCGTGCCGATGACGTCGTCGGCCTCGTATCCGCGCGCCGTGATAATCGGTACGCCCATCGCCTCGCACGCTTCGTGGACCCAGTTGATCTGTTCGGCGAGATCGTCGGGCATCGCCGACCGCGTCGCTTTGTAGTCGGCGACGATGTCGTCGCGGAACGTCGGACCGGCCAGATCGAACGATGCGGCCAGGTACGTCGGGTGGTGATCGGCGATGAGCTTGCGCAGCATGGTCACGAACACGTACACGGCGTGGGTGGTGTGTCCTTCTTGATTCGACAGACCGCGGCCGCGGAAGGCGTGATACGCGCGGTACATCTGCGAGCTGCCATCGATGAGGAACATCGTCGGGCGGGCGGCCATCCTGTTCACGATATCATTGCCTCTTATGCCTGCTCACGGGCGCGGCGCTGTGCTCGTATTGCTCGGCCTCGTCGTCGCCCTCCTCGCGACGGCATGCGGCGGCGTGCTGAGGAAGAAGTACGAGTACGAGGAAGAGATGTATCTGTTCCTCGACGGCACGGCGATCGTCAACGTGAACGCGTCGGTGGCGTCGCTCGTCGCGCTGAGAGGCGCGGATCTCCCGGTTGATCCGGACGCGCGCGTCGATCGGCGGCGCGTGCGCGCCTTTTTCGAGGGACCAGGTGCAACCGTAACCGCAGTGAATCTGTCACGGCGACATGGCCGCCGCTTCGTGCACGTCGGCATCAACGTCAGCGACGTGCGTCAGCTGCCTCGACTCACGGCGTTTCATTGGTCGTCGTACCGATTCGAGCGCGAAGGCGATCTCGTCGTCTACAAACAGACGGTCGGCAGGCCCGAAGGAAAGGTGCCAGGCGACATCGGGTGGACCGGCGCCGAAGCGGTGATGTTCAAGATGCACTTGCCGAGTCAGATTCCGTATCACAACGCGCCCTCGAAGCGCGTCGAGCGAGGCAACATCCTGGAATGGGAACAGCCGCTCGAGGAGCGGCTGCGGGGTGTGCCGATCGATGTCGAAGTGCGGATGGAGCCCGAGTCGATTCTCTATACGACGCTGCTGCTCTTCGGATCCACGGTTGTTGCTGCCGCGCTCGTCTTCGTCGCGGTCATCTGGTGGGTCTGGCGGCGCGGCCGCGAACCCGAAGCAGTGTCACGGTCGGCGTAAAGCGGGGACTTCAGTCCCCGCGATTCACAGCTTCTCCAACTCCTGCTTCACCTCTGCCTCGGTCTTCAGCTCGTTCTTCACGTCGAACGCGAGGAAGTTGCTGGCGATCGATCGCGCGAGCACGCGGTCGACTTCGCTGTTGACCACACCTTCCAGCGTCACGCGTCCGTTCTCGACGATGACGTGAATCGGCGGGTTGACCATGAACGCGTACGGGCGGAAGTTGCTGTTGCTGTAGATCGCCCGCGCGATGCCGAACCGCAAGTCGTCGTCGAACTGCGACACCGGCAACACAGTGATCTGATTGCGCACTTCCTTGACCGACGCCAGCTTACCGATGCGCTGCGCGATATCGTCGCGCTTGTACGGCATCGTCACCTTGCCGGTCAAGGTCACGATCCCGCGATCGACCTGCGCTTCCACGTTGTCGAAGATCGTGAAGTGTGTGTACTGAAGCACCTGCCGCTGCACGTCGCGGAACAGTTGCAGATTCTCTTTGTCCGCGGCGCGCGCCGGCGTGACCGCTACGAGCAGCGCGAACGCGACCGTGATAACCCTCGCCAACATGTGACCTCCTCGGCTGCAGACCTTTTTGCCTGTTCAGCCCAAGAAGCAACGCCTGTTCGGCGTGCTTCGCGACCGGCCATTTCTACGACGCATGGGCTCTGGTCCCGGTTTCTTCGACGTCCCTTGCGTCCCCGCGGATGGCCGCGTCGACATCACCCTCTGGGGCAAAGAGTCTGCCAGCGGCCGAGGCTCACGCCGATGGGACTTTCCCGCGAAAAGTCGCGGGGAATCGCGATCTCGTCTACTGCTGCGGACGATCGAGGGGACGCGTGCTGATTTAGAGAACCAGCATCGTGCCGATGCCGGCGGCAATGAGCAGAATCTGGCGCATGGAACCGGCGTCGGTGCGTCCGCGATGGAGTCCTGGGATCAGATCCGCCATCGCCACATAGAGGAAGCTCGATGCTGCCAGCGCGAGGCAATAGGGCAGCATCCGCGGTGTCATGTCGAAGGCGAAGTACGCCGCGATGGCGCCAAGGGCGCTGGCACCGGCCGACAGCACATTGAGCCAGAGCGCGCGGCCGCGCGAGTAGCCGGCGTGCAGCAGAATGGCGAAGTCGCCCACCTCTTGCGGGATCTCATGTGCGGCCACCGCGATCGCCGTGCTGATGCCGAGCGGCACTGACGTCATCACTGCGGCCGCAATCACGGCCCCGTCGACGAAGTTGTGAAACGCGTCGCCGACGACCACACCCGCCACACTGCCGTCGTGCACTTCGCAGTCGTGGGTGTGGCAGTGGCGCCAGAGCACGAGTTTCTCGAGGACGAAGAACAGCAAGATCCCGGCTAACAACGTCGCAAAGACGCGCGGCGCTGGAAGTTGATCGAGCACCGACGGCAGGATGGCGAGCATCGAGACGCCAAGCATGGCGCCGACGGCGTAGCTGACCAACCACGGAACGAGACGCGCGCGCGTCGCATCGTTCACGAGGAGCACGCCCGAAGCGACAAGCAGTCCGCCGAGCCCGCCCAGCAGGCTGAGCCCGACGACCATCAGGAACATCGACACGAATGTCGATGATAACTAATCAAGGGCGCCTTCCCGAGATCGATTGCGCCCGTGATTCGTGACCAGTCTCTCTTGCCGCGCTTCGCGCGGCGGGCGCCGCTGCGCTTAGGAGGCCGTGTAGCCGCGGCGTGCGCGCACTGTGAGACGGCGATCGCGGACCTCGACACGGATCGAATGCCATCGCCCGTCGCGCTCTGTGGTGCTCACGTATCCGAGGTAGTACTGCTTGCTCAATTCATCGGCGATCCGCGCCGTCGCTGGGCCGAGACCGCTGGACCCGCGCACGATCTCCGTGCGACCGCCGGTATCGTCGGTAATCAGGCGCAAGGCATCGGCGTTGACCCGATCGCCCGACGTGCCCGAGCTGCCGCCTATCGGCGGCACGCTCCCGCCGCCACCGATCGGTGGAAAGCGAGGCTCGGGTCGCCGGCCGCCAGGGAAGGGAAACGGAGTCGGGATTGGCAGTTGGATGGGCGGACGGTCCGGTTCGAACGTTCGCGACCGCGTGCCGTCGATGCCGAGCGCGTAGACGAGCACCTCGCTCTCGCGAATGCGTTGGCGCACCTCGCCGGCTGACATGTCGCTGTTGGTGTCGTTGCCATCGGAGATGACCAGCAGCGCCTTCTTTCTGTTCGTTCCCGACTGCGCCGTGGGAATCGCCTTCGCGACCGCATCGTAAATGGCCGTCCCGCCAGAGGCCTCGACCCGTTTGACGGCACGGCTGATCAACTGTCGATCTTTCGTCCACCCTTGCGTCATCTCTGCGCGCGTGGCGAACTCGACGAAGAACAGTTCGTCCTCCTTGTCGAGCAGGTCGTAAATGAGGCGATCGATTGCGGCCCGAGCCGCCGACATCTTGTCTGGCGTCATGCTGCCGCTCGTATCGAGGATGATGCCGAGGCTCACTGGTACGCGATCGGCGCTGAAATGCGAGACCTCCTGCAGCTTGCCGTCTTCGTAGACGCTGAAATCCTCTCGACGGAGACCGGCGACGAAACGGCCGTCGTCGTTCGTGACCGTTGCGGTGACGTTCACCAGATCGACGCCGCTCTTGAACCTGAAGCCGTCCTGGGTCGGCGCGCTCTGACTCTGCGCGCGAAGTGAGACGACGCACGCTAGGACGCCGGCGGTAAGCAGTAATGCAATGGAACGCCGCATCAGTGCACTCCTTCGCGTCTCATTCCGCAACCGCATGCGGAATCGCCTTCGAGTTGCGCCGGTCGATGTGCGGCAACACGCCGGCACTGGTTTGAAAACTGACGCGATACCGGCCCAGCGGACCGGGGTGATCGATGCGCACCGTGAAAGGCGCCGTCCGCCCAGGGCCCACTGACGTCAGCGATGCGGACCCGCGCGCCACCACCTGGCCGTCCTGGTCGAGCGCGGTCACGATCGTCGTGAGCGGGGCCGTCTCCACGTGCGACGGATTGTGCACGACGCCGCTGACGACGAGCGCGGCGCCGTCGCGAGCGTGCGTCATCGACAGTAGTTCGAGGTTTTGTTGCCCGCCGGTATCGACCGGCACCGATGGCTGGTCGTAATGATCGGCGAACATCGCCATCACTACGATCACGACGATGCCGCCAGCGAGGCTGACTGCGGCGGTGAGCAACGTTCGCTGCCGCGACGATCGCTGCTCGAAGACGTCGTCGGCGGGTAGATCCTCAGCGTCTCTCAAGATGAGCGATGGCGGCGGCGTCTCCCACGCGAAGTCGCTGACTGCGTGTTCTTCGAAGCTACTGACCGCGTGTTCATCGAAATTCTCACGATCGAGCGCCGATTCGAGCGCCATCACACGAGCCGCCGATCGCAGACGCTCAGCCCGCAGAACGCGCCACGCGAGCGTGCCGCTTACGGCCGCTACTCCAAGCGAGAGAATCGTGACAGTCAGCATCCTCGTTTACCGCAGTGTGAACTCCACGGACACTTCAACGATGACGTCGACGGGCTCGCCTTGCCGCCGCGCAGGTGCGAACCGCCATTCACGAACCGCCGCGATCGCGCGCTGGTCGAGTCCCGCATCGAGACCGCGACGCACGCGCACATCGTCCACGGTGCCATCGCGCTTCACGACGATCTCGAGGTCCACGTCGCCGGTGATCCCTCGCCGACGCGCGTCATCGGTGTAGATCGCTTTCACTTCTCGCAACAGGCGTGGCGGTTCGATGCCGCTCCCCGGCCGGAATGGACCGCCGCCGGTTCCGCCGCCCGCACCCGGTCCGATACCTGCGCCCAGGCCTGGACCATTGCCCGTCCCGCGGCCCGCACCGGCGCCGCCGTCCGACCCGGATCCAAGACTCTCATCGCGGCGATCCGCGGCCGCAATTTCGCCTTCACGTTGCCGTTCACGCCCCGACGCAGCCACCGGCGCAATGAGGACGTGCGATGCCAGCGGTTCCTGTGCGCGCGGTTCGGACTCGGGCCGAGGCGCAGGGCGAACCGGCCGCGTGATCTCGACCGGTCGCGCAGTCAGCAACGCCGGTTCGGGCGATGTCGCCGCCACCGAGACAGTGGATCGATGGGCGATTCGTTCGAGCTTGGGTGCAGGGAGCGGGTTTTTCAAGCCGCCGCCGCCACCGCCGCCGCCCGGTCCAGGCAGGGCGAAGAACACGAGCCGCGCCGGCGGGGTTGTGGTGGGCGAAGCGGTCTCACCCGGCCTCGAGGCGAACCACACCATTAACACCACGAGCGTTGCCTGGACACACCATGCAGCAAACGTGGGGACTGGACGGCGCTTGCCCAGTGCGGCGGGCAGGTACGCGGCCATCGTAAACAGTTCGGGCTCGACTCGGCAGCGATCCTCCGCGAGACCGCGCGCGATGTCGCGTGCCTGTCGGCCGCCGCGCACGGCATCAGATGCGGAGAAAAACTGAGTGCCCGGCTGCACTTGTAGATCGCCGGAGGCGATCAGCGCGTCCACGGCTTCGCGGGGCACGCCTGAGGCGCGTGCGATCTCGTCCGACGTGAAGACGTCTGAAAGGCTGGACACGTGGCGAAGAGGCAGAAGGCAAAAGCCTTGCCTCACATAGGCCGGCGTTTCGCGCCCGATCTGAACGACCAGTTCGAGGCGGATCCAACCGCGTCCCCCTCGGCGGTCAGCGTTTTTGGCGGGGTCTGACCCCCGGACGGGACGTTAGCGGGGTCTGACCCCTTCGATGAACCGGTACCCCTCGCGATCGCCCAGGACACGGACCGAGCCCACTCCTGCCGACTGCAGAGTCGAAAGCGTATCGCCTCCCGCGACGGCTTGATGTCGGGACCCACCGCCGAGCAACCCGCGCATGCCTGTGGGCTTGCCGGGATCGAGCACGATCATCCTGCCCCCGACTCGAAGCACCCGCAGCCAGTCGCGGACGGCGCGTTGCCGAAGGTCCGCATCCAGGCCAGGAAGAAGACCTTCCGTGTTGTGAACGACCACGACGTCGTACGTGTGGTCCTCGAACGGCAGATGATCGAGTGGTTCGATGCGGACTTCGGCAGTGGATGCGTCGTCTGCCGAGTAGCCGCGCATGCGATCGGCGAGCGCATCGTTCGGAACGACGATGATCGCGAGCCCGGTGAGGCCGACCTTGTTCGCAATCGCATGAGCGACTGCGGGGTTGTTGACGCCGATTTCGAGCACGCGTTCACCGGCACGCACGCTCGTCATCGACACCGCGAGGGGCTCGCGGCCAACGGTCGTTTCGCGCAGAAACCAGCGCATTTTCGCCATGATATAGTGGCCGATTGTGACTCCACCAGTTGAGATTGCCCCCGCGCGCGGCAAACTCGGTGTCTTGCTCGTCGGTCTTGGTGCCGTCAGCACGACGACCATTGCCGGCGTGATCGCGATCCGCAAGGGACTGGCCCTGCCGATCGGCTCGCTCACTCAGATGGGCACGATCCGCCTCGGCAAGCGGACCGAGGGACGGGCGCCGAAGATCAAGGACTTCGTTCCACTCGCCGGTCTCGACGACATCGTCTTTGGCGGGTGGGACATCTTCGAAGAAGACTGCTACGCAGCTGCCCGAACGGCCGGTGTGCTGGAGCAGTCGCAGCTTGATCAGGTGCGATCCGAGCTCGAAGCCGTCAAACCGATGCCGGCGGTGTTCGACCAGCGATACGTCAAACGGCTCGACGGCCCGAATGTGAAGAAGGGCAAGAACAAACGCGATCTCGCCGAGCAGGTGATCGCGGACATTCGCGCGTTCAAGACCAAGCACGGCTGCGATCGCATGGTCATGATCTGGTGCGGCAGCACCGAGGTCTACATGAAGGAGACCGCCGCGCATGCGACGGTCGCATCGTTCGAAAAAGCGCTCGAGCAGAACGACGACTCGATTCCTTCGAGCATGGTCTACGCGTACGCGGCGCTGCGCGAAGGGCTGCCGTTTGCCAACTCTGCCCCGAATCTCACCGCCGATGTTCCCGCGATGCTGGATCTTGCGGCGCGGATGAAGGCGCCGCTGGCCGGCAACGACATGAAGACGGGACAGACGCTGATCAAGACGATCATCGCGCCCGGTCTCAAGGCCAGGCTCCTCGGCGTGAAGGGGTGGTACTCGACGAATATCCTCGGGAACCGCGACGGCGAAGTGCTCGACGATCCCGAGTCGTTCAAGACCAAGGAAGAGAGCAAGAAATCGGCGCTCGAGTACATCTTCCAGCCGCATCTCTATCCGGACCTGTACGCGGATCTCTGTCACGTCGTGCGCATCAACTACTACCCGCCGCGCGGTGACAACAAAGAGGGCTGGGACAACATCGATTTGATCGGCTGGCTCGGATATCCGATGCAGCTGAAGATC
>Ga0075433_10002336_pt1 | contig 14432 bp, 14 predicted proteins | sample RhiMethybrSRZTD2_FD_75299 | JGI IMG/M metagenome (GOLD analysis project Ga0075433, IMG submission 75299) | Populus rhizosphere microbial communities from Tennessee, USA - Rhizosphere MetaG P. TD hybrid SRZTD2 | ecosystem: Host-associated > Plants > Roots > Rhizosphere > Soil | place: USA... | reverse complement strand
TTGTATGCCCATATTATAGCACAGCCGCGACCACATGCGGTGATCGCGTGTATGGCGGTTCAGCGAGCGACCAGCTTGCACGCCGTTGCCTGGCACGCTACAATACATGCAGAACCACCATCAAGGAGGAAACTATGACACAAGAGGTCTTCATCGTCGAAGCCCTACGGACACCGATTGGCCGGCGCGATGGCGCACTGCGTGATACCCATCCGGTCGACCTAGCCGCACATATCCTAGCGTCGCTCGTCGCACGCGTTGGGATCGACGCAGCACACATAGAGGATGTCGCGCTGGGCTGCGTGACGCAGATCGGCGAGCAGGGCGGCAACGTCGCGCGGCTGGCGGTGTTGCAGGCTGGCTTTCCGATTGAGGTTCCGGCCTTCAGCATGAATCGCATGTGCGGATCAAGCCAGCAGGCGCTGCACAGCGTTGCCCAAGCGATCGCCGCAGGCGACATGGATCTGGCGATCGCGGGCGGCGTCGAGTCGATGACGCGTGTGCAACTCGGCTCGGATTGGTCGCCCGCAGTTGCGCCAGCGAATTTCCCCTACGAGCTGCTTCACCAAGGCATCTCGGCCGAGCTGATCGCCGAGCGCTGGAAGCTCACGCGCGACGAGCTGGATGATTTCGGTTACACCAGCCAGACGCGCGCGGCGGCGGCGACCCGCGCGGGGCACTTCGCGCGCGAGATCGTGCCGGTGCCACGCCAGAACGATAGCTTCAGCGTCGATGAGGGCATCCGATTCGAGCCGGATCGGGCCAAGATGAGCACGCTCAAGCCGGCCTTCAAGCCCGATGGCGTGGTGACGGCGGCTAGCAGCTCGCAGATCAGCGACGGCGCGGCGGCGATCTTGCTCGCTTCGGGTCGCGCGCTGGAGCGCTATAATCTCAAACCGCGCGCACGCATCCTCGCCCGCGTGGCGGTCGGCAGCGATCCGGTGATCATGCTCACCGGGCCGATTCCTGCGACGTTCAAGGCGTTGGAGCGGACCGGCCTGCGAATCGAGGATATCGACCTATTCGAGATCAACGAGGCGTTCGCGAGCGTCGTGCTGGCCTGGCAGCGCGAGACCGGCGCAGCGCTCGACCGCGTGAACGTCAACGGCGGCGCGATCGCGCTAGGCCACCCGCTCGGTGCATCAGGCGCGCGGCTTATGTGTACGCTGCTGGCCGAGCTGGAGCGGCGCGGCGGGCGCTACGGCCTTCAGACCATGTGCATCGGCCATGGCATGGGGACGGCGACGATCATTGAGCGCGTCGGCGAACGCTGAGCGCACCAGCTACTGTGTCCGCGCAAACCTGATGGGACGAAAGACGGAAGACGAAAGACGAAAGCGTGACTCGCATCCATTCGTCCTTCGTCGTTCGTCCTTCGTCACGGCAGCAGCATAGCTCGGACGGCGTCTAGGCGAGGTCGATCGCCATTTCATGCTGGCGATCGATCTCGACGAAGCCGGCGGCTACAAACGCCGAGATGAAGGGGCTATCGGCTGGCTCGTTGACGTCGACGATCCGCACGCTGCGATCTTGGAGCGCGCCGAGCAGCGTCTGGACATCCTCAGCGCGCTCCGCGCCGAGGTCCACGATCCGCAGCACGCCGTCGGGGTTGGCATAAAACAGCACATACGCCGTCGGCCTGCCATCCTGCGCGACCATCAGCGCCTGCGGCTCATTCCAGACGAGCAACGAGGGCAGATCGCGCTGCCACGCGGCCGGAAGCGCATGCAGCGCCGCGAAATGTTCCAGCAGCCAGCTCGGCGTCGCGACTTCGACGGCGCGAGCAACGGCCGGCGGCGCGCTTGTCTCGGGTCGCTGCCATTCGAGGACCAGCAGATCGCGCTGCGTTTGCAGGCCGGCGCGGGCATAGGTTTTGATCGCGGGCGCGTTGCGGGTCAGCACCTCCAGGCCGAAGCTGCGCGCTCCAGACTGGCGGGCCTGGTCGATCAGCGCCGCCGCGAGCGGATGCGCCAGCCCGCGCCCGCGAAACGCCGCGAGCACGCCGAAGCCGCCGCACCACGCACGCGCGCCACGCAGCGATAGCAGCGCCTGACCCGCCGGCTCGTCGCCAACCAGCATCACCAGCGAGCGCGAGAGATCAATGTTTTCGACGCGCACCCGCGCGGCCAGCGTGGCGGCGGTGGCCGTGCTCTCGTAAAAATAGGCTTCGAATGAGCGCGTGAAGATCTCGGCGAATGCGTCCAGCGTAAACGACGACGCCGGGAGAAAGCGCAGTTGATCGGTCAGTTGATCGGTCATGGGCAGCTCTCAGCATTACAGTATCGCGAATCGCAGGGCGTTATTGTAGCATGTGGCGGGGGTGCTTAGGCAGCTTGTGGTGTAGTCCATTGAGATAGGGGACGGGTTGGGCCACTAGCTCCATACTCTGAATAATTAGTGGTAATCTTCACAAGCACTGAGCCAAACTCAATAATTGATATTCCAGCTTTTTGCAGGCTGGAGGTCTTGAACACTGTGATATACTAATCCGAAGACTGTAATGGGTTCCGCTATCAGCTCATGTTCAGGAGTTTCTTAAGATGATTGAACCTCAGAGTCACGAGCAACTGAAGCAAGAAATAGCCGCACGGATGCTCGAAGATCGCGCGCTTCTAGATCAACTCCGCTCGGAGGTTCGCCCTTTGCGCTCTGAAGCTCGACTCATCCAACCACGTAATACCACTGCTGTATCACTCGTTGGCACAGACGGAGGGAACAATAGCCTGCAATTTGATCCCTTCCTCGTTCAACTTATACGAGTGGTTGACTCAAGCAACAATGAGTACTGTTTGGAAGCCATTACGCCCACGACGAATGTAGCGAGTCTCAGCGCCAAGCAGTTTAATAGCGACGGCAGTTCTCAAACAGCACTTGGTAAGATGATGAAATATTTAGGCGTCGATGATCTGTCTCGACTGAGTCACATGATTCGCTCTAGCAAAGATAACCGACCAGTCAGTTCTAGCTGGGTACAGGTGTACAGAGAGCTTGTCGAATGGGCCATCTTATTTTCGCTCATTCGAGAAAAGGACTTTGGAACTGATACCCTCATCGTATTCGATGGTTTACTCCGTAGTAAAGTTTTTACAGGAGAGCTATTCGCCCAATACCTGCAGGGCATTTCCGAAGGAATTGAGCGCCAACGCCAGAAAAACCGTCGTCGTATTTACCTCGTAGGTGTCGCGAAACACAGTAAAGTGTTGACGCGGTATCGTCTAGCGATGGCACTTGAGCAGGTACTCACAACAAATTACCCCGCATATGTTGCAATTCCGCGTGAGCTTGAGGAAAAATCATACGTTTGGCCTGAGTTCGCACGAGGGGATGATCGGGTGACAGAGAGCACGGAGGCAAACAAACAAGTTGGAGGACGATTGTTCTTTGTGAAATTCGGTTCTGGGCCGCGCGATCCAATTTGGCCCATCGATATTTATGTTCCCCAGGTTTCGGATACCCAAGCAATCATCGGATACATGCTTGCTGACGCCATCAACGGATTTCCCGTCCCCTGCTACCCTCTATGCTTGCAAAAAGCGCACGAGAACGCAGCCCTTGTAGATTTTGATCTTGATATTCTTCAAGACCAGATTTACAGCGCCATCCGCGACGTACTTGGTAGCGAAGCTCCCGCACTTGATGCATTTCGCCTTCAAGATGCCGATCCAGCACAAGCCCGCTACTAGCGAGAGGATTTCGCGATGACTAGCATTAATCTCTTTCCCCGCGAACAGATTGTAGGTGTATTTCGTGGCTTTCGTGAAGGTGGCCTAGAGTTTCATGCCGATCTTGTGCTGCCGTACCGCAACGATTTTCAAAGCATCCCAATGCATGGACAGTTTCTACTTGTGCAGCTTGAAACACCACAAGAGGCTGTACTTGGTAGGATTGCTTCGTTTGCATCCGAAGGAAAGTTAGCAATTGGCTCAGGTGAAGAATTTAATATACGCGCAGTCCGTGAGAATCGTGCAATTCCCGAAGATCTACGCGAACAGTATTTGAAATACCGTGTTAACATTCGGGTTCTTGGAGTGCTTCGCAATGACTCAAAAGATTCACTGACGTTTGTTGCTTCTCATCGACGCCTTCCTCACGTAGGTAGTTGCGTTGCTTTGCCGTCCGATGCTGTATTACGTGAAATTGCGGGACACAATATCAAAGGTGGAGCCGAAATTGGTCACTTTGCACTTGGAGAGTACATTTACTCGGATCACAGCGATAAACTCGAAGTTCAAGAATGGATGCAGATCAAAGGACCGGAAGTTCTCATTAAATTCCCGGTCGAAAGTTTGGTTTCACGTCGGTCTTTCATCTTTGCACGCGCAGGTTTTGGTAAATCGAACTTGAACAAACTGCTTTTTAGCAAGCTGTATCATGAAACGCCCACAGTCGAGAAACGACGCGGAAAGCGCGTTCCTGTTGGCACGATCATTTTTGATCCAGATGGTGAATACTTCTGGCCTGACGACAAAGGACGGCCAGGACTATGTGATGTTCCCGCATTGCAGGACAAGCTCGTCGTATTCACGCCGAGGCAAGGACCAAGTCCGTTCTATCAGTCCTTCGTAGCCGATGGAATTAGGCTGGACATAAGAACACTGCGTCCTGCTGATGTTATCGCGATTGCTTTGTCACCTGATAGGCAAGACCAGCAGAACGTGCGTAAACTGAAAGGACTGGACGCCCAGCGCTGGAAGCAATTAGTTGACCTAATTGACAGACATGGTAATCAAGCGGACGAAGCAACTGTTCAGCGAATTCTCGATCTCAAGCAGGATCAGATTGTAGAGGCAGTCGCGGCCCGAGCAAACATGACGTCGATTGTACGCGCTATGCACGATAAAAGTAGTCAACTAATGGAAAAACTCATTCATGCTCTCAAGCATGGGAAGTTATGCATCGTTGATATATCACAAATGCGTGGTGGCCAATCTCTAATTCTCTCTGGTCTTATTCTCAAGAAGATTTTTGACCGCAACCAACAGGAATTTACTGCTGCCGAACCTGATACAATCCCAACAATAGCAGTAATTGAAGAGGCTCAATCTGTTCTAAACGAGAGAGCTACTGCATCTGAGCCATATATCGCTTGGGTTAAAGAGGGAAGAAAATACGATTTGGGCTCGGTATTGATTACGCAACAGCCAGGAAGTATTCCTGTCGATATTTTGAGTCAAGGCGATAACTGGTTCCTTTTTCATCTACTATCTTCAACAGACTTAAGCAATGTAAGGAAAGCAAATGCACATTTTAGTGAGGATTTACTCAGCGCTTTATTGAATGAACCTATTCCAGGACAAGGTGTATTTTGGAGTTCAGTCGGTGGCAAACCATACCCTATTGCGATTCGGGCGTTATCTTTTGAAAAGCTATTTCATGTCCTTGATCCTGATTACAGTAAACCGGCTATCGAAACCTTTGCATCGAAACTCCAACAGGATTTCCAAGCCACACTAGAGCAGACAGTTCAGGCCGTCCATTCAGATACTCACAGCGATCGTGCAGGAAATAATGGAACAGAGGCAGTAGAGGAGCCTGTACAACAAGATAGCAAAGCAGTTAAAGTCGTGGCGCGCAAATCTAGGAGAGAAGATGCACAATTTGGAATTGTGGATATGTTTGCCGATCAAGATATTGGTGACAGCCCCGATGACGAGTCGATAGATATATTAGAACTTCAGGAGCGCAAAGCGATACAGTCACTCCGCAACAATCAGTACTTTAATCAGAGAATAAACACTGAAGGCGTAGCTTGGGGATGGGTTGGACATTTTTTGAAAGAGCAGTTTCCCGCGACTCTTGAAGAGCAAGAACGGAAAGACAGAGCATTCGGGATAGTTGCCAAAGCTCTTACTGAAATTCTTGGGGCACAAAATGAAGGCTGGCATTCCTTTGTAAGCCCGGGATCCAATAAAAAATACGTGAAGGCAGGACGAGAGTAAAGGATTGCATGATGACCAAGGCGTCGCTAAACGGTATCTGCCCTTACTTTACAATGTTTCCTTTAGATTTCCCAAATAACATCCTTGGGCGGAAAGCCATACGCGGCGAATGGGTGATGGATCCATTCTGTGGTAGAGGTACAACGAATTACGCAAGCCGCATGTTAGGTTTGCCTTCAATAGGAATTGATAGTAGCCCCGTCGCAGTGGCGCTTTCTCAGGCAAAGTTAGCAAATACGACACCAGAGTCAATAATTGCGACAGCAAGAGAAATTCTTGCCGAAGTCGAGACACCGCAACATGTGCCTGATGGGGAATTTTGGGAATGGGCCTTTGATGCAAACGTCCTCTATATGCTCTGCGGGTTAAGAGAAGGCTTGATGATAAGTTGCGACTCGGATTCTCGGAAAGCGTTGCGTGCTATTCTCTTGGGTGGCCTCCATGGTCCACGTGGTAAAACACGCCAGTCTTATTTCTCTAACCAATCTCAGCGTACATATGCACCTAAACCAGCATATGCGATTAAATTCTGGCGCAGTAAAGAACTCAGACCACCTAGTATTGATGTGATAGAGATAATAAAATACCGAGCATACCGATATTACGATGGATTATCGGAAGTCGCTAGCGGCACCATAATACAAGGCGACAGTAGATTAACAAATACGTACTTACAACTCTCAAACGACATAAAAGTGAGTTGGGTTTTAACTTCTCCGCCCTACTATGGTATGCGTACATACCTTCCTGATCAGTGGCTTCGCTTATGGTTTGTAGGCGGTTCAGCAGATGTAGACTACTCGATGAATGGACAGATTGAGCATACTAGCCCTAGCATTTTTGCTAACCAGCTTAAACAAGTATGGCAAAATACTGGCTTTCTATGCAAGCCAGGTGCGCGCCTTATTATTCGTTTCGGCGCTATTAACGATAGAAAAGCTGAACCTTTACCAATTCTAAAGGAGTCACTCAAAGATACAGGTTGGAGGATTCAAACACGGAAGTCAGCCGGCTATGCTTCTGAAGGGCGTAGGCAAGCACTACATATTTCTAAAGCCAGCAAGAGAGCCTTGGAAGAATATGATATATGGGCTATATGGCAAGGATAACCCTTTCCTACACATTTTCGCAACCCGGCGTGGCCCAACACGCACATGCAGTCCGACCGCCTTCGGCGCTCAAGATCGGGCGTTTTTGAAGCATGTTTCCTGATCTATCGGTCTCATTCTCGCAGGGGCGGCATCTGAACGCTGGCTGTTGCGCGCGGACCATCAACACTTGGTGCCTGCCAACCGCCTGTAAAGGTGGTACAATACCGCACCGCCTGAGCGCCAGGAATGTTTCGCGCCGTTCACGAGGGTAATGATGGCCACCACGTCGATCAAAGAACAGGTAGCCCAAGCCCTGCATAGCTTGAGCGAAGCCGAACTTCAGCAGGTTGCCGAATATGTTGCCTTTCTGCGCTTCCGTGCGCGCCTCGCCCCACTGCCGGTGATTGATGCGACCCAACTCGCGACGCTCTATGGCGAGTTTGCGGATGAGGATCGCGCCTTGGCGGAAGAAGGGCTAGAGGACTATCGTGTCCAGCTGCACGGTGAGGACAGTCAATGACCATCAAGCGGGGTGAGGTGTGGCTTGCGGATCTGAATCCGATTCGTGGATCAGAACAAGCCGGCATTCGGCCCGTCCTAAGCTTCCAAAACAATACCATCAACACCTTCACGACGACCGTGGTGACGATCCCATTCACGACAAATCTGCGCCGTGCGGCCTTGCCCTCTTGTGTACGTGTGGCCACCGGTGAGGGCGGCTTGAGTAACGACTCGGTCGCATTATGCCATCAACTCCGTGTTCTGGATAGCACACGCATAATTCGGCGCTTAGGGAGCGTGAGTCGACCGACGATGGTAGCCGTTGAACGCTGCGTGTTGTTTACACTGGGAATTGTCTGAGAGCAGAATCCATGCAACCCACCTCCCTGGTTTCTGCGGCGGAGTATCTGGCCTTCGAACGGCGTCAGCACGAAAAGCACGAGTTTTTCGATGGCGAAATCGCTCTTCAAGCCGGCGCAAGCATCGCCCATAATCTGATCACGGCGAATATCATCGGTATCTTGCATCAGCAGCTTCGTTCCAGTCCATGCACGGTCTTGCCGAGTGATATGCGCATACGAACACCACGTCGCAAACAATATATGTATCCTGATGCCACGATTATCTGCGGATCGCCGATCTTCGATGATGATTACCACGACACGATCCTCAATCCGATAGTCATTATCGAAGTGCTGTCACCATCAACCGAACAATACGATCGTGGACGCAAATTTCAGGCTTATCGAACCCTGCCCACGTTGCAAGAGTACTTGCTCATTTCACAAACGACGATGCGCGTTGAGCATTTCAAGCGCCAGAATGATATGATGTGGCTCATGATCGAATATACCCAGCCGGATCAGGTCATTGAACTCTCACCTGCTGCATGTACGTTGCCCTTGGCGGCATTGTATGAGAAGGTCGATCTCGTTGCAGAAGTCGAGCCGTCAGAATAATCTAGAAACACGGAGTACCATCGTGCGACACGCCAGTCTGATCGTCTTGTTCATGCTACTGCTTAGTGGCTGCGGCAGCTCGCCGCAAGCTGCCGGACCTGTCGCCGCGCCGTCAATCGCGCCGGTAATTGCGGCTACGACCGAGGCCGCACCTGCGACGATCGCCGCAGCCGCGCCGACCGAACTCGGCTTGAACGAGGGCGATGTACCCGAGCCGAGCCCAACCGCGCCCGCCGCGACCGCACAGCTGATCCTGCCGCCAGCGACCGAGGCACCCACCAGCGCTGCACTGCCGACCACCGCACCCACCGCTCAAGCGTCGGTTCCCACATCAGCACCCGCGCCGCAGACAGCTGCGGATTTGCGGGCGAGCCAACCAGTGCGGCTGGTGATCAAGGCAATTGGCGTCAATCGGTCGCTGGTCTCGGTCGGGCTCGACAAGAATCAGGAGCCGATCGTGCCTCGGCACGATGTCGGCTGGTACAACCTGAGCGCGGCACCGGGTCAAAATGAGAACATCGTCCTGTGGGGCCATGTGCTGCCGTTTAGGAGCGAGCCGAAGATCGTGCCACCGTTCGCGCGGCTTAAAGAGCTGAAGATCGGCGCAAGCGTGGTGCTGTACGACCGAGCCGGCAACGCGCATAACTATGTGGTGACGAAGCAGGTTTGGGTGACACCCGATCAGGTCAAGTATATCCTGCCGGTCGGCAAGGAGCGCGTGACGATGGTCTCGTGCATCGGCGACAAGGTGATCACGAATGGCTCGGTGGTGGATATGTCCAATCGGCTGATTACGATCGCCGAGCCGGCATCCTGAGATGGCCTAGCTGCTCGTTTTGCCCAGCTCGCCGCGCTGCCAGCGGATGTTGCCGCGCAGCAGCAGGTTCGAGGAGCGCAGCTTGTAGGCCAGGTCCTGGGCAAGGTTGCGGATGACCCGGTAGCCGATGCGCGGGTTCGCTTCACACAAGCTGCGGAAGCCCGGCTCGCCGATCACGATTAGCGTCGTCGGGCTGGCGGCGGCGACGGTGGCCGAGCGCGAGGCACTGTTGAGCAGGATCATCTCGCCGAAGCACTGGCCGCTGTAGAGCATATTGATCGTCGAGGGCGCGACCTTGCCATCGGGCGTACGCGTGTTGATCATCACGCGGACGCTGCCCTCGTGGATGATGAAGAGCTCGGTGCCCTCGTCGCCTTCGTCGAAGATGATCTTGCCGGCCGGCACCCGCACAGCTTTGCACAGATCGGCGACCTGTAACAGCTCCTCGTCGCTGAGGCCGGCGAAGATCTCAACCCGGCGCAGGTTGTCGATCACCCTGGTGCTCATTGCCGCTCCCCTTCATTCGCCACACGATACGCGCTTCAGTATAGCATACTGTGCGCTGGCGCATCATCCCAGCCGCACGCCGTAATCCCTGGCGGCGTAATCATACATCACATTGTTGAAAGGCGTCCCGTCGCGAAAGCCACGATAGCGCGGCTTGATCTCGGAGAGCTGAATCATGAAGCGCACATCGCCAAAGACGACATGGCCATAGAGCGAGAAGCGTTCCTCGCGCTCCAGCAGCGTGAAATCCGACAGAAAGCCCGCAAAGGTGCGGCGCAGGTGGCCGTAGGCCGCTTCGAGGTTGTCCACAACGAAGCCGATGTGGTGAATGCGCGATGGCAGGCCGTCGGAGAGCGGCGCGCCCGGCTTCGCGTCGAACAAAAAGATCGCGGTGTTGCCGGTGGTCACGACGGTCAGGTGCGGGTCGTCGCGCACGATCTTCATGCGCAATCCTTCGGCGAAGAAGTCGCGCGCCGCCTTGCGATCAGTGGTGGCGAGCGCGAGGTGATCGAAGCCGTAGTTGGTCCACTCGCCCGCATCGGCGCGTAGCGCTGTCGCCTCGACCAGCAAGCGCGCATCGCCGTAGTGATCGACGATCTCGCCCACGAACATATCCGGGTAGATCAGCTCGCCATCGGGCCGGGTGACGCGCAGCCGGTGCGCGTGCAAGACATCGTGCGGGAGCAGCTGCTCCATCGCCAGATGGACGATCTGCGTCCGCTCGATCGCGCCGCTGTAGGTCTTGCCATCAACATCGAAGGTTACTGTCACCGTATCTTGCAGACTCATCGCTGTGCTCCTTGGGGTGCGCCGAGCCAGGTCGGCGCATTTGTGATATTTCTAACACAGCATGATACGCCGCTACCTAGCATTCGTCAAACAGACGACCCGCCAGGTTTTCACCACCGGGTGCCCTCTGGGCGACACCAAGACACCAAGCCTTGGTGACTTGGTGTCTTGGTGGTAAACCCCCGTGGTATGTACGCCACGTCGTACTAGCTGGCGTCCGATGGCGTGGCGGGCTGGGAATCGGCAGCGCCCATGTGCAGCTCGCCGTCGAGCCTGCCGCCCTCTTGCACCACCAGCAGCGTCGCCTGCACCTGGCCCCGCACCAGGCCCGTGCCAGTCACCTCCAGGCGACGTCGGCATTCGATCTTGCCGGTGAAGCTGCCCGACACCGTGACATCTTCAGCCGAAAGATCGGCTTCGACGACCGCACCTGTTTCGACGAAGATATACTGGCGCGACTCGATCGAGCCGCGCGCGTTGCCCTGGATGCGCACGCCGCGCTCGGAGCGATAGCGCCCGTCGAAGAAATCGTCTGGGCCGATCACGCTCTCGGCGACGGGTTGAACCTGCTGCGGCAGCGGGCTGCTAATCGCGCTTGTGGTATTCGTAGATATGGGCGAGGGGGCAGGCGACTCTGCCTGAACCGGCAGCCGTTGTGTCACTGCCGAGGGGAGCGGCACCGGGCGCGGAACGGGCGGCGCGCTCGCGTACCAGGCCGGATCGCCGGGCGGCACCGGCGGCGCAGGCGGCGCGGGCGCAGGCTGCTCGGGCAAGAGAATATCGGGTATATCCGGCAGCAAGTCGAGATCCAGATCGTCTTCGGATGCTGCCGGCGATATGGTGGGAGGTGAAGGATCGGGGTTGCGACGTCCAAACATGGCGCTCCTCCTGATTATAGATGCTCAGGTGCGCAGGATCGCGCGCCTGGTATGATCGTACCCGCTCTGTCGACCGAGATCAACCGTGGAATCTTACAGTTTCATTTCCATTGGTTCGCAGAAGTGCGATCGCGATCTCTGCTATAGTGAACTTCCATCAGAAGTAAACTGGCCTGACAATAGACGATGGACGATACGCGCGCATCGTCCATCGTCTATCGTCACGTTTACACATTACATCGGATTGCTATATCATGGGCATCCATCCACTTGTGCCATCCGTCTTATTATCGAGAGGAATATAAATGAGCGCCACACACGAATTTGACGTGAAACGCCGCCGGATCGCGGATCTGATCGAAGCACGGCAGCTGGGTGGCCTGCTGCTTGGTCGTTCGTCCAGCTGGAGTTGGGCAGCCTGCGGCCACGAGGCCAACGTCGTGACCAACAGCGAAACCGCCGTCGCCGCGCTGCTATTCACGCCGCAGCGCGACTACCTGCTGGCTGATCGGATCGAAATGCCGCGATTGCAAGCCGAGGAGCTGGGCGGCATGGCGTTTGAGCCGATCATGTTCCCCTGGCACGAGCCGGCCCGCCGTGCCGCGATCGCGCAGACGTTGGCAGATGGGCCGCTTGGCAGCGACATCGCCATTCCCGCTGCAGAGCCGCTCGCCGACGCGATCGCCGCACTACGGTTCGACCTGACCACAGCGGAGCAGGAGCGATTCCGTGCGCTCGGCCAGATCACCGGCGCGGCGATCGAGGCGGCTGCGTTCGCGATCACTCCCGGCATGAGCGAGCTGATGATCGCTGGCGTCCTGGCCGCCGAGACCTTCCGCCGTGGCGCCGTGCCGGTTGTGACGCTGATCGCGACCGATGAGCGCGTGCATCGCTTTCGCCACCCGCCGGCGACGGCGAAGCAGCTGGAGCGCTACGCCATGCTGGTGCTCTGCGCCCGACAACACGGGCTGATCGCTTCGGCGACTCGGCTAGTCCACTTCGGCCCGTTGCCGAGCGAGCTCCAGGCGCGCGCGCTGGCCTGTGCGCGCATAGACGCCACAGTCATCGCGGCAACGCAGCCAGGCGTGACGATCCGAGACGTGTTCGCGCAGCTACAGGCGAGCTACGCGGCCGAGGGTTTCGCTGACGAGTGGCGCGACCATCACCAAGGCGGGCTGGCCGGCTATGAGAACCGCGAAATCGTGGCGACACCCGAATCGGCGCTGCCGGTGCGCGCCGGTCAAGCTTATGCCTGGAATCCCTCGATCGCTGGGGTTAAATCGGAGGATACGATCTTGGTCGGCGCGAGCGGCTTCGAGATTCTGACCGCGACCGGCGACTGGCCGCTGCTTGAAGTCGCGGTGCAGGGCCGGAGTGTGGCGCGACCGGCGATCTTGCAGCGCTAGCAACGTGATACAATACGGACGTGTCGGTCTCCCAACAGCCGGTTTTGAGCGAAGGTCAACTATGCCACTGACGAAAATCCTGCGCCTCGGCCTGATTCACGCGGCCGTCGCGATCACGCTGGTGCCGATCAACAGTACCCTCAACCGGATCATGATCAGCGAGCTGGGCATGGCGGCCACGTTAGTCGCCGTGCTGGTTTCGCTACCCTACTGCTTTTCGCCGATCCAGGTCTGGATCGGCAACTACTCCGATCATCACCCGCTGTTCGGCTACCGGCGCACGCCGTATATTGCGCTGGGGCTGCTGCTCTGCGCGGGTGGGGCCGCGCTCGCGCCAAGCGCAGCCTTCGCGCTCGCCGCCAATCCGTGGCCAGGGCTGCCGATCAGCCTGCTGGCCTTTGGGGCATGGGGCATGGGCTTCAATGTCGCCACGGTTGCCTATCTCTCGCTGGCGACCGACCTGGCCGGCGAGGAGCATCGCGCGCGTACAGTCGGCATCATGTGGTTCATCCTGATCGTCAGCGTGATCGTGGCCGGGATCAGCATTGGGCGCGCGTTGCAGCCCTACAGCCCGGCGGCGCTGTATCGCGCGTTCTACATCACCTGCGGCATCGCGCTGGCGCTGGGACTAGGCGGCTTGATCGGACTGGAGCGCCGTGGCGCAACGGCGCTAATCGGCGAGCGGCGATCATTTCCGGCGGTGCTGCGAACGCTCGGCGGCAATCGCCAGGCGCGCCTATTCTTCATCTACCTGGTGCTGCTGCTGATCGCGCTGCTGGGCCAAGATCTGCTGCTCGAACCGTTTGCTGCGGATGTCTTTGGCGTCCCAGTGCGGCAGACCACCGAGTATACGTCGATCTGGGGCACGGCGTTGCTGGTCGCCCTGCTGATCACCAGCCCACTGACGCGCCGGATCGGTAAACCAGGGGCTGCGCTGGTCGGCGGACTGTTCGCCGGCGCGGGCCTGCTCGTGATCGCCTTGAGCGGCATCTTGCACCTCAAGCTGATCTTCATCCCCGCGCTGGTGATCTTCGGCTTTGGAAGCGGCATCTCCACCGCAGCGAACCTGGCGCTGATGCTCGATATGACCATGGCTGGGCAGGTCGGCGTCTTCCTGGGGGCCTGGGGGATGGCCGACGCACTCGCGCGACTGATCGGCACGCTGCTCAGCGGGATCGTGCGCGACAGTGTGAACGCGCTGACGAAAACAGTCGCCTCGGGCTATGTGACCGTTTTCCTGATCGAGGCGCTGGCGCTGGCGCTCTCACTGGTGCTGCTGCGGCGCATCAGCGTGGCGCGGTTCCGCACCGACGCGACGACGGTGTCCGAGCTTGCGGCGCTGATCGGCGATGCCCAGAGCGGATGAAGCGCGCTAGGGTTCTCATCTTTCCTTTAGCTTGGCTTCACATAGACTTCACCTGCTCATGCGATTATATATGTGCGACGCCGAACCGGCCACAAGCTGCGGAGTGACCAGCCAGGCGAGCAACCTTTCTCCCTCCTTCACGGGCCAGGTGGGTCGGGCAGCCCACCTGGTTTCGTTTT
>Ga0075433_10002331_pt1 | contig 14464 bp, 13 predicted proteins | sample RhiMethybrSRZTD2_FD_75299 | JGI IMG/M metagenome (GOLD analysis project Ga0075433, IMG submission 75299) | Populus rhizosphere microbial communities from Tennessee, USA - Rhizosphere MetaG P. TD hybrid SRZTD2 | ecosystem: Host-associated > Plants > Roots > Rhizosphere > Soil | place: USA... | reverse complement strand
ATGCCCGGTAGCTCCAAACCATTATGAATAACGGATGAACGGCTGGTGATCTCCGGCGCGAATTGACGCGCTTGCACCAGCACAGCGGCCGATTTGCCGGTAACCCAATCGGCCGCGCGCAGCATCCGGTCTAACAGTTCCCGTCCCTCTGGGTACAAACGCTCTTCAACCAACGTGACCAACAACGGAGAGGCATGTATTTGCGTTGTGTCCAAATGAAAGAGCACGCTTGGCCCAAAACCGTGGATGTGAATCAGGTCCATCGCGAAGTCGCGCTTCAGCTTGGTCAATCGCTGGCGTGCAGCGATCAATTGATCTATTCTGCGATTGGCAAATGCAGTCCAAAATGGAAAGCGGTGAACCGGAATCCCGTGATAGTGGTCTTCCAACGGAAGATCGGGCGAGTCCTGTCGAGTCACGACAATGATCTGATGACCGCGCTCTCGCAAGGCCAGAAGGAGCTTCGTCGCGAAAACTTCGGCGCCGCCTATGTACGGCCAAAACAGTTCTGACCAGAATAAGACGCGCATAGCCTTAGATATTGATGTCGCTGAGCACTGGGGTTTAGAACACTGCGGGAAGTTCGATTTCTAGGCCAACATCCTAGGAGAAAGGTCAGTTCTTCGTCACGTACCCATCGATCAGCCTTCTATAAAGAGCGGCGTACGCATCGATGTAACGGTCCAGACTGAAAAGCTGTTGCGCACGCAAACGGGCGGCTCCGCCCATCTCCGCCGCCACTTCGGGCTGTTCAAGCAGACGGATTATTGCTTTCGCCAACGCGAAAGTGTCTTCTTTACCTATAAGAAGTCCGGTCTCTTCATGTACCACTAATTCGGGAATTCCCCCGACGTCCGTCGCGACTAGCGGCCGTGCCATGAGAGCTGCTTCCTTCGCCACGTTCGGTAAGCCCTCATTTCGAGACGGTATTACAACCACAGTCGCGGTGTTCATGAGCGCCGGCACTTCGTCTGGGCGCACCCAACCAACGAAGTCGACACTAGCCTGAAGACCTAACCGCGCAGTGTGTTGTTCCAACTCTCCGCGCTCCGGCCCATCCCCTGCGATCACAAGACGTGCCTTCGGAAAATGGCTGACAATGGAGACGAACGCGGTTAATGCAATGTCAAAACCTTTGATTCGATCGAGTCTTCCCAAGCACAACAATCGAGGCGCTTCGAATGATAGTGGTGCCGGGTGGCAGGAAGGAGTTTCCCTGCCATTGTAGATAAATGATGAGCGGTTGATGATCTCCGGCACCAGCTTCCGCGCTTCGGCCAGGCGTGCCGCTGAGACGCAAGTGATCCAGTCAGCCGATCGAAGCGTGCAACCAACCAAGGAATCGCGCCCAAGCTGTTGGTCTGGGAAAGTCGAATCCATGCTTACCAACAAGGGTGGGGTGTGCGCGTCGAACGTGTGAAGATGAAAAACGACGCTGCCGCCCAAGAAACCGATGTGAACTAGATCCGGTAAAAAGGCCTGCTTTAGTTGAACGATGCGCCTTCGAAGCTCCACTATCCGACTCACATCTCCTTTCGCCAATGAAGACCAAAAAGGAAAGCGATAAACGGGAATCCCCTTGAACTGGTCTTGCTCGGGGAGATCGAAATAGTCTTTTAACGTGACCACGACGAATTGGTAACCGCGTGCTTGCAAGGCCGGAAGTAATTTACTGGCCGAAATCCCGACCCCTCCGATCGTTGGCCAAAACCGCTCGGACCAGTACAAGACCCGTCTGGGCGAGGTAGTTCCCATATGGAGTGCATCTAGGTTTCGAGGTTTAGCGCAGATAGCGGTTCCTTACTGGCGAGTGCAAGACCGGTGAGTAGCATGAGAACGGGCTCGGCCGGATACATTAAGCGCGAGCCTTGCCCGTAACTCGTTGCTGTGAGTAGCCAGAACATGCCGAAGAAAAGTAACAGACCTAGCAACAACCGCCCCTCCCTTTCCGCTATCATGCGAACCGCCCCAAAGAACGCTACAATATAGAGTAGAACGTTGAGGCCATTAGTTGCTAAATGGAGCGTGTTCATAGAACCTGAAACAGCAACCGGGGACCAGCCGAGTTCAGCAGTGCTGAACGGCCTAGGCAGGTTTTCAAAGGCACTTACCCAGTACGCTTTCATTGCGGCGACTGGACGCGCAATTAAAATGTGCGGACATTCCTCGGAGAAAAATCGGTAACGCTGAACCAACGTGCCCAAACTTTCGTATAACTCCAGAATCCTTTTCCGCCGATCCTCGATCTGACCCCTCCCGGGTCGGTACTCTTCTGCGATCGCGACCGTTCGAGCGCCCCAGTAGATGCAAATTGTGGCCACACCGCTCCATGACGGGGTAAATATCCGGTACTTTATGAAGTTCACGAGTGACCAACCCAACGGGAAAGCTAATCCTAATGCCATGGCTAAGAGCACCACCTTCAACCCGGGTTTGTGCTTACCGGCAAAGAAAAACACAAAAATCGGGATGAAGAACCACCAAAACAGAAATATTGGCTTAACTAAAAAAGCGAGCCCGCCAAGCACTGCCGACAGAACGATAAATGTCTCCTTGCATTGCCTCGCCCCGAAATAGAGCGCCACGAGCCCGCCCATTGAAAGTGGAGCGAATAGCGCCTCTGTCAAGATCATATAGCCGACTTTTATTCCAGTAAAAGAGACCGAACTGAGAAGTCCCGAGATATAGGCAACCTTTGGGAAGCCGGGAAATGCTAGGCTAGCAAAAAGCGCGACGAATGCCGGACCAAGTGATAGAAAAAAAACTTGAATCCACAGAACCGGCTCAAGCGAGGGTCCAAATATCCGGCGGACGAGCCAAAGAAAGGCCGGATAAACCGGCGTTCGATTGAGGTTGGACCATCCGGCATTAGCAAGTTTGAGATATTCCACGCTATCCCCGCTGATGCAACAAGCCGGGAAGTCCTTTGCTAGGGTGAGCACGACAAATCCGTGCACCAGGCAGGAAATTGCGTACACCAGGATAGCCGTTCGGATTATCCGGCGCCACGACCGATTTTGAACGACATCCCTGGGTATGACCACAACAGTCTGTGCTGATCTCGATGCGGAAAGACTTCTAAAACTTCTACGGCGTCGCCGAATCAACGGAATCTGGGCCAGAGCTTTCTTTATTACAAGCGGCTGTGGACATTACGGTCAAGGAACAATGTTCAGATTAAATGAAACGGGCGTTTGGTGAGCTTCGAATACAAGCCGTGATCTTCGCGTTCGCGCAAGTGACGCTGCTCCCATAAAGCAAGACTCAATAACATCCATAACACCCAATCGTAGTTGGCTTGTCCAGAAAGATGACGCTCGAACATCGCCCGCGCGGCCGCTCTGTTTAGCGGGAGACCTAGAATGTCGTCGCGCCCGAGCATCACTTCTTCAAAGACTGGTCTCAGAGGGCCCTTTAACCAGGCATCCATGGGGACCGTAAAGCCCCGCTTGGTCAAGGTTTGATGGCGTACATGCCGAGCCAGTGAATGGCGTAGCGGCAACTTGCCAAGCTTCCGCTTGACATCGAGGCAGGAGCGCCAGTCCACTCGGGCTGCCACGTCTACGATTTCCTTGTCCAAAAGCGGCACTCTCATTTCTAGCGAGTGATACATGCTGGCTCGGTCTACTTTGAGAAGAATCATCGTCAAATAGCCCACAAACTCGTTCCAACGTAGCCACTGCGCGGTGCGATCCGGTTCCAAACCGGTGTAACTGAAGAGAGTAAAATCAATGGGCCATTCCGGAAGGTCAGGAAGCATGCGCTTGAGCCAGCCTTCGGACTGGTGCGTATGTTTCAGCCGGTAAATACCGCCATAACCTGTAGTGGTTTATTTGGCGCCATATCATCTGGATTCCAGGAATGGACATTTGGAATTCCCCAATCAATAGCCAGAGTATTCAATGTGAAACCAAACAAGAGTACGCAAATCAGTGACTTATTAACCGTCATGGTTGTATAAATGCTGAAGCCCGGCGGGTTTGATGCCGCCCCGCTGCTCCTTGGAGCTAAAGGAGTTTTATTCACCGGCGATTCACGAGCTCTGTTCGGAGCGACGCCTGCGGTCGAGGGACAGTTTCAGAAGACGCAAATACGCCTCACGGCTAGTAGCCGCGCGAACCCGGCTTCGGTTGGTTGGGTGCAGGCGACGATACACGAGGACTTCGGGTAAGAGTTCCATCACAGTTCCGTAGTCGGTCGCGCGCAAAAACCAATCAGTGCTGTCGCCGTGGGGCAAATCCGGGTTGAACAGGCCGACGGTATCAAAAAGTGAACGCCGCACAAAAAGCGTTTGTGTGACGAATCCTGGAATGGGTCGCGTGATGCGATGGTCGTGGTATTTTTCTGCTTCGTTCTTGAGTTCAGGAACCCAGAAATTCTGGACATGCGTCACACAATAGTCCAGTTCCGGACGTGTGTTGAACCGGTCTACCTGCCGTTCCAGCTTTTGCGGATGCCAAAGATCATCCGCATCGAGAAAAGCAATGAAGGCGCCGGTTGCCACGCGGATGCCCAGGTTTCTCGTCGTCGAAGGTCCCTGATTGCTCTGCCTGATGTAGCGCACCTGATCGCCAAAAGCAGCAACGACACTAGCGGTGCCGTCAGTGGATCCGTCATCGACGACGATTATCTCCAACGGTCGATACGTCTGAGCCATAATGCTATCCAGTGCTTCACGCAGATAGCGCTCGCCGTTGAAGACCGGAACAATACAACTGATCAGAGGTTGTTCCATCAATGCTCGCCGTCTATTTTACAATGCCCTAAACTCAATGTGCGGCGCGCCCCGTCCATTCCGTTTGACTGCTACTGGAGCGCGCTAATATTGTAAGCAGGTTTAATACAATAGGAGATTTGTTCGCCGGGGTCCAATCCGAATCTCTGAACGGCTGATTGGATTGTTTGGAACATTAGTTTTTCTCTATGAGCGGTAAATCCCGCCTCTGTCAATCTGTCATAATAGTCTTCTCCGTAGACACGCACATGGTCACGCTCGCCGAAGGCCTGGTTACGCTTGTCCGGATCTATGATCGTTGCATCTTCATAGGTAACTTTTCTCTTGCTGACAGGGACCTGTAAAATAGCCCAACCACCGGGCCTGAGAGTTCGATATATCTCTCGCATTGCGCGCCGATCATCTAGAACATGCTCCAGCACGTGCGAAGCGTACACAGCGTCGAATATGTCGTTTGGAAAACAGAGTTGAGTCAAATCCGCTTGGATCATGGCGTACCGCGTTAAGTCGGTACTCACGTAATTTATATTTTCGTTCTCCTGAAGCACAGAAGCTAGGCACGGTTCAGGCGCAATATGAAGAAACTTTTTTCTTGGGGCAGTGAATAAATTCGTTATCTGGCGCATGAACAACCAAACCAGTCGATGTCGCTCAAGAGATCCACAAACTGGACAACGCCTGTTTGGTCTCAGCCTATCGCCGAAAGGAATAAATTCTCGAAGTGCGCTTTCGCAAACAGGACAAAATCGCGAACTCCCGACGTAGCGCCGTTTCCGAACTGTTCTAAGCAAGGGCTCAATGCTGGCGATTATCTGAGCATGGCTCTGTCCTGTCTTCATCATATGCCGCACGTATTCTATGTGGGAGAATCCGCTCTTTCCCAACTTTTCTGTGTCCGTGTCCTCTAGAAAGCTCGCACCTTCCATCAGATGCACAAGTAAGGACTCGACCCGATCAGCAATCGGCCGGTCCTTCACATTCTCCGTCATGGGCTCCATGTCGCGGATGAAGCATTCTAAACTGTATTTGTGGGGCTTTGGGGTGGCCACTGTCACCTCGCCACAGTCGGCTTCATCAAGGATCCGCTTTCATCTTGCCACTCGTCGATGAGACCATGCGAGCACACAGACCGTGTACCTATCCATGCCGAGTTCACGCGGTGGCTAGCTCACATTCACTCGACTACTTGGAAGACTCTTCGGGCTCTTTCCAGGGAGTGTCGCCGAGGCCGGGAACCGGCGGATCAAGCGCCAGCAGGTCTCCCATATCCCTATAGATGTTGAGCTTGGGAAGCTCATACGGCGCTTTTTCCTGCTGCTCCATCTTTACTTCCGCTGCATTGCCGGTTCCGTTCTCCGTAGACGCCACTAGGTTCTCTTGCAGCAGCTCTTCGACCAAATCGCGCACGTCTGTTTCCGCCTGTTCACGCGCCACGTCATACCGGCTGGTCACCGCCAAGATCACTTCTTCGACGCTATTGCCCGCCTGAAGTAGGTCCCACACGAGTGCACCCACCTTGTCCGTGCTGTAGTAAACCCCGTTGGCCAGATTGATGATGATCGCCTCTCCATCAATGACCTTGGAAGCGACCTCCTCGTCACGCGGCCGAAAACAATGATGCAAGTTTAACATTTAAACCTCCTCCTATGTAATTTTATTTGCTTTTAAATCGCTATCGATTCGACGCCAATCTTCTAATGCCGACGCATACGTCGATGAGTCGCATCGCCTGATCACATTTTTGGAAAAAGGATCTCTCACGCCGAGACATTCTCAGCGGATAGCTGTTTGTCCGAAACCGCGGAGCAACCTTCCGTAGCGAAGACAACGCATTCTGCCTCTGAGCCACTGTTATCATTGTCATCCCATTACATGCGGATGACTGTAGTGTGTTGCTTCAAAGAGCGTTCGGTGAATCAACGTGGTCTCGAAGTAATGGTTCAGTACCGGCAATCCATAGGGTTCAAACATGGGACGATCACGCAAATAAGTGGCTCTGTTTTTGTTCATGAGTCGGTTCCCAAGGCAAACAAGCCACCAACTCCTCAAGATCAGCGCCTATCTTAAACCGAAGGGTCTTGTACTTCTGGAATGCCGGCGGCGATTTTGCGGCCTAAACGATGTCGCTCTTCCCACAAACCCAGACTCAATAACATCCATAACGTCCACTCGTAGTTGGCTTGCCCGGAGAGATGCCGTTCGAACATTGCGCGCGCCGCTTCTTTATTTAAGGGAAGACCCAGGATTTCTCGGCGATCGAACAGCGTTTCTTCGAAGATCCGTCTGAGCGGCCCTCTTAACCAGGCGTCCATCGGGACCGTAAAACCTCGCTTGGTCCAGGTCTGATGCTTCACATGACGGGCTAGTGAGTGCCGCAAGGGCAACTTACCGAGCCTGCGTCTCACATCCAGACATGACTGCCAGTTTATACGGGTGGCCACCTCGACAACTTCCTTATCCAAAAGCGGCACTCTCACCTCGAGCGAGTGATACATGCTCGCTCGATCCACCTTTAGGAGGATCATGGTCAAATAACCCAGGAACTCATTCCAACGCAGCCATTGCGCGGTTCGATCCGGTTCCAGTCCTGTATAAGTAAAAAGAGAGAAGTCGGCAGGCCACGGCGGAAGGTCAGGAAAAATACGCTTGAGCCAGCCTTCGGCTTGGTGGGTGTGTTTAAGCCGGTAAATATCGCCAACATTTGCGGGCCAGCGCAAATCTTGATGATCATTCCTAACCGCAAGTAGTTTCTGCAAATCCCATCTGGCACTTGGCGACGAGGAGTTTTGAGCAAAGCTATCAACTTTCTCCAACACTGACGCGAAGCGGTCGGGATATCCCCAGAACAGTTCGTCTCCGCCATCTCCCGAGAGCATGACTTTGACCTGTCGGCGGGCAAGTCGTGACACCAACATAGTAGGAAAGATGGAATAATCGGCGAAAGGCTCCCCGCAGGCGGCCACGACATCATTCAGTATTTCCAACGCTGTGTCCGGCATGACCTGCTCGACTACGTGCTCGACTCCGATCTCACGGGCATAGGCCGTGGCATCGGCCGACTCGTCGTGACGGTCTCCGTTGGTCCCGATGGTAAAAGCCCGAATCGTGTCATTACTCACTGCGCGCATCTTGGCTGCCACGAGCGGGGAATCGATGCCGCCGGAGAGAAACGCGCCCAGAGGCACGTCGCTCACCAAGTGGCGACGCACCGCGGCGGTAACAGCTGCGTTAAGTGCCTCGTATGCTTCTTCGCCATGAAGATCTGGTTCCCGGTGGACTGGAAATTCGAAAAACTTCCCTTGCTGTACGCGCCCTTCGGCTGTGATGTCCAACCACGCCCCTGGCTCCAGCATATGAGTGTCACGAAGCAGAGCGTGCGGCGCAGGAATATAACCCAAGCGCAGGTAAAGCCCCAAACCCGCTGGAGACACATGCGATTCTCGGCTCCAGTCATGCGCGAGAATCTGGTCGTATTGAGAGGCGAATACCAAACCCCGGGGCGTGAGCATGTAGTAGAGAGGCTTGATTCCGGCGTGGTCCCGAGCCAAGAGCAAACGCCTTTCAAGTGAGTCGTAAAAGCCCAAGGCAAACATACCATTGAACCGAGATAAAGCTGGATTTCCCCAATGCGCCAGGGCGTGAAGAACAACCTCCGTATCTCCCGTCGAGCGAAACCGCGCGCCTTCATACTCGAGCTCCCGACGCAACTCGCGAAAGTTATACACCTCTCCGTTATAGACAAGGGCGTAGCGCCCGTCGGGGCTGAGCATCGGCTGCCGGGCGCTATCCGAAAGGTCCAAGATCGCGAGGCGGCGAAACGCAAACACGCAATGCCGCCCGTCGCTCCATCGGCCTTCGTCATCGGGACCTCGGCGGGCCATCAGGCCGATGAGCCGAGGTGAGATCTCTTCCCCCGCGGCAGCCCAACCGTCCGAAGAAAACGTGATCTGCCCTAATATTCCACACATGGGTCCGTACTCGCACCGGCCGAAGCTGTTATCAGTGTGATTGTTGTCGTTGAGAGTCGCGCCATGTTTTCAATGTCAGGAAAAAATCACCCAGATCCCGATTGGTTTCTTGTGCAGGTACGCGTGGTGGTGAGGTATATTTCTCACAGAAGTACGGACAGTAAAAACTGTCACACGGCTTGGGGCCTGTAAGAAAGGCGACATTTCTCAGCAAGATATTGCCGAGCTGCACTCCCGACCCACAACGAATCACCGCTCCATCAGGTTCAATGCGGACAAAGTTGTGCCCCGAACCACACAGCTTGCCGTGATAAATCCTAGGAGGATCCAGTAACCGATCATCTGTGAACATGTTGACCGTTGGCGTTTCTCCCATCTCGGTTCTGACTGAAGCATAATCCTGCTCTGCCTTCGCCAAATATTCACGTATGAGTAGCTTCTCCTCCTCGGCATAGGCACCAGGATAGATTTTCCCTTGGAATCTTTCGCGCATCACTTTCGGTATGAGCGACAATCCATGGGATTCGAAGTATCTCGATATTGAAGGAAAGTTCCTCAGAGAGAGAGGAGTCATAACCAAGGAGATAAGCACATGAAACCCGTGCGTACGAAGCTTCTGCACGCGAGTTATGAACGCGTCCAGCGATGTCTTTTTTGACCTTTCTTCGTAGTGGACGGCGGCATTGATAAAATGGACCCGTTCCGGATTGATTGTTTCAGCGAACGTGTCCATGCACCGGTGCGATAGGTTGGAATTGATCGACAGGTAATGATTCCGAGAGAGTCTCTCGCACAGATCAACCAATCCCGGATAAATGGAAGGTTCGCCTCCACTGATGTGCAGCAGCCATGTTTTGCCGGTGGCATCGAATCCTTCCGTCCACTGCGCGTTCGTACCGTACGTCGTTAGTTTGGTCTCCAGAGCAGGAAGCGGAACGAAACAGTAGGCACAGCGGAAATTACAGGTCGTCAGGAGCATCCAATCCGCTTCCATGTCGTATTTTAGATTCATCGCATTCTCCGGACAACCGAGTCAGTCGTTATCGACCCAATGTATTCTGAACCAAGACTTTAAAAACCCAAGTCAGCGGACTTGTGGCACCAACGCGCCGACGGTAATCGCTAGCCCCGCGAGGTTGGAATTTTAAGTGGCCGCGGGCTCCCCTCGTTGTGAAGGCGGCGACGATCCAGCGACGCCTTCACTACATCTAGGACGGCATTCTGCATCGAGGGGTTCATGCGGCGCGTGCCAACCTCGACCGAAAGATTGTTCTCGTGCATACGCTGATACACCAATAGGTCAGAGAGTAACTCGATGACCGCTCCCTGTTCCCCCGCGCGCAAGAACCAATCCATAGGATCTCCAAGGCGCCTGGAAGTGTCGAAGTGACCGATAGACTCGAAAATAGAGCGCCGCGCTAAGAGTGTTTGGGTAACGTAGCCGGGCAGTACCTCCGCAAACCGGTGATCTTGAAACCGTCTTTGCTCCATTTTCAGTTGAGGTATCCAAAATCTTTGCAAATGAGTAACACACACGTCGAGTTCAGAGCGTGCTTCAAACCGTGCCATCTGACGCGCCAACTTCTCCGGGTGCCACAGGTCGTCGGAATCGAGAAAAGCTATCAAGTCACCCTGGGCCACACTCAGCCCGAGATTGCGCGCTGTTGGCGCCCCTGTATTTTTCTGTCTGATGTAGCGTACCGAATCACCGTAGCGGGCTACTAGCTCACGTGTTCCATCGGTAGAACCATCATCGACCACGATGATCTCGATCGGTCGGTAGGTCTGCGCCAGAATACTATCCAACGCCTCTCCCAAGTAGCGTTCGCCGTTAAAGACGGGGACGATACAGCTAATCAATGATTTTTCCATGACCGGTTCTTATTTCTACGCGATAAATTCGTCCCTTAAGAGTTAATATATTATTCAACGGAAGCTGCCTTTTGACGGCGCCGGTTCAATATCGTCTTCATTATTTGTAAGTATTCCTCTCGGCTTGCGGAGGCCATTTGTCGACTTAAGTTAGTCCGATGGAGCCGGCGAAACACTAAGACATCGGGGATTAATTCCACCCTGGCTCCGTGGTCCATCGCGCGTACAAACCAGTCCGTAGAATCCGCGTGCCTCAGCGCCGGGTCGAAATGGCCCACGGTATCAAAAATCGCACGCTTCGCCAGGAGCGCCTGTGGCACATAACCAGGCAAAGGCTGTGATATGCGATGATTCCGAAACCGCTCGGCCTCTTCCTTCAGCTCCGGGATCCAGAAATTTTGGACGTGACAGACACATAGATCCAGATCGGAACGTAACTGAAACCGCGATATCTGGCGTGCCAATTTTTCTGGACGCCACAGATCATCCACAGCGAGAAATGCAATGAATTCACCTCGCGCAGCCGTGATCCCTAAATTGCAGGCAGCGGCGGTTCCCGCATTGGGCTGAAACAAATATCGCAGCTTGTCGCCATAGGCGGCAACGAGCGCCGCTGTCCCATCGGTCGATCCATCGTCGGCGACAATGATCTCAATCGGTCGGTATGTCTGTGCGAGAATGCTATCCAAAGCTTCTCGCAAATAGCGTTCACCGTTGTAGACGGGAACGATGCAGCTGGTTAATGGCGGTGTCATCCTAAAGCAATCTGGCTTGATTCTGTAACTCGCGGATCGCGATCACATACGCCTGTTAGCAGATCTAAACAGTAAACCATTGCTCGACCGTTATGATAAGGAGATTTCCATACGTGTTCTTGTACGGCCGCGGGTTTTCGGTTTGACTCGACTCGTTCGTACCAATCCCCGTGTTCCCAATTTGCCTGGTAGTTCGCTATCCAATCGAGGGTCTGTAAGAAACAGTTCCAATAAACTGCCTCGTAGGTGAGGCGATACATTTGGAGAGCAGCGACTAACCCTTCGGCCTGAACCCAAAGTATTTTTTCGCGACGGTCCGCGCGAGCATGAAACGAGCCAGAATCATAGAATCCTCCAGCCTTTCGATCGTAACCGTACCGAAGGGCATAGCTAAAAATGGATCGGAAAAGATCCAGCAACAGGCTATTGGGTATTTCAACTGCTTTACAGGCTTCTGCCAGCAACCAAACATTCTCGACATCATGACCATAAGAGACACGATCATATCTAGATCCTTGAAGAGGTGCCCAGCTGTCAAGATATCTATCCGTACACGCACTGACATTTTTGCGCACGACAGAGCTGCCATTCACAAAAATCAGTTCTAGCAGGCGTTCCTTGGCACCGGAGTCGTGTGTCAACAGATAGTACTGGGTTATGGCTTCCATCAGATGGAGATGGGTGTTCATTAACTTAATGGTTGGCGGAGCTCCCAAATAACCCTCGTGGTCTGGAACCGTCCAATCACGCCGGAAAAATTCCCGATAACCGCCATAGCGTCCGTCGTGGGCGTGAGTTTCAAAAAGATTGAACAGGTCTCGCGCTGCTGCCGTAGCTGCGGAATCCCCCGAAGCTTTGGCATATTCAGTCAAAGCAAAGAGTCCAAACGCCTGCCCGTACAAGTGTTTATCGGTCTTAGTGGCCATAGGACGCGCGGCATCGACTTCCCAATAAAATCCACCAAAATCTGCATCCCACATTCGGCTGTACAAGAAATCATAGCTGTGCTTTGCGGCTTTCAAGTGTTCCGTACTGCCATACTTGGATTGGGCCAGGCGCGAAAAAAACCAAACGATTCGCGCCTGGCCTACAAGACTCTTGCTCGCCCGGGATTTTCCTTGCTGCTGAGCATCGTTAGGAACTCGGTAGCCACCGTCTTCCAAGTCAATTGTCTGCGGATACCAGAACGAAATGATGTTTTTAGTGAGGATTTCCTCCAGTATCTCGTGAGCGCGAAAGAGATCTTTGGGAGCTGGCTGATGCCGAATCGTAACGATTGGCTTGTCGACCGAAAGGGCAGAGACAAATAGCTTGATCTTCTTTAAAAGACGAAGGTCATCCCATCTCAGGCGCATAATCCCACGATGCAAAGCAGTCAAATGCCTTTTTTCAGGCCGTCTGCTCTGGCTTCCACGAGAGCAAACGAGTGGTGTAGGAGAGATCGTAGGGTGTCATTGGCTGTGCTGAGACCCCGTAGACAATGTGAAACCCTTGAGCTTCGACTTCCACACATCGCCGCATCAAGCTACAAAGATCCCGCGGCCCAATCCATAATCGTATATCTTTGTTTTTGGGAGGCTGCGGGTGGTAGCTACCGATCCGCACGGCAATGAACGACTCCAATTCCTGTTGTTCCACAAACATGCGGCCCATAAGTTCGCCAGAAGCCTTGGAGAGACCGTAGGGGCTAAGCGGGCATGGTGAGATATCTGAGCCGATCTTTGGTCCGTCCGGAGCATAACACGCTGGAGCTATCTGCCGCTCTAGAGCCTTTACTGCCCAATTGGAACTGGCAAAAACAACTCGCGGAACCCGATATTTCACCGCAGTCTCAATGACGTTCCAGGTCACCTGAATGTTATTGCGAAGAACGCGCTCCCAAGATGCGTCATTGAGCACGTCTCCGGCTAAATGGATTACAACATCTGCTCCTTCAAACGAAGAGATCCAAGGCTTACGCCGAAAGCCCCATAAGATTCTCCCGAAGACACCGTGATTTTCGGCAAGATCCGCAACAATTGACTTTCGTTGTGGCACGGCCACACGGTCTATGAGGCGAAGTTCATCCGCGTCGGAAAATTCTCCTATCAATTGCTGGCCGATTTGACCGGCCGCACCGGTGATAACGACGTTCATAGATCAGTCGGTACAGTCTGTTTGTTCGGCTGACTCAGGCATTTTGGCCAAGCGCACGGTTCCTTGCCTGATGCAGACGGCGTTTGAGTCGATCGAGCCTTCCCGAATCGTGCACCGCCAGTCGAAACGGTAGCGATGCCAGCCACCAAAGGGCGACATGGAGACGTGAGCAGTCATAAAGGCCGGCAGCCCAGACCTTGTTCTTCCAAGAGCCCGGTGAGGCTTCGATCAGAGCCTGACGGTGTTCCGAAGAGAGGCTCTTGACTAGCCCCCATTCGTGAGCCACAGCTATGGAAGCCTCTGGAAATCGATCCCGGCAATCAAACAAGTCCAAGAAGAAGGCGAGAATGTTGACCGATATGCGCAAGATCTTCTCGCGCCTGCGACGATCAAAAAACGCCTCCCAGTCGAGACAACGGCCAATTGCGTCAAGAATAAAGTACAGATCGGCGAACTGCTTTAAACTCGCCGCGCCTCTCTCGACGTCCTTGAAAATCGAGATGAGATATAAAACCACCTGATACTCATCGGACAAAACAAAATAGTGCTGGTTTCGCAGCGTAAAACTTTGCCGCTCTCTCCAAATCGCTTCGTAATCGAGGCGGTGTCCGGCATTAGCTGAAAGCAGCCAATGCAAGTCCACTGATATATTCGGCTTTGCGAAATCCAAAGCGTGCGTAAAACAACTGGTGACTGTCTCGTTGAGCAGGACCGCGGACTTTCTGACATAACCATCGCTGAGCAGCAGATGCTCGACCGCGGATAGATCTTGTTTCCTGATAAGAACGTCAACGTCCCAGTATTCGCGCCGATCAATCCCACCGAAGAATCGCGCGGCAAGGCACGGGCCCTTGAGCAAAAGAAATTCGTATCCCGCGGTGGTCAGCAGCGTTGAGAGTTTGCCGAGCTCGCGAACGAGCGTCTCCTGCCTTTTCCATTGCTGCAAAGAGAACTTCTTTAGCTCATCCAGCCACTCCCGTGGCAGCAACTTTCGTACT
>Ga0075433_10002330_pt1 | contig 14464 bp, 10 predicted proteins | sample RhiMethybrSRZTD2_FD_75299 | JGI IMG/M metagenome (GOLD analysis project Ga0075433, IMG submission 75299) | Populus rhizosphere microbial communities from Tennessee, USA - Rhizosphere MetaG P. TD hybrid SRZTD2 | ecosystem: Host-associated > Plants > Roots > Rhizosphere > Soil | place: USA... | reverse complement strand
TATGGTTGTGATCTTTTTCTGAATCGCTGTGCCCAACGGCAGCCTGCACGACCGCACCGGTTTACCATCAAGCAAGACTGTGCAGGCGCCGCATTGCCCTTCGCCGCATCCGTACTTGGTTCCGGTAAGGCCGAGCCTGTCGCGCAGCACCGTAAGCACAGCTTCGTCGGAAGAAGCATCGACGCGGTGTTCCGTTCCGTTCACAAGGAGGGGAATTGCCACTGTGACCTCGAACCCCGAGCGGCAGGAGAGCAGAAAGAAGATTATAGCGCGGCGGGAGCCAGCGCTAGCACCACCCCCAAAGAAAAGATATCGGTGCGCGAGTCCAATTCTTCACTGCGTGACTGCTCTACGCACCACCACTGTTTCAAAGCCGATCAGGTACCAGTTGTTTTAATACCATGGCCGTGGCTCCTACTGAACGGGGGAAGGGAATGTCAACGATTTCGCCAGCATGCACGTGCCCAACCTCTGCACTTCCAAATTGGAATTCTCTACCGCCGAATCGGTGAGGGTGAATCGAAATGTGGGGCCATGTCGAGACTTCGTCTTCATAGCCTTTTCACATACGTCATCATTCAACCTCCGTTGATTGCTTTTTCGATGACGGGAAGCGATGGCTGCATTCAGCAGTGTTGGCTCCATTCATCCAAGTTAAAATGAGGCTCGATCTTCTTCGTGAGAAACTCTTATGCAACAGGCGAGCGAATGTCGAAAAGAGCCTGCTGCACTACGAAGGATTCAGTAATGGGTGAGCACTTAGATACTTGCCGCACCTCGCAAATTGCTGCATAACCCTCTGATATGCTCGAAAAATCCGCAAAAACTTCCAATGTTATCCAGGGAATTGCGGCTGCCCTTTACCTGTACTCTTATATCTCTCAGCGACAGGCTGCCAATCCTGCAATGATCGGCTCACTGAACCATCCCTCGTGGCTGCCGCCAGTGTCACTTGCCTTTCTCGCAGCCTCAGTGCTCACATCTTCTGTCCTAAATCTTCTTGTTCTCAGCAACAAAGGTATAGATATTCAAGGCAAGATTCTACGGGGTTATTTGGACACCAGGGCTTTCCGTGCCGAAGCCACCAATACTCCGAGGTGGGTTAATTTGCCCCATGGCTGTTCTGTAAAACTTTATGCTGAACTGGCTAACCGCAATGCTGTTGGTGCTCGCTTCTACCCTGAAAAGACAACGTTGGAATTACGCATCGGGAGGCAACGTTTTTATGGAACTTGGGAACGTGTTATTCCTAGCCAGCAAGCGCTGATTGAAGGCAGGAAAGAAACGCTCATCGATCTCTTCGACAGCCTATACCCTGATAGTCCGCTTCAACAAGGCATTCCGTGGAGCGGATATGCGGGCTTCACTGTGGAGAATTTCGATAGAGCTTTACTTCACGACAAGATTGCCCTCACAGCAAAAGTGAAAGTTCGGATACACGATACTTTGGGCGGAATTCACCCCATTAGAGGACACAACATAAGACTCGCGATCGAGGAACTGTGTCTTCCAAGTGAATTTGCAGCATAGACGAAACCGGAATATCCGCGGCCACCGGTGAATTGGCCGCATCCCTTGAGAAATACCCATGCGCTGACCACTTGCGGCCCCGAGAGACTGCGTCAGTCCTTGCCCCTAACCACTCCGCGCGGGCAATCCCGCCTTTACGCGGGAGGGGGGAAGGGTGCCGCACTTGGGGCGTTGATAGGGGGTGCAGGCGGTGCTGGAGCACAGGTGTATACGGGAAGGAAAAAGGAGACCCCGGCAGAAACCGAACTGAAGTTCAAGTTGGCGCAAGAGCTGCAGCGTCGACCGGTAAGCAGAACAAGGTAGGCCTGTGTGGCTGCTGCTGCACTACTCGTCCTCTGCCGGTCGGCAGCGCTTATCCGAGCTTGCAAGGTGCGGGCTGGTGCAAAGGCTGCCGCTGCCGGGGCTTACCAGTTGGTGATCGAACCGTCAGGACGGAAATAAGTTTGCGCACGATTCGTGACCGGCTCAGTGATTTCCGCGACCTGTGTTAATTGCTTGAAATCGAGCTGAACACCCAGCCCAGGCCGTTCATTGGGATATAACTTTCCGTTCTTGAAGTCGAGGCATATTGGCACGTGCGGAAGAGCCCGTCCTTCATAGTTGTATTCCATTAAGACTGGCCCAGAGAAGGTACCTAGGGTATTAACTAGCGCCGCTGTCGCGATTGGTCCGGTGAAATGGGGCGCGATACCCACAAAATGTGTTTCGCAGATCGCCGCGATCTTCATCATTTCAGTGACACCGCCCACATTCGGCAGCGTCGCACGAACGAAGTCAATATCGTGAGCTTCTACGAGGCTATTGAAATCCCAGCGATTGCCCCACTCCTCACCAGCCGCGAGGGGTACGTTTACCTTGCGGCGTAAAATCGGAAGGTCTTGCAAGAAGGCTTCCGCGCGAACTGGGTCCTCGACGAAAAACGGAGCAAGGTATTCGATCTCGTTGCAGCCACGGATGGCATCAGGGAGGTCAAAGCGCTGGTGGAAATCGATCAACCAATCGCCATCCTCTCCGACTCCGTCCCTCGCCTGTGTGCATTCCTTGCGAAGATGTGCGATTCGCTCCCTGGTATTGAAAGTGGCATCGGCGGGAAGGTCTGCAGCGCTCAAGCGGAAGGCGCGATAGCCAGCCTCGATGGTGGCGTGTGCCTGTTCTTTGATCGTCATGTCCGGTCGAATGCCCGGAATGATGCCGGCAGTGTTGTAACACTCACAAAACTTGCGGACCGTGCCGCCGAATAGCTGGTGTACAGGCAGCCCCTGCACCTTTCCCTTGATGTCCCACAAGGCCAGGTCAAGCGCCCCGATGGCATGAGTCCTCTCGCGGCCAGCAGGATAAAAGAAGGCTCGGTTCATGTCTTGCCAAAGCTGTTCAATGTGCTGGGGATCACGGCCAATCAACCTGCCCGCAGACTGAGACAACGTATCCTTGGCCCCACCTTCCCCAATCCCTGTGACTCCCGCATCAGTCTCAACAGTCACCACCATGTCGCTCTGGTTGAACAAGGGGTTTGGTCTTTGGGGAAGGTACGCTCGCACCCGCGTGATCTTCATTCTTGGGAGCGGGGCGAATGCAGAGAGAGGCGCGGCAGCCCCCGTGATTGTGGTAGCCAACACAGATTTGAGAAAGTTCCGTCTCTTCATCAATCTTCCTGAATAAGTCTGCGAAATCCGCATCTTCTAAACCGAGACACCTTTGCTTCGCCATCGATAGGTGTCGAACTAAAAAATACTTCCCCGAAGACCGCTCCCGGGCTGCCCGGGCGGCAACGCGTACCGCCGCTCGCGACGATAGCTAAGTGCCTTCGCCATGTTTTAAAATCAAAGGAAGCTACGCGCACCTTATCCGACCAACATCGGAGATGCAACTCAGAGGCGGACTGATATCCGGCCCCTTGCGGTACCAGTTATTCAATGTCTCGTTCCCTGCAGATCGACCACCAACTCGTACTCAGGGGAAAGCCGGATGTTGTTCACTTTGGCGATTTCACTAGAAGGTGGAAAAGAGGGCCAGGCAGAATGCGGTATATAAACGGGTGCGTCTTTTCGCAGGGGAGTGATCTTCAGCAACAAATCAGAATGGCAGTTCGCCAGGAACCGCTGCAGACCAATTTCCCAAATGGTTCCTTTGAAAAAATCATCTGCGAGCAATTGACTATCACAGTACAGCCGCGCTACATCGCCTGTGTATTCGACTCGAAGAAAAGAATCGCTGAGGCTTGCCAATCTGTTTACGGGCACGTGCACACGCCATGATGCCGCCTGATCAAATTGAGCGTCCGCAGGAGCAAGAGCATTGTGTTCGCCCTTGCTCACTGGTTGCGACGGGATCCCCTCCCGAACCTTTGTCCACTCCGGTTCGACACTCTGGGGTTGCACTTTTACGCTGTAGCTCCAAAAAACTCCGTCCCGGCCTTGAGCGCGCAACGGGGAACTCTTGATCAACTTCGGCCGGACATTAGGAAACAGTGAAAGACGGAGTGCCTGGGGAGCTCGCGCCCGTAAGCGGACGAGACTACCATCGAAGAAAACGTCAGCTGGTGAATTTGGTCCTGTCCTCGAATCGAGGTCTTCCATACATCCTCAGCCTGAGAACGCGTGAGAACGACAATGTGAATTGACCTCTGTTGGCTTGACCTTAGCGTGATAGCCACTACGGTACCGGGCCTAACGCCACGGACGTACATTTTTCCGTCAGCGCGCGATATTGAGCCGGTGGCGGAGGTGACGGTTTCGATTGTTGGCCTGAGAATTTTCTTACTTTGGTGTCGCTTCAATGAAGATCAGTTCGGAGCTGTTCTGCAGCGGCAATTTCACCCTAAGTCCCCGCCCCATCAACTCGCTACCCGGAATCTTCCGGCCGACACTGCTGTGATCGTGGAACCTCACGACGTAGAGACCAGATGCCTGCAGCCCTTTAAGAATGAAGTTGTGCGAATCCTCTCGCTCAATCGCCCCTCGGAATGAATAGACCACGCCACGCTGCCGTTCAGGATCCCAATACTCGATGCCATCCCAATGAACGCCATCGGGACGAGGAGATACGTGATAAAGATTCGCATCGCGAATCAGGGGACGAAGTTGTTTCTTGTAGAGATCGATTTCCTCCTTCGCTTCGGCGTGCTGTTCTGGGGACCAGGCGATCGTGTCCATCATGATCGTAAGCCACCCCATCATCCCGCTCCGCAGCATGTAGCGGAAGTTCTCAATGCGTGGAGTAGGCCACTTCTCGACATAGCTTTCTAGCATGGCAGGTGGGAGAACATGGCTGGTGTCATAGAACGCCCGCCGGTTCGAAAGGGGATCGTATGTATCCGTAATCGAAAAATAGTCCCCATGTACGGCGCTGCCAAAATCAACCATTCGGCCGCCGTCGTTACAAATTTCAAATAACAAGCCCGGATGATCTTTTCGCAACCTGGAATAAATATCGTAGTAGGCACGGACAGCGTGGTAGCTGACATCCGTCGAATTGGAACTATCGACCCAATAGGATCCCCACGATTTGTAGATACATTTGTTCAAAGGATCGGGAGGAGCATGCGGATGATTAGTGCGATCGCAGCCGTGAGCAACTAAGTATCCATCGTGCTCCAACATGTCGAGGTGGTAGTCGGTTACGATGCGGTCCACCTCTTTTTGGGCCCACAACTTGGCCGCTGGTACGCCGAGATCGATGGTCTGCCCCTTGAATGGTTCTGGCTGCCAGTCGCTTGGGAGATCGGTCACCATCCAATCGCGCGCCTTTGGATCGCGCGCGTTAAGAGCTCCCGGCTCGGTCGAAAGACCTGCTTGCGTCCAATCCACCCACAGCCCAAACTTCAGCCCGTGTTGGTGCGCATCATCGGCGATAGATGCAAGACCGTGTGGAAACTTCTCGGGATTAGGGAACCAATCCCCCACGCCGCGAAACCAACCCGCATCGACGTGAAACATCTCCAGCCCGAGACTGGCAGCATCGCCAATCATGCGTAGCGCGATCTCCTCGTTTACCGCCATGCCGCCGCCCCAACTGTTGTTGACCGTGAGAGGGTAGTTGGGTTTGCTCCATGTTTCTGGATTGCCAAGAACAGCGCGAACCCATCGGCGCAAAACATTTCCGGCACCATCGGGTCCGTCGCGGAAACCACCGAGGAATACGATTGGCGTTTCGAAGGATTCTCCTGGGCGCAGACGAGTGCGGAACGGGCTGGGGATCGGATTTAGTCCGAGCGATCCCTGCAGTGAATCCTTCCCCCGTTCGATGTAGATGCGTGTTCTACCGCTGAACTCGATGCCGGCGAACCATCCTGACCGCGCAGGATCTTGTCTTTCGACCAGCGACCACGGAATGATTTCGCGAGGCTCATCCTCTCGCAGGTCTCCGTACGTGCTGGAAGTGCCGGTCCAGCGATAGCCTTCGGCCAGCGACAGCCGATGCGTTCCCACCGGCGACGGAGTGTTTGCCCCCTTCTCCACGTAGAGATGATCAAGCCGGGTTGCGGAATCTGTTTGCCAATCGAATGCAAAACTGTCTTGCATCGGAAGCCAGAGTTCTTGGGAGCCTAGGTTCTCAATCCTTATCTGGTGTTCAATCGGTCCGAAGGCCACTGGAGCTGTCCACATCCAGGTAAGTCGAAGGTGCGGGGCGGCTGAGTCGTAAACAAATGACACACGGTTCTTGTCACTTCGGCTCTGGTTGGGATCGAATTGCCAGTGAACAGCAATGTCTGTGTCGGAAATCGCGACCGACTCGATGAGAGACTCCGAAGCTCGATTCTTCCACTTCGGTTCTCCTGGAACACCCAAGCTCACCAGACGCGCAGTGCTGTCTCCGGCCTCAACAAGAATCTGGGTGTCGGAAGTTTGAAGACTTGCGGTCCGGTTTGCCGCCTGCGCCCAAATGCTCGCTGCGAGCACCCCGGCAGCAACCGCGTATCGCATCCACCTAGCGAAGAATAATTCCATCGGTTCCTTGATGGGATGACCGCTTCGGTCTTAGGTTATTGTCCTTGATGTCATTCACGCAATCGCCCGCCCGAACCTCTCCGGGCCAAAGAACGTTTGGCGCTTGATCTCGCCTTAGATACCACGATCAGGTGGACGCTCTAACGCTGGGAACCGAACCGCAGTCTAGCCCCTGCGGGTCGATATACTCGCCAATCGTCGGCGACACAAAAAACGAGCCTCTGTCAACCTCTTCCTCCTGCCTATCCAAGCCAACGAAGGTACGATCCTGATGTTGAACACATGCGTCGGTAACTGGCAGGGGCTGAAACGGCGGGCCGCAGTGTCCTTTCGTTATATACGAGTATCGAGAAGCTACCCTAAGATCGACCTGCCGAAAAAAATGCCCGGTTCTGGAGGCCAGAAAAAACGGCTCTGGAGCGCTCAACATTCAGAGTTGGATCAAACCACTGGCCACCGAGTTGCGATGGTGGATTGTCTTGTTGATTAAGAAGGCCAAGAACGCCAACGCTATCGTTATTGTCCTTTCTGCCGGCCGGGTTCACGATGTCGTTTTCCTGGTCGCGGTACTTGCCGGCGCGGCAGCATTTGGGCTGTGATGGGACAGCATCAGCGCCGGGTTGTTCGCCTGTTTCCTCTTGTCGTTCCTGGCAGGGATTCACAAAGCCCTCCGCAACATAGTGACGAGCCTTTGTTTGCAAAGCAATGGCACCATCCTTGCGAGCGCCAGCCAGGGGGATTTCGAGATCGATGCGAGGTCTATCGGGCACTTGCTCGCCTGGGTGAAAGGCGATGCTTCATTGACAGAGGAAAGCGCAAAGGAGTATTGCTCGGTCCTTCTGGATATAGTCGCAGCCAGAAGACGAGTTTCCGCTTGACTCGCGGCAACTCGCGGCGCACACTTTTTCCGAGCCACCCGTTCAGGGCGCACTCGTTCCCAGGAGTGTCTTATGTACCGCCCACCGCCGCTCCGTGGCCGCTCATGCTCCCAGAGCAAGAAGATTCTTCGCATTGATCTCTGCCAGGCCACGGGCGAGGCCCGGGCCGCCGTCCTACGAGATCACGGGATACAGTCCATGACCACAGAGCCGAAACAACTCGCGGCCTATCTCGAGCGATCTGACTGGAGCGCAGTTCAGCCGCGATGCCGCTACCCGCATCAGGGAAGTTGCGGTGTTGATCGACCGCATGTGAAGAAGTCATCGCTGGTGAGTGCCATGAGTCTGCCCGAAGTCTTCTCCCCAGCAATAGAGACATTTTCTTGGCGAGGATTCCCGCGCTTCAAAACGCGGGAAAAAGCCCTGTGGCACGGACGCGAATAGACAAGGATTTTTCGCCAAATTGGAGCAAAAGATATGGCTCTAAGAGTACACACGCAGATATCTGGTCACGTATATATCCTGCATTGCGAAGGCCGCATCGTTTTCGGCGATGAAGGTGCCGCCCTGCACGAGAGAGTCCGGAACCTGCTGACCGGAACTCCGCAAGTCGTGATCAATTTGAGTGGAGTAGATCACATCGATAGCGGAGGAATCGGTGTTCTCGTCGGACTTTTTGTCGCAGCAAGAAACCGCGGCGGGGAGCTCAAGCTGGTCTCCCCCAATGAACATGTTTACACTACACTTCGTCGAACATGCTTGGATACCGTTTTTCGCCTATACGCGAGTGACGATGAAGCGGTTGCAGCCTTTGGCAAAGCAGCCTGATCAAGATCAAAGCAGCCTTCGACCTCGCCTCGTAGGCTTCGCGGGTTCGCGTGTTGGTGAGGAGTTTCTGGTCAGCCTTCTGAGTTCTTTCGACACAAGTGCCAGTTCCGACTCCAGGGCGACACATTCCTTGCCGGCCGTTTCAAGCTCTCGGTTCTGCCCCATGCTTTCAAGGCGCTGCGCGACCGCAACTGCATTCTTGGCGGCGAAGTTTCCCACCGAGCCCTTTAGTGCGTGGGCGGCTCTCGCCAGAGCCTTGGCATCACCGCGATCGATCGCTTCCTGGATTTCGGCAAGGCGCTGCGGATAGTCGGCCAGAAACAAACGGACAATCTGGTTGAGAAGGCGCCGATTGCCATCAAAACCGTCCAGCAGCGCCTTAGGATCGATCCCTTGCTCTGCATTGTCGTTTTTTGACACAGGCACGTTCACTGCAATTGTTGGAACCAATTTCGCGATGGCCTGCTCAAGCTGGTTGATCCGGATCGGCTTGGACGTGTAGCCATCCATGCCGGCCTCCAAACAGCGTTCGCGATCTCCCTTCATCGCATGCGCCGTCATGGCGATGATTGGAATGTGCGTGCCCGTTGTCCGTTCCCATCTGCGGATGGCAGCAGTTGCTTCCAATCCATCCATTTCGGGCATTTGCACGTCCATCGCGATGACATCGAACTTGCCCGACTGCACCGCGGAAACCGCTTCGCGCCCATTACTAACAACCGTGACCTGATGCCCTAGTTTTTCAAGAATTCGCGTGGCGACCAGCTGATTCACCTGATTGTCTTCCGCCAACAACACATGTAATCCACCTTGCCTGGATCGTGGCTTCTTGGACGATCTTGGCTTTTCAACAACAGGTTCAGTGAGCACGCTCACAACTACGTCGAAGAGTTCGGATTGTTTAACCGGTTTGGTCAGATATGCCGAGATATTCAGCTTGCGGCAACGAGCAACATCCTCAGGCTCGCCAGCTGAGGTAAGAATCACCAGTTTTGTTCCTGCGTAGCGCTGGTCGTCAGTGATGCGCTGTGCGAGCGCGAATCCGTCCATATCAGGCATATGTCCGTCGAGCACAACGACTGCGAAGGATTGGCCTGCACGCGAAGATTTTTCCAACTCGGCAAGCGCAGCTGCCCCGCCGTCAACAGCAACCGGGCGCATGCTCCAATTGGTAAACACTTCTTCGAGAATGCGGCGGTTCGTCGCATTATCATCAACGACGAGTACTGGCAAATCAGTCATGCTGCGCCACTTGCCGCTAGGTTCCTCCCCGCCAGCCGCGTCGATGTCAAGCCAGGCGGTGAAATGAAATGTGCTGCCGATGCCAGGTTGGCTCTCGACTGAGATCGCGCCGCCCATCAGCTCTACAAGCTGCGCCGAGATCGCCAGCCCCAGCCCGGTCCCACCATAACGGCGGGTTGTGGAACTGTCGGCCTGGGAGAATGCCTCAAAAATGATCTGCTGTTTCTCCGGAGGTATGCCGATGCCCGTGTCCTTGACCGAAAAATGCACTTGCACTTTCGCGTCATGCCGCGATTCCGGCTGGGCCTGTACCACGACCTCGCCTTGGTCCGTGAACTTGATCGCATTCCCAACAAGATTCACCACGATCTGGCGCAGCCGCAAAGGATCACCAACCAGCGCGTCGGGTACGCCAGGATCGACATGGCATGCCAGCTCAATCCCTTTCTTGTGGGCGCGAGGCGCCAACACTCGTATCGTGTCTTCGAGCGCGTCGCGAAGCTTGAAGCCGACGTGGTCCAGTTGCAGCTTGCGGGCTTCAATCTTTGAGAAGTCGAGGAGATCATTGACCAGGGCTAGCAGGGCGTCGGCCGAGCCTTGAATGGCGGTCAAGTACTCCCGCTGTTCGCGCGTGATGCGGGTCGCTAACGCCAGCTCAGTCATGCCGATCATGGCATTCATCGGGGTCCGAATTTCATGACTGATATTTGCCAAGAACTCACTCTTGGCGCGAGTGGCCTGCTCCGCGCGATTTCTGGCGACCTCAAGGTCGTCAGCGTAGACGCGCAAAGCATCTTCCGCGTTTTTTCGCTCGATGAATTGCCCGATCTGGCTTCCAATCGCGCCCATCATTTCGAGCAGTCTTGAGTCCGGCTGTTGAATTTCATGACTGAAGAATTCAAGAACGCCCAGGACGTCGGACCCGAGGAGAATGGGAAAGCAAAATGCCGCATGCAAACCGGCTCGCGCGGCGATGTCTGCACGCGGAAAATTCGCGTCTTGGGTTACGTCCTCAACCCAAACCGGTCGCGCGTTAGACCAGACCCGGCCGGGCAAGCCTATGCCCGCAGCAAAAGTGCGAGTGCGCGTAGTGCGATCGAATTCCTCAAGCCGAGCGGACAGCACATGCCAGGTCTCCACGCATCGCAACACGTTCTCTTTTTCATCTACTCGCCAAATTGCACCAACTGACCAGCCGAGACCTTCGCAAATTGCCTGCAGGATTTTCGGGGCACCGATCATCAAATCCGAAGCCTCAGCTAAAACGCGCGTGACGGCGTACTGAGCAGCCAGCCGCACGCCTTCGAGCTTGCGTTCAGTGACGTCCGCGGCGGCGCAGTAAATCAATCCCTTTTCTGCACGAACAATCGCTGACCACAGCAGCCAGCGATACGAGCCATCCTTCGAGCGATAGCGATTTTCGAACGAGAGCGTGCTGCGCCCAGATGCGATATGCGCCGCTTCAGAAACCGTTGCCTGCCGGTCATCGGGATGCACAAACTCAATGTATGGCCGCGAGAGCAGCTCTTCCCTGCTGTAGCCGAATGTCTTTTCCCAGGCTGGATTCAGATATTTAAAGTAGCCATCGGTGCCGGCTATGCATAGAAGATTCAGAGAAAGGTCAGCGAACTCGTGCAAATCGAGCTCGGTGGGCTGATTGAAGCTGGGCGCTGCGTTCACCGCTTCTTCTCCCAAAACCAGGCAAAAACCTGGAAGCCATTTTGGTGCAAACTCCACAATCGCGCAATGAGCGACTTTTTCCGGCAGTCGCAGTCGTGATTGACCGACCTTCTCTACGGAATTAGCATGTGTGAGCGAAATCCATACGGCACGAGGACATGCACATGGGCCACGCTCCGGCTTCATCGCACAAGATTCTCGTCGCCGACGACGACCGCACCACCCGCTTCGCCATATCCAGCATGTTGAAGGAAGCCGGATACGCGGTCACGGCCGTAAGCAATGGCGCAGAGGCCCTGCGCAATATCCAGAAAACAAACTTTGCTCTGGCATTCCTCGATATTTGGATGCCAGAGCTGACCGGCCTCGAGGTTCTTGCCCGCGTTCGCTCTGGCGAATCGCATCCCAAAGTCATCATTATGACCTCCGATGGCACACCGGAAAATGTGCTGCGTGCAATCCGAGAACAGGCCTACGAATATGTAAGCAAACCATTCTTTCCGAAGGAAGCGGTAGAGCTGGCAGAGCGGGCCCTCAAGCAAGGCGCTTCTCCGCCCATCGAAGTCATCTCCGCGAAGCCGCATTGGGTGGAGCTGCTGATTCCATGCTCGCGCGAAGCTGCCGAGCGTATCCAGTCATTCCTGATGAAGCTCGAGGCCGATCTACCCGAGGACTTGCGAAATACAATCGGATTGGCTTTCCGTGAGCTCGTGCTCAACGCCGTGGAGTGGGGAGGCAAGCTGGATCCCAACCGCAAAGTGCGGATCGCGCACGTGCGCTCCTCGCGCATGCTTCTCTATCGCGTGGCCGACCCAGGCCCTGGCTTCAGCTTCAAAGGTTTGACCCACGCTGCCGTAGGCCAGCCTGCAGACGACCCGATAGCGCACGTGGCCGTCCGCGATCAACTCGGCATTCGGCCCGGCGGATTCGGCATCGCCATGACCCGTTCCATGGCCGATGAGCTCATGTACAACGAGGCCCAAAACGAGGTGATCTTTGTGAAATACTTGACATCCGCCAGCGTCTCTGAAACTGCGGTAAAGTGACTCCCGAGCCATTGCCACACGGCACAGAGCAGTCCGAAGGCCATGGCTGCTGACCGCGGTTCGGACCACATGCAGCCAATTGCAGCGTCGCAGCAAGTTACCAGCCGGCTTGGCCCAATCGTTCGCACTGGGAAGTAAGACTCTGCGTTCTTGCTCTGCGGCAGCAGAGCTTCGTCGATTGCGGTGCGGCCATCCGCATTGCGAAGGTTCGAATCTCGGCACCTGCGTCGAGCAGAATCTTCACAAATTCGGTTGGATCAAGAAAGAAGCGGCCTTTGAGGACTCGATTGAGCGGTTTGTCGCCGTTCGCGTCGCGCCAATTTGGGTTCGCTCCGTGTTTAAGAAGAACGGGGTGTAACACCTGTTGACGCGACCATAGCAGCCGGCCTCCATACAGGAGAGTTGTACGGTGGGCGATCGGCAATCGCCCCATGCTCGAACAGGATCGTTGCCGACAGGGTTAATCCGTAGACCGCCCGTCCCAGCGGGGCTTCGCCGGTGTTAGGTCGTTTGCCTGACTCGGATCGCTCTTGAGCGATTTCTCCTTGAGGATTTCTCGAACACAGTCGTTGATCCCGTAGGCCGCTGCTCCGCAGACGTCGTTGGGCAAAACGTTAAGGGAGTCAGCATTACAGGGAACAATGTGGGAGACTCTTTGCAGACGAATAACTGCGGGGACCAGCATCGCGGGCAAGGCGAGTTGCACGATCAGTGTTATGTTTAGATGGGGTTATTGGGTCCTGATCGCATCCACCAGCAACTCCACCGATGGCGCCACCATCAGCAGAAGCACAGACTGTGGCTTTGCGCACAGCTTCAGAAATTCGATATTTCTCTGCCGCGCATCTGCAGGGATGAGACGATTTCCTTGCAGGTCGTCCAAAGCCTGCAAGCCAATCTCAGCAACCCGGGCCAAGTTCTGCGATACCGGAGCCAAATCCTGGGTCAAGAACGATCGTCTTAGTAAGGGCTGGAGCTTGGCGTCATTATCGCGCCACGACACGAGCCATTCACGGGCTTGACGCCAATCCTGGGGAGTTGCCTTTCCTGAAGCGATCCGATTGGCAATCCCGTTAAATTGGCGGGCGGTGTCGCTTTCCGGCGGCACGGCATCGTCAAGACGGTTGAGTGGGGTAAAGTCGGTGAAGGCTCGTAGTTCCTGACGCTGGTACAACCTGGGCGGTTGTAGCACGGCCGCGAGCACTTTTAAGGGCTCTGGATTCATCTCGCCGCTCATGCGCTCGAGCATTTCATCTGTGATGAGCCGGTGGCGCAGACCGTAGTAGCCGAGCTTCTGCGAGACGATCGCGAGCCTCTGGTACATGGAGTCAACATCCTGCACTTGTTGAGGTGACCACAGGCGCTCTGCGATAGCAGCCGTGCGCGGCCATACGCGGTTGTCCATGTTTTCGTGAGAGACAATATCGGTCCACATTGTCGCCTCGCCACCCAGAACCCGCGCTTTCTGGTCCGAGGTGAGGGTTGCAGCGCTGGTCCCTAACGGGTCGACCAGGTAATGCTCCGCCGCTGACTGGTTCAGGTCGATGTAGTAGCCGGAAGAGAGCACGCCCCGATACCCGTTCCGTGCGGCTTCTGCCAGCGACTCGGGTCCGCGCCAAGACTGAATGACGACAGCTTTGGGTGTATCGGGGCGAAGTACTTCGTCCCAGCCCACCATGGTCTTCCTCTGGCCCGCGATGATCTTCTCTATCCTGGCTGTGAAGACCGCTTGCAGGGTCCCCCCATCCTTGATTGCATGCGCTCGCATGAACTTCTGAATGCGCGGGTTGCCCTCCCACTCCTTGGGGTCGCACTCATCTCCGCCCGCGTGAAAGTACGAATCGGGAAACAGGGCAGCCATCTCGCCAATGAATCGACTGAGAAACCTGTACGTGCTTTCCCGAGTGGGATCAATTGCGGAGCTTCTCAAGGGATCCTGACCACTGGACAACTCAGCGTAGCCGAGGAACCATGATGTTGTGTGGCAGGGCATGTCAAACTCTGGGACCACCCGCATGCCGCGGTCGTGCGCGTAGGCGATAATTTCCTTAACTTCGTCTTGGGAGTAATAAGAGCCGCCAGCGCCTTTTTTCTGAAGTAAAGGAAACTTCTTGCTTTCGACGTGAAAGCCCTGGTTGTCTGCAAAGCGCCAATGGAAGACATTGAGTTTGACCGCTTCCATTCCATCGAGATTAGGTTTAATCACGGAGATCGGTACAAAACGATGTCCAGAGTCGATCAAGAGCCCACGCCAAGGGAAGCGTGGCTTGTCGTCGATAGTAACGACGGGAACGCTGAAGTTTTTCGGAGTGAC
>Ga0075433_10002326_pt1 | contig 14468 bp, 6 predicted proteins | sample RhiMethybrSRZTD2_FD_75299 | JGI IMG/M metagenome (GOLD analysis project Ga0075433, IMG submission 75299) | Populus rhizosphere microbial communities from Tennessee, USA - Rhizosphere MetaG P. TD hybrid SRZTD2 | ecosystem: Host-associated > Plants > Roots > Rhizosphere > Soil | place: USA... | reverse complement strand
AATGCACGGCCACGGCCGAAGGGCAACTCCCACACGTAATTGATAGCCAATCGCTGAGTAACATCAAAGTCCGAATTGCCACGCTCCCCGCGTATATTGAACGGGTCTCTGGGAAGGCTACGATTGTTTTCGGCGGGATCGATTGGATCTCCAGCATCATCGATAGCATGAGACCAGGTGTAGGCTCCTTGAATCTGGAGTCCGCGGGAGAGTCTCTTCGTGACGTTGGCCTGGAGAGCATGGTAACTGGAGTTGGCCTGAGTCGTATTCATGATCGCCGGATTGCTTCCGCCCAATGCATTATTGACCACAGCATTGAACGGCAATGCGTTGAACTCTTTTCCAAAACGCAGGTTTGTAAACTGCAAGTCTGCTTCGCTGCAATTGAAGGCATTGTTGGCGTCTGAACAGTACGTGACGAGCTGCTGAACCAAGGCAGGCTGTGGTGGATTGGCATCCACGGATCGAAAAATCTTGGTCCCTTTAGTGCCGACATAGTTCACTTCTACTGTCAGATTGGCAAACAGCTCCTGCTGAATACCTAAGTTCCAGCTCTGGCTGTAGGGCGTGCGCAGATTGTGATCGAAAAGGACCGGAGCGATGCCGGCGCCGTCCTCTACCGTAGCTGAGGCGGTCTGAGTTTGGGGAAGGGCGAGGGTCGTCACCGTGTCAAAAGGAATATTCGCGGGGATGTTGAAATAGTCTTGCTGGAAGGGTGGATTGGCGGAAGAGTTACTTAACAGGTTTCCAAATACCCGGTCATGGAAAAGGCCGTAACCAGCTCTAATAGAAGTTTTGCCCTTTTTGAAAGGGTCCCAGGCAATACCGACACGCGGTTCCCAGTCTTTTAGATTGTTCTCATAAAGTTTGTTGCCGCTGCCTGGCCCCACAATATCGAAGGTGAACGGCGCCGGGCCGGCTGGATTTGCAAACAGTGTGGAAAGGTTATTGTTGACTTCGAAAGGTACCGCGTTGAATTGGTAACGTACCCCGAAGTTGAACGTGAGGAAGGGAGTGATCTTAAAGGAGTCCTGGGCGAAGAAGTTGAGTTCCCGCTGGCGGAACCCGCGCAGATCGTCGGCTGTTCTGAGTCCAGACTTGTTGAAAAATTGCGACTGAGTCTCGAAACCGACTGCGCCGAAAAGGCTCCAGATCATATCCTGTAGCGTTGTAGACCCAATCTCATCCGGATTATGGGGATCAAGAGGCGTTGTTGCTGGCTGGCCAAAATTCGAAAAAATACTGAAATCGGGGGCGGAACGGGAGAAAAAGGAACTGAAGCCATTTGAATAGACGAACCGAACTTCACCTCCGAACTTGAGCGTGTGTCTCCCATGAATCCAGGTGAGGTTGTCGCGGAAGTGAGTGGTACCGGTGGCTCGTCCTTGGCCGTTGCTGTCTCCAAGCTGGATACATCCAAAGCCGATCAGTCCTGCAGAGTCGCTCAGTCCGGGCAGAATGTAATCGCGGCCGCGGCCGACCGCATCCTTAGGTCCAAAGCTGTCAAAGACGTCGACTCCGGTGCAATGGAAAGGCACGTTGACGCGATTGTAGCCAAAGCGAAACTCGTTAATCAGTGTGGGACTAAAGGTTGAGGTTAGACCGAGCGTGAAATTCTGAGTACGAAAATTCTCGGTGAAGCCTCCCAGCCCCGGCAGAAAATCGTCGGGATCGTCGAAGTCGCCGCTATTGTAAGTGTAGCGACCTGACAAGCTGTGACGTGGCGTGAGCTGATGGTCGATCCGGACGGTGAAATCGTTTCCGTTGTCCTTCGTGGAACTCGTGAACCGATAGATGCCGCGTACATCATCTACTTTTTCTCCGTTCGGGTTTGGGTATAAAGCTAGAATCTTCTGAATCGTCGGATCCAGCGCTAATCCAAACAGATTGTTGGGCGAGGTGGGAGTGCTGACGTCCACAGGGAACCCGTCAAAAGTAAACCTACCTGTCTTGAACTCCGGTGTGGGAACCGTGCTCTCGTTGATCCTGCCAGTGCGAAAACGTCGAAATTCCTGGTTGACAAACCAAAAGGTCTTATCCTTTTTCAGCGGGCCTCCAGCGGAATAGCCAAACAGATTGCGAACGAAGTGCTCCGTTTCGGAAGTTGGATTGAAAAAATCGCGGGCAGCCGTGGCGTTGTAACGACCGAACCAGTAAGCATCGCCGTGCAGATCGTTGCTTCCGCTCTTGCTGACGATGTCGATGATGGCGCCGGTGTTGCGACCGTATTCAGGCAGGAAGCTGCTGGTGATCACCCGAAATTCGGCGGTCGAGTCGGGGTTGAGCGCACTAAACCCAAAGCCTTGACCGGGAACATCGGTGTCATTGTTATCGGTCCCGTCCAACAAAAAGTTGTTGTTACGCTCGCGCGAACCGTTGACGGAAAACCCTCCCAAACGTGTATTGCTCTCCATCGTCCCGGGAGAAAGCAAAACCAGCTGATAAGGATCGCGTGTAATCAGCGGCAGGTCCGTGATTCGACGCGAATCTACAATGTTGCTGAGCTGCGCAGTGCTGAGCTCAATGGGTGCGATCTCCTGGCCGCTCACCTCGAGGGTTTCGACCACCTCGCCAAGTTCCAGCGGCAGATCGACCGTAAGCACCTGAGCCACAGTCAAAGTAACCTCGGCGTACTTCAGCCTCTTGAAGCCGGCCTTCTCGGCAGAGATTTCATACACTCCTGGAGCCAGGTTTTCCACGCGGTAGCTGCCTACACTGTTGCTCTCCAGTGTACGAGTGGCATTCGTAGCGGTATTGCGGAGAGTAATCGTTGCCCCCGGAACCACCGCGCCGCTCGGTTCGGTGACTGTGCCGGTGATGGAAGCAGTCTGAGCGTGAAGGAAGGACGGTGAGATTAGGAGGCAGAATACGAAGGCAAACAGCGATTTGATTCGTGACATTGAACTTTTTCTCCTTGAATAGGTGATAGGGATTCGCAGCACCACATCAGTGCCGAGGCCGTCCTGGGGCAATATGGCTTGCAATGTGTTTTCCAAGGACAATGAGTTGAGGGGGCGATTAGCCCAACCTGGGCTTAGGGAATTACAAAAAGAGGGGAACCGATGCGTTGGTTCCCCACAACAGTGTTGGAGCTTTGAGTCTCAACTGCAGGTTTTAGAACGTAAACTTCAGGACAATCTGAATCGAACGGGGATTGCTCGAGTATTGCTCCGACAGTTTGTTGAAAATCGGACTGCTGGGAATAAGGAACGACCGTGTATTTGTGGCAGAGGTCAGTCTCACCGTCCCGATATAGCCTGGCGTGAACTGGGGGTGGTTGACTGCATTGAAGAACTCTCCCCGAAGCTCGAACTTCTTGGTCTCCGAAATTGAAAACCGCTTGACAATGGACATGTCGAAATTGTTTATGCCAATCATGCGCAACGTGTTTCGCCCGCCATTGGCATACGCGCCATATCCAGCAGTGATGTAACGGGCAGAGGGATCGGTCGCCAGATATCCAACCACGGCGCCAGCGCTGTTCTTAAGTTCAGTGATGTCGCTACCCTTATTGGGATCGCCACTGGGATTGATGATGGTCCGATCCCCGGCTGAGTCCCCGTTAAGGTTGGAGTCAATACCGCTTTGCACCGTGGCATACTCCGGAGATTCGGCCGTGTACGAACCCACAAATGCAACATTGCCCAGAATATTCTTCTTGAACCAATTGGAGTCTTTTGAAAACCAAGGGACTTCCCAGATGCTACTGACGGTGAAGCGCTGGCGTCGATCCAAGGCTGAGGAGGCTTTGTCGGGTGCCAAATTCTGAAAATCCTGCTGCCGCCGAGGTGTTAAGATCGTGGAGAAGTGAGTGGCGGTGCTGTCATCGATATTGTGACTCCAGGTGTAGGCGCCAATAAGGGACAAGCCCCTGGAGAATCTGCGCGTGAGCTGCAGAGCCATTCCATGATAAGTGGAGTTACCAATCGGAGGCCAGGAAGTAATCTGACTGTTGAAACCATACTGGGCCCACTTGTTGTTTTGCAGGGCAAACATGTCGTCTTGAGTCACAGTAAGTGAGTCGAGCTCAACCTGAGATGGGGCCTGGAGATAGGTAGGCAGGTGTAAAGATTCGGTAACTGGTGCAATGCTATTAAGTCTGTTTTGCACCAGCAGGTGCACACCCCGCGTTCCTAAATACCGAGCGTCGAAGGTGTAGTCGTTTTTAAAGACGTGCTGCACACCAAAGTTCCACTGAATCGAATAGGGCAGCACTTGGTCCTGGATATAACTCGACGTCGCATCCCTGGCCTGCTCCGCCGTCAACTGCCCGGTCTGTTTTGCACTTTGGGGAATCCCACCCTGGGCTAGAAATGGTACTCGGTTAAACTCATTATCGTAGGCCGGACCGGTATCAATTGTTGGACTAAATTGCGGGGGATAACTAGTCGAGCCAACGTTATCAAAGATCACATCGTAATTAATTCCAAAACCGGCTCGGATCGAAGTGTTTCCGCTGCTTCCGGGCGAGTACGCGATGCCGACCCTCGGGCCAAAGTTTTTCTTCTGGGTTGTCGGTTCGTGAAATGTTAGCACACCTGGTACATCGGCGATCGAATTCAGTGCCTGAGCCCTAAAGGTATAGGGATTGGAGGTATACTCATATCGCAGTCCCAAATTGAGAGAGAGGTTAGGACGAATTCGAAAAGTGTCGTTGGCGAACCAGTAGATGCTGTATAGGTCACCATAGTACTGCGAACTTCCCACGTTCCGCTCCGCTATTGCGTCTGGAACCTGGTCCCGTAAGAAGAGATCGAGAACGGAATAGTCATAATCACCCCGTTCTCGCTGAATGAAATGCTGCGGGCTGATCACCTTGCGGTACTCCCCACCGAACTTGAAGGTGTGCTTGCCTTTCGTCCAGCTGAGATTATCAATCAATTGGTAGGTGTTCTGAATCTGAGACTGAGGAGTACTCCCCTCTGGACCAATACTCACGGATAGATCGTCGATTTCTATGTTTGGGAAGGCGTCCAAGCCTGGGTATTGAAAACCTTCGGGAATAGGATAATTTTTCGAGAGCCGATTGTACCCAACACGAAACTCGTTGGATACGGCAGGAGAAAAGGTATGGTATTCCGAAGCTGTAAAAAGGTGATACCGGAACGGTGTTGCGACCCAGAAAGCCGGTAGGCTGGCGTCGGTAAACAACTGGTTTATCTTGTTGTTAATGTAGCGTCCGCGAAGTTTGTCTTTATCAGATATATTGTAGTCCATGCTGACCAACCAGGAATATTGGTTGGTGTAATTGGGCCCTGCGATGGGGAGTATGCCTATCGGAATGTCGACACCGGCCACAGTCGACGTGGCGCTGGCACTGGGCGCAGGAGCCATGTACTTTTTAAGCTGGTCTAAGTTAGTTTGCGATAGGCCGGGAATGGCCGAGAGCATATTGTAGCCCTGCGCAGTCGGGGAATAAACTGGCGAGCTGGGGGTCGTGATCTGACCATTTGGGGCGTATTCGAAATTGCCAAAATAGAATAGTTTGTTTTTGATGATGGGCCCGCCTATGGATCCTCCCACCCGGTTCTGGTCATAGCGCGGCTTATCGTAGATACCCTGCCTGAAAAATGACTGATCCAAAGCATTCAGCTTGCGATTTTGAAAATACTCGTAGAGGGACCCGTGTATTTCATTTGTGCCACTCCTGATGACGGTGTTGAATTGCCCTCCTGACGAGTGGCCAAACTCGGGCGAAAACTGGTTCTGCAATAGTGAGAACTGAGCAACTGACTCGTTGGGGACATACACCAGTGGTCCGGTAATCGCTTTGTCGTTATTGTCAACGCCTTCAATCGTGAAGTTGTTATTCATGGGCCGCTGTCCGCCAATGGACGGACCGGTTCCCTGACCTACGCCGCCGTTGCTTGCCACACCGGAACCAAGAAGGGCCAAGTTCAATACACCAAAGAGCCCGTTGGCCGAGCTCTCAATTGTAGGCATGTACTCTGCCGTCCTCGAATCATAATTAGCAGTGATCTGAGCTGTGGTTGTGTCAATGACTTCTGTAGCTGCCGAGACCTCCACCGCCGTGCTAAATTCGCCAACCTCCAAGGTCAAATTGAGAGCCGTAGTTCTGTTCAACTCCACCTTCACGTTTTGTAGTGTGAGCGTCTTAAAACCAGTGGATCTGGCTGTGAGCTTGTATTGCCCAACCGGGATATTACTGAAACGATACTGACCTTGAGAGTTTGAAGTGGTTTCCAGCTTGATACCCGTTGCGAGACTCTCCAGTTCAATATTTGTGCCGGCAACGACAGCGCCAGTAGGGTCAAGTACAGAGCCGATGATGTTCCCGTCGGTGGCCTGTGAGAAAATGAGGACAGCGCCGAGAAACGTCATCAAAAGAGCAGATGACACGGTCGAGACAATCTTTGTTGTTCTCATGACACCCTCCTATCAATTGTTTGTTAATACTCTTTTGAGACCGAGCATTGCTGCTCGTTAGAAGTTCTTTGTGAGTGAAGAAAGATTCTGTTGTCCAAACAATGAAGGTCCGCAGGATCTCGTCAGGGCCAAAAAGAGGGGGATGGAAAACGCGACGGCAGGGAATCCACTTACCATACTGAAAGCGCCGGATTGAGTCAGATCGAACACAAAATGAATGGCCTTAATTCATCCTTTGTGCCCCTTCATCTAGTGCAACCACTGTTCCATCTCGTGAGGAGTACAGCTCCCTAAGAACGATGTCTTAGAATCCGTTCATTTCAATGAAAATATCAATTCGAGTAATTCAATCATGATTCAGACGCGATCTGAAGTCAATACGATAATTCGTATGTCTTGATGGAAACATCCGAAATTGCATATACGCAAAACTCATTCGGCACACGGATTGGTTGATACTTGTTCTCTGATTGATGTGCGAACTGAAATCGCAGACTCCATCCAATTTTCTGGTATGATGATTCACCTTGAAGGAGATGACGGCGAACCGTACCGGCCGACGTTTTGTGAAACATTCCTAAACCACTCATCGTATAACCGAAACGGCGGGGAACGCGTGTTTGGGGAACTTCAATCCTAGGGATTCATAGTGCCGCAGTGTCAGTTTCTGGTTCGGAGATATCATGAGCAAAACGAAGAAAATCCTGCTGGGAAGCGGCGTCATCCTGGTTTTGGCTATCGGGACGTATGCCGGAATCCAGTGGAGAGATCGAGGAGTAACAATTGTCCAGACGGGAAAAGTGGTTAAGTTGGACAGCCTCGTTCAGACGGTTTCAGCCTCGGGTGAGATCAAGCCTCTCAAGTACATTAATATCACGGCCAACTCGTTTGGGCGCATTGTGGAAATCGCCGTTAAGGAGGGCGACCACGTTAAGCAAGGGGATCTCTTGCTGAAGCAGGAGTCCGTTCAGTCTTCTGCAGACCTCCGCGGAAACCAGGCGTTACTGCAGCAATTTATCGATGACGCGGAGGGGTTGGAGGCGGCCTACCGTTCGGCGGAGGCGCAACTTAAGACTGCTCAAGCTGACCTGGTTCGAGCGCAGGCGGATTTTGAAAAAGCTCGCTTAGACTTTGAGCGAAACGAAAACCTTCTGAAGGAGGGTTTGATCCCGAAATCTCAGTTTGATCAAATGAAAGCGAGTTTTGAGGTGGCTCGAGCTCAAGTGGACTCAGCTCAGGCCAGGGTGTTGCAGAGCCAGGCACTGTTGAACCAGGCGGACAAAGCGCGGGTCTCGGGTCGCAGCAGGATCAATCAGCAGAAGGCTGCCATTGCCAGAATCAGCGATCTGGTCAATAAGACCGTCTATCTCGCGCCTATCACAAGCGTTGTAACGTCTTTGCCAGTCAGGGTCGGGGAATCGGCAGTTCCAGGCATCCAGAACGCTATCGGAAGCAACCTGATGACTCTGGCAGACCTTTCGGTTATCACTTCCGAAGTTAAAGCGGATGAGACTGATATCGTCAATGTGAAGCTGGGACAGGAATCAGAGGTGACGGTGGACGCTCTACCAAACAAGATCTTCAGAGGGAAAGTCACCGAAGTCGGGAGCAGCGCGTTGAACCGTTCCTCTGGGCAAGCGGCTGGATCAGGCATTACCAACCCTACAAGTAACCAACAGGAGGCTAAAGACTTCAAGGTTGTAGTCACCTTGCTGGATCCGTCAGACATGCTAAAGCCGGGCCTGTCAACCACTGCCAAGATTACTACCGCGGTCCAAGACAACGTGCTGGCCATTCCGATTCAGGCCCTGACAGTTCGGGAGCCGGAAAACGAGCTCAAAAATGAGGCACCTTCCTCCACGCCGAGTTCCGCCAAGGCCGCCGGCAATAGCGAGGCTCAAGGCAAAGAGACAGTTTCGTCTCGCAGGACGGGGAAGAAGAAAAAAGAGCAGCAGGGAGTTTTTGTTCTTCGAGATGGAAAAGCCAAGTTTGTTCCAGTGACCACGGGCATTACAGGACAAACAGAGATTGAGGTTCTTTCGGGTCTGAAGGAAGGGGACGAAATCATTACCGGCAGCTACAAGACGCTACGCACCATCAAGACGGACGACAAGGTCAAAGTGGACAACAAGAACGTCGGAAAAGAGGACCGGAAGGAATAAGAGGCAGATTTCTCTCTCGATCCCTATCCCCGGAAGGTGCCGCAGGAAGCGATAGAGTCAGCCGCAGTCTCCGGTGAGGTTATCAAACGTATGTCTGATAATGAATCCAAGACTAGCTCCAACGGTTTTCTCATCAAGACTGAGAATCTCTGGAAGACCTACGAAATGGGAGCAGAAAAGATTCATGCTCTAGCTGGAGTGTCCTTCGTCGTGAAAAGGAATGAGTATCTTGCCATTATGGGACCTTCGGGCTCCGGCAAGTCGACGCTCATGAATCTAATAGGCTGCCTGGACACACCGACTCAAGGTCAGTATTGGATTAACGGGCGTCTGGTGAGCGATATGAACGATGACGAACTGGCCTATATCCGCAATCGAGAAATCGGGTTTGTCTTTCAGACGTTCAATCTGTTGGCCCGGGCCTCGGCTCTTCATAATGTCGAGCTACCGCTGATATACAATGGCACTCCGGCTCAAGAGAGACTCGAAAGAGCCAAGAAAGCTCTCGAAATGGTGGAGCTTGAGAACCGGATGGCACACAAGCCCAACGAGCTGTCTGGAGGACAGAGACAAAGGGTAGCCATAGCTCGCGCTCTCGTTAACAATCCCTCGATTGTGCTGGCTGACGAGCCCACAGGCAATTTGGACTCCCAGACCGGGATAGAGATCATGAATCTCTTCTCAAAGCTGCACAAAGACGGTAACACCATTATCCTGGTTACTCACGAACACGATATTGCCGAGAGCGCTAATCGAATTATTCACATTCGAGACGGAAAAATCGCCTTGGATGAGCAGAAGCGTTAGTCGGCGTTGAATCAACGCGTTGACTGCATTGCTCAACGAGTGACGCCGCCCAAGCAGATTGTCTATGAAGTGTTCTCTCTGTGAAAATCGCAAGGCTAAACGCCAATGCCCTGCAAAGGGACAGCAGATCTGTCCAGTCTGTTGCGGAACAAAACGCGAGGTTGAGATCGACTGTCCCTCAAACTGCGTTTACCTGCATAGCGGCCGTGAATACGAGAGCGAGAAAATTGCGCGGACAGGGCAGATACCCGCTCGAACACCTAGACTTTGGGACGAGAGGTTCGCGGGCCGGCATTATGGGGTATTCCTGGCGTTGTGGAAAGTCATCCTGTCAGAACGCGATCGTTTTCCAGAACTCATTGACATAGACGTCCAGGCAGCTCTGGATGCCTTAATTCAGACTTATGAGACATTAAGTCGAGGGATCTATTACGAATCCTTGCCCTCTCCCGCTGTACAACGAAGTCTTTATTCGGCCCTGAAGTCCTTGCTGGACGAGCCGAGCAAAGAGCTGGATGTTTCCCGAGACCGACTGAAGACTGAAACAATCCTTGACTGCCTGCGTTTTCAGAAGGAGCTGGCGGCGTCGATTGTGCTCCCACGCCCGAAGAGCCGGGCCTTCCTGGACCACCTTGACGGATTGGTCTCCGGGTCTGAACTCAGCCGCGTCGAGCAGCCCAGAATTGTTCTCCCTTGAGGCCCAGCTGCGACCTCGATTAGACAATATTCGGGCCCTGCTCATCCACGATTCGTTTCAAGCTTGCCCTGTCTTGAGTTCCGCGTTGATTGAAGCCAAGATTCGCTCCACACTTTCGGCCGGATTTGAGCTGGCTGTGATAGGGCGGCCAATCACCAAATAGTCTGCTCCCGCTTTGAGCGCAAGACCCGGCGTGGCAATGCGGTTCTGATCGTCTTTTTCGCTGTCTGCTGGACGAATTCCCGGCGTAATGATCTTAAAGGATTCGCCGCAGCGACTCCGTAGAGATCGGATTTCTTCTGGAGAAGCCACAACTCCATCGAGGCCGGCGCGCTGAGCGAGTTTAGCGAGACGAATTACCTCGTCCTGAATCGGAAGAGGCCATCCAATATCTCTTAGCTCTTCGCTGCTGAGGCTGGTTAACACGGTTACTCCCAGCACCACAGGCCTGGTCCCGGCAGATTCATCCAGACCAAACAGTTCCATGACTGAAGACATCATCTTAAGACCGCCGGTCGTGTGGACCGTAATCATCGAGACGCCCAGATGTTGAGCGGCTAGAGCAGACTTGGTCACGGTGTTCGGAATATCATGGAACTTAAGGTCCAGAAATACTTGCTCTCCCATCTCGACGATATCCCTGACCAGCTGCGGCCCTTCGGCAGTAAAGAGCTGGGTGCCAACCTTGAACAGGCCCACCTTGCCTTGGAGCTGGCGAACCCATCGCAAAGCCTCGGTGCGATTGTCAGTATCCAGAGCGACAATGATCCGTTTTTTCGGGTCCATCGATGCTTCCCGCATTCTCAGTTTCGTTTCGAACTGTTCCCACAATTGAGCTCAGCCTCTCGATTCCCTTCCGCTTGCAGAATTCTGCGAGTCCCCTGATGATCTTGATGGGTGCCTCGGGATCAAGGAAATTTGCTGTACCTACTTCGATTGCCTTTGCTCCCACCAGCAGGTATTCGAGCGCATCCTCGGCAGTGCGTATCCCTCCAATTCCAATCACTGGAATCCTGACTGCCCTAACAGTTTCAAATACCATGCGGACGGCCACGGGCTTGATTGCAGGGCCAGACAGCCCCCCAGTGAGATTGCCAAGCCGCGGCTGTCGCGTCTCAACGTCAATTGACATGCCAAGCAGGGTGTTTATTAGAGATAGAGCGTCGGCGCCCGCATCCTGAGCGGCTCTTGCAATCACGGTGATGTCTGTTACATTCGGCGAAAGCTTGACTATTACAGGAAGACTGGCCATCGACTTGATCGCCTTGACGACCTCGTAGGTGGCAGCCGGATCGGTCCCATAGACAATTCCTCCGCGTTTCACATTCGGGCAAGAGATATTGATCTCATACCCGGCCAAGCCCTCCGCGCTGTTCAGGACCTCCACAACCCGGACGTAGTCTTCGGTGCTGTAGCCAAAAACATTCGCAAAGATCAGCGTGTTGAGCTGACGAAGGCGGGGCAGCTTTTCTTCCACAAATCGCTTTACACCGACATTTTGCAATCCAATTGCGTTGAGCATGCCCGAGGCAGTCTCATGCAACCGGGGCGCAGCCGCTCCTTTCATCGGCTCAATCGAAAGCCCCTTGACAATGAAGCCGCCCATCTGACTCAAGTCAATCAACTGGCTGAATTCTTCGCCATAACCAAAGGTTCCGCTGGCCGCGACGACTGGGTTTTTCAAACGGATTCCAGCGACTTCAGTGGAAAGATCGACCATTTTGGGATTGTGGATTTCGGATTGCCTATTAAACCCAAGTGCAACTCGAGGGCGTTCGTCAAGTGGATCGTAACAGAAGCAATGACCCACGGCCAACTTCAATCCACAATCCGAAATCCCCAATCCGCAATTCAAGATGTTATACTCACCCAGGAAGTCGGGAATGCCGGAAATCAATAAGCTCATTGCGGATCACGCCGTCCTCGCTCTGCGATCGACGATTCAAGATGCCAAGGGCAATGAGGTATTCTTTCTGGCAAACACCGACGACCGCGGCGTCATTCAAGAAATCACACCCCTTGCGCGGGGCAACGACACAGCCGTCCCCGCTCTCATGCAAGTCGCCTCTCAAGGCGACGTGATCCTGCACAATCATCCTTCCGGATACCTCACCCCTTCACAGGCAGACGTCGGCGTGGCCTCTGAGTTCGGAAACAAGGGAGTCGGATTCTACATCATCAACAATCCCGTAGACGAAGTTTATGTTGTCGTGGAGGCCTTTCAAAAAGAGAAGCTCACGCCGCTGAATATCCCACAGCTGTTGGACTTGATTGCTCCACAAGGTATCATCGCCCATAAGCTCGGCGGATACGAGTCTCGCCCCGAGCAAAGGCGCATGACGGAAGCGGTCGGGAGTGCCTTCAACCATTCCAAGCTGGCTCTGGTCGAAGCCGGAACCGGAACGGGGAAGAGTCTGGCCTATCTGGTGCCAGCCATTCTCTGGTCGGTGCAAAACAAGCAAAGAGTTGTTGTCTCCACCAATACAATTAACTTGCAGGAGCAGCTCATCAATAAGGATCTCCCTTTTCTGAAAAGCACCCTACCCTCCGCGTTCAAAGCCGTTTTGATCAAAGGGAGGAGCAATTACGTTTGTCTCAGCAAGATTGATTCCCTCGAAAAAGAAGGAGACTATCTCATTGATTCCGAGGAACGAGCAGAACTGAAGGTGCTGATTCAATGGGCTCATAACACCACGGATGGGAGTCGTTCAGATCTCAGCGTTTTGCCTTCCCCGTCAGTCTGGGAGAAAGTAGCGTGTGAAAGCGACAACTGTGGGCGCATCAAGTGCTCTTTCTACTCGCAGTGCTTCTTCTATAAAGCCCGCCGGGAAGCTTCTTCGGCCGACGTTCTGGTGGTGAATCATCATCTTCTCTTCTCCGATTTGGCAGTGCGCAGCGAAACAGAAAGATACGCCGATGTGGCTATTCTTCCGGGTTATTCCAGGATCATCCTGGACGAGGCACACAATATCGAGGATGTGGCCACCGAATATTTTGGAGTCCAGGTTTCCAAGTCCGGCTTGTTGCGACTGCTGGGCCGCTTGTATAGCCTACGGGAAAGAGAAAGGGTCCGCGAAAAAGGGCTCATCCCTTTTCTGCTGGCGCGACTTCGCTTTATGGAAAAAAAGATTGATCTCACGGTGTACACGCGGATCTTCGACCATATCCAGTCTACGCTTATCCCCCAGCGGGAGAACCTTGCGTTTGTCATCAACAGCGTCTTTGATGATTTCGCCACCTTTTTCGAGAGTCTATCCGAAGACTCCACGGCGGCGGAAGTGAAGGTTCGCTTCACTCCATCCATTCGCCAGCGAGCCGAATGGCAGGAGCTGATTCTGCCCCTGGTCCAGCAGATTCTGCGCGAAATGCGGGACTACCATCAGCAGTTACTTCGCCTGGAAAACTTACTGGAGGCCCTTCCCGAGGAGGTGGCGGACAGCCTCCTGGCTCAGACAGTGGAGCTTGGCGCGCTCACTGACCGCATCGAAACCGCAGCAATAACCCTGGCTGATATTTTTGACAGCGAAGACGTCAACAAAGTGAGTTGGGCCGAGAGTCGAGTAACCAAGACGGGAAGGCGCATCACATTGAAGCAAGCTCCGCTCAACATTTCCGAGCTGCTCCGCGAACGGATGTTTCAGAAGTTCCCGACTGTGGTCCTGACTAGCGCCACTCTGACGACCGAGGGTCAATTCAATTATCTCAAGGGCCGGCTCGGATTGGACCAGATGCCTTCGATTCGGCTGCTTGAGCTGGTCCTGCCTCCGGCGTTCGACTACTCACGGCAAGTTGTCTTGGGTGTTCCCAAAGACATCCCGTTGCCGGATCATCCCAACTTCAGACAGGAACTCAGCAAGCTCATCCTTAAGTCGGTCTCTATATCTGAAGGTCGTGCGTTGATCCTTTTCACCTCTTATTCTCTTCTCCATCACACCCATGAAGAGTTGGCGGAGCCGTTACAAACCATGGGAATTCGCTGTCTCAAGCAAGGTGACGCGCCTCGGCACCGTTTGACCGAGATTTTTAAGAATGACAAGACAAGCGTCCTCTTTGCGACCGATAGCTTTTGGGAGGGCGTGGATGTGGCTGGTGAAGCCTTAGAGAATGTGATCCTGACGAAACTCCCGTTTAGCGTCCCCAAGGAACCGGTGATCGAGGCCAGAATTGAGTCCATCGCTCAAAGAGGTGGTAACCCGTTTCTGGAATACACGGTTCCTCAGGCTGTCATTAAATTCAAACAGGGTTTCGGGAGACTTATTCGCAGCAAGACGGACCGTGGCTCCATCATGATCTTCGATCGAAGAATTCTGGAAAAAGACTACGGCAAGATGTTTTTGCGTTCGTTGCCAGAATGCCAGTGGGTGAGCGGGAAACAGGAAGCGGTCTTTGAAACGGTGCAGAAATTCTTTAAGGGC
>Ga0075433_10002322_pt1 | contig 14488 bp, 18 predicted proteins | sample RhiMethybrSRZTD2_FD_75299 | JGI IMG/M metagenome (GOLD analysis project Ga0075433, IMG submission 75299) | Populus rhizosphere microbial communities from Tennessee, USA - Rhizosphere MetaG P. TD hybrid SRZTD2 | ecosystem: Host-associated > Plants > Roots > Rhizosphere > Soil | place: USA... | reverse complement strand
GTCATCCCGAGGCGCGTAGCGCCGAGGGATCCCGAACTCGATCGCCCAGCGGTGGCTCAGGGCCTGCCGAGTACGGGATCCCTCGCTATCGCTCGGGATGACACTAAGTCTTCTTCTTCAGCTGCGCGAGCTTTCCCTCCGCGCTCTCGCGGATCTCGGCGCGCCGGGGCTCGGAATCCGCGGTGTCGGACTTCAGCAACTCCAGAGCCTTCTCGGCGTTCTGGCGCGCCAGGTCCTTCTGGCCGTTCGCGAGGTACGCGTCGGACAGGCTGTCGTGCGCGTCCGCGGTGGCCCAGCGCAAAGGAATCCCTCAGAAACTTCAGAATGCCCTTCGTCTTCCACGCATCCGGACCGTTCCCGCCCTTGTAATCGTCCGGGACGGACTCGCCGGTGATCCTCCACCAGATGGCGTAGTTCGACGCGGCAATGTGGCTGACCTGCTGGCCGAACGTTCGGACGCCTTTGTAGTCGCTGTCCGGGATCTTCAGGCTCTCGGGAGTGAAGCCGTATTTTTCTTCGGGCATGGCCTCCGCGGCTGCGATGACTTGCTTCTCGACGCCCTGGATCTCGAGGTCGATCACCGATGCGATGGTCGGCGGCGGCTCCTGTCCATAGGCCGCAGCGCCGAGCATCAGGATAATCATCCACAGGGCATGTCGAACACTCACTGGATTCTCGCGACCCGCCCCTGGGTCGGGAATTTCTCGAACTGTTTCGCGTCGTGGCCCGGCACGACGCGATCCGCGGAGCCCGCGAGCTCGACCATCCGTGCCTGGTTGCGGATGTTGGCGGGCCGGTCCGCCTCGCTGAACGTCGCGCTCGCCTTGTGCTCGGCGAGGTTGCGGTAGAGGTAACAGTTGTCCGAGGCCAGCACGAAGGGCGTCTTGCCGTCGACGCGGATGTACTGGGACGCGTAGGTGTGGCGCGCTCCCGTGTAGGCGCGTATGCCGGCAATGATCTCCACGTCGTCGCCCTCGACGAGACGGAGGCGTCCGTCCTTTCGGATCTTCTCGAGGGCCTTCACGTCCTCGGGATCGATGCCGCCATGTTTGCCTCCGGGCTTCCAGGCATCCCCCGTGTAGTACGAAAACTCCTCCTCCTGGATCCAGACGGCCGCCTTCGGGAAGAGATCGATGCCGCCCATGTGGTCCCAGTGCGCGTGGCTGATCACGACGTCGGTGACCTCTGCGGGCGACACGCCGGCGAGCTTCACGGCCTCGTCGGGGCGGAGGTAGTCGGTGAACGACGGGAACTCTTTCAGCCACTTCTCCCGATGAAAGCCGCTGTCGAAGAGAACGTTGCGGCCTCCGCCTCGGATGAGCCAGACGACCATGGCGATGTCGACTTTCTCGCCCTCGGGCGCGCCCATCACGAGGTCCGAGACCGGGAAGTCCTTGATGGTTCCGTAGCGGATCGCCTGGATCGTGTAATCGGGTCGGGACGGAACCGCGGCCATCCACAGGGCAGAGAGCAGCCAGACGCCCGACCGCCGCATGGAACGAGAGCCTAGCTCATTCCTCCCTCAACGCCGTGACCGGATCGAGTCTCGCGGCCCGCTGCGCGGGGAAGGCGCTGGCGGCGGCGGCGACGGCCGCGAGACCCAGGGCGGCCGCGCCGATGGTCGCCGGGTCGCTCGGCTGCAAGCCGAACAGGAGAGACCGGCCGAGCTGGGCCGCGACGATGGCGAGGACGACGCCGATCGCGAGGCCGACGGCCACGAGCGTCCCGGCCTCGCGCAGCACGAGGACGAGGATGTCCCGGCGGCTGGCGCCCAGGGCAATCCGCACGCCGATCTCGTTGCGGCGGCGGACGACCATGAAGGAGACGACGCCGTAGAGCCCGACCATCGCGAGAATCGCGGCGAGGAGCCCGAAGAACGTCGAGAGGCTCGCCATGAGGCGCTCGCGGAGGAGACCGTCGCGCACGATGTTGCGAAACGGCCGGAAGGTGACGCTGATGTCCGGGCTCACGCCCGTGATGGCCGCCGTCAGCGAGGCCCGCAGCGTCGCGAGCGGCAAGTCCGAACGGACGACGATGGCGATTCCGTGGCGAGACTGCTCGTCCTGCGCCATAGGGAGGAAGACGATCGGCGCGAAGTCTTCGCGGAGTTCTCCGTACTTGGTGTCCCGGACGAGGCCGACGATCCGGTAGCGCCCCACGCGACCCGAGCCGGCCTCCTCGTCGACCTGGACGACGCGGCCGACCGGATTCTGTCCGGGAAGAAGAGTGCGGGCGAACGTCTCCGTGACAATCGCGACGAGCTCGGAGCCCTGGGCGTCGCGATCGTCGAAGTCCCGGCCGGCGATGAAGGCGGTTTCCATGGTCCCGAAGTAGCCCGGGCTGACCCGGTTGAAATTGGCTTCCTTGCGCTGGACCTCGGTGCCCTCAATGCGGACGAAATCGTTCCAGAAATCCCCGCCCAGAGGAACGATGACCGCGCTCGCGGCCGCGGTGACGCCGGGCACGGCCCGGACGCGCTCGAGAAGCTTGCGGAGGAACGCGGTGCGTTGCTCGGGCGGCACGCGGGCGCGCGTGTAATCCGCCCGGATCGACAGGATCCGGTCGTGCCGGAAGCCGGCGTCGAGCGTGAGGAGATTCCGCAGGCTTCGGACGAAGAGCAGCGATCCGACCAGAAGCACGAGCGAAAATGCGACTTGGCAGACAACGAGCGCTCGGCGGACCGAGAGCTTCGCGCCGGCGCCCGCGACGCCGCGGCCTCCCGTCTTGATCGCTTCGATGGGCTCCGTCCGCGAGGCCTGAACGGCGGGAAGGAGCCCGAAGAGAACGCAGGTCAACGCCGCGACCGCGGCCGTGAAGCCGAGCAGCCTGAGGTCCAGCGGCATCTCGACGAACCATGGCGAGTCCTGCGTGCTCAGGAACGTAACGAGAAGCCGGCTCAGAGTCCGTGCGAGCAAGGCTCCGCACGCCGCTCCCGCCGCGGCGAGGACGAGACTCTCGGCGAGAAGCTGGCGAATCAGCCGACGGCGCGAAGCACCGAGCGCGAGGCGTACGGCGATCTCGCGTTGCCGCGCGCTCGCCCGCGCGATCATCAGGTTGGCGATGTTCGCGCAGGCGATCAGAAGGACGAGCGCGGAGATGCCGAGCAGAAGCCAGAGAGGCGAGGCGTACTGCTCGCGCAGATCCGAGAAGCCGCTCGCGAGGGGCCGCGCCTGCAGCCGGAGGGAGAGGTAATCCTTCGCGCGGGTCGCGTCGTAGGTCTCGGGCAGCGTCGATTCGAAGATTCCCCCGGAGATCGCGGCGAGATGGGCGTTGGCCTTCTCGAGCGTCCATCCGGGCGCGAGCCGGCCGACCGCGGCCAGCCACCAGTTCCGGCGTTTCTGCGTGCGCGGCGAGTCGGCGATAAGGTCTTCGGCGCAGAGGGGAATCGCGACGTCGAAGGCGCGGCCGACGTCCACGCCGAAGAAACGAGCCGGCGTAACTCCGGCGATCTCGAATCGCTTGCCTTCGACCGTGATGGTCTCGCCGGTGGCGATCTCCCGCCCGCCGAGCTCCCGTTCCCAGAAACGTTCGCTCAGGACGGCGGCGGGCGACGGGCAGCCGGGCGCGTCGTCACCCGGACCCAGGACTCGTCCCCGGAGCGGCGCGACGCCGACGGTGTCGAAAAACGTCCCGCTGACGTAGAGGCCTTCGGCGAAGTGCGCCTCGCCGCCGGCGGCGAGGTTGATCCGATCGGAGCTCCAGGCCGCGAGCTTCGAGAATGCCTTTTGCTCGCTGCGGATGCGGTCCCACTGCGCCGAGGTCAGCTGAGGCCAGCGGCCCGAGAAGTTGCCGCTTCGGCTGCTCCCCGGCGGGATGCGGACGTTGTAGAGCTGGTTCGGATGCGCGACCGGCAGGCTTCGCAGACGCACCGCGTCGAGGAGTTGAAAGATCGCGGTGTTGGCGCCGATTCCCAGCGCGAGCGACAGAACCACGACGAGAGAGAAGAGAGGATCCAGCCGCAGGCGTCGCGCGCCGTAGCGAAAATCCTTGCCGATGCCCGAGAGCCAGCCCGTTCCGTCCTCCGAAGGCGGAAGCCGTGTAGGCTCGCGCCGCGGCAGGGAGCCGGCGAGGACGGCGGCGAGCGCCGGTCGGTCGAGCTCGTCGAGCGCGCTGCGCCGGGCTTCCTCGGGCGAGACGCCGCGCGCGGTCAGCTCCTCGTACCGGTCGTCGAGGTGCTGCGCGATCTCCTCGACGACGGAAGCCTCGCGGCCCGGATCGAGCTTCAGAGCCGCCAGCCGGTCGCGGATCTCCCGCGACCAGTCAGGCATGTTCGGCCTCGGTGATGCGGCGCATCGCGTCGACGAAAGCGGCCCAGGTGCTCTGCTGCAGGCGCAGCATCTTCCTTCCCTCGACCGTCAGGCGGTAGTAGCGGCGTCGCCGCTGCGAGGGCTTCTCGACCCAGCGGCCCTCGATCAAACCGCGGGCCTCGAGCCGATACAGAAGGGGATAGAGAGACGCCACGTTGAAGCGCAGCGCCCCGCCCGACCGCGTCTCGATGAGCTTCCCGATCTCGTAGCCGTGGCGGGCCCGCCGCTCCACCAGGGACAAGACGAGGAGCTCGGTCGATCCCTTCTTGAGCTGGCGGTCCATCCGTATATGTTGCATTGCGACATATAGGTATCACACTTATATACGCAGGGAAAGGTTCCGGGTGACTTCGAGACCTCCGGGTCCCCTCCCCGCCGCCGGGGAGGGGAAGGGGGAGGGGTCTAGTGAGAGGCTTCGGGTCGTGTCGGGCGGAGGCTCGGCGCGGTCCGGGCTCTCGGAGCCGGTCGATACGTGCCCGCGGGCGCCCGAAACGCGATGTTGAAACGATTCCAGCCGTTGATGGCCACGATGCAGAGCGTCAGATCCGCCAGCTCCTTTTCGGAGAAGAAGCGGCGCGCCTCCTGGAAAACGGGGTCGGAAACGTGGCCGCCGTCCAGCCGCGTCACCGCCTCCGTCCACGCCAGCGTCGCGCGCTCGCGCTCGGTGTAGTACGGAGACTCGGCCCACGCGTCGAGGCCGTAGAGTCTCTGCTCGGTCTCTCCCTGCGCACGGAGATCCTTCCAGTGCATGTCGATGCCGTAGGCACAGCCGTTGATCTGGGATGCTCTCAGCTTGGCCAGATCCTGCAGGACGGGCTCGAGGGCGCTATGGTCCAGGTACTTCCCGAGGCCCAGCATCGCCTGAAACGCTCCGGGCGCCGCTTTCGTGTAATCGACTCTGTGTTCCATTGATCCTCCTCTGGTCAGAAAACCCACGTTCGTGCGGATCGACCCGAGGGAGGCACCTGATCGGCGGCGCTCGAACGAACCGGCCGCACTCTTGTGACATCTCCGTCCGCCGCCGCGAAATTCCCGGAATTCCCGGCGATCTCATTTGGACCGGTCCACTCGATGAAGTCTTCGTTAAGTACGCATCGGGTGGATCGGTGCACGCCGTACCGTCACACGACTCGCTTTCGAAGGAGGAACGGTGACGGTCCAGAGATCCCGATTCCTGAGCATCGCCGCGCTTCTGGCGCTCGCAACCATGTCGAAACCGGCGTCGGCGCAAGTCGCGGACCAGTGCCTCTACAACGACGCGCATTTCCACGTCCAGGATTTCCGCGCGCAGGGGTGCCGATCCCCGACGTCGTGAAGATGATGGATGGCAACGTCTGCCGGGCCGTCATGATGGGCCTCGCGGTCACGATCGCGCACGATCCGGTCATCGACGGGAAGTTCGCTCCGGTCTACTACACGCAGACCGACGGCCAGGTGCTCTACTACAACGCGATCCAGGACGTGCTCGTGGCGCACAAGTACCTCGCGCTGCCGGAGAAGGACCGGGCGCGCCTGGATCCGCTGATGAGCGCGTTCAACCTCAAGGACAGCCGCGCGGGCGAGTACATCAAGCTGATGGTCCGGTTGTATCCCGGAGTCTGGAGCGGGTTCGGCGAGATTCATTTCAAGAAGCAGGAATTCTCGGAAAAAGTCAGCGGCGGGCCGCCGAGCCTGTACAGCGCATCCCTCGATGACGTGTTCGACGCGATCGGGGAGATGGGCGCTGTCGCGGTCGTGCACTGCGATCACGACACGCCGGGCAACCTCGACCTCTTCAAGGATCCGTTCGCACGCGCCCAGTATTTCGGCGGCGGGACGCCGAAGCCGCAGTACCTCGAGGCGTTCCAGGCGTTCTTGAACCGTCACCCGAACGTGACCATGATCTGGGCGCACTTCATGGGCAATGGGCGCGGCGTGCGGCCGTACCCGGAGCACTGGCAATACATGGACGCGATGCTCGGCGATCCGGCGTTCCGGCACGTCTCGATCGACTTGTCCTGGGGATCCGTCATCGCCGCCGGCGTTCTCGACACGCCCGAGCACGTGAAGATGACGGCGGACCTGATTCGAAAGTACCCCGACCGGTTCCTCTTCGGCTCCGACCAGGCCGCGACGCAGGACTGGGTGCTGTTGAAGAAGAGCTACGACGTCTGGGACCCGCTCTGGCGGCAGCTCGGTCCCGAGCTGACGCGGAAGATCTGCAAGGAAAACTACGCGCGCGTCTTCGACCAGTCGAAGAAGAACATCCGGGCGTGGGAAGCGAAAAACGGAGCGCCGGTCCGGTAGAGCTCAGGACGGCGGGGGAGGCAGGTGCCTCAGCTTCTCGGGATTGGTCACGATGTAGATCGCCTGGATCCGTCCGTCCGCGACCTCGAAGGTGAACACGGACTGCGGCCGTCCGTCCTGGTAGCTGACGACACCCGGCTGTCCGTTGATCTGAACGAATCGCTGCCGAACGCCGAGCGCGAGCAGCCTTCCGAAGCCATGCACGCTGACGCGGGCGACGTTCTCCGGTCCGTCGATCGGAAGCATGAGGGCGGACGCCTTGCCGCCGCCGTCGGTGTGCAGGACGACGTCCCCGGAGAGCATCGAGATCAAATAGTCCATGTCGCCGGAGCCGGCCGCTTCGCGAAAGCGCTCGAGCAGCTCCCGGTGTTCCCGGGCGGGCGGTCGAAAGCGGGGACGGGCCAGATGGACGTGCTGCTGCGCCCTCCGCAGGAGCTGACGGCAGTTCTCCTCGGTCAAGTCCAGGGCTGCCGCGATCTCCGCGTGCTTGTAGTCGAAGACCTCGTGCAGCAGAAAGACGGCCCGCTCCGCCGGCGTGAGCCGCTCGAGCATCAGGAGCAACGCCATCGAGACCGACTCGTCGACCTGAGCGATCCGGGCGACGTCGCTTCCGGGGTCGGTCACGAGCGGCTCGGGCAGCCACTCGCCGACGTACGTCTCGCGCTGCACGCGCGCCGACTGGAGATGGTTGATGCAGAGCCGGCTGACGACCGTGACCAGGAACGCCCGGGGCGATCGGATCTCGTTCTCGGAGGCTTTCTCCCAGCGCAGATATGCCTCCTGAAGGACGTCTTCCGCGTCCGTGACGCTTCCGAGCATGCGGTACGCGATCGAGAACAGAACCTCCCGATGCTCTTCGAAGGCGGTCAGCGCGGTCGGGTTCGTCGCGTCGCGGCTCATGGCCTCGTTCACGCCGGCGTTCGCATGGCCGTTGCGGCGAGCGGCCGGCCCGGACGCCGTCCCAGCGAGCGCTCGTCCGGCTGGAGTTTCTGAGAGTACACGTAGGACATCACCAGGGCGCCCAGGAAGATCAGCGGATCGATGACGAAGAAGAAGGGGTCGCCGACCGAAAAATGGGCGATGGCGGCCGAGACCAGCGTGATGGCAAAACCCGTGTACGCAAACTCCCGGACCTTCGACGGGACGCCCGGCAGCAGCAGGGCCAGGACGCCCAGCGCCTTGGCGATGGTCAGCTCGATCCGGAAATAGTCGGGCAGGAGCAAGTGGCGAAAGGCGCCTTTCATCGGGCCCAGCGGATTGGCGAGATTGAAGTTGATGGCGCTGTACACCATCACGGCACATACGAGTCCTGTCGCAATCCAGTAAATGGCTTTGTTTCTGGTCATTGGTGACCCTCCCGTCGGGGCTCATCGGATCGTCCCCGAAGGTAGAGACCGGACAGCTCCCGGAAACGTGACAGGACGGCCCTGCCAGGGCTAGCGGCGCCCACCACCGGCGTCCAGGGCACGCTCCTGATAGAGCCCAATGAGGTTCCCTGCCGGATCGCGAAACCGCGCCACGATCTCGGGAGCGGCGAGGTCGGCCGCCTGGACGATGACGCCTCCGTTCTCCGCGATGACCCGCATGGTGGCCTCGACGTCGGCCACCATGACGTAGAAGAGGAGGCCGGCGTCGCGGGAGGGCGGCCGTCCCGTGACGAACGCGCCGCTGACTTCCACTCCGTCGTCGAATGCCGTCGCGCCATCGCCGCGCTGCCGGATTTCCCATCCGAAGGCGGTCCGGTAAAAGTCGGCTGACCGGCGGATGTCGGCCGCCGGAATCTCGACGTAGCAGATTTTTCCGTTGGCGTACCTGGGGGACATGGGGACCTCCGTGCGGGCTCTCGAAGGATGTAGTGTAAGTACGGAGGGTGACCGTGAGGAGGAAGAAAGCGCGCTCGACGAAGAGAGCCAGGCGAACCGGTGGAAAGTCGAAGGCCCCGGCGAGAAAGGCACGCACGCGCCAGGCCGCACGTTTACGCGCGAAGAAGGCCGCGCACCGGAAAGTCGTCCGAAGTTCGAAGAAGAAGAGGGCGGCCTCCGCATCTTCGCGATCCTCGCAGCGCCCTCGGGCTCGTCTCGGCGAAAGCTGGGGGCGAGGTCTGGGACCCGAGGCCGGTGGACAGTCCGGCGACACCGAGCAGATTTCCCGGGGGGAAATCGCCGACTCGGAAAGCGTCGAGGAGCTCCTCGAAGAAGGTCAGGCCTTCGAGGCAGGTATCGTCAACGGAGTCGAGAACGCGCCCGACGCCGACGAGGGCGAGGTGCGGACGCGCGAGGTTCCGGAGGACGACGTTCCCCAGGAATATCTGGACGAGGACTAGCCTCGGAATTCCTCGACCAGCACCATGCTCGTGTTCCTCGTGGAGGCCTGGCGAATGCGCTTCGCGTCCTGGTACGCGGGGTCGTTGTAGAGGCCGAGCGCGGCCTCCTTCGATGGAAAGCGGATGATCGCGTTCATCGTGCGCGCCGTGCCTTCCACGAGGAAGGGCGCCGTGTCGGATGCGAGGACCTCGCCGCCGTACTTGGGAAGCAGCGACAGAACGACAGGAGGGTAGCTTTGAAACGCGCTCGGGTCGATGATGTCGTAAGTGCCGATGTAGTAAATCGCCATGAATCCTCCGATCGCCGCCCGAGCGTGCAAGTGATCTGCCAGGCGGGACTTTCCTTCATGCTCACCGCGGCCGTCTTTCTGTTCGTCCCCGCGGCGTCCTTCGCGCGGCCTCCCGAGCCTGCGCGCTGCGCCGCTCCGGAGTATCGGCAGTTCGACTTCTGGCTGGGGGACTGGGACGTCTTCGACGCCGGCGACGCGAAGCCGTCCATGCGCATCAAAGTCGACAAGATCCTGGACGGCTGCGCGCTGAGGGAGTCCTACAAGGACGTCAACGGGATGGTCGGAGAGAGCTTCAACATCTACGACGCTTCGCGAAAAGTCTGGCACCAGACCTGGGTCACGAACCGGGGAGCGCTCTTGGTTCTGGAGGGCGGCATGGAGAACGGCCGCATGGTCCTGCGCGCGACCGAAACGACGAAGGACGGCCCGGTCCTGTGGAGAGCCTTCTGGATTCCGCAGGGCGCGGAGGTGCGCGAGACGGCCGAGACGTCGTCGGACGACGGCAAGACATGGAAGCCGAAGTTCGACATCATCTTCCGCAAGCGCGCGTGAAGAACGCCGCGAAGGGCTCGGCCCTTTCCGAAAGACAGCTTTCCAGGTTCATCGCGAAGTTCGAGCCGAAGCATCGCGCGCTGATCGGGTCGGTGCGGAGGGCCCTGCGGAAGCGCCTGCCCACGGCCAACGAGCTCGTCTGGGACAACTACAACTTCTTCGTCATCGCCTACAGCGCCACGGAACGGCCCTCCGACTCGATCGTCACGCTCGCGGCCGCGTCGAACGGCGTGGGGCTGTCCTTCTACCGCGGATCCACATTGCCCGATCCGCACGGAATCCTGCAGGGTTCGGGAAAGCAGAACCGCTTCATCCGTCTCGAATCGGCGAAGACGCTCGTCCGGCCCGAGGTCGAGGCCCTGATCGCGGCCGCCGTCGCCCAGGGGAAGACGCCGCTGCCTTCCAGAGGCCGCGGGAAGCTCGTCATCCGCTCCGTCTCGGCCAAACAGAGGCCCAGGCGCAAGCCCTCGCCGCGGTGACGAAATCTGGCGCGGAACTTGCGGCGAAGAACGCCGGAGGGCCGCATGGAAGCGAGGGCGAAGAAGAAAACGGAATCAGAGCGCAGGGCAAAGGGAACCCTCGAAGAGCTCTGGGAGCTCGTCGAGGGAATCGAAGTGGCGATGCTGACGACGCGGCGCGCGGACGGCCACATGGTCTCGCGGCCGATGGCGACTCAGAGGCGGTCCGCAGGCGCGGATTTCTGGTTCGTGACGATGGAGGGACTTCCGAAGGTCCGCGAGATCTCCGAGGAGCCCAAGGTCAATCTGTCCTACTACCGCGACCGCACCAAGGAGTGGGTCTCGGTCTCGGGCGTCGCGAAGATCTCGCGCGACCGGGACAAGATCCGGCGGCTCTGGTCGCCGGACTGGAAGCTCTGGTTCCCGGACGAAGGAGGCGCGAAGGACGGCGGACCGGATGACCCCAGGATCCTCCTGATCGGCGTCGACGCCCGCTCCGCGCAGTACATGACGCTGGAGAAACCGCAGCCTCTCGTTCTCTTCGAGCTCGTGAAGAGCAAGCTAATGGGCAAGACCCCGGAAATGGGGACGGTCAAGCGGATCCGCCGGGGCAGTAAGTCAGCACGACGAGCCCGTTCTTGAACGACTTGGACTCGCCAAGCAGCAGGTTCTCCTTGCGGACGTCCTTGAAGAGGGGCTTGCCCGACCCCAGCACGACCGGGACGACCACGAGCGTGCACTGGTCGAGAAGGTCCTCGTTCAGAAACTGCTGAACGATTGTTCCACTTCCCAGGATCGTGAAGTCCGTCTTCGACTCCTTCTTTCGCTTGCGAAGTGCCGAAGGGTTGATCTCGTGGAGAAGCTCGATGTTCTTCCAGTTGGGACCTTCCTCGACACTCTTGAGCTTGTGCGAGAAGACGAGCTTGGGACTCTGGTTGACGACCTTCGCCATGTGCGGGTCGGCCTGGATCGCCTGCGGGGTCGGCCACCAACTCTTCATCATGTCGTAGGTGGTCCGGCCGAAGATCAGGGTGCTGTCGCCAGACGACTGCTGATGCGTGAACGTCTCGTACTCCGGGTCCGGCCGGATCGCCTTGAACCATTCGATCTCGCCGTGCGGTCCGGCGAAGTAGCCGTCGACGGAGACGTGGACGAACGCCCCGACCCTGCCCATCGCTACTTCCCCTTCGCCGCCTGCTTCAGCGGCTCGATGTCGAGCTTGACCATCTGCATCATCTGCTTCATCACGCGCTCCCGCACGGCCGGATCCTTGTCCTGCATCAGCTCGGCGAGGATCGTCGGCGTGACCTGCCACGACAGGCCGAACTTGTCCTTCAGCCAGCCGCACTGCACCGGCTGTCCGCCATCCGTCAGGCGGCCCCAGTAGTGATCGAGCTCCTCCTGATTCTTGCAGTTGACGACGAACGAGATGGCCTCGGTGAACTGGAACTGCGGGCCTCCGTTCAGCGCGATGAACTTCTCTCCGTCGAGCTCGAAGTTCACGACCATCACCGAGCCCTTGGGCCCGGGGCCGGCCTCGCCGTAGCGGCTGACGCCCTTGATCTTGGAGTTCTTGAAGATGGAGGTGTAGAAATTTGCCGCTTCCTCGGCGTCGTCGTCGAACCACAGAAACGGGGTGATTCTCTGCATGTCGTCGCTCTCCCTTTCTCGTCTACTTCCGCGGCTTCGGTTGCCAGAGCCCGATGATCGCGCCGGTCGGATCCTTGAAGATGCTCAGCCAGCCCATGTCCATGACCTCGGTGACGTCCTTGAGAATGTTCGCGCCGAGTGACTTCGCCTTCTTCGTGGCCGCCCGGATGTCGTCGACCCCGACGTACGGCATCCAGTCCGACGAGGCGCCGGGGATCATCTGCTTCATGATTCCGCCGCCCGTTCCCTCGCCGACGCCGATCATGGTGTACGTCTCTCCTTCGCCCATCGGAATGTCCTCGAGCTTCCAGTCGAAGAGTTTTCCGTAGAAGGTCTTGGCCTTCTGGACGTCGGTCGTGTTGAGCTCCGCGTGCACGAATGCGTTTGCCATGTTCTCCTCCAGTCGTTTATCCGTCGGCGCCCCGCCAAAGTTCTCATCCATATCGTTGGACCGGCGGGGGCCCTCGGAACAGAACATCGCCTGCACAGATCGAGCCAGCCGGACGTGCTCACATTAGAGTGAAGGGATGAAGAAGGTCCGTCCGTCCCTCCGCGTCCTGCCGTGCGCCTGCGCGAACCTGCGCCGCGCGGCGAGGGCGGTGAGCCAGGTCTACGACGACGAGCTGCGCGGAACGGGCCTGACCATCGCGCAGTTCACGCTGCTCCAGGCGCTCACGCTGGCCGGGGAAATTACGCAGGGAGGCCTCGGGCGGCTGCTCGTCGTCGACAGCACGACGCTGACCCGCACGCTCAAGCCGCTGGAGCGAAACGGCTGGATCCGCCGCCGGACCGGCAACGACCGGCGGCAGAGGCAGATCCTTCTGACGAGTGCAGGCAGGGCCCGATTCGAACGCGCCGTTCCCGCGTGGCACCGGGCCCAGGATCGCGTCCGGCGGAAGGTCGGCCGGAGGCGGTGGACCAATCTCATGAAAGAGCTCTCTCGGGTCGCCGAGGTGTCCCCCCGGGCCTAAGAGCCTTCGCGGAGAGAGGGGGCATGCAACCGTCGTGCCGGAAACCTTTCGATAAAGATGTATGTACATCTAATTGGAGGAGGAAGCCATGCTGTTTCTGGTTGAGCTCGACCACGTCCGGACCGGCCCGCCGCCCACGCCGGAGACGGGGCGCGCATTCATCGAGCAGGTCATCTTTCCGACGCTCGCCCGCGCGGATCAGCTCTTCGCCGAGAAGAAGATCGTGGCCGGAGGACCTGTGGCCGGGAGGATCGCGCTTCGGTTCATGATCGAGGCGGACTCGGCCGAGCACGTCGACCGCATCGTCACGAGCTTTCCGATTTGGACGCAGGCGGAGACGAGGATCACGCCGTTGATCTCGGTTGGCGAGCGGCGCCGCCACGTCGAGGCGCTCCTTTCGACCCTGGCGGCCCGGTCATGACGATTCCGAAAAAGTGGTGGATCCTGCTTCTCGCGGCGGCATTGACCGCGTCGGCATCCGCCTGCCGCGGCCGGGCGCACACGGTCACGCCGGCGAATCCCGAGCTCGAGTACCTCAAGGCGGTGAACGTGCAGCCGCCCCGGGACCCTCAGCTGCTGTTTCTGCTGATGGCCCAGTACGCCAACGCGAACCGGCATCGGGAGGGCGCGGAGTTCCTTCAGGCCCGCCTGGACCAATTCGGGCCGCGCCTGACCGATGTCCAGAAATCTCTCTACTTATCCGCGATCGCCGTCCTGCGGGCAGGCGCCGCCAGTGACATTCCTTTCCTCAAGCGGATCGGATGGGTCAACGACACGGTCGGGATGCTGCAGCAAGCCAAGAAGCTCTCAGGCGGAAACCTGTTCATCGTGCGGTGGGTATCCGGAGTGGTCTCCGCCCAGCTGCCGGGGATCTTTCGCCAGAAGGCGACCGCGTTCGAGGATCTCAACTGGTGCGTCGCCCACGCGAGCCAGGCGCCCGCTCCGGAATTCATGAATGAGGTCTATCTGCGGCTCGCGAACCTCTCCCGCAAAGACGGGCAGACAGCGAAAGCCGACGAGTATCTGAAGCTTTCCGGCGCTCCCCGCTTCGATACTCCGACGACGCAGCTGTCACCCTTCCGGGAGGATCCCTCCAGCGGCCACACCTTTTCCGCAAAGCGCATCGCCGAGGTCGTCCCGGGAAAGGTCTACGTCCTGTCGGGCTTCGAGTTCACGGAGTTCTACTTCGTCGTCTCGGACGACGGACGCGAGTTGATCGCCGTCGACGCGGGCACGCGTCCGGATTCGGCGCAGGCCGCCTACGAGGCTCTCCGGGCCCGTGCTCCGAACCTCCCGCAACTGACCACCGTGCTCGTGACCCACTCGCACTGGGATCACGTCGGAGGGCATCGCTATTTTCGGAGCCTCAATCCCAACATCAAGTTCTACGCGCGCGACAACTACGCCCGAGAAATGGCCCGGATTTCGTCCGCTCCCCAGAACTTCGGTCAGCCCTTCTTTGGCAGCCGCTATCGCATGGAGGAAGTGATGGATTTCCGCCCCGACGTGACGATCGCCGATCGCACGCAGATCCGCATCGGCGGAACACGCATCGAGGCCATTCCGGCCCAGGGCGGGGAAACCCAGGACGCCCTCATGTTCTTTCTTCCGGACCAGGGAGTGATGTTCGTTGGGGACATCATCATGCCCT
>Ga0075433_10002321_pt1 | contig 14492 bp, 18 predicted proteins | sample RhiMethybrSRZTD2_FD_75299 | JGI IMG/M metagenome (GOLD analysis project Ga0075433, IMG submission 75299) | Populus rhizosphere microbial communities from Tennessee, USA - Rhizosphere MetaG P. TD hybrid SRZTD2 | ecosystem: Host-associated > Plants > Roots > Rhizosphere > Soil | place: USA... | reverse complement strand
TGATCTGACCATTCTGGTAGGCGAATGTCAGAACGTCCACCGCCGCTACGCCCTGCTCACCCGACGCCGCAACGGCCAGCATCTGCGCGCCCAGCGTGGCCTGCTGCGCAGCGGAGAGTTCGGCCCCGGCACCGACATTGAAGAACGTCCGCTGGAGGTTATCGGCAACACCTTGCAGCGCCTGAGCCTGTCCCACCGCCTCCCCTTGCGCCGTGCCCGTCGCGATCAGGCTCTGCGCGTAGGCGAGTTGGGCCGGGGTGAGCGCGTTCAGCCCGCCGACGAGGGCCGAGAAGATCGGGTCGGTCTTGCCCAACTCGTCGTGCAGTTGCTGGTTGGCCGCGCCTATCCGCGCGACGTAATCTTCATAGCTCGTCGCCTGAGCCGCGATGGTCGCTTGCGCCTGATCTGCGCCGCCTTTCGCGCCCGCGAACATATCGCCGCCCTTGAGCAGGTTCGAAAGCCCCTGCGCGACGGTGGCCACTGTGGGCGCCAGTCGCTCGCCGAGGGCGTCCTTGAAATCGTCAACGGCGGCGGCTGCCTGTTGAAACTTGACGGCGTTGGTATCTGTTGCCAGGCCGATCTTGTCGATGAAGGTTTGCCCGGTGGCAAGTACGGCGTTAAGCGTGGCCTGCTGCTGCTCTTGGTTCGTGAGCTGATCAGCAGTCTTGCCGATGCTCGCCGCGTAGGTATCCATTGCAGCGGCGGCATCTAAGGTGATACCCGCGTTGTCGATGATCTTGGGGCTCCCGCGGCTGATGCCGAGCACCAGCGAACGGAAAAGAAACTCAACATCTTGCCCGGTAGCCTTGGCCGCCGCGCGTGCGATCTCAAGTATCCGCGGGAGGTCATTCGCGATCTTGTCACCGACGAGCAGCAGGCCGGTGTTAGCAGCGATCATCATCTTGGTATCGGAAACCGTCCCGGCGGCGGCGGCATGCATCTTGGCCAGCAGCACCTGGCTACTCGTACCAGCAGAGGCGGCAAGATTGGCGAACGAATCGCGGGCGCTTTCCGCCGTTGCTCCCATCTGCGCCAGATCGGTTATCCCCCTGAGCGCCACCGTCGCCGCCCCGATCGCCCCAAAGGCGAGCGCCACCTTCTGTGCGCCGCCCACGATGCTGTTGAGTTGGCCGGGGACCTGAGCGAGCCCGCTCGTATTCGCCGCAGTAGCCATCTGCGCGCCGGCGACGGCTGAGGCGCGCTGTGCTGTGGCGGCACGCTGGGCTTCGGCAGCAATGCGGTTCTCGGCCTGGGCAAGTTGGGTTTGGGCACGTGTCGCCGCTATGGAGGATTGGTCGACCTGACTGATTGCCGTCGCAAGGGTCTGCGCGCCCTGAGCGGCGTTGCCCTGTGCCTGCTGGAGCTTTGCGATGGCCGAGGCCTCGGAGAGCACCGCCTTTTCGGCCTTAGCAACGGCTGCCGCGGCCTTTTCGGTTTCGGCGGTCGTGCGCTGCCCGGCAGCCGCTGCGCCGGCCTGCGCGTTCTTGAGCTGGTCCTGCGCCGCCTGCAACTGCTTATAGGCGGCGGTGGCCTGCTGCACACCGCCGGAGGCGAACGAAGATGAGATCCTGATGTCAATTTGATCTTGGGACATAAAGGCGCCCGCTACTCCTAAACAGGAGAGCGGGCGCACGTCTGCGGCGGCTCTGAGGTGAACAAACGGGCGCGTTGGCGGTGGTCTGTTCTGCTGGTATTATAGCATATAGGTCAAGCAACTGTGGTATAATATGAGCACAAACAAGCGGGGTGCCGGGCGATGCTGGTCACATCCCCGGCGCGGCAAACCTACAGAGGAGGTTCGCATGTCTACTCTACCACACCCCCGGTTCTATGTCTACGCTTTGGCCCGCCCCGATGATCGGGTGTTTTATGTTGGCAAGGGACAAGGGCCGCGTGTCTATGATCATGAACGGTACGCACACAGAGGGCACAAATGCCACAAGTGCAATATCATTCGCAAGATATGGAAACAAGGCAAAGAAGTCCGGCGCTACATCCTTTTTACTACTGATGATGAGCGGGAAGCGCTTGATTACGAGCATGAGATGGTCATGCTTTATGGGCGCGAAAATCTCTGCAATCGGACAGACGGCGGTGACTCGCCGCCACCTATCACCCCAGAAGGACGACGAAAAATCAGTGAAAGACATCGCGGCAATAAATACTCGGTTGGACGAAAGCATAGCGAGGAAACCAGGCGAAGGATGAGCCTTGCCCATAAAGGGCAGCAACATAAACTCGGACAGAAACACTCAGAAGAGACAAAACTGAAGATGAAAGCGGCGATCAGAGCAGTGCGAGAAACCAGGGAGTCACGCGCAAAAACCAGTGCGGCGGCAAAAGCGATGTGGGCTGACCCCGCCAAACGAGCCGCAGTTCTCGTCAAACGGAAGGCTGCATCAGAAGGCCGAGTCTATGGGCGCTACGTTCTTCGTGCTCCCGATGGCACGACACACACAACGAACAATCTGCGGGCCTTTTGCCATGAATATGATCTTGATTATAAAACCATACATCGTATCTTGCGCGCCAAAGGAAGAAACCCTACACGCAAAAGTTATAGAGGATGGACCTACTGCGAGTCGCCGTCCTTACCGTAGCGCGCCTCGATCGCCCGCACAACCATAAGCAGCGCACGTCGAACAATCAGCCAAAAGGTCTTCTCGCTCATGGTTCTGTTGTCGATCGTGTCAGGCATGTTGTGCTATACTAGTGGCATGGACGATGAGATGGACATTGCGCATCGGCGTGCATTACTTCAGCGTCTGCGGGCACTCATGGACAAATATGAGAGCAACCCGCGTCTCTTTCAGTTGAGGTGCATCTACTGCGCCGACACCGCTACCCATGTCGTTGAGGGCATCATGGAAGCAGACGGATTGACCATTCGTGTGCAAAATCCATGTTGTGACACACATACACAAGAAATACGCGAATGGGACGCTGCATCCGATAATCCCTACCGGGACATTTACTGCCTTGGCTTTTCTCAGATATTGGACATTTTCACAATCAAGGATCTACTATGAAACGACACACCCATCATACGGACGATGAGATGACAGAAGAGCAAATGGAGGCGCTGAGGCGCCTTATCCTCGCCAACGCACGCCTCTTTCAGGCGATAGATAGCGCCGCACGGGCTATGCAGGCGCTGGCCTCCGTCCGACCGCCCTCCAGTCTGTTCGTAGCGCAGTTTCAGCGTGCCGCCGAACGCCGCGCGTTTCAGATCCGGCAGTCGCAACACCCCGAAAGGTCCTGATATGCGACGAGTCCGCCGCAACGAGCGCCAGCCACGTATCTACTGGCGGTTGCGTTGGCGCCGGAGCATCCGGCGCTACCGTGAGGCGGTGGCACATTGCGTCCTCACCCTTGAGCAGGTGCGCGATTTGCGCGCGCAGTACCGCGACTAATCCGCCTTCTTATCCACCTTCTTCGGCTTGACCGCCGTGGCATAAATATCGTGCGCGGCGTGGTCCTCATGGATACGCACATCCATCCAATCGGCAAGCCACGCCTTGAGATCGGCCCGCCCGATGTTCTGATACCACTCGTCGCCCACACCCCCACCATCCACGCCGTGTGGTTGCCGGCCCTCACCCGCTGCGGTCAAGATGAGTACACCGCCTGGCTTGAGGACACGGAAGGCCGCGTCGATGATGCTGGCCGGGTCGTTGTCGTGCTCGAGCGTCTCCATGCAGATCACGATATCGGCGGGGTGTGCGAGGTCGTCGGCATTCAAGTCCTGCGCCTGCTTCACGAGGTCTACCCCCGGCCCTTTGCGCATATCCACGCCGGTGTAGCTGGCAGAAGAGGCGCACAACTCACGGACGGAGAGGCCCTGCTCTGTGCCATTCACGTCGTACGATCCCAGCTCCACAATATGCGCCCCGGCGACGGCGAGGTCAGCCAGGGCGCGCCTGACGAATTGGTGCGCTTGCGGATGCATCTATCCTCCTTCTCGGAACAGGCGCTGCATATCGTCGATCGCCCGCCTGACCAGATAGTACGCCTGCAATTGGGTGTACTCCCGGCAGCCGATGAGCGGGTCAACTTCGGACGGTAGCCGATGGAGTTCTGAAATACATAAATCAATGTACCAATAGTCGTCGGTCTGCGAGGCGAACAGTTCGGCGTCGGTCAGGTCGTCTTCGCTTCGGGTGAGCAATTCCAGCGCGCGACGCCGAACGGCGTTGACCTCGCTCCCGTCAAGCTCATTCTTCCCCTCATCCTTCGTCAGCCGGAGAACTGCCGCCTTCACGAAAGGAAGGCCCTACCTCCGACAATTCGTCGATCGCTGACGCGATGCGCACGATCTCAGTCCAGAGGTCATCGCGGTTGGGCCAGCCGAATACCTCTTCGTGTGTGAACATCGGCGCGCCCGTCGCCGGGTCGATCACCCCAGCGACGAAGCGCGCCACATGCCACTTCTCGACGAGGATGATCGACACGCCCTCTGCGGTCTTCTCGCCGGTGTCTGCGTAGTCGTTCGCCTCGCGCCAGGCCGCGCGGGTCAGTTCGCGTAGCCGCAAGGTGCCACCGAGCGCGACGGATTCCTCGTCGCGCTCGGCCAGCACCGCGCGGGCGCGGATGTCGAGCTTGCTGAGGTAGGCCATTAGACTACCGCGCCCGCGCGCACGAGTTGGATGTCGCTGTTGGCGATCCGCGCGCTAAAACTGTCCTCAACCGTGTTCCCGAGGTCCAGGTTCTGCTCATTGAACCCCAGGAAACACTGACCGCGCCAGTAGTTCAGCGGGTCAGCAAAGTCATGGTAGAGCAGGAAGAACTCGCTGATGCCGTTCGCGGCCATGACCTCCAACGTTGTTGCGATCGTGTCGTAGTAGGCCAGCACGGTCAAGCTGAAGTCCTTCAGCCCACCGATATACTCCTTGTAGGTCGCCCCATGCACGGTCGCTTCGGCCCAGTCTGTCTGTAACCCAAGCTTGAGGCCATGCGTCAAGTTGACGGCCGTGTACGGCCCACCGAGCGTGCTGCTCAGTAAGTAGCGGGCGTTGCGGGTGTTTTTCTTTGTCATGTGCGGTGTCTCCTATGCGAAAAGGGTTTCGAGAACAAAGCAGGGCTGTATCGCGGGGTCGGTCAAATCCCACTCGTCTGCGAGTGGATGATGGAGGCACAGGCACTCAAGGTCGTACGAGTCGCCGCAGTCCAAGCCACCGCAAAATGAACAGCCGGCATGTTCGCGGTAGTACCACGCGCGCTCATCGCCACCCCCAACGCGGCGGCATTCCTGGCAGTGCAGTGTCTTCGTAGAATCAACGGGAAATGGGGCGATAGTCATAGCAGCACCTCCATGACATATTTCGCACGATTGCCCCAATGATGCGGCGCGACGGCCTCAGCCTGCGCCTGCCGTATCCGCTCACGTGCATCCGGGTGTCTCAGCCAGTAGTGGATCTGATAATCAAGATCGGCACTGTCCCAGGCCCGGAAGGTTGCCGCACTCTCGCCGTACACGTCGAACAGTTCAGGCCGCTCATCGTCGCAGAGCATGAAGCCGCCAACGGCAGGGATCTCATAGGCGCGCGGCCCGAGGCTCTCTGCGGCGCCGGCCGGGATCTCGTTGCCGCTCTCGACTTGCATCATGCGGCGGTGCAAGTTGAGCGCAACCGTCGATGAGCGATGCCATGCGGCGGTTTCCGTGTTCGACACGACCCCCTCGCTATATCGCGCCGAGCGCCCCAAGTCAGACGCGCCGCGCTCGGCGTCCAAGTCGAGGTGCCACAGTGTGCCGCGTGTGGCGAGCGAGATGCCCGACCAATCGACGCCGGCAAGCACCTGCTTCCGCTCGGGAAAGCCCCCGCCGACGAACACGACATCGGCGGCCTTGTCGGGATCTTCCGGGCCGGGCACATGCAGTTCCGGGTTATAGGCGTGCGACAGATAGAAGCTGTTCTTCCCAAACGCCTCCACGCACCGTCGCTCGTTCGTGAACCAATGGGTGTACGATGGCCGGATGTCTGTCTCCAACGGAAGAAAGTACGGCGCCTCGGTGCCGAAACAGGCGACGGGGATGCCGAGCTTGCACATGAGGCTGGCGCGCGAGGGCGGAAACAGGATGCCGTTGACGACAATCACGGCGTCCACCGCGTTATCTAACGCCACGCCGATCGCATCGGCGGCCGCCAACCACGCGCCCGCCGAGCGGTAGTACTCAATCTCTTGCTCGGGAATGTAGCCGGCTTCAACCGCGCCCATGAGCAAATGACCCTGCATACGGAGCGGTCGGTCCCACCGAAACGGCAAGACCTCCACGCCGATCAGACGAAGGCCCGCACAGAGGCCGTCGTACACGTCACTCGTCGAGTGGCTGTGGCCGGGATGGACGACCATGACCTTCACGACTGCGCCTCTCGCTCGGCAACAATCCGCGCCCGGTTCTCCCTCAGCCAGCGCCGGCTTGCGGCCCGCAGATGTTCGGGCAGCGCCACCTCAGCCGCGCGTGCCTCGTGAATGCTGATCAGCAGCAGATCGTCGTCTTCCGGGTGGATGAGCGGGATGTTGTAGCGCTCCGCCCAGGCCCGCAACGCAGCGGGCGTGCCCGCACGCAGGGCAACCAGGCGGGCGACCTCTGCCTGCTGCTCAGGGGTGAGTGGTGGCGGTGTCCTACCCATCTATCTCTCCCTCGGGCGCATCACTTTCGCACAGCACTTGCACCACGATCTGCTGTGCGACGTGCGTGGCATCCTCTACCTTGTCGGTCGGGCTGATATAGGCCGGCTCTGTCGTGCGCATGAGCCGCATGGAGCGCACGCTGGGGGCGCTGTCCAGCCTACGGTAGGGCCGGAGATGGTCCTTCATGCCCTCAGTGAGCGCTTTCAGGACCGCCTTGACCGCACCGTCGCCGCCGTCGCCAGTGCCGCGCTTCTGACACAGCCACAGCCCGATCGTGTGCGTCTCCTGGTACTCGCCGTAGACGCCATACGAATCGCCGTCGATAACGGCCTCGGTCGTCGGACCGGCCATCTCCAGGACGGCCGCAACCTCGGTCCCGTTGGCGTCCAAAACGAGCCAGTTATCGACGCTGCTGTTCGCCTCGTCGAAAACCGTGCCGCCGCTGTAGGCGCGGATGAGGGTCAGCAGGGCTGATTCCGCGATCGGATACGTGCTCACGAACCACCCCCGTACATCCGCACAATCAGCCCCGGCAACTGCGCCTTCGCCGCCGCGATTTCGCCCTGCATCTGCGCGGCGACACGAGCGGGGAAGTCGTTCGGCGCGGCGGGGCCTACACTCTTCCGAAAGAACACCTGTCCATCGATCACGAAGCGGAGCGCGCGGGCGCTGATGGCATGCACCGCCCCACGCCCTTCGATCACATAGCGCAGATGCGGCGCGCGATTGACGATCCGGTAGTGCGCGCCCTCAGCAGAATAGGCCTCCTCCGTCTCATAGACCGCCCTGAGACGCCCCGGCTGCTCGCCATGGCCTTGCGGGGTCGCCTCCTTCAGCGCAAGCACGTAGCGGTCACCTAGGGCCTTCACAACGGTATGCTGGGCCTGCGCCGCGGCCTGGGGAAGTTTCGCCAGGTGCTGTGCCACCTGCTCAACACCAGTGGTGGTTGTGCTGATCTCGGTCATGGCAGTCGCCTCAGCCGCCTGCGGTAGACATCCCCGCGATAGCCGCGGTCATTCGCGTCGGCAAGCACATTGCTCGGTGGTGAGACCGGCGCCGTGGTGGTGAGCGCACCTACCGCCGCCACCTCGCTGCGCACCGTCTGCGGTACACCCAAGGCCAGCAGCGCGCCGCCCATAATCCAGGCCTCAGCCTGCATGAACTCCTGACAGAACTTACTCTCGCGCCGGTTCTGCTCCAGCTTGCCCGCCTGCCCATAACCGCCCGTACGCTGCGCCAGCTCCGCATCGCAGGCCGCGCCGACATTGGCGTAGCGGTCAAGCACCGCCCTGGCAGCGGCAACGATGACCGGCACCGTGTAGCCCGCCTCGGCCAGCCAGGATGTGAGTTGTGCCGAGCGCGCCACAAGCCACGTCTCAACCTGCGCCGTCGTCGGGTTGTTCGCCGTGTCCAGTGTCATGTGCCGGACGTAGGCCGAGACGCCACCGACGCTGCCGTAGTCGGCCATCTACTTGTTCGCCTTTGCCGACTTTGTGCCAGATGTATCGTCGGCGGCAACCAGCTTCTCAGGCACTTGCGCCGGCCCAATCGTCGGCGACTGGCGCGAGAGATGCAACCTGTCGCGCTGGCGCTGAAGCGCTGTAATCTGCGCGTCAAGCGCGGATGCAACCACCGCTTCCTGCTCAGGATCACCCTCGGCTAACTCCGCCTCGCTCGGCAGTTGCCCGAGTTGGTGGTAGATCGCGCCCTTATGCAGCACGGAGCCGCCGGCCTTGATCGCTTCTTCCATCTCCGCACGTGTGAGTGTGCCCATATCGCTTCCTTCCTGCTGGCCGGGCGGCGAGAGGAGGCCGCCCGGCGCTGCTACACGGTCAGCCTAGAACGGCGGTCCGACCGCGATCGTATCGGTGAAGGTGCCGACTGTGAGGACGGCGGTGCTTTGCAGCCGGTGCTTGCGCGGGAATCCGCGAGCGACCGCCCAATAGACGATGTTGGGCGGATTGAGATCGGCAGGCACTGTCGCGTACGAGATCGGGCCGCGCGTCGGTCCACCGACGCCGCCGACCATCTCGGAGGGCGCCAACCCGCTGACGATACTCTCCGTCGTGATCCCGTTCGCAAAGTCGGTTGCGGTGGGGTCGTTGTCGTCGGCGCTGTTGGAAAGCACCACCTTGGTGATCGGCAGAAACGGGGTGCTGACGAGCGCGCCATCCGGGTTCTGTGTCCAATACCGCGCGTCGTAGAGTTCGATCTCGCGCAATCCCATCACGTTCTGCGCGAGCGTGCGCTGCGCGTCCAGGTCAGCCAGGGTGAGGTTGGTGTACGAGACGTTCGGCGCCAGCAGCGTGCGCGCTTTCGCCTGAAATTCGGTCGTCGCGATCATGTACATGAACGCCTGGGTGCTCAGGCTCATCCGGTCAAAGTCCTGGCCATAACGCACCCGCCCCGTGCGGCGCACGGCCCAAATGTCGTTCACCGGGGTCGCCGTCGCTGCGGTATCCCAAGTCACCGAGGGGGTGACCTTGAGATCGGCGGGCATGCCCCAGGTCACATTGGTCATCTTGATGCCCAGCCGGTCATAGGTCAGCCCGTCGCAGGCCATCGCGACGAGCAGGGCCTCCATGCGCTGGCGCACGCCCAGCAGCAGCCCGTCGATGGTACGGTTCTCGTAGTTCGAGAACAGGCCCATATCGCGCGGCATGCCGCCATTCTCCATGAGACTCTGCAACTGGTTCAGCATCGCCTGCGTGATCGCCGCGCCGTGCTTGATGTTCGGGATGTTGGTCGTCTCGTAGCTGAGTTTGGTGTTCTGGTACGTCACCGCCTGCTGGTCGTCGGCGACCAGGTCGGCAATCGTGACGAAGCCCGTGAAGCGGGCCATGATCTCGCTATCTGCGGCTGGCACGATCGCCGTGCGACCGAGGAAGCGCAGAGATTGCGGCAGTTGCCGGACATCCTGAAGCGATTGGATGATCGCGGTGAGTCGTGCCGCCTGAAGCAACTGCCATGCTGCTGGCATAGGACTATCTCCTTAGCTGCTGCCTACGATTACGGGTAGGCGCTAGATCGCGTACTGAATATCGGGAAAGGCCGTCTCGAAGGCGGCGACGGTGGGCTGGCTGCCCGTGCCAAGGTAGGCGGGATTGACCCCACCGATCTTGAGGCGCGCCTTCCAGACCAGGCCGCCCGCGAACACCGCCGGGTTGTCACTGGCCACACCGACAAGACCCGCCGCGCCGGTCTGAAGCACCGTCTCGTTCAGAATGAAGCAGTGCCCGCGGCTGAGGGTCTGCCGGCCATCGGTGGCAGCGCTGTCGTAGGGGCCGTACAGGCCCGTGCCGCTCCCGGCCGTGCCGGTGGTGACGACCGCCGTTGCGGCGCCGCCGGCCAGGTCAATCACGGTGGTCGTCAGGTTCGTGACGTTGCCCGTGCCGCGCTCGAAGGTGATCGTGTACGGGCCGCCCGCGGCGCCAGTGACCGTGACACCCGCGTAGACGCCGCCGAGCGAGCGGATCGCCGCCTGCACCGTCGCCGAGGATGCGTTGTAGGCCACGGGCACTGATGTGTTGCCGTTGCCGCTGATGCTGTAGGTGCCACTCGTCGCCGTGATGGTCAGCACCTCGGTCTCGGCAATGCCCACATCGCAGAGGATCGTGCCGTACTCGATCCCCTTCTGGCCGTTGGGGATGACCGTGCCGTCGGTCAGGGTCGTGTCGGCGCTGACCGCCGTGATAAGACTCCAGTCGATCGTGATGCCGCCCGGCTTCCAGTCGGCATCCTCGAGGTTAGCAAGCACCATGACCGGGATGCCGGTGGTGCTGAGGACCTGCCTGCCATAGCTTGGCATAACTACTCCTTGCGTTGGTATCGTCTATCGGCCTGTCGGCTATGAGGCACGCTTGCCGTTGGCGCGCTTGCCGTATTCCGCCGCGCTCTGTCGCGCCTGTTCGATCCCGTCGTCGTCGCCCGTGTCGTTCTGCAAAACGAGCGCGCCGGCCGGGAGCGTGCCCGGCAGCAGATTGCTCGACAGGCGGTGCGCCGGGCGTGCGCTGATGGCCGCATTCAGCAGCGCCACACGGCTGGGCTCCGTCGCGCTCGCCGCGTCATCCGTCGCCGCCTGGACATACAGCGCGGTCAGAGCCTGCTGTTCGGCGGCGTAGGCATGGCCCAGCGCGATCTGCTCCTTCACGAACTGTTCAGCCGCTGCGGTGATACGCTCGGCTCGGACCTTGGCCAGCTCCGTGCGCAACTGCGCGATCTCAGCGGCCTCGGTTGGGGTGACTGCGGGCTGTTCGGTTGGGGGCGCTTCCTCGTGTTCGCTCGGTGGGGGCGCAATCCCCGCGTCCTTCGCGCCACCGAATACCTGCGCCCAAAAACTGCGTCCATCACCACTCATAAAACCCTCCTGGGCGTATCCCCGTACGCCGATTGTTGACGATTGCCTATCCTTCGCACGGGCCACAAGGCCCGCGATCGTGCCTTCCTCAGAACCCAAATGGTCGGCCAGGCCCGCGTCGACCGCCGCCTGGCCGACAAGCAGCCCACCCTGCCCAAAATCGGCAAGCACCGTCGACTCGTCGACCCCGCGGTTGCGCGCTACCTTGGTCACGAACACATCGGTCATTGCGTCGACCAGACCCTGGATATAGCCCTTCCCACTCTCGGTCGTCGGATCGGCGCGCTTCTTGGGCGACTGCGACGACACAAAGTCGATCGTGCGGCTGATCCGCTTGGCCGGATCGGGCACGCCCATCACCACACCGATACTGCCGACGAGCGCCTGGTCATCGACCACGATTTCATCCGTCGCACTGGCAATCCAATAGGCCGCCGACGCCCCATACCCCTCGATATAGGCCGCCATTGGCTTCTGACCACGCGCGGCGTAGATCATATCAGCCAGTTCGTTGATCCCGGTCGCTTCCCCGCCAGGCGAGTCGAGCACGAACAAGATCGCGGCAATAGCCGGATCGTCAAGCGCCTTCTGGAAGTCCCTGGCCAGCGCGTCGGTCGTCACCCCGCCGCTGACCGCCGTAAAGGCGTCGGCGTAGCGGTAGATCGGGCCGTCGATCGGAATGAGCGCTACCCCATCACGCACGGTCATCCGCTCACTGTCGTCGCGCCGCGTACCATCGCGTAGAGCGAGCGCCTTGGGGCCGTGCAGGCGGTGGGCGAGCTCGTCAGTCGGCAGCGGCTCGCGCGCGGCAATGGAGAGCATCGCTTCGAGCGCGGCGGGCGTGATCAGCCAGGGCACGGTCAAGGCCAGGTCATAGAGGCTGTTTTGCTCGCTCATGCCGCACCGCCGTTCTGCTGCTGATCATCGGGCGGTGGCTGAGGCGGCGCGTTCGGCGCGGGCGGTCGCTCCACATTGGCCAGGCGCGGCGGCAAATTCAGCAGCCGATCGACGCCGGGGCGCTGACTAATGTCCAGGAAGCCGCTGCTCTCAAGCTGCGCGATCGCGGCCATCAGCTTGGCGATGTCCTGCGCCTCGGTCTCGCCCAAACTGACTTTGGGGGTGAGCGGCGCGAGCGCGTCGCCGAAGTTATAGCGCACCAGGTTGCGCAGCACATCGCGGCGGAGCATCCGGCACAGGCTGCGTTTGGCCTGGCGAATGAGCGTGTCCAGCGCGTCCTGATGCACGCCAGCCTGCGCACGGCTGGCGTGCTCGCCCTCGCCCGTGGCCAGCGTCTGCGTGGTAATCGCCATGCGCATCTCGCGGTTGTACAGCTCGATCGCGCTCAGGAACGCCTTGCCCTCACCTGTCGAGAACAGGAGCTGCGCGGTTGCACCGTTCGGCAGCGCCAGCGCCGTGCCGTTCTTGAAGGCGAGCAATTGCTCCAAGAGCGCTGCAACCGCCGTGATTTGCGTACCCGTCGTCGGATCAGTCACGGGCTGCGCACCGGGCGCCGTGGTGCCGACGATGGACGGGGATGCGAACTGGGCAAGATATTTCAGGTACTCTTGCCACGTCTGCATCTTCAGCCACCACGGGTTATAGGCCGGGCGCCAGGCGCTGCTGCCGCGCGGGTCGTCGTTGACGGGGCGAAACGTCAGGATGGCAAACTTCTCGCGCGGCAGCAGGTTTGGCGTGTTCTCGGGATCGATCAGCACCCCCGGCAGTACATAGCGCGGGCCTTCCAGCTCCTGGGCCAGCAGGCCGTAGAGGCGCATATAGGGATCGACCACGAAGGCGGTGCGCTCGCGCGGCTTGACCGTAAGGCTGCGCAGCATGGCCCGGCCCGGCAGCGGTGAGGTGTCAAAGGCGTGATACACGATCTCGGCTACGCGGTTGCCCTGACCGAGACAGGCCAGCATATCCCACAGCGTATCGTCGAGCGGGGTATCCAGTTCGTCCAGGTTCTGCTCGCAGAAGTCAACCAGCTCGGCCGCTTGCTCATACCCGTCCGCGCCTTCCTCATCCACCGCGGGCGAGAGTGTTGCGCCGTCCTCAAGGATGGCTGCGCGTAGCAGCACATCACAGGCGGCGATCTGCGCGTCGTTGCCCATCCGCTCATAGAGGTCCGCGCCGAAGTCCTGCGTTACGTCGTCGAAGGCCCAGGGAAGGGCGAGACCCCGCGCGGCCACGCCGCGATACCACCAGTAGCCGCCGCCCACCACATAATCCTGGGTGAGGGTGGCAGGACGGGCGCGATCGTCGGTTGTGGTGATATCGGTCATAGACACAAAAAGGCGCCAGGCTGGCCGGGTCAGGCCAATCCTGGCGCACAAGGCGCACTGATCTTTAATCCGAGAAGCGCTAGCGCAAGCCGCGCGCGTAACTGCTCAGGCTGATGATCTCGGGCTCGCGGTCCTTTCGGTCCTGAAAGCGAAGCTCGTTCGTCGCCGGATTATACCAGCAGCGAAGACGCAGACTCCGCGGGCCACGCACCTCTACGAACATCCCCGCAGGTGCTGGCTTCAGTATAGCACACTCGTCAAGATGTTGTGTACGGTCGTCGTTCATCGTCTTACCTTGGCCGATAGCTCGCGACAAGCGGGCGCTTGCCGCCGACCGCCGCGGCCTCGGGAGTGGGCACGCCCGCCTCCATCACCCCGTAGCGCAGCATATCAAAGTCATCATCGCCGCCGCGCCCCTCAGCATCGGCATTGACCTTGCGTACGTCCTCATCGTTGTGCGGGTCATGCACCATGCGAGTGAGCGCGTCGAACACCGCCTTGCCGCCGTGGCGCCGATTGAAGAACAGCGACGGCGCGACGCCTGCCGCAACATTGCCGAGCCGCTCACCCACCGCCCGAGCGCTGTTGATCCGGCTGCCCGGTCCGGCGTTCGCCCGCTCCAAGAAGTAGCCCTCCTTGGCGAACTTATCGGCGATCGTCTCGGGGTCGTCCTTGCCGCTGTTCCAGCAGTCCAGGCCCGCGACGATCTTGAGGCCGGCCTTGGAGACACCCAGCGCGGCCAGCAACTCATCCATCGCCGTGACGTGCTGGCTGATGTACCAATGGTGCGCAGCATGCCGGCCCAGCACAATAACATTACCCCACGGATCATCTACGAACACGCCAAACGAGAGCAGATGCGCAAAACCATAGTCGAGCGCGCCCCAGCACCGCCTGCCAGGGGGTGCGCGGTCATAGTCAACGAGGTGCAGGTTCTCGTCGAGCTGGGTATAGTAGGCCCCCTCAGCGCCGACCCAGTGGCCCAGGCGCCCGCGCAGATAGAGCACGCCGGTCAGCCGGTCCAGCGCGCCGATGCGCAGCCGGCCCGCCTCCGTGATCTGCCCGTCGTCGTCGAATAGCTCGGGGTTGTCTTCGTGCCGGCTTTCCAGCAGGGTCAGCATGCCCGCGTCCCTTCGGCGGATAATCCAATGGTCTTCCGGGCCGGGGTTACAGTCTGCCCAGACCATCGGCGTGTCGGTAGCGGCCCCGCGGCCACTCGC
>Ga0075433_10002319_pt1 | contig 14496 bp, 12 predicted proteins | sample RhiMethybrSRZTD2_FD_75299 | JGI IMG/M metagenome (GOLD analysis project Ga0075433, IMG submission 75299) | Populus rhizosphere microbial communities from Tennessee, USA - Rhizosphere MetaG P. TD hybrid SRZTD2 | ecosystem: Host-associated > Plants > Roots > Rhizosphere > Soil | place: USA... | reverse complement strand
ACGGCATCGCCTCGCTGCTGGTGGAGCGCAACCCGGGCCTGTCGCCGCTGCCGCGGGCCACGTCGGTGAGCACCCGCACCATGGAGCTGCTGCGCTCCTGGGGCCTGGAGGCCGAGGTCCGGGCCGGGCAGCTCGCCATCACCGCCGTCGGCGCCTGGGCGGCCCAGACGCTGGCCTCGCCCGACGGCACCCTGATGCCGCTGGGCCACCCCGACCTGGAGCAGGCCGCCGCGGCCAGCCCGACCATGCTCGCCGGCGTGCCCCAGGACCACCTGGAGCCGGTGCTGCTCCGCCACCTGGGCACGTTCGGGCTGACCGAGGTCTGCTTCGGCACCGAGCTGATCGCCCTCGACCAGGACGCCGACAGCGTCACCGTCGAGCTGCGGCAGCGGGCCACCGGCGAGCGGCGGACCGTCCGGGCCGGCTACCTGGTCGGCGCCGACGGCGCCCACTCGCGGACCCGGGGGCTGCTCGGCATCGCCATGGACGGCCCCGACCATCTGGACGAGCAGCTGACCGTGCTGTTCGAGGCCCCGCTGGGCGAGGTGGTGGGCGACCGCCGCTACGGCATCTACTTCATCCAGCACCCGGAGGCCGGCGGGGTGTTCGTGCCCAACGGCGGTGGCGACCGCTGGCTGTACGGGCGCGGCTGGGAGCCGGAGCACGAACGGCTGGAGGACTACACCGACGCCCGCCTGGCCGGGCTCATCCGGACCGCGGCCGGCGACGCCGGCCTGCCGGTCCGGGTCGTGGCCAAGGGCGCGTTCTCGTTCGCGGCCCAGGTGGCCGGGCGCTATCGGGAGGGCCGGGCCTTCCTGGTCGGCGACGCCGCCCAGCGCATGACCCCGCGGGGCGGGATGGGCATGAACACCGCCGTGGCCGAGGGCCACGACCTCGGCTGGAAGCTGGCCTGGGTGCTGCACGGCTGGGCCGGTCCCGACCTGCTCGACACCTACGAGGCCGAGTGGCGCCCGGTCGGCACCCGCCGCGCCGCCCGCTCGGCCGACCCCGTCCCCGAGGCGTCCGGCGTGGACGCCCTGGCCGAGGACCTCAACGGCCGCCTCCCCCACGTCTGGCTCCCCCGACGCAACGGCCGCCCGCTCTCCACCCTTGACCTCCTCGGCCGGGGCCTGACCCTCCTCACCGGCCCCGACCCCGCCCCCTGGACCGCCGCCACCGCCACCCTCGACCCCGCCGTCCCCCTGGACCTCCACACCCTCGACCACCGCACGGCCGCAACCCTCGACATCGACCGCGACGGTGCCCTCCTGGTCCGCCCCGACGCCCGGGTCATCACCCGCTGGCCCACCGCCGCCACCGACCCTCAGGCCCAGCTGTCCGAGGCCGTGTCCAGCTGGTTCGGGCGCCCGCCGGTCAGCTCTGGAGCTGGGACAGGACGCTGGCGGCGTGGAGCGCAGCACGCCGACCGAGGTGCGGCCGTAGGAGGTCTTCTCGCCCCAGGCGCGCCAGGCGTCCATGACGGCGTGGTCGGCGTCGGTCAGGAGGGGGAAGCGCAGGCCGTACTTGTTGCGGAACCGCTGGTGGCTGGCGGCGTCGTCGGGGGAGACGCCGATCACCGGGACGCCGGCGGCCTGGAAGCCGGCCAGGTTGTTGCACGCCTGAGATGATGGCGATGCGCCGCGTCGGTTGTCCTGACGATGCCGACTGGCTGGCTACTGGGGATCCGACGCCAGGAGTCGGCCGAGGCGGCGCAGCCCCCGAAACGTGCGTGCCTTGACCGTTCCGAGAGGAATACCCAGGTGGGCGGCGATCTGGGTCTGGATGCAGTCGCCGAAGTAGGCGAGCCTCAGTACCTCGCGCTGCAGGACGTGTTCAGCCTCGTCGTGGGGGACGAACCTTCGGAGGTAGCCGGGCACCATCGGGCTGAGCGCGGCGTAGACGTCGGCGATCGCACCGTCCTGGCCGGTGGCGTGCCGGACTTCGAGACTGGTGGTGGCGCCCTGTTGCACGTGTCGCTTCTTTCCTTCGCTTTCCCAGGCGACCCTCGGCCCCGGTGGGGTGAGTGGTCATCCCCCCGCTGGGGTGAGATCCAGATCGGTGGGCCCGCTGACCAAGCAGCTCTCGCCAGCGCCGCTTGGTGTTACCACGACCGCCTTGAGCTGGTGTCGCGCCTTGTGGGGCTCCTGGGCGACCCTCATTTGGGCGAAGTCGCCGTCGCAGCGGCCACCGCTTGCGTGAGTTCGGGTCACCAGCGCGCCACTGTCCCGCCGGTCCCTAGCGGTCCGTCGCTGAGGTGTTTGACACTTGAGCAGCCTGGTTGCAGCGGCTGAGGTACGCGTTCCCAGCTCAGTAGGCCCAAGTAGTCGGCAGAGCCTCACTGCGGAGTGTCCCCGAGGAATCGTGTGGGGAGGGTCGAAGCCACAGCGAGACCCCGGTCGGCTGCATGGTCTGGTCGACCACCACCAGCAGCTCGGCGGTCAAGGCGTCCAGATCGACCTGCTCGCGCAGATGGTCGCTGAACGCCGCGATCCTCTGGGCAGCGTCGTGGCGGCGCCGGTTGAAGCGCCGGTCGACCGCCTGCTGGATGCGGCGGCGGGCCGGCTGGAACACCGCCGCTGCGGCCAGGGTGGCGGCGGCCACCACCAGGCTGGACTCGCGGCCGAGCAGCTGCCCCAGCCCCAGGACCACCCCGGCGTAGCCGCCACCCAGCAGCGGCGTGAGCAGCCCGTAGGCCAGGGTGCGGCTGACGATCCGGTCCAGGTCTACAGCCGGTAGCGAAGGACCGCGGCGCCGAGCGCCAGCGGCAGCCCCGCCAGCCAGGCAGTCACCGCCCAGGTGACCACCTCGGAGGAACCCAGCGCCATGCCGGCCAGGCCGACCATCGCCGCCGGCACCATCAGCGTCGCCGCCAACGCCACCCAGCGAAGCTGCTGGCGCTCCACCCCACCGGCGCGGCGAAAGCGCACCACCAGCGACCCGGCACAGACCGCCACCGTCAGGGTGGTGAACACCAGCGCGAGCTGGTTGACGACCAGCAGCACACCACCCAGACCGCGGAAGTCGAACGGGCCGGCGAGCACCTGCTGGTAAGGGTCGACCGGCCCGGGCACCAGCGTCACCACCACCAGCAACCCCAGCGGCACGGCCACCATGGCCCTGGCCCACCCCCGGCCAGCGGCGCGACTGAGCCAGTCGGGCGGCAGGGGTCACCGCCATGCCCCTTGCCCTACGCAGCTCACCTCGGCACCGTCACCTCCCGGCGTCGCGGATCACGTGCCAGTGTGGCCGGCCTGCGTCCCCGTACCGTTACGGACGACGAACCTCCCAAGGCATCAGCCGTTGTGCAACGGGTTGTCAAGTGTCAAACCAGCTCAGCGACGGGCCACTAGGAACCGTCGACCGGAAATGCGATATCTCACCCCTGTCCTCACCCCACCGGGGGGATGTGCCATCCCCTGGCTCCCAGTAGGCTTCGATGGTCAGCTGGTCCCCTTCCACGGGGCTTCGAGTACCGGCCTGATCAGGAACCGCTAGGAGTTCCAATCGAAGGTCGGTCCCGTCCAGCCGACGCAGGGATCACCCATCCCGAGGCCGTGTAGGCAGCTCATCCTTCTTGCGAAGTCACCGTCGCTCTAGGTGCGCTGCCCCGACCTACCGAGTAACTCCTGTTTCGACCGCGCCGCGGTTGCCTGACTGACCGCGTGCACGGCACGTGTCCCACCTGAGCCAAAGGAGCTCCCAAATGCCACTAGCCGTCGACTTCCAGGGTGGTGTCTCCAGCGCCTGGTCGAACGTCATCACCTTCGTACCCAAGCTGGCTGCCGCCCTGGTGCTCATCCTGGTCGGCTACCTGCTGGCCAAGGTCGTCGCCTCCGTCCTGGACAAGGTCCTGGAACGGGTCGGGTTCGACCGCGCCGTCGAGCGCGGCGGCCTCAAGCAGGCCCTGGCCAAAAGCAAGTACGACCCCTCTGACATCATCGCCAAGCTGGCCTTCTGGCTGATCTTCCTGGTCAGCCTGCAGATCGCCTTCGGGGTGTTCGGCCCCAACCCGATCAGCGACCTGCTCCAGGGCCTGATCGCGTATCTGCCCAACGTGTTGGTGGCCATCGTGATCATCGTGGTCGCCGCGGCGATCGCCAAGGTGGTCACCGACCTGGGCTCAAACCTGCTCTCCAGCGTCTCCGGCGGGCAGGTCATGGCCAAGGGCGCTGGCATCGCGGTGCTGGTCTTCGGCGCCTTCGCGGCCCTGGACCAGCTGCAGATCGCCCCGCGGATCGTGACCGGCCTGTGGTACGCCATCCTGGCCATCGTGGTCGGCTCGGCCGTGGTCGCCATCGGCGGCGGCGGGATCAAGACCATGCAGCGCTATTGGGAGCGGGCCACCACCACCGCCGAAGAGCGCGCCCCCCAGCTCAAGCAGCAGGCCCAGCAGTCCGCCAGCGCAGCGGCCAGTGACGAGGGGAACGGCGCGGCCGCCTATGTCGAGCCGGCGACCCAGGAGTTCGCGGCCCAGCGGCCCAGCCGGCCGCGTCGCGACCGCTAGGCCGTCCAGACGACGGGACGCCTCGGCAGGACATCGGGGTCGAGGCGTCCCGTCCGCCAACCAAACAGCCATCGCAACTCCACAGAAGGGAAGTTGCATGCCACCGAGCATCGACACCGTCCAGAGCTGGCAAGGCCGCACCATGGTGGACCCGGCCGGTGACAAGCTCGGCACGATCGACGCCATCTACCTGGACGACGAGACCGGTCAGCCCGAGTGGGCCACGGCCACCAGGGGCCTGTTCTCGGCCAAGGCCGCCTTCGTGCCCCTGGCCGGCGCCCAGGACATGGGTGAAAGCGTCCAGGTGCCCTACGACAAGCAGCAGGTCACCGACGCTCCCAGCCCGCAGGCCGACGGGAGCCTCTCCCAGGACGACAAGGCCGAGCTGTACCGCCACTACGGCCTGGAGTACACCGAGTCCCGCTCCGACAGCGGCCTGCCCGCCGGCACGCCCGACCGCGACACTGTTGGCCGGGACACCTCCGGGCCGACCACCGACGACGCCATGACCCGCTCCGAGGAGGAGCTGCGGGTCGGGACCGAGACCCGCGAGCGCGGCCCGGCCCAGCTGCGCAAGTCGTGACCACCGAGCAGCAGACGGTCACCGTGCCGGTCCAGCGCGAGGAGGTCCGGGTCGAGCACGAGCCGATCACCGACACCAACCTCGACGCCGCCACCAGCGGCCCGGCCATCTCCGAGGAGGAGCACGAAGTCACCCTCCACGAGGAGACCCCGGTGGCCGAGAAGCGGGCCGTGCCCCGCGAGCGGGTCCGTATGGACACCGAGGCCGTCACCGACGAGCGCCAGGTCTCCGAGGAGGTCCGCAAGGAGCAGATCGAAGTCGACGGCGACCAGGACCACCTCCGCCGTCAGGACCACCGCTAAGTCGAGCACCTCTGGGAGCAGGAGCCGCCGGTGGTCCTCCGGCGGCCCTTGCTCCTCTCCCGACAAGCACCAAGGAGCCGGCGACGAGCCGCCTGACCAAGGCGGACGCTACCCGAATGGTCTCGTGGGGCTCCTGGCACCCGCGGCGACCCAACAAACTGGAGCTGTATGCGACGAGAACAAGAGCCGACCGCCCGGCCGGCGTCGGCCCCCAGGGGCCGCTGGGGTGAGTACACCCAGCTTTCCCGGCAGGTCAAGCAGGCCGGCCTCCTGGAGCGCCGGCGCGGCTGGTACGCCGCCAAGATCGGCCTCAACCTGGCCTTGCTCGCCGCCGGGTGGGTGACCTTCGCCGTGATCGGGGAGTCGTGGTGGCAACTGGTCACCGCCGCCTTCCTGGCGGTGGTGTTCACCCAGCTCGCGTTCGTGGGCCACGACGCCGGCCACCGGCAGATCTTCCGTTCCCGCCGCGCCAACGACCTGGTCGGCCTGGCCCATGCCAACCTGGGGGTTGGGGTGAGCTTCGACTGGTGGGTCGGCAAGCACAACCGCCACCACAGCAACCCCAACCACGAGGACCTGGACCCCGACATCAGCATCACTGCCCTGGCGTTCACCGACGACCAGGCCAGCTCCAAACACGGGCTGGTTCGCCTGATCGCCCGCTATCAGGGCTGGCTGTTCTTCCCGTTGCTGCTGTTGGAGGCGGCCCACCTGCACCTGGCCAGCATCAAGGCTACCGTCCGGGGAGGGTCGGGGCGGGCCAACGCGGTCGAGGCGCTGCTGCTGGTGGCCCACCTCGTCGGCTACCTGACCGCACTGTGGCTAGTATTGTCGCCCTGGCAGGCGCTGGCATTCATCGTCGTCCAGCAGGGCCTGTTCGGCCTGTACCTGGGTTGTGCGTTCGCCCCCAACCACAAGGGGATGGCGACCCTCACCGAGGCCGATGAGCTGGACTTCCTCCGCCGCCAGGTGCTGACCTCCCGCGACGTGGCCGGCAGCCGCCTGGTGGACTGGCTGCTGGGGGGTCTCAACTACCAGATCGAGCACCACCTGTTCCCGAACATGCCGCGGCCGAACCTGCGCCGGGCCCAGCCGCTGATCCGCGCCTTCTGCCAGCAGCATGGCCTCCCCTATGCCGAGGCCAGCCTGTTCGGCTCCTACGCCCAGGCCATCCGCCACCTCCACACGGTTGGCGCACCGCTGCGTCCGGCGGCGGTGGCCGAATGACCGCGGACGCACGGCCGGCCCGTGAGGACGGCATGATCGTGCGCGACCCCCGGTCTCGGGTCCCGGTCCGCACCATCGCCGCCACCATCGCGATGGTGCTGCTCACCGCCGCGGTCCTGCTGCTCGGCTGGGAGGTCCGGCGGGTTCTGACCTGGATCGTGGTGGCCGCCCTGCTCGCCATCATCCTCGGCCCCCTGGTCGACCTCACCCAGCGCCGGCTGCACCTGCGCCGAGCGCTGGCCACGCTGCTGGTGTTCCTGGTCACCCTGGTCGCCCTGGCCGGGATCCTCACCATGTTCATCCGACCCCTGGCCAGCGAGGGCCCCCAGTTCATCGACCGGGTCCCCAGCTACGTCGAGCAGGCCCGCACCGGGCGAGGCCCGGTCGGGCGCCTGGTCCAGCGCTACAACCTGGACGAATACCTCCAGCGCAACCAGACGCGGCTCCGCGAGAGCGCCAACCGCCTCACCACCCCAGCCCTTGGGGTCCTGCGGTCCATCTTCTCGACCGTGGTGGCGCTGGTGACCATCTTTGTGCTCACCTTCCTCATGGTCCTGCAAGGACCGGCGCTGCTGGCCGGCATGGTCGCCGCGCTGCCCGAACGGCGACAGGAACGGGTCCGACGGGTGGCCGCCGACTGCGCCAAGGCGGTCACCGGCTACATGACCGGCAACCTGGTGATCAGCGTCATCGCCGGGACGGTCACCTATGTGGTGCTGTGGATCATGGGCGTGCCGTACCGCGGGGTGGTCGCCCTGTTCGTTGGCTTCGCCGACCTGATCCCTCTGGTCGGGGCCACCCTGGGCGCCGTCGTGGCCATCGCCGTGGCCGCCCTGCACTCGCTGCCCGCCGCCATCGTGGTGCTGGTGGTCTTCGTCGTCTACCAGCAGCTGGAGAACCACGTCCTGCAGCCGGTCATCATGTCACGCACCGTTCAGCTGTCCGCACTGACCGTGCTGGTCAGCATCCTCATCGGGGTCGAGCTGTTCGGATTCCTCGGGGCGTTGCTCGCCATCCCGGTGGCCGGCGTCCTCCATGTCATCGGCCGCGACCTCTACGACAGCTACCGCGGCCGCCTCAAGCCCGACCCGACCACCGGGACCGACCAGATCCCGCTATCGCAGCCTCGACCACTCGAACCCGGCGAGCAGCCATCCCCCGACGTCACCGCCACCACCCACCGCTGACCCGATCGGCCCAGCCACCCAGCCGTCCCGACACCCCACCCCGGTGGAGCACGCCGTAGATGTCCAGGGTGCCGATCACCCCACCGTCCAACTCCACCCCTGCAGCAGATCGCCGACTCGGCCAAGCAGTTGTTCTCGGCCGATGGGGCCTGGCTGACGCTGGTCGACGCCGAGTGGCAGTTCGGCTGGGGCCAGCGCGTCGGACCGGACCGCCCAGGCGGTCGAGGACGGGCAGGAGCGCCTGGCCCAGGGGCCGACCACGAGCCTCTCCCTGGCAGGTGCCGCCTTGCAGGCTCGCTCACCGGACCGAGGAGCCAGACCTGACAGACCGGTATGGACGCCGCGCCACGCCGCTCGCAGAGGGGATCGTCGGCCTTTGCTATCGTGCCTGCCTGGCGATGAACTCGAGGGAACGCTGAGGTGATGACGGTGGCCTTTCACCCCTGCGATCGGGTGTTCGGCTGACCGGGTAGGTAGGGCTGTGGCGAGGCGTTCGTACCTTCACGAGGTCAAGGAATCAGCCGGTCCAGAGGCCGGCAGCGATCCCGGACGGCCCGGACCGTTGCTGCTCGAGACCAAGCTGCACGTGCCCACGCCGAGTCCGGCGTTCGTGCCCCGCCCCCACCTTCTCGCGCTCCTCGACGCCGGGGCGGGCCGACAGCTCACCCTGGTCCAGGCGCCGACCGGCTTCGGCAAGACCACCCTCTTGGCCGCGTGGTGTGCATCTGTGAGGCATGATCGGCCCTGCGCCTGGGTGTCCCTCGGCTCGGACGACAATGACCCGTTACGCCTGTGGACCTACCTGATCGAGGCGCTCCACCGGGTTGACCCGGCCGTTGGCGCGCGTTCGCTGGCGGCGTTGCGGGCTCCTGGGGTCAGCCTCCTCGACGTCGTGCTGCCGCTACTGCTCAACGAACTGGCCGACCTGGCCCATCCGGTGGTCCTGGTGCTCGACGACTACCAGGTGGTGGAAAACCAGGAATGCCATCGCTCGGTTGCGTTCCTCATCGAACGCCTTCCCAAGACCGTGCAGCTCGTCATGTCGACCCACTCCAACCCGCCGCTTCCCTTGGGACGGCTCCGGGCACGCGGCCAGCTGCTCGAGCTGCAAGGTGCCGACCTGCGCTTCACCGGTGAGGAGACGGCGGCGTTGCTGAACGACGGACTCCAGCTCAACCTCGACCCGGCCGATCTAGCCATCCTGCACGATCGCACCGAAGGCTGGCCTGCTGGTCTGCACCTCGCCGCGCTCACGCTCAAGGGCCATCCCGATCCCCACACCCGCGTCAAGTCCTTCTCCGGCAGCCACCGGCACGTGATCGACTACCTAGGGGCCGAGCTGCTGGACGCGCAGCCACCATCACTTCGACGCTTCCTGCTTCGCACCTCGATCCTTGAACGGCTGTCGGCCGACCTGTGCGATGCCGTCACCGACAGCGAGGGCGCGGCCGGCCTCCTTCGCCAGCTGGAGCGGGCCAACCTGTTCCTGCTGCCGCTTGACGAGCGGCGGGAGTGGTACCGCTACCACCATCTGTTCGCGGACCTGCTGCGGCACGAACTCGCCGCATCCGAGCCCGAGCTCATCTCGGTTCTGCACCGGCGGGCGAGCGCCTGGTACCGGCAGGCAGGCTTCCCCGACGAAGCGATCCACCATGCCAGCGCCGCCGGCGACCTCGACGAGGTCAGCCAACTCATCGCCCGCAACTGGATCTCCTACGTCGACCGCTGGCTGATCGCGACGGTGCGGGACTGGCTGCGGGCCCTTCCTCCAGCTTCGGTGCGTTCAGATCCCGTCCTCACGCTGGTGTCCGCCTGGATCGCCCTGTCCTTCCATGAGCCCGCGGAGATGGACCGCTGGCTCGGCATCGCCGAACAGCTTCCCCCGCAGGGGCCGCTGGCCGACGGCACCCCATCGCTGGAAGTCGGGATCGTCTCATTGCGGGCCATCAGCGGATTCCAGGGCATCGCCGCCAAGCTGGCGGCCGCGCGGCGTGTGCTGGAGCTGCAACCCGATCCGGCCAGTCCCTGGCGCTTGAGCGCCTTCTGGGCGCTTGGCTACAGCCTCTACCTCTCCGGCAGGACGGCCGAGGCACGGGCACCGTCCGAGGGGGCCGTCCGTCTCGGTGAGGACTCGCAGGTGATCACGACCCGGATCCGCTCGCTGGCACTGCTTGGACTCATCGAGGACGACCGGGGCCAAGGCGACGCCGCTGCGTCACTCGAGCGGCGGGCATCTGAGCTGGTCCAAGCCAGCGGGCTGTCCGAGAGCCCCACGGTCGCGGACGCCTACACCCTGCAGGGCAGGATCCGCAGGCATCGAGGTGACCTGGACGGCGCCTTGGCGGCACACGAACGAGCGTACGCACTGCAGCGCTATCCCATCGAGCGCTTCCACGCGCTGGTGGAGTTGCTGCCGGCCCGCCTCGTCCGAGGCGATCACACCGGAGCCGAGGCGCTGGTGGCCGAAGCCGACCGGCTGCAAGCGACCGGCATCGACTTCGGGGTCCTGCCGCAGCGGCTGCGGGCGGCAACGCAGCGCCTAGACGTGGCCGAGCACCACATGGCGCAACCCGCTGAGGCGCTCAGCGCGCGCGAGGTCGATGTGCTACGGCTCCTCTCAGGCCGGCTTTCGCAGCAGGCCATCGGAGATGCGCTCTACATCACCCGCGACACGGTAAAAAGCCACACCAAGGCTGTCTACCGCAAGCTCGGAGTCTCCTCCCGTGAGGAAGCGGTCGCCCTGGCCCGTCGGCTTGGCCTCATCCCCTGACCGCTCAGACGGGGCTCGGCCGCATGACCTGCCCGACTGCTGAGCCGGTTCAGCTCCTACTCAACGGCAAGTCCGGAGACGCCGGCGCATCTCGGCATGCGCATGTCAGTGAGCGCCGCGAGACGCTGCGGTCAGACCTTGGGGCCGAGCGCCTCGAGGACCTTGGCCGCGTGGCCGTCGGCCTTGACGTTGTGCCAGGCCCGCTCGATCCGGCCCTGCTCGTCGACCAGGAAGGTGGAGCGCAGCACCCCGATGCTGGTCTGGCCGTAGCGGGTCTTCTCCCCCCAGGCGCCGTAGACGTCCATGACCTGGTGGTCGGCGTCGGTCAGCAGGGGGAACTGGAGGCCGTACTTGTTGCGGAAGCGCTGGTGGCTTTGGGCGTCGTCGCGGGAGATGCCGATGACCGGGACGCCGGCGGCCTGGAAGGCGGCCAGGTTGTCGTTGAACTGGCACGCCTCGCGGGTGCAGCCCGGGGTATCGTCGGCGGGATAGAAGTAGAGGATGACCCGCTGGCCCTTGAAGTCGGCCAGCGACACGGGGGTGCTGTCCTGGTCGGGCAGGGTGAACGTCGGCGCCTGGGCGCCTTCGGTGAGCTTGGCCATCGGTGGTCCCTCCTGGGGCGGTGTCGACGCTCGACTGTACCGCTAGGCGGCCGCCTGGGCGCTGGACACGACCAGGGTGCCGAGCACGGCCAGGGCGGCCCCGGCGAGCTGGGGGGCGCTGGGACGCTCGGCGGTGAGGACGTGGGCGAGCAGGGCCGTGACCACCGGGGCCAGGGAGGCGAGGACGCTGACCACGGCCAGGTCGCCGCGGGTCACCGCGTAGGCCAGGAAGGCGTCGGCCGACAGGTTGAGCACGGTCAGCAGCGCCACCGGGGCCAGCAGGGACGGGTCGTCGATGCCCAGGCGCCGGCCCCGGGAGCACAGGGCGCCGACCAGGGTGGTGGGCAGGGCGCCAAGCTGGACCCCGAGGGCGACCCAGAGGACGCCGCCGCCGGCGGCCGCGCCGCCCTGGTCGACGCCGACGAAGAACAGCCCGAACAGCACCGCCGCGACCAGGGCGAGCACGATGGGGACGGGCGGGAGGTCACCGCGATCCCGCCCAGAACCATGACCAGGCCGGCCAGGACCAGCGGCCCGGGCCGCTCGCCCCTGACCAGGTCGACCAGCACCGGCAGCACGGCGCCGCTGGAGGCCAGGGGGGCGACGATCGCCGTCCGGCCGGTGGCCAGCGCCTGGTAGTAGGCGACCAGCCCGGCCGCCCCGATCGCGCCCGAGACGGCTCCCCAGGCCAGCCCGCCCGGGCTGTAGGGCTGGCGGACGGCCACGACCACGACCAGCAGGACGACGCTCTGGAGGGCCTGGCTGTAGAGGACCAGCAGCACCGGGGGCACGCGCCTGGCCACCCGGCTGGCCAGGAAGTCGCTGACGCCGTAGCCGACGCTGCTGCCCAGGGCCAGCAGGATGGCGCTCATGCCGGGGAGCCTACCGGTGGCCGGCCCCCGGCCCGGGAGGCTACCGGGCGGCGGTGGTGCCGGGGCCGGCGCGGCGGCGCCGGACCAGGACCACGGCGGGCACGACCAGCAGGAGCCCGACCAGGGCGGCCTGGAGCCACCGGACCCCGGGATCAGCCCCCCGGTGGGGGAGCGTAGCCGACCCGGGGATGGGGCGTCCCTGGCTGTCCACAGCCCCGGCCGGGTCCGGCCTGGCCGGGGCCGGGAAGGCCACGGGCTGGCGCCGGGGGAGGCCGAGGGCGATCAGGCTCAGGCGCAGGTCGTCGCCGGCCCGGTACCAGCCGCCCTTGGTGGTGGTGTCGAGCACCGGCTGGCCGGAGGCCAGGAAGGTCAGCGGCCCGCCGGCCGCGTACGGCCAGACCGACTGGCGGACCTTGTCGGCGCGGCCGGCGCCATTGGGGAAGGTCCAGGTGATCGTGTAGCGGGGCCCGCGGCCGCCGGCCGGCGGGGTGGCCAGCTCGCCGGCCGGGCCGTCGTCGAACAGCAGCGCGAACACGCCCGACGCCTCGGCCAGGTCGGCCAGGTCGGTGCCGCTGCCCGGCTCGCCGTCGCCGTTCAGGTCGATGGGGCCGCCCGGCAGGCCGCCGGGCCCGCCTCCCGAGATGGAGGCCGCCGACGCCCCCTTGGCCTGGGCGGCCGTCGGGACCGCGGCCAGCAGGAGCGCGAGGACGAGCATGGCCAGGACACGGCGCTGCATTTGGGACCCCTCCGGTGGCCGACTTCCGCCCCGGACTACACCGGGAACGGCAAGTTGGTTCCGGCTCAGCCACTGGTTTCGGGGGGGAATGCGGGGGGCGGAGCCCCTGCATCATGTCCGGTGGACGAGCATCGGGGTGCCGACCGGGATCCGGTTGAACCAGCGGTCCATGGCCGTGGTGGTGATGCGGATGCAGCCGTGGCTGGCCGGGAACGGCGGCACCGAGTAGGCCCCGTGCAGGGCGTAGCCGCCGGTGAAGTAGGCCGGCCGGTAGAGCAGGCCGAGCTTGCTCTTGCGCCAGGCGTCGATCTTGCGCTGGATCTGGAAGTTGCCCCGCGGGGTCACGGCCAGCCGGACGTCGCCGTCGACCGTGTAGGTCTGGCCCGAGGCCGAGGAGGCGTCGAGGATCTCCTGGATCTTGCCGTCCCTGACCATGTAGACGACCTGGAGGGTGAGGTCGGCCTCGACGTGGAAGGCCGCCCTGGTGGAGCGGGGCCTGGGGATGCGCGGGTGCTCCAGGGCCTTGCGGGTGACGGGGCCGACCACGCCGTCGCGGGCCAGGTGGTTGACCTTCTGGAAGGCGACAACCGAGTGGTGGGTCTCCTGGCCGAAGTGGCCGTCGGCCTGCTGGACCTGGTAGCCGAGCTCGTGCAGCCGGCGCTGGAGGGCCGTGACCTGGGCGCCCTCGGAGCCGAGGCGGAGCCTGGCCGGCGGGGCCGGCTTCGGCCTGGTGGTGGTGGTCGGGGCCTTGGTGGTGGTCGGGGCCTCGGTGGTCGTGGGCGCCTTCGTGGTCGTGGGCGCCTCGGTCGTCGGGGCCGCCGTCGTGGGCGCGGCCGTGGTCGGCGCCTCCTGGGCACTGGCCGGCGGGTCCGCGCCGGCGTCGCAGGCGCCCAGGACCAGGGCGGCGGCCAACCCGGCCGTGACCATGGCGACCACGCCTCGCCTGCTGCCTGCCAAGCTTCCCACCCCCGGCCGGTCGGTCCTGCCCGTCCCTACCAGTCGTACCAGCCTAGGCATTCCTACGCTGTCTCGGGCGTGTAACGGTTTGCGTCAGGGAGGCCCCACCTTGGGGGTGGCCCGCTCGACGATGGTGGGCAGGTCGAGGCCGGGCGGGAGGGTGCCGAACGCGGCCCCGTGGTCGCCGACGACCCGGGAGGCGCAGAAGGCGTCGGCCACCGCCGGATGGCCGTGGCGGACCAGCAGCGCCCCCTGGAGGAGCACGGCCAGCCGCTCGACCAGCCGCCGGGCCCCGGCCTGGAGGGCGGCCGGGTCGGCGGCGGCCAGCTCCCGCTCCACGGCGGCGGCCGCCCGGTCCAGCCGGGGCTCGGCCGCCCGGGCCGGCGCGACCTCGCCCAGCAGGGCCGCCACGCTCTCGGGCTGCCGGGCCAGCACCCGCAGGACGTCGAGGCTGTTGATGTTGCCGGCGCCCTCCCAGAGGGAGTTGAGCGGCGCCTCCCGGTACAGCCGGGGCATCCCGCTCTCCTCGACATACCCGTTGCCGCCCAGGCACTCCAGGGCCTCGGCGGCCACCGCCGGGGCCCGCTTGCACACCCAGTACTTGGCCACCGCCGTGGCCAGCCGAGCCACGGCGGCCTCGGCGGGGTCGTCCGCGGCCCGGTCGAACGCACCCGCCACCCGCATGGCCAGCACGGTGGCCGCCTCGGACTCCACGGCCAGGTCGGCCAGCACGTTCTCCATCAGCGGCTGGTCGGC
>Ga0075433_10002317_pt1 | contig 14498 bp, 12 predicted proteins | sample RhiMethybrSRZTD2_FD_75299 | JGI IMG/M metagenome (GOLD analysis project Ga0075433, IMG submission 75299) | Populus rhizosphere microbial communities from Tennessee, USA - Rhizosphere MetaG P. TD hybrid SRZTD2 | ecosystem: Host-associated > Plants > Roots > Rhizosphere > Soil | place: USA... | reverse complement strand
CTATTCTTGTCGACGAAATGCATGACGATGCGAATGGCCAAGCCGACGAAGAGGGCGGCGACGATGAAATCCATCGAGTAATTCATAGCGTCCGCTATTTTCGCCCACCAGCGGTTTGAGGGCAAGCGCCGCTCGTGGCGAAGGCTCACAGCTGAAATCAAACGGGCGCGGCTTTATCCCGCGCCCAAAAATGCATGGAACAAAGAGCGTTCTTGAGATCGTCGTGACGTAGATCTCATAGAGAGACGTGTCTACGTCGAAACGGCCATATACTTTGGCCGATTAGGTCAGCGGGACAGGATCCGGAATACCAAACTCCTTCGGCTGTTTTCCCGGCATAGAGTAAGTGCCGAACCAGATTTCCCACAGCGGCACAGGCCCGCGAAGTTTTTATTCCGACCCTCCTCTGCGGATGTGTGATGCCAACGCTGAAACGTCGGGCTAGCGAAGACGGCCGGGGAGATTTTTTTTCACCTCCCACCGAAAAATTAGGTAGTTTGCCAAAAATGCCGGCGCTAACCAAAAATACCAAAGCTCGTCGGCGACCCAAATCCTGAGAACCGCATGGCAAGCATTGATCGCAATATAAAGCCGGGCGGCCCAGAACGCATGCCAGGGAAGTGGTTTTTGACGTATCCAAATTGCCGCCTCAATGATTGCCGGGAAAAAGGCGACCTGATCATAGGTCCAAGCAAAGAAACTGCTCACCACTGAAACTAGAACAATAAGCGGCAGTTGTTCGCGCCACTCCCACCCGTGCTTGTGCTGATGCCAATAATAGAGAACCCACGCAACGGCAACAACGGACGGCGCAAATTCTAGCCACGCATGACCTGGCCCCATAAAAACTCTCACCGCACTTCGGAGGGTCGGAGTCAGCCAATCCAGGGGCCTCGGTATATCGGGAATTGTGTAAAGCGCGAAATATTGAAAGTAGATTTGCGGGTCGAGTAGAACAGGAATGAGCGCCGCGCTCAAGCCAATCAGCACCGTCCCTGAAATTACGCGCCACTGCCGGTTTTTCCAAATCCAGAGCACGAAGACAATCCAAAACAAGTATAGAAGATGAGGCTTGACTGATAGAACCGCAGCAGAAGCGCCCATGGCAAACCATCTTTGCTTTCGCCCGAAGTAAAGAAACGCCGTTAAACCTGCCAGGATGACGGGGCTAATTTGGCCAATGATTAAAACAAAAACCGCTGGCACGTAGGTCACCGCGAGCAGCCATGGCAGCCGGGAGGGTACTGTTGTGTTTCCATAAATTGACCAAAGTTGTTGCACTGAGATGAGAATCAAAGAAACATGAGCCAAGAGCCAACAAAATTGACCGGTAGTATAACTGAATAAACCGAACGGGAGTGTGAACAATAGAGTCCAAGGAGGATTCCACATGATAACGGGCGAAGCGGCGTCCCACCCGGCCGGTTGTTGTAGGCTGAAAAGCGCTTCCGGCGAGTACGGGTTGCCACCAGACACAAGTAAACGGCTAGCGGCCCAGTATTCCATGAAGTCCCGTGCCGCCGCATGATCAGAGGAGGACGTTTGGGCAAACGCAAACTCGGCCCCTAGAAATCCAAAGAGGCAAAACACCGCCCAGCCTTTGGATCGAATGATATCAACCGGTCTTAAGGACAGATGGTTCTCGTGGGTTCGCGGTTCAGTTGATGTTTCCGCTCGGCGAAACTCGCCGATTTATTTGACCAGCAACTTGTGTTTGCCCGATACTCTAGCAGATTTCAAGCGTTCTAACGGAGCGAGCAACGCCTTTTGCCCACAACTTAAACGGCTGAGTGCACACACACTCGAAAGCAGCTGTTGGATTCGTCGGTTTGTGCAGCGCGGAGATCGGCACTGCCTTAAATCGTATTTGTCAGCTCTGTTGAACGCCGTAGCGGCGCGCGAAGAGATAATAGATGACCGCGATGGAAACCAAGATCACCGTCCAGATCACGCCGAAGGCAGCGAGCTCGCCGACCTGAGCATTTTCCCAAAGCTCGAAGATCGCCACGGAAACCACCGGCGTCTGTGGGCTGACGAGCAGCACCGACATCGAGAGCTCCTTCGCCGACAGGAGAAAAATAAATGCCCAGCCGCCGAGAAACGACGGTGTCACGAGTGGCAAGACGATGCGCCGCATACAGTTCGACCATGTCGCCCCGGCGGTATAGGCGGCCTCTTCTAGTTCCCTGTGCAGCTGTAACAAGCCCGAATGAGTGTAGCGGATGCCGTAGGGGATGTAGCGCGTGACAAAAGCGATGAGCAAAATCCACAACGTTCCGTAGACCGGAATCGGCACGAATAAGTAAAAGCGCAGTATCGCGAGTCCCATGACGATACCTGGAAATAATAGCGGCAGGGTGGTCAATAGATCGAGCAACCAGCGCCCACGCATTTTGGTGCGCACCAGCAGCCAAGAGGCGAGCAAGGTCAGCGCCATCACCGCGCTGGCGCTGCCGAGTCCGAGCAGAATACTGTTTTTGATCGAATCGGTGATCTTCGGGAAGTGAATCGCGGTAACGTAATTCTTCGCCGTGAACCTGGACAACGCTTCGATCGAAGGTTGCATGTAAAAAGGCAACAGCGAAGCCCATAGGATGATCAGAAAAGGCAGGACGAGCAGCACCAAGGCATAAGCCAGCAAACCGGCGCCGGCGAGGTAGCGCCAGCGGCCTAGATGGATGAGCGCCGGTCGATAACCCTTACCCGTTATGGTGTGAAAGCGGTCACCTTCGCGCGTAACGCGGAAGTAAAGATAAAGCGTACCGGCCACCACGAACATGAGCAGCACGGAGAATGCCCCGGCGCTGCCGTAACGCGGCGGGAGCTTTTGTGCGTCGAGATAGATGGACGTCGTCAGCACGCGAATGTCGCCCGGCAGCCCGACCAGAGCGGGAATCTCAAAGGATTCGAACGAGCGGATAAAAATTAGCAGCACCACGGAGAAAAATGCCGGCAGCATCAGGCGCAGCGATACCCGGCGCATGGTTTGCCAAACCCGCGCGCCGCAAACTGCCGATGCCTCTTCGAGCGACGGGTCCATGGACCGGAACGCCGCCGCCAACATGAGAAACACGAATGGCGACCAAAGCAGCGATTCGATGAAAATCATGCCCCATAGCGAATAGATATTGATGATCGGTCCCGGTTGATCGAGAACTGTTTTCAGCCAGAAGTTCACCGGTCCGGCTTTACCCAACAATAGTAGCCAGCCGATGGTGTACAGGATGAACGGCGTGCCGAAGGACGCGAACGCGGTGAAGTAACCCAAGCCGCGCAACGGTGTATCCGTTCGCGTGACAAGCCATGCGATGGAACCGCCGAGCAGTGTGGCAAACAGCGCGCTGCCCGCCGAAAAATAAATCGTATTCAAAAATGGCCCAACAACCTGAAGTTCCCGGATGAGTTCCTGGTAGTAGCGAAAAGTAAACTCGTCGATCTCGCCGGTGAGCTTGGTGGTGAAGAGACTGGTTTGAATGACCGAATAAAGCGGCGGCAAGACGAGATATGCGGTGACTAACGAGACCCCGATCATCACGCCGGTGGCAGCATCGAAGCGCAAAAGTGAGCGGAAGCGGAAAACCCGCCGCGCCGCGCTGGCATCGGCGGATTTTATCGGAAGGTTATAGGCTCCAGATGACGTTTGTTTCGCCACGGCATTCGACGATCGGCTTTACTACTTCATGAAGACGTTATTAAAATAGTCGACCCATTCGTTACCCTTGTCGTACTGCGCGTCGGGGTTGATGTAGTAGGCCCGCTTGAACTTCCCACCGCCGGGTTTCAAATCGATCTGCTTCGCGGGCACCTTCGGATGCGACGGCAGATAGTTGGATTGCTGAAAAACTTTTTGTCCCTTCTCGGACATGGCGAAGTCGAGCAATAGCATCGCTGCGTGCGGATGCGGTGAATTTTTTGCCAGCGCCATCGTTTGAATCGTCGCGGTCACGGGCTCGTGCGGCATCCAGTCGACCGGCGCGCCCGCGGTTTTGCTGATGTACGCGTGATGATTGAATATCTGCAGCGCGAGCGGATATTCGCCGGCGATCGTCAGGTCCAAAACTTGCCGGTTGCTCGCGCTGCTTTTGGCGATATTTTGCGCCTTCAGTTTTTGCAGATAGGCTTTACCCGCTTCTTGTCCCATCGTGTTGAGAATCGTGCCGACAAAGATGGGCGCGCCCGAGCCGCGGCTGGTTGACCACATCATTTGCCCTTTCCAGCGTGGATTGAGCAAATCCTCGTAGGTCTTCGGGACATCATTGAGTTTGACCATCTTCGTGTTGTAGCCGGTCGCGAAGAAATAGAGATTGGTCGTGCCCCAATATCCCTGGGGATCCTTGAGATCGGCTGGATATTCCGCGAGCACCGGTGAGGAAAAGCGTTGAAGATAGCCGGCGCGCCGCACCATGGTCGGCGATACGGTGCCGTCGATGATGTCGACATCGTACCTTTTGGCCTGATATTCGGCGAACATTTTTTGCACGAGGCGCTCGGCGTTACCGCGGAAGAACTCCACTTGAAGAAAGGGATACTCCTTTTCGAAAGCATCTTTGACCGGCCGAACGACTTGATCGACGATGAGCGTAGTATACCAGGAGATTTTGCCTTCCTTTTTAGCACCCTCGATAAGAATTTTTTGCCGATCGGGGCGATTCATGAGAGCGATTTCTTCGACGGTTGCCACTGCGGACGATGGCACCAACCCGCCCCCTGCGCCAAGCGCGATTAGGACGCAGAAGGCGGATAGCCGTTGGCTGGCGAGCGACATGCGGAGTTCTCTCTCGGCACTGAAAACGATTGATCTGCCGCGAAGCTAGTCTGAGTTGCGTTGGCTTGTCAAGGTATGACGCGTGGAGCTGGTCAGCGAAGCGCGTTCACGCGGCGCGCTGTTACCGTCCCGTCGACAAGGTCGACCTCGTAGCGCTTTCCTGATACTCGGCGAACATTTTTTGCACCAGACGCTCGGAGTTGCCGCGAAAATATTCGATCTGCAGAAACGGATACTTCTTCTCGAAGGCCTCTTTCACCGGACGCACGACCTGATCCACGATCAGCGACGTGTACCATGTGATCTTCCCTTCTTTGCGCGAAGCTTCGATGAGAATCTTTTGCCGGTCAGGTTTATTATAAAGCGCGACTTCTTCCACCGACGCCGCGAACACGATCGGGCCGGATAAATACGATAACATAACTGTCGCAAGGATTTTCATGAGCTTCATGATCGAGCCTCCCGCAAGACTGCGACTAACGACGGCGTCACCTCAGGATCGTCTCCGCGAACTTTCCCGCCGGAACTCTGACTTTGGTGTATTTGTCTTCGAGGTGATTGCGCACCCGGTGATATTCTTGCACGGTCAAGGCATCCTTAGCCGCAGAAATACCGGTCTCTTTCAACCATTTCGTGTCGACGTCGAGCCGGCGTGTACCGTTCTGCATAATTCGACCGTACCAATCCTGCCCTTCTCGGCTGAGAAACCAGTTGATGAAGACTTTGGTCGCGCTCGGATGGGGTGGATCTTTAATGACGCCAATAACTCCGAATGCATTGCTTGCCGGCAGACCTTCTTTCGTGACCGGCGCGGGTTTAATCGGCAGCCCGGCTTTGATAAAGGGTTCGGTTTGGCTGCGGCCCAAGCCGAAAGCGATCGCGACTTTTCCTTTGGCTAGAGCGTCTGCGAGTTGGCGCAAATCGCGGGTCAAAAAAAGATCTTGCTCGACCAGTTTTTTCAAAAACTCCTCACCACGGTGTTCCCACATAAATGACCAGATTGATTGCCCTGAACTGGGAACGCGTGGATCGCTGAAGCCGATGCGTCCTTTCCACTTCGGATTCAAGTAATCCTCGAAAGCATGTAACTCCTGCGGCTTGGCGAGGTTGGTGTTGTACCAAGTGCTATGCGTGCTGACGTCGGCGAGAAACGAATAGAGAAATTTGTTCGTACTAAGATTATCCTCCCAGATGTGTCCCCCCCACCATTGTTTGGGATCTTTGACTTCGGCAAGAATCCAGAACGACTCGATCGGTTCAAGCATGCCGTCGTGCGTCAGCCCGGCCGCCGTTCCCGTGCCGCAAATAATTGCGTCGAAATAGCTCACACCCGCCTTTTTCTCGGCGGCGATGCGGCTCGCATTTTTCGGTCCCGGCGCCGACACGAGTTCGGCTTCGAGCCCAAACTTTTGCTTTAGCAAAGGCTCCAGTGCGGTTCTCAGCTCAGTAGCTGGCGGAATCGCCAGCACGATCTTGCCTTCCTTCTTGGCGTCTTCGACGCTTTTATCCCACTCCGCAGGTCGCTTCGCTTCCGCGCCAAGGAGCGTTGAATGGCAGGCTAACGCGATGATGAGGAATGTGATGAATTCGCCAAGCGTTTTGGACATGCCGATCTCCCTTTTAGCCCGTGCTTGACTGAGTCCGCGTGACTGCTCTCTTAACAACTTAGCGACAGTGAAGCAAACAACTTCAAAGGGTTACGGAAATAGAAAAACAATATGGTAATGCGGTTGACCCGCGGAACAGTCAGGTGGTAATCGGGTTGGGATATCGTGAAACATTTCAAGGTCATCGGTAAGCCGCACCCCCGGCTGGACGGTCCCGACTCCGTCACCGGCCGCGCCACCTATACGGTGGACGTCGCCCTCCCGGCGATGCTTCACGCCAAACTATTTCGCAGCTCCGTAGCGCACGCGAAGATCCGGCGCCTCGATGTGAGCCGCGCCAAAGCGCTGGCGGGCGTCGCCGCGATCCTGACCGCCGCCGATGTGCCGAACAAGAGATTCGGCTTCGCGCTCCAGGACGAAGAACTCCTGGCCAAAGAAAAAGTGCGCTACGTTGGCGACGTCATCGCGGCGGTTGCGGCAGTTGACGAGGCGACGGCGGAGAAGGCGCTCGGTCTAATCGATTGCGATTATGAAATGCTGCCTGCCGCGCTCACGGTCGATGAGGCGCTGCGGGAAAACGCGCCTTTAGTTCACGAGCAGTTGAGCTCATATCGGCTCAATGCCGCGCTGGGGCGCGACTGGCACCCGGTTTTCGGAACGAACATCGCCCATCAGACTTTCTTCTCCAAAGGCGACATTGATCAAGGCTTTGCCGAGGCCGATGAAATTTTTGATGACACCTTCCGGTCCCAACAAGTGCAGCATTGTTCCCTCGAGCCCCATGCCGTCGTGGCCCAGTGGGATGGTAACCGTCTAACTTTATGGACCAGCACGCAGAAAGTTTTTCTCGTGCGCTCCGGCTTGGCCGAGTTGTTTGATTTGCCGGAAAGCAAGATTCGCGTCATCGCCAGCAAAGTGGGCGCCGGTTTCGGCGGCAAGAATGCGATGCGGCTGGAACCCTACGCCGCAATGCTCGCGCTCAAGACCGGCCAACCGGTGCGCCTCGTCAACAGTCGCGCCGAAGAATTCTCCGCCTCCGCTGGTTCCGTGCCGGCGACCGTTCGCGTCAGAACTGGGGTAAAGAAAGATGGCGCGATCACCGCGCGGGCGATGGAATTTACCTGGGACACGGGTGCCTACGCCGAGGGACTTGCCGGCAGCAATCGCGCGCTCAAAGACGGAGTTGGGCCTTACAAGATTCCCAATATTCGTGTCACCTCGACGTTGGTTTACACCAACAAACTGCGTGGCTGTCCTTTTCGCGGCCTTGGCATACCTGAAGCGGTATGGGCCGGCGAATCGCAGATGGATATCATTTCGCAGAAGCTGGGCATCGATCCCGTCGCGCTCCGGCTGAAAAACTGTCTCGACACGGGCGACGAAACTCCGGCCGGTGATCGCGCCCAACATATCGCGCTGCGCGAATGTTTACTGAAGGTGGCCGCTGAGCTCAAACGCTGGAAGAAGCGGGCGCCGGCAAATCATGGATTCGGCGTCGCGCTGCTGCACAAGTCGCCGACCACTTCGGCCTCTTCTTCCAATGCGCGCGTGCGGATCGACGCCGACGGCAGCGTTCAGTTGTTTATCGGCGCAACGGATGTCGGTGGCGGAACCGGCACCAGTCTCGGACAGATCGTCGCCGAAGAATTAGGAATACCCCTCAGCGCAGTCACAGTGGTGATCGCCGATACTGAGTTGACGCCCTTTGATCACGGCACCTATTCGAGCCGCGTGACGCCGTATGTCGGCGCCGCGGTGAAGCTTGCCGCTGCCGACGCGCGCCGGCAGCTCGTGGAAATCGCCGCTCGATTTTGGAACTTGGCAGCCGAAGGCATCCGGTTCGTGGACGGGAAAGTCATTGCTAAAGGCCATCGGCCATTAGTATTGGCCGAGCTTTTTGCGCAATCACGCCTAGCGGAGATCACTGGCGTCGGCGCCAGCCAGAGCAAAGGCTTGTGGGCCGGAGATCCAGCGAAACAAGAAAAAGATTCCAGCGCGCCCGGTTGGCCGTTTGGCGCGCAGGCAGTCGAAGTCGCAGTCGATCGCGAAACCGGCGTGATCAAGCTCATCCGTGTCGCCTCGGCGCACGATGTCGGCAAAGCGATCAACCCGCTGGCCGTCACCGGCCAGATTCAGGGCGGCATCATGATGGGACTCGGCTTCGCGCTCTCGGAAGGACTGGTCTTTGAAGAAGGAGCCATCACCAACGCCAGCTTCGCCGATTACAAAATCCCAACCGCGCGGGATATTCCGGCCGCGACGCCGATTATCGTCGAAAAAAATTATGCCTCGGAGCCCTACGGCGCCAAAGGCGTCGGCGAAATGTCCGTCTTCGGCATCGCTCCTGCCGTCGCTAGCGCGGTCGCGCGCGCGACCGGGGTGCGCATAAAGGAATTACCGATATCGGCGGAGAAGCTGCTCGAACGGCTGAATAAATCATAGGAAAGAAGCGCCGATGCCCAAGCGAAGACAAACCACTATTTCGTCAATGAGACGCCTCGCCGTGCTCGGCGTACTTTGCGTCATCTCTGCCAACGCCTTCGCCCAATCGGAGGAGGAACTGATTCGCGGCGCGAAAAAAGAAACTCAGGTCGTGTTCTGGAGCTCCATGCGCATCGACGATTCGAAGGCGTTAGCGGCGGGATTCGAAACCAGGTATCCCTTTATAAAAGTCGAAATTGTTCGCGCGGGAGGGGAGCAGATCGTCAACCGCGCCATTGCGGAACACATGGCAGGTAAAACCACCTACGATGTGCTCGATGCTTTTGCGCTCAAAGTTCTGCAAAACCGCGGGTTGCTGCAACCCTATGCCTCACCTGAAGCGAATCAATATCCCGCCGGCTTTAAGGACGCGCAGAATTTCTGGGTATCGCTTTACAGCGGCTATAATGTGATCGGCTACAACACCAAGCTCGTCCCCAAAGGCGAAGCGCCCAAGAACTGGGAAGATCTCTTGAACCCCCGGTGGAAAGGCAAGTTGGCGATGGACGACGAGGAATATTTTTGGCACGCCGGCATGCTCAAGCATTGGGGCGAAGACAAAGGCCGCAAATACATGGAGGCGTTGAGCCGGCAAGGATTACAGTTTCGTAACGGCCATGCTTTACTCGCCGACCTGATGTCCGTAGGAGAGTTTCCCGTCGCCGTAGTCGTTTATCCGGACCAGATCGAGCAGATGAAACTCAAAGGCCAGCCGGTCGAGTGGGTCAAGACCACGGATCCGATTCTGGTCAATCTCGCGCCGATTTCCGTTGCGGCAAAGGCGCCCCATCCAAACGCGGCCAAGCTGCTCACGAGCTACGCCATCTCGAAGGAAGGCCAGGAAATCCTGCAAAAGGCTCGGCGCGCCTCGGCCCGGCATGATGTCCCGCCTGTCGTTCCCGACATGGATCCGCGGAGACTCAAGCTCGTGCCCCTCGATCCTGAGATTCCAACCAATCCGGAGCACATAAAGGATTTTCGCAGGGCGTTTGGTTTGAACTAGCGGACGGAAGGAAACTAAATGGTTATTTCTCGAGAGCCCGATCCCATCGACGAGAGAAATCTGCCGCGAACCTACGATGACGTAAGGCAGTGGCTTGATCTCGTCGAGTCGATGGGCGAGCTCAAACGTATCGATGGCGCTGACTGGAATCTGGAGATCGGCACGATGGCGGAACTGATTTACCGCGAGCGCACCGGCACGATCCCGGCATTGCTATTTGATCACATCACAGGTTATCCCCCGGGATTTCGGATTCTCTTTGGCCAGCAAACTTCTTATCGTCGTCTCGCGCTCATGGCCGGCTTGCCGATGGACAGCGTCGGACTGAAGCTGGTCAGCCGATTCAAAGAAAAGCTCACCAAGCTTCGGCCGATTCCACCGCGCCTGGTAAAGACGGGACCGGTCTTTGAAAACAGGATGGCCGGCGACGCCATCGACATATTAAAGTTCCCTGTGCCGAAAGTTCATGAGTTGGACGGCGGCCGATTTATCGGCACCGCGTGCATCGCCGTCACGCGCGATCCGGAAGAAGGTTGGCTCAACCTCGGCACCTATCGAGCCATGGTGCATGACAAGAAATCCGTCGGGCTCTTCATGTCGTCCGCGGGTAAGCACGGCCGCATGCACATGGAAAAATATTTCAAGCAAGGCAAACCCTGCCCGGTCGTCTTGTGCGTTGGCCAAGACCCACTGCTACTTTTGGCCGCCGGCAACCCCATCGAGCTTGGTTATTCCGAATACGATTACTGCGGCGGCATCAGGGGCAGGCCCTATGACCTGGTCGAAGGTGAAGTTACTGGCCTGCCTTTTCCAGCCCACGCGGAGATTGCCATCGAGGGATTTCTTTATCCGGGTGATATCAAACCCGATGGGCCTTTCGGCGAGTGGCTCGGTTACTACGGCACGCGGATGGAAGACACGCCGGTGCTGCGCATCGAATGCGTCCATTATCGCAACGATCCGATCCTGTGCGTCGCGCGTCCGGGCCGCCCGCCGACGGACTATTCGCTTTCCAAGGGCATGATTCGCGCCGCGCAACTTTGGGATCGCGTTGAAAAAGCCGGATTGCCCAATGTAAGAGGCGTGTGGTCTCTCGAATCGGGCATCGGTAGCCTGTTTAATGTCATTTCAATCAAACAAGCCTACCCGGGGCATTCGCGCCAAGCCCTCTTCCTCGCATCTCAGTCTCTCGGTGGCGCTTACAACGGGCGCTTCGTCGTGGTGGTCGATGAAGACATTGATCCAACGAGCGAGTTCGATGTCCTCTGGGCGATGGCGACAAGGTGCGATCCCGACCAAGCCGTCGAAATCATCAGCCGGGCGGCGAGTGGTTCGCTGGACGTCTGCATCCCGCCCGAGAACAAAGGACATAGCTCGCGCTGTTTAATCGACGCCTGCATACCCTACGATCGGAGACATCAATTCCCGCCGGTTGCCGAATCCAGCGAAGAATTAAAAAATCAAGTTCGCGCAAAATGGCGCGAGACGATCTATGAATAAGTGGGCTTTTTCGATCTCCGTGCGGCTCTTGAGAGCTAGCGTCTGTCACGTCACGGATAAGTTTTGTTTTTCACCACGAAGAGCACGAAGGACACGAAGGCTTCGGAAAAATAATTTCTTAAACTTCGTGCTCTCCGTGTCCTTCGTGGTGAACAATCCCTTTGCATTCTTTGCGGCCAATCTTCTTCTCCCCGCCTCGCTTCCCGCTCAAGAACCGCTGCGCGCCGGAACGATCTTCAGCGCCACTCAGGCGCCACTCTGGGCCGCGCGAGAAGGACGCTATTTCGAGAAATATGGATTAAAGAATCTCGAAGTTATCCAGTTCTCCGGTGGTCAGCCTGTCACGCGGGCTTTGATCGGCGGCGACATTCAGATCAGTACAACCGGCGGCGCCGCGGTGGTCAACGCCCGGTTCAAGGGCGCGGACACCGTCATCATTGCCAGAACCGTCGGTGTGTTTCCCTACACGCTTTACGTCGGCAAAGATATTCGCGATCCTTCTGAATTGAAGGGTAAAAGACTAGCGGTAAGCACAGTCGGCGGTTCAGGCTATGTTGCTATGCATTAGGCCCTGCGAAAACTTGGCCTCGATCCCGATAAAGACGTCGCCATGTTGCAGGTGGGAGACTTCGGTACCCGTCTGGCGTCCCTGGCATCAGGAACGGTTCAAGGAACTTTGTTGCTTCCCCCTTTTACTCTGCGCGCAAAAGAGCTGGGCCTGAAGCCTCTCTATGACTTGGTCGGCAGTGGCATACAATATCCGATCAACCAGATCACGACGCGCCGATCCTTTATCAAGTCGCAACGCGAAACGGTGAAGAATTTTATGAAAGGGTTTGTCGCAGGTCTGGCGCGGTTTCGCACCGATCGAGAGTTCGGCTCAAGAGTGCTCGGTAATAACCTGCGCGAAACCGATCCCAAGATTCTTCAAGAGACCTACGATTTTTGGCTGAAGGTATTTCCCAGAGTTCTCAACCCGGGGCCCGAGGATGCGACGGTCTTTTTGGAGTTCATGCAAGTAAAAGAGCAGCGCGACTGGCGTGACTTTGTCGACACGAGCGTGATGGATGAACTGGAGCGTGAAGGATTTCTGAATAGCGTCTACAAATAGCTCAGGAATGTTATGAGACCCCTCGCAAGTATCGTAGTAGCTCTGAGTATACCGCTATTTTTTGGCGCCGGCCTGGCGCAGGACCTCGCCAAAGCCAAGCAAGAAGGAAAAGTCGTCTTCTATACCTCATGGGGACCGAGCGACGCCGACTATGTCGTCAAAGCCTTCGAGAAAAAATATCTAGTGAAAGTCGAAGTCGTCAGAGCCAGTAGCGAGAGAACCCTGACCCGCCTCTTGAGTGAGCACCGAGCCAACAAATTTCTTGGCGATGTCGTGGCCATCAGCGGCATTCAGTCGGGGATCCTAAAAGAGAAAGGTTCGCTCGACCGATATCAATCGACCGAAGCGGCAAACTTGCCCGCCGATTGGCGCGACCCGGACGGTTTCGGCATGGGACTGCATCAAACGATCTATGTCATCGGCTATAACACTAAACTCGTGTCTGCCGACGCCGTCCCCAAAAACTATGAGGACTTGCTCCACCCTCGTTGGAAAGGCCAGCTCGGTTGGGATACGGAAGAGTATTATCTGTTTGGCGCCCTGATGAAAGCCAGGGGGAAAGACAAAGGATTGGAATTCTGGCGGCGGCTCGCAGAGCAACAGGTAAATTTCCGCAAGGGCTACACGTTGATCAGCGAGCTTGTCTCGGCGGGCGAGTTTCCTGTGGCGGTGTCGTTGTACCAGCACCGAGTCGATGAGTACACCGAGAAAGGAGCGCCGCTGCAGTGGGTCGCGCCGAACCCGCTCGTGGGTGGCGACCCTAACAAGATTTCACTGTTGAAAAACGCGCCGCGCCCCAACGCGGCGAAAGTTTTTATCGACTTCATGCTATCGGCCGAAGGACAGAAACTTCTTCAGGACAAAGGCAGAAGTCCGGGACGAATCGGCATCGGCCCAAAGAATCCTCGTCTCAAAGGCGCGAAGATTTTCACACTGCACGTAGCCTCCGCTGAATACGAACAGCTAGGCAAAGAGTTTAACCGAGTATTTAAGGTGCAATAACATGGCGTTGAAACTATCCATGACCTGCGGTCCCTATGACCGCGCGCAGGCGCTGATCGATGGCACGGTCAAGCCCGAAGGCATCGATCTGGACGTCCACGTCAACCAGAACCCGGGCCGGCATACCAAGATCGACGGCAAGGAGTTCGATGCCGCCGAGTTTTACACAGGCATGTATATCGCCGACCTGCACTACAAAACGCTCGGCTATACGGCGATCCCGATTTTCGTCAAACGGATGTTTCGCCACTCGTACATCTACGTCAACCGGCGCGCCGGCATCCGGTCACCCAGCGATTTGAACGGCAAGCGCATCGGCGTGCAAAACTGGCTGACGACAACCGCTGTATGGGCCAGGGGACTGCTCGAAGACGAGTACGGTCTCGATCCGAAATCTGTGACTTGGGTGGCCGACCGCGTAGCCGGCGTCGGCGACTGGAAGCCACCCGCATGGCTGAAAATTGAGATTGTTCCGAGGGAGCAAAGACAATTCGATCTGCTCGCGGCGGGCGCGATCGATGTCGCAACCACGACCGAAACGTGGGCGCCGAATGTTCACCCTGACGTCGACTTTCTGTTTCCCAATTATGCCGAGCTGGAACGGGAGTATTTCAAACGCACCGGCTTTTTTCCGATCATGCACACGCTCTTGATAAAAACATCCGTCTTGGAAAAAGATCCATGGGTCGCCATGAGCCTATACAATGCCTGGCAGAAGTCGAAAAGAAAATGCTACGAATGGCTCGAATGGCAGCGCGTGCACCAGACCGCGCTGTGGTATCGTGCCTTGTGGGAGGAAGAGCTGGCGGTTGCGGGTCCGGATCCGTATCTCTGGGGTTTTCGGAGCACCAGGCCCGAGGTAGACAAGCTGCTCGAGTATTGCCATCGCCAAGGCCTGACAACGCGCAAATTCGAGCCCGAAGAAATGTTTCATCCGAGCACGCTGGAGACATGAGGGAAGAGAAATCCAGACTGCAGAATTTGCGCTCCTTAGAAAAATAATCTGTACAGCACTGTGGCAGCTCAAGC